>Ga0207693_10002637_pt1 | contig 15580 bp, 12 predicted proteins | sample LARL81metaG_FD_184347 | JGI IMG/M metagenome (GOLD analysis project Ga0207693, IMG submission 184347) | Corn, switchgrass and miscanthus rhizosphere microbial communities from Kellogg Biological Station, Michigan, USA - LAR L8-1 metaG... | ecosystem: Host-associated > Plants > Roots >...
CCGGTTTCCATGATGTGCGACGTCAGCGCCTTGATCTCGATGACATCGCCGCGCCTGGCCTTTTTCGGAACGTTGATCAGCGCTGACGGCATCACAGCACCTCCTCGGTGCAGGCGGCGAGCGTCACGACGACGTCAACGCTCGTCGACCAGAACGAGCCGTCGGACAACTGTGCGATCGCGGTCACCTTCTGGCTGTCGGCGAGACGGATACGGGTCGAGACCTGGGCGCGGCCGGCCTGCGGGCCGAGATAGAAATTGCCGATGTTTGGCTGCGGGTTCTTCTCATTGAAGACGTGAATGCTCTTCACGTAGTCACTTTCTGTCATCGGGCTCGTGACGCTCACGGTCATCGGCACCGTGTTGCCGTTCTCGACCAGCGGTGGAATGTCGAGCTTGACTTTGCCGGTGTGCACCTCGGCCTCGCCGACGACGTTACGGATTGCGGAGGCGAGCATCGCCGGTGTCGCTTGCGCCGGCCGCACGGTCACGATCGGAACCGCGCCGCAGAGGGCGGCACTCCCGGCCAAGCCGAGAAAGCCGCGACGCGTGGATGAGGTTAAATCCTGCATGCAGATAAACGCTCCTAGTCCTTCAGCGTTGCAAGATACGCCACGATATCCTCGATCTGTTCCGCTGACAGGATCGGCTTGCCCTTGAAGCTCGAACTCACGCGTTCCAGTCCATCGACGCGGTAATAGGACGGCATGATGGTCGCGGGATTGAGGCGCGAGGCGTCGACGATCCTCAGCCGAAGCTGACTTGTGGTCCAGCGGCCGCCGCTGCCTGAAAGGTTTGGTGCAAGATCGCCCTGGAACTTGGTTTCGGGAAACGGCCCGGAGTGGCAGAGAATGCAGGTGCTGGTGCGATCCAGCACCAGTGCCCGGCCGCGTCCGGGGTCGCCGGGCGAGCCGGTCAAGGATTCTGGAATGCCGTCGCCGATGACCGCGTAGGACGCGAGTGCTTGCGCGCCGGCCGCGCCGGGCAGTGCGAAGGCCGCGGCAGCGAGCCACGCTATATGGGGCGCCGATCTAGCCAAAGGCCTCCACCGTGAGTGTCCGGTACCATTTTTGTGCATCGTCGGCTTCGCGCTTGCGCACCTCGCGCGGCGCGTCGACCACACTCGAGCCGCTGCCTTCCGCCTCGATGAAGATGTCGTCCTTCGGCTGGTAGACACCGGCGAGCGAGAAGGCGTAATCCGGCGCGACGATGCTGTAGCAGACGCCGGTCAGCCGGGGCGTTTCCGGAGCTTTGCCCGCTAGCATACTCACCATCGCGGCAGCACAGGCCTTGCCTTGAGCGTTGGCGGCGGAGGCCGATTTCGGAATGCCGCCGCCGAGACAGGCGTCGCCGATCACGTGGACATTCGGCAGGAGTTTTGAAGCGAACGTCATGGGGTCGATCGGGCACCAGCCGGTCTTGTCGGTCGCACCCGCGATGTCGGCAATGCGGCCGGCCTTCTGCGGTGGGATGATGTTTGCCACCTGAGGCGTGTAGTTGCCGAACTCGGTGACGATGGTGTTGGTCTTCGGATCGACCGAGGTGACGCGACCGCCCTGCGATAGCGACACCCGTTCGACCATGTCGCCATAAAATTCCTTCCAGGCGTTCTCGAACAGGCGCTGCTGCGGGATCGTGTCCTTGGCGTCGAGGATCAGCACCTTGGAGCGCGGCTTCTTGCTTTTCAGATAATGCGCGATCAGGCTGGCGCGCTCATAGGCCGCCGGCGGACAGCGGGCGGGATTTGCGGGCACGGCCAGCGCGATCGTGCCGCCATCTTCCATCGCTTCGAGCTGCTTGCGCAGCAGAAGCGTCTGCTCTCCCGCCTTCCAGGCATGCGGCATTTTCAACGACGCTGCCTCGTCGTAACCTTCCAGTGCGTCGAACCTGAAATCGATTCCGGGCGCCAGCACCAGACGGTCGTAGCCAAGCGACGTTCCATCCGCGAGTGTAACGGTCCGCTTCGCTGGATCGATCTTGGTCGCCGCCTGCGCGATCACGGTCACGCCCGCGGATGCGATCTTGTCATATCCGAACTGCTGAACCTCGATGCCCCGCAAGCCGGCGATCACCTCGTTGCTGAAGGGGCAGGCGGTGAAGGTACGGTTGGGCTCGACCAGCGTCACCGCGAGCTTGGGATCGAGGCGTTTCACGGCGCGTGCGCAGGCTGTTCCGCCAAAGCCGCCACCGATCACGACGACGCGCGCGGCCGACTGCGCCCGCGCAAGCGACGGCGCGGCCAGCACGGATACCGCGAAGCCAGCAATGATCTTTCTCCGCGTCACCGGTCGCGGTGCGTCCATCAGCACAAATCCAAAGGAGTGGCGCGGCGGCTGGCGCCGCCGCGCGTCTTGTCAGGCAAAGGTGATATTCTGGTTACGCAACGGCGCCGAACGGATGCGCTTGCCGGTCGCCGCGAAATAGGCGTTCAGTACCGCCGGGCCCGCAACGCAGATGGTCGGCTCGCCGACGCCGCCCCAGAAGCCGCCGCTCGGCATGATGATCGACTCCACCTTCGGCATTTCGTTAATCCGCATCGAATTGTAGGTGTCGAAATTGGTCTGCTCGATGCGGCCGTCCTTCACCGTGCAGCCGCCATAGAACAGCCCGGTCAGGCCGTAGACGAAGGAGCCCGCGATCTGCCGGTCGATCTGCGCCGGATTGACGGCGTAGCCGGGATCGGTGGCGGCGACGATCCGCTGGACCTTGATCTTGGCGCCGTCCGTCACCGTGATTTCCGCAGCCGCAGCGACATAGCTGCCATATCCCATATGCTGGGCGAGGCCGCGATAGACGCCCTGCGGGGCAGGCTTGTTCCAGCCGATCTTCTCGGCGACCGCATCGAGCACCGCGAGATGCTTCGGATGCTTGGCCATCAGCTTGCGGCGGAATGCGAGCGGGTCCTGGCCGGTTGCGTGCGCGAGCTCATCCATGAAGCATTCGACATAGAGCGCGTTCTGGTTGACGTTCACGCCGCGCCAGAAGCCCGGGATGATGTGCGGGTTGCGCATTGAATGTTCGATCAGCAGATTGGGCACTGAATATCCGAGCGCCGCGTCGCCCTCGGCATTGAGGCCCGCGAAAGTGGCGGGGTCCTTGCCATTGACGAGCGCCTCCGGCCGGAGGCTGAACAGGATCGACTGGCCGGAGATCCGCATATGCCATGCGGTCAGATTGTTGTCGGCGTCAAAGCCGGCAGTCATCTTGCATTGCGTGATCGGATGATAGCGGCCATGCGTCATGTCCTCTTCGCGCGACCACAACAGCTTGATCGGCGTGCCCGGCATCTGCTTGGCGACCTCGACCGCCTGCCGCACATAGTCGGTCTGGCCGCGGCGGCCGAACCCGCCGCCGAGAATCATCTTGTGGACGTCGCATTTGTCGGCAGGCAGGCCCGAGCCTTCCAGCACCGCGGCAAAGGCCGCTTCGCCGTTCTGCGTACCGCACCAGACCTCGCATTTGTCGTCGGCATAGAGCGCGGTCGCGTTCATCGGCTCCATCGTGGCGTGGTTCTGGTAGGGATAGTCGTAAACCGCCTCGACCTTTTTCACAGCGCCTGCCAGCGCAGCCTTCACGTCGCCGTTCTGGTTGCCGACATAGGCCGGGCCGGACTCCAGGCCTTCGGCGAGCCATTGCGCGATCGAGGCGCTGGTTACCTTGGCGTTCTCGCCCTCGTCCCAGACGATCGGCAACGCATCGAGCGCGGTCTTGGCGTGCCACCAGGTGTCGGCGATGACGGCGACGGCGCTGTCGCCGACCTTCACCACCTTCTTCACGCCCTTCATGCCGGTGATCTTGGCCTCGTCATAGCTCTTAAGCTTGCCGCCGGTGACCGGGCAATCCTTGATTGCGGCGTTCAACATGCCCGGCAGCTTCAGGTCGATGCCATAGGTCATCGCGCCGGTGACCTTGTCCGGCGTGTCGAGCCGCTTCAGGCCCTTGCCCGCGATCTTCCAGTCCTTCGGGTCCTTCAGCTTCACGTCGGTAGGCAGGGGCAGTTTCGCGGCGGCTTCCGCGATCTTGCCGTAAGTCATGGTCTTGCCCGACGGCGTATGGGTGATGACGCTGTTGGCGGCGGTGCATTCGGAAGAAGGCACCTTCCACTCGTTCGCCGCGGCCTGGACCAGCATTATGCGCGCGGTCGCGCCGCCCTTGCGGACATAGTCCTGCGAGGTGCGGATGCCACGGCTGCCGCCGGTCGAGAATTCGCCCCAGACGCGCTTGCGCGCGACGCTCTGGCCGGGCGAGGGATATTCGGTCGTGACTTTCGACCAGTCGCATTCCAATTCCTCGGCGACGAGCTGGGCGAGGCCGGTCAGCGTGCCCTGGCCCATTTCCGAGCGCGCGATGCGAATCACGACGGTGTCGTCGGGCCGGATCACGACCCAGGCGTTGACCTCCGGCGAACCGTCGGCTGCGCGGACCACGGCCGGGCCGCCGAAGGGAAGGTCGAGGCCGAGCGCCAGACCGGCGCCGACCGAGGCTGTGCCGATGACGAAGGCGCGGCGATTGAGCTGAGGCGCTACATGCTTGTTCATGGCTGCCTCCTCAAGCGTTCGCGACGGCGTGAATCGCCTCGCGCACCTGCTGGAAGGTGCCGCAACGGCAGATATTGGTGATGGCGTCGTCGATGTCCTGGTCGGTCGGCTTCGGATTGTCCTTCAGCAGCGCCGCCACCGCCATGATCATGCCGCTCTGGCAATAGCCGCATTGCGGAACATCGTTGGCGATCCAGGCCTGCTGCACCCGGTGCAGCGCGCCGTTGCCGGCGAGACCCTCAATGGTGGTGATCTGCTTGCCTTCGGCTTCGCCGACGGTAACGCCGCAGGAGCGTGTCGCGACGCCGTCCATATGCACGGTGCAGGCGCCGCATTGCGCGATACCGCAGCCATATTTGGTGCCGGTCAGGCCGGCGTTTTCTCTGATCGCCCAGAGCAAGGGCGTATCGGGTTCGACATCGAGATTGAAAGCTTTGCCGTTGATTGTGAGGTTTGCCATCGCTATCCCCTGATTGGCCCAATCCTCCGATTGAGCATCACGCGAATCTTGGACTGGAAATTGGAAGCGTTCAAATCAAGATTCTGCGTTGGCGAACGGTAAGAAATTCTTTGCCACAGGGAAGATAATCGTTCGATCGGTGTTATGTCGCTTTGCGGCAATCAGCTGCTGTGCGGCGATGGTACCGCAAGGCGCATGAAGCTCATCACGCTTCCAAGCGCTGCGAATCCGGCCCCAAGTGCGAGCGCCAGCGTTGCGCCTTCGTGGCCGGCGAGACCGAAGCACAGTGCCGCGAGTGCCGCGCCAATGGTCTGGCCGATCAGGCGGGCGGTGGCGACGATGCTGCTGGCGCTGCCGCTGCGGTGCGCCGGCGCGCTTGACATGATGGCCTTCATATTGGGGGTCTGGAAGAAGCCGAAGCCGACGCCGCACACCATCATTCGCCAGACGATGTCGGCGACGCCCGGCGTGTCGGGAAGGGTGGCGAGAAGCGCCATCCCAATGCCGAGGATGACAAGGCCGAGGCCGCCAAGCAGGCCTGCGGGAAAGCGGTCTGACAGCCGGCCGCCAATCGGCGCCATGATCGCGACCACGAGAGGCCACGGCGTCATGAAAAATCCGGTCTCGACCTGTGAGCGATGCAGCACGTCTTCGAAGTAGAACGGCAGCGAGACGAAGGCCAATCCCTGTACGGCGAATGAGCAGACGGCGGTGAACGCCGACAGCGCGAACAGCGCGCGGCGGAACAGGTCGATCGGCAGCATCGGCGCCGGATGATCCGCTTGCCGCCGCATCAGGACCAGCCCGATCAGCACGGCTCCGATCAGCGCAATCGCGACCATTCCGGGCTGCACCCCGTGGGCAGCGCTGCCGATGCCGGTGATGAAGAGGCCGAGGCAGCAGGCCGCAAGAAGTGCACCGAAGAAATCGAAGGTGTGCGCAGCGCGCGGCAGCGACGGCAGCGTCTTCAGGCCGATCAGGATCGCGAGCAGGCCGAACGGGAGATTGACCGCGAACAGCCATGGCCAGGTCCCGATCGACAGGATGGCGGAGGCGATGGTCGGGCCCAGGGTGAACGCGGTCGCGACCACCAATGCATTGTGTCCGAAGCCGCGTCCGTGCATGCGGCGCGGATAGACGAAGCGCACCAGCGCGGTGTTGACGCTCATCATGCCGCTGGCGCCGAGACCTTGCAGCGTGCGCGCCACCAGCAGGCTCGGTAGCGACCATGCGCAGGCGCAACCGAGGGAGGCGATGGTGAACAGTATCAGCCCGCCGAGATAGATCTTCTGATGACCGACAATCTCGCCAAGCGCGCCGAGCGGCAGCAGCGTTGCGACCAGCGCGATCTGATAGACGTTGACGACCCAGATCACTTCGGCCGGGCTGACATGAAGATCTGATGAAATCGCGGGCAGGGCGATGTTGGCGATGGCGGTATCCAGCGAAGCCATCGCCAGCGCGGTGAAGATCGCGGCGACCGCCCACCGCCTGCGCTCGGGGGGCAGGCCGTCGGGCAAAACATCGCTTGCACCCGCAGGGGGCGCCTTGGCGTCGTGATCGATCGGCAATTCCAAGGCGTCTTCCGGCCGGCGGTGTGGCTGCTGCATATGGGGCATGTACTACGGAGACGGTCGTGTCCACAGACATGCGGTTGCATGATGCGTATGCGTCAATGCGCCTTTTCGAGCCGACTTTCGGCTACTTCCCGCGCGGCGAATGATCGACTAGGCTCGTTTCCCAAGGCGGTCACAAATGACAAAGACAAGTTCCGCTGGCGAGAGGAAAACGCGTTGGACGGACAAGTCATAGGCCGGCGCATCGAGGCCGCCCAAAGCGGCGTTGAGGTGAAGCGCCGGGGCGTCGCAGCGGGCGCCTGGATTGCGTTGCTGCTGGCGATCCTCGGTTTCCTGGTCATCTACCCCGTACTTACCCTGTTGCTCGGAGCACTCACCGACACCAATCCGGTGGTCGACGGCCTCAGCCTGAAGCACCTGTCGATCGCGAACTTCCTCACCGTGGTGACCAACCCCAATGTCGGGGAGGCGCTGTTCAACACACTGGCCGTCTGCGGGGGCGGGACGCTGATCGCAGTCGCGATCGGCCTGCTGTTTTCCTGGGTCGTGGTACGGACCAACACACCGTTCAGAGGGCTGATCGCCGCGGCAAGCGTTCTGCCGCTGTTTGCGCCGCCGCTGGTCGCGGGCGTCGCATGGTCGATCTTGGGTTCGCCGAAAACCGGGCTGATCAACACCGTCTTCAAATGGGTCGGTCTCGACTGGCGCGTCGATTTCTACACGCTCTCGGGCCTTATCTTTGTGTTCGGCATCTATTACGCGCCCTATGTCTACATGTTCACCTCCTCGGCGTTGCGCAACATGGACCCGAGCCTGGAGGAGGCCGCGGAGATTTCCGGCGCCAGCGCATTCTCGACGATGTTCTCGGTGACGTTTCCGCTGATCATGCCGGCGATCGTTTCCGGCATGCTGTTGTCCTTCATCGTCATGCTCGGCATCTACGGCATCCCGGCCGTGCTGGGAGCGCCCGCCAATCTCAATGTGCTGACGACGTACATCTTCAAGCTCACCAACTGGTCGCCGCCGCTCTACAACACGGCGGCTTCGGTCGCGATCATCCTGATGATGGTCACCGGTCTGTTGGTGTTTCTGCAGCAGAAGGTGCTGAGCGGACGCAGCTACACTACCGTTGCCGGCAAGGCGTTCCGGCCGCGCACGCTTAATCTCGGGCCGTGGCGCTGGCTGACCTTCGCGCTCGGCCTGATCTATCTGGTCGTCGTGGTGATACTTCCGATGCTCGCGTTGATCGTCGCGGCGTTTCGTAAATTCATGTTCATTCGTGACGTCCACGCGCTGTTCGACATGCGGGCCTACTCGTTGATGCATTTCAACGCCATTTTCGACAACCCGCTGACGATGAGGTCGATCTACAACGCCATCGAGGTCGGCATCATCACGGCTGTGGTCGGCGGCACGCTGGCGTTCGCGATCGGCTACACCATTCACCGCACGCGCCTGCCGGGCCGGCGCGCGATCGACATGATATCGACCGTGCCGGTCGCCATCCCCGGCCTCGTCGTCGGCGTTGCCTATCTCTGGGCCTGGATCGGCATTCCCGGTGGGCTCTATGGCACCATCTGGATTCTCGCGCTCGCCTTCGTCGCGCGCTTCATGCCGGATACGGTGAAAGCGCTCTCCACCTCGTTCCTGCAGATTCATCGCGAGCTCGAGGAGGCTGCGTGGGTTTGCGGCAAGGGCACGCTGGCGACGATCCGGACGATCGTGCTGCCTTTGGCGCGGCCGGGCGTGCTCGCGTCGATGACGCTGTTGTTCGTGCTGTCGATCCGCGAACTCGGCTCCTCGCTGTTCCTCTACACCAGCAACACAATGGTGATGTCGGTCCTGCTGCTCGATTATTACGAAGGCGGCAATATCGGGAAGACCGCGGCGTTCAGCCTGGTGCAGACGGTCCTGCTCGGTGTTCTCATTGGCGGCGCGAACTGGCTCGCGCGCAGCGCCTCGCAGGGCGACGTCGTACAGCGCATCAAATGATTCAAACCAAATAAGAGAGTAGAGTGGGAGTGAGTTTCATGAGAGGAAAATTGGCTGCGGCGATTGCCGGTATCAGTCTCGGTCTCGCGTTCGGCGGTGCGGCTGCGTCAGCGGAAGAGAATTTCGGCTCGCCGGAACTGATCGCCGCCGCGAAAGCGGAAGGCAAGATGGTTCTCTACACGGCGAATTTCGCCGAGGTCGAGCAGGAGGTCATCAAGCAGTTCAACAAGCGCTTTCCGGAGATCAAGGTCGAGATGGTGCGCGCGCCGGGCGGCCAGCTCATCACGCGTGTGAGAACCGAAGCGGCGGCAGGCAAGCTGATCGCCGATGTCGTCGACCATTCGGATCGCGCCCTGATGCTGCCGCTCGACGACCTGTTCCAGGATTACGCGCCGCCGAATGCCGCCGACTACGACCCCGCATCATTGGTGTCGCCCAAGTTCTGGCCGCGCGCCACCGTGGTCTGGTCGATCGCTTACAACACCGAGCTGGTGAAGGATCCGCCGAAGACCTGGATGGACCTCACCAAGCCCGCCTACGACAAGCTGACGGGCCAGGTGTTCGCGCAGTCCGGTGGCACGACCTGGACCCGGATCATGTTCGAGCGTGAGGTGCTGGGCGAGGACTATTGGGCGAAGCAGGCCGCGACGCATCCGATTCTTTATCCATCGGGCGCGCCGATGTCGGATGCGCTGGTGCGTGGCGAAGTCGGCATGGGGCCGCTGCTCTACAACGCCATCTATCCCAAGCAAAGGGAGGGCGCGCCGGTCAAGATGGTCTTTCCTCCGGAGGGCGTGCCGGTTAATCCCTACGCGACCGGCATTCCGAAGACCGCAGCGCATCCGAATGCAGCAAAACTTTATTTGAACTGGTGCCTGTCAAAGGAAGGCCAGACATACATGATCAAGGAGCTGGGCAACCTGACCTCGCTGAAGGAGGCGCCGGTCTATCCCGAGGGCTTCGATCCCAAGGTAGTCAAGCCCTGGTACCCGAATTTCGAGCAGTATGTGAAGCTGCATGGCGCTTGGGTTGCGGATTGGGACAAGACCTTCGGTTATCGGCAGTGACTGACGGGTTGAGGATCGGATCATGACGGCGCCGCTTGAAGTCACCGACCTGCGCAAGCAGTTTGCGATCGGCCGGCCGGCGATCGATGGCGTCAGCTTTTCCGTGCCGGCGGGCGAGATCGTGGTGTTGCTTGGGCCGTCCGGCTGCGGCAAGACCACGACGCTGCGCTGCGTCGCCGGTCTCGAACATCCGACCGATGGCGAGATCGCGATCGGCGGCAAGGTGGTGTCGTCGCCCGCGCGCGGCATCCTCGTGCCGCCGCGCTTGCGCGACCTCGGCATGGTGTTCCAGTCCTATGCCGTGTGGCCGCATATGACGGTGCGGCAGAACGTGGCCTATCCGCTCAAGCACCGGAAGAACGCGCGGGGTGAGGCCGATCGCAAGGTCGACGAGGCGCTGCTACTGGTCGGCCTGTCCGAATATGCCGACCGTCCGGTGGTGTCGCTTTCGGGCGGCCAGATGCAGCGCGTGGCGCTGGCGCGCAGCATCGTGTATCGGCCGCAGCTTCTTTTGCTCGACGAACCGCTCTCCAATCTCGATGCCAAGCTGCGGTTGCGGCTGCGCGACGACCTTCGCGTCATCCTCAAGCAGACAGGGATCACCGCGCTTTACGTCACTCATGACCAGGCGGAGGCGGTCGTGCTCGGCGACCGCATCGGCGTGATGCGTGACGGCAAGTTGCTGCAGATCGGCACGCCGGACGAGATCTACAACCGGCCGGCCGATCTCTTCGTCGCCAATTTCACCGGCGCCACCAACGAGCTCGCGGGCACGCTAGTGGCACGCAACGGCAAGTTCGGCGTGGTCGATTTCGGTGACGGCCGTCGCGCCGAAGCCGCGCTGTTGCAGCAGCAGCTTGCGCCCGGCGACAAGGTGCGGATCGCGCTCAGGCCGGAAAACATCTCAATCGGCCGCCAGGACGCTGCGAATGCGTTCACCGCGAACGTCGTCGACCGCCGCTACCAGGGCACGCAGACCATCTATGACATCGAATTGTTCGGCCACCGGCTCGAGGCGCTTGAACTCGGCACTGCGGCGCGGCATGCGGTCGGGGTGGAGACGCCGGTCTGCCTGCCGAAAGAAATCTGCTGGGCCTTCCGCGACAGCGGGCCATCGTCACGCGATTAGAGCGTGATCCGGAAAGGCGTGGATCGCGCGCAATTTTATGGTTCTCATACCTCGGCGGGCCGTCCCTCACTTCGGAACGAACTCGCTCCAGTCCGGGCAGCTCCGTTCCGCGACAGGCACGAGCCAGGCTCTGTAATTGGTCCTGTCGATGATCTCGGCCGGCAGGATGACCTTGTCCGGCAGCGGCTCGCGATCAAGATGGCGAACGGCCGCGCGTGTCGCGGCGCAGCCGATCTTGAACATGTTGAAATCGACGCTGGCGAGCAGCTTGCCGCCTTCGATCTGCTTCACCGCCGGCAGAATACCGTTGATGCCGATTACGATTGCAGTGCGATTGCCGGCTTTCAGTGCCTCCAACACCCCGAGCGCCATGCTGTCGTTGGCCGATAGCACGGCGTCGATCTCTGCATGCGCGGCGAGGAATGTCGCCATCAACGCCTTGGCGTCGCTCTGCTGATAGTTGCCGCTGCCGGATGCCAGCACTGTAATGCCGGGGTAATCGGCCAGCGCGCGCTGATAGCCGCGCAACCGCTCGCGGTTGGTGGGCGCGGCCTTGGTCCCCTCGACGATCACGATCCTGCCCTTGCCGCCGAGCTTGTCGAACAGATAGCGGGCTTCGCGATAGCCGATCTCCTCGTCGTTGGCGCCGACATAGGTGACGAAGCGGCCGGGCAGCGGATTGGATGCCAGCACGATCGGAATGCCGGCATCGTTCAGCTTGTTCACCGGCGCAATCATCGCGACGTCGTCGACCGGGATGAAGAGGACCGCATCAGGCCGATCTTTCAGGACCTGCTCGACCATCGCCGTCTGCTCGTCGACATTGTCCGGCTGCTTCGGGACATAATGGACGACGCGCACGCCGGCGGCGCGGCCGACCTGGTCGGCGGCAATCCGGAATGCTTCATAAGCCGGATTGGTCGTGTTCTTGGTGAACACCGCGATGGTACGATCGGCTGCCTCGGTGCCGGTTGCGGTTGAGATCATTACGCCGGCCAGCCAGGCAACTATCATCCATCGCATCGTCGTCTCCATTGCAGTCAGAGCCGGTTCACAGCCAGAGTATCTTCTTGCGGTAGTCGAGATCGGTCAGAAGCGGCGCGGCCGGCCCTTGATGGAATACGGCGCCGCGTTCCAGTGCGAACACGCGATCGGCGAGCGCCAGCACGAGATCGAGATTGTGCTCGACGATGACGATCGAGATATGCTGCCGGAGCTGATCGAACACCTTGAACAGTTCGAGCGTGACAGCCGGCGCGAGGCCCTCGAACGGCTCGTCGAGCAGCAGGAGCTTTACATTGCCGGACATGGCGCGCGCGACCGCCACCATCTGCTGCTCGCCGCCGGAGAGATAATCGGCGGCGACGTTCATGCGTTCCTCGAGGCGCGGGAAATAGGTCAGGATCTTCTCTTCGTCCCAGACCACGCCGTGGCTGCCGTCGGTCTTGCGGGCGAGGCGGCCGAGCGCGAGATTCTCCCGCACGCTCATGCCGGCGAACAGGCCGCGGCCCTGCGGCACGTAGCCGATTCCGGCGCGCGCGATGTCGGGCGCCGGGAGACGGGTGATATCGCGACCTTCATATTCGATCTTGCCGGACGCCGCGGGCACGAGGCCAGCGAGTGTTTTCAAGAGCGTCGACTTGCCGGCGCCGTTGCGGCCGAGCAGGGCGACGATCTCGCCCTCGCGCACGTCGAGCGTGGCGTCATTGAGGATATGGCTCTTGTCGTAGAAGGAATTGACGCGTTCGAAGCGGAGCAGCGGCGCTGCCTCCCGTCGCGCGTCGTCGCTGCGCTGATGCTCGACCTCGGGAATGCCCTTGCCCGTGTAGATCTCCTGCACGCGGCGATCGGCGCGAACGGCCTCGGGCGTACCCGTCATCAGAACCTCACCCTGATTCATCACGGTGACCGTTTGCGAGAAGCCGAGGACGCGGTCGATGTCGTGCTCGACGATCAGGACCGGAATGTTGGCGGCGATGTTCTTGACGAGATTCGAGACACGCTCGCGCTCGGCGGCCGCAAGCCCAGCAAGCGGCTCGTCGAGCAACAACACCTGCGGCTTGGAGCCGAGCGCAATACCGAGATCGACCAGCCGTTGCCCGCCATAGGACAGCTCGCCGCCATTGATCGCCTCGATCCCTTCTAGCCCTAAGAATTTCACGAGCTCGGCGGTCTCGGCGTGGATGTCGCCATAATGATCGATGTCGCGCCAGACGTTGAAACGGATCGGGCTGCGGGCCTGCAGCGACAGCCGCAGATTTTCGTAGATCGAAAGCCCGCGAAACAGATTGGTGATCTGAAAGGAGCGCGCCAGCCCCTGGTGACAGATCATGTCGGATGTCACGCCCTGGATGGCGCGGCCGTTGAGGCTGATCGTGCCGCTGTCAGTCGGGTAGAGGCCCGAGACCAGATTGAACAAAGTGGTCTTGCCGGCGCCGTTCGGGCCGATCAGCGCATGGATCTCGCCGGCGCGAATTTGCAAGTTCGCATCCGTGACCGCGCGGATGCCGCCGAAATGCTTCGAGACGTCCTTCACGGCGAGCACAGTGCCTTCCAGGCTCTTCGGCATCAGATAGGCCGGCAGCGGCAAACCTTCGTAGATTTTTCGCTTGGTCATCGCGGCGGCTTCCTCCGGCGCGGGGCGGAAGCGCCGCACCAGCTTGGTCCAGATGCCGACCAGTCCGTCCGGCGAGAACATCACGAAGCCGACGAAAGTCAGCCCGAACCACAGCAGCCAGTTTGGTGTCCAGATCGAGAACAGTTCGCGGAACACGATAAAGAACATCGCGCCGAGCGCCGGTCCCAGGATGCTGCGCATGCCGCCGATCACGACCATCGCCAGAAGCTCGCCGGCGAACGGCACCGAGACCGCCTCCGCCGAAACCAGATAATTCTGGAATGCGATCAATCCGCCCGCGAGGCCCGTGACGACGGCGGAGATCACGAACACGGCGAGCTTGTAGCGTTCGACCGGATAGCCCTGGAAAGTCGCGCGCTGCTGGTTCTCGCGGATCGCCACCAGCACATGGCCGAACGGGGAGCGCGCCAGCCGCAGCAGCGCGTAGAGGACGCAGAGCCCAATCAGCGCAACGACCACGTAATAGGTCAGGGCATCGTCGAGGCTGAAGGCGCCGATGCTGCCGCGCTTCAGGCCGCCCAGACCATCCTCGCCGCCGGTGACCTCGCTCCAGCGGAACGCGGTCGTATAGGTGAGCGCGGCGAGCGCGAGCGTCAGCAGCGAGAAATAGACGCCACGCCTCCGCAGGATGATGAGGCCGATAACCGCAGACGAGACGGCGACCACGACCATCGAGACCAGTAACGGCAGCCAGATCTCGCCGGGAAACCAGTGAAGCTGCATCAAGCCGGCGGCATAGGCGCCAAGGCCGAACCACGTGCTGTGGCCGAAGGAGACGAGCCCGGTGTACCCGATGCAGAGATTGAGTCCCATGGCAGCGACCGCGAGCGCCACCACCATGATCCCGGTGTTGAGCGACAGCCCAAAGACCCGTAGCGCGAACGGCAACACGATGACGGTCAGCGCCGCGAGCAGCAGCGGCCGGTACTTCGCGGCGGTCCACGCTCTCATTCGAATTTCTCGATTCGCTCGCCGAGCAGTCCGCGCGGCCGCACCAAGAGCACGAGGAACATCAGGATGTAGATCGAGGCCTCGCCCGCGGCGGGCACGAAGTGAATGGTGATGCCGCGGACCACGCCGACCAGCAGTGCAGCGATGACGACGCCCCAGAAACTGCCGAGCCCGCCGATCACGACGACAACAAAGGCGACCGTGATGATCTCGGCGCCCATTGCGGGATGCACGATCGTGATCGGGGCGAAGAACGCGCCGCCGAGCGCGGCCATGCCGACACCGAGCATCACGATTGCAGTCATGTAGGGCTGCAGGCGGATGCCGAGCGCTGCCACCATGTCCGGCCGCTGAATGCCGGCGCGCACCACGCGGCCGAACGACGTCTTGTGCAGCAGCAGCCACACGCCGAGCAGCACGGCGGCGACCACGGCAAGAATGAGCAGGCGGTAGCGGGAGAACAGGAAGTCGCCGACGAAGACCGAGCCGCGGAATGAAGGCGGGATCGAGGCCGACAGCGGCGCCGCGCCCCAGATGATGCGGATCGCCTGCTCGGTCACCATCGCAATCCCGAAAGTCACGAGCAGGCTCAGGATCGGATCAGCGGTGTAGAAGCGGCGCAGGATGAAGCGCTCGAACAGGATGCCGAGCAGGGCGACCGCGATCGGCGAGAGCACCACCGCCGGACCGAAGCCGAGATATCCGGTGATCTCGACGGACGCATAGGCGCCGAGCGCGTAGAACGCGCCATGGGCAAGATTGACGATGCCGCCGACACTGAAAATCAACGACAGGCCGAGCGCGATCAGAAGATAATAGCCCCCGAGCACGAGGCCATTCACCACCTGTTCCAGCAGGAATCCGAACTGCATGCGTGATCCAGGAGGTGCGCGGCCGTTACATCGAGCAGGGATTTTGCTCTTTGGTCAGCTCGATCGATTCCAGCGGTTCGTTTGCGTCTGGAATTGCCCCGCCCAGTTCCAGGAAGTCCCACTTGTCCTTGGCTTTACCGGCGGCCCTGACGGTGAAGGGATAGGCCTCCTGCATCAACTGGTGATCCCAATCGCGGAAATAGCCCTTGCGGCCTTTGAGGATGTCGAATTGGGGGCCTTTTTCCAGATAGGCGATCAGCTTGTCGGTGTCGGTCGACTTGGTCTCGTTCATCGCCTGCGCCATGATCTTCAGCGAGATGTATTCGATCCAGGCGTGGTTCTCAGGCGGCTTGCCAT
>Ga0207693_10002640_pt1 | contig 15572 bp, 18 predicted proteins | sample LARL81metaG_FD_184347 | JGI IMG/M metagenome (GOLD analysis project Ga0207693, IMG submission 184347) | Corn, switchgrass and miscanthus rhizosphere microbial communities from Kellogg Biological Station, Michigan, USA - LAR L8-1 metaG... | ecosystem: Host-associated > Plants > Roots >...
CTTAGCATCGGCCAAATTCAGGGCGGCACTGGCGGATCCACCGTGCCCGCGGAATGCGTGCTCGTCCTCGACCGCAGACTGCTGCCCGGCGAATCACCGGATGCGGTGCTCACCAGCCTGTGCGAACACGTGGCGGCGTTGCGGCTCGAGGACCGTGGACTGAGCGCTGAAGTGTCGATGCCGATGGTGATGCCGGCATTCGAAACCCCGCCCGACGGCAGGCTCGCGAGAGCGACCGGGGCCGCGCTGGCCGACGCGGGTGGACCGGGTCATCCGCCTGGTGGCTGGACCGCGGCCTGTGACGGCGGATTCGTGGCTCGCGACCTCGGTGTGCCCGTAGTGGTGCTGGGCCCGGGTTCTGTTGCCACGCAGGCTCATCGCCCCGACGAGTCGGTGGCAGTCGATGAGATGGTTCTCGTGGCCCGCGCCTACGCGCTGACGGCCCTGCGCCTGCTCGGCTGAGCCGATCCCTTCAGTTGTCCTCGCGCAGCGCGTCGGCCAGCACCTGGGCCAGGTGGACGGGTTCTCGACCTGTGCCGTGGCGGATCTGGGTGCGGCAGCTGAACCCGTCGGCGACTATGGCCGTGTCGGCCGGGGCGGCGCGAACCGCAGGCAGCAGGACGCGTTCACCCACCGCCTTTGAGATCTCGTAGTGACCGCGTTCGAAGCCGAAGTTGCCGGCGAGCCCGCAGCAGCCGGAGTCGGGAACGACCGCACTGATGTCCGCAGCCGTCATCAGTGCGCGGTCGGCGTCGAAGCCGAGGACGGCGTGCTGGTGGCAGTGAATCTGGACGAGCGCCTCTTTACCGGCCCGCGGTGGCTCCCAGCCGGACTGGTTCAGGAACTCGGCGAAGGTGTGTATCGACGTGGCGGCTATGCCCGCAAAGTGGCTGTCCGGCAGCAAGTTTGGCGCGTCATGCCGGAGAGCAGCTGTGCAGCTCGGCTCCAAACCGACGACTGGCGTTCCGGCGTTCAGATGCGGCTCTAGCGTCGCCAGCGACCGTTCGATGACGTTCTTCGCCCGGCGCAGTTGGCCGGTGGAGATCCAGGTCAGGCCGCAGCACACCGGCCTGTCCGGCAGCATTACGTCATATCCGGCGGCCTCCAACACCTCGACCGCCGCCCGGCCTACCTCGGGCGCCAGGTAGTTGGTGAAGGTGTCAGGCCACAGCACCACCGGGCCGTTCAGACCGGCGGAAGCCTTGCGGCGAGCGGCGAACCACGCGGTGAAGGTCTGCTCGGCGAAGGCCGGGATGTCGCGCTCCCGCGCTATCCCACCCAGCCGCTTGGCAAGCGGCAGCCCCGCGAGCCGCGTCACCGAACGTGGTGCGTGTGACGCGAACCGCGACCACAGCGGCAGCCATCCCATCGACCAGTGTGACAGCGGCCGCGCCCACGGCCGCCGGGCGTAGTGGTGGTGGGTGAACTCGGCCTTATAGGTGGCCATGTCGACATTCACCGGGCAGTCCGACAGGCAGCCCTTGCAGGACAGGCACAGGTCGAGCGCGTCCCGCACCTCGGTCGAGCGCCACCCATCGGTCACCACGTCGCCTTCCAGCATCTCCCAGAGCAGGTGGGCCCGCCCGCGCGTGGAATGCTGCTCCTCGCGGGTGGCCTGGTAACTCGGGCACATCACGCCGCCGGACGACTGCCTGCACTTGCCAATACCGACACAGCGTCGCTGCGCTTCGGCGAAGTCGTGGTTGTCGTCGGGATAGGCGAAGAGCGTCAACGGTTTTCGGTCCTTGGCCGCACCCGCATGCCGGATCGCGGTGTCGAAGGCGGGCGGGTCGACGATGACACCGCGATTGAGCACCCGGCCGGGGTCCCAGATGTCCTTCATCTCGGTGAGCAGCCGCAGCCCGTCTGCTCCGTACATGCGGCCAAGCAGTTCCGAACGCGCCCGCCCGTCGCCGTGCTCGCCGGAGACCGAGCCGCCCAGTGCCACAACGAGATCCGTCGCCTGCTCGACGAACGACCGGAATGCCGCCAGGCCGCGTGCACTGAGCAGATCGAAATCGATCCGCATGTGCATGCAGCCCTCGCCGAAGTGGCCGTAATACGCTCCGGACAATCCGTGCCGACCGAGCAGATCGTCGAGGCCGCGCAGGTAGTCACCGAGACGCTCGGGTGGAACCGCCGCATCCTCCCAGCCGCCCCAGGCCTCGGCGCCGTCGGCCCTGCGGGTCGCGAGGCCCGCCGCGTCCGTGCGGCATCGCCACAGCACGCCCTGCGCCTTCGGATCGGTGACCAGCGACGCGGACGCCGACGTGCCGGAGTCGCGCAGCTCCTCGAGCATCTTCGCCGCGGCCAAGCGCGCGGACGTGGGATCGTCGCCGCCCATCTCCACCAGGAGCCAGGCCCGTCCGGAGGTAAGCCCCGCCTTGACCGCGGCGGCCCGGACCTCGGCGGGCAGCCGCTCGACCAGGTCGACGTTGATCGACTCGATCGTCAGCGGATCGTGCCGCAGCAGCACCGGCACGCAGTCGGCCGACGCGATGGAACTGTCGAAGCCGAGCACGCACAGCACCTTTGCCGCGGGCAGGGCGGTCAGCGCAACGGTGGCCTGCAGGGTCGCCGCGAAACCTCCCTCGCTGCCGCACAGCAACCCCGCGACGTTGTAGGAGTTCTCCGGCAAGAGCTGGTGCAGCGCGTAGCCCGAGATCTGCCGGCTGAAACGCCCGAACCGCCGCCGGATCAGCGACTCATGCCGGTCGACGAAAGACTGCAACTGACGGTGGAGCTCTCCCTCCCGGCCGCGCCGCGCCGCCGACTCGGTTCGATTCCCGGCGGCATCGACCGCGCAGCGCGTGCCGTCGGCAAGTACCAGGTCAAGCGATCGGACGTTGTCCGCGGTCGTGCCCCAGGCCACGGAGTGGGCGCCGCACGCATTGTTGGCGATCATCCCGCCGAGCGTCGCCCGGCTGCCCGATGAGGGGTCGACGCCGAAGGTCAGACCGTGCGGCCGGGCCGCGGCGAGGAGGTCGGTGAGCACCACGCCCGGCTCGACGACGGCGGTTCTGGCCTGCGCGTCGACGTCGACGATCGTGTTGACGTACCTGGAGGCGTCGATGACCACGCCGCCGATCGCGTTGCCGGCCATGGACGTACCGCCGCCGCGCATGGTTACCGGCGCACCCGCCGCCGCGGTCAGCATCACCGCGGTAGCCAGGTCTTCCCGGTCAGCCGGCACGACCACCAGGTCCGGCACGGCCCGGTAGTTCGACCCGTCGGCCGCGTACAGAGCCCGGCTGCCCGCGTCATCGGCGACGCGCCCGCGAAGCTCCGCACGCAATTCGTGGGCGAGCCACGGGACGTCGTACGAGACAGGCGATAGCATTGTCAACAATCTACATACTCGGGTGACGATCAGCCAGGGAGACAGCGTGGTTACAGTTGGGCTTCTTTACCCAGGTCACAGCGCCGAGGACGACTACCCCGCGCTGGAGGCGCGGCTCGCCGGCGCCGTCCGGCTGCCGGTGGTCATCACCTCGGTCGGCGAGGACGCACACCGGGTCGACGCCCTCCTGGACCTCGGCCGCGCCGAGCGCCTCGCCGAGGGCGCCGCCCAACTCGCCGACGCGAAACCCGATGCGGTGATGTGGGCCTGCACATCCGGGAGCTTCGTCTTCGGGCCCGAAGGGGCTCGGGATCAGGCGTCCGGCGTCGCGACCGCCGCAGGGGTCCCGGCCTCGTCCACTTCGATCGCGTTCGTCGATGCGTTGCGGCACCTGGGAGTCGCCAGGGTCGCAGTGGCCGCGTCGTACCCCGAGGATGTGGCGCGGCACTTCGTTGACTTCCTGACCGCGGGCGGCGTCGACGTGGTGGCGATGGGCAGTCATGGCATCGTCACCGCGGCCGAGGTCGGCACGTTTGACTCCGAACGGGTGGTCGCGATGGTCACCGCGGCCGACCACCCCGATGCTCAGGCCGTACTGGTCCCCGATACGGCAATGCACACACTGGCGATCATCGGCGAACTCGAGGCAGCCGTGGGCAAGCCGGTCCTGACCGCGAACCAGGTGACCGTCTGGAAAGGGCTGCAGCTCCTTGGTCAGGTGCCTGCGCTACCGGGACTGGGCATTCTCTTCGGAGGCCACGCGTGACGAGCTTCATCGAGCCGCTTGAACAGCAATCGACGCCGAGCATCATCGCGCACAAGCTGCGCCAGGCCATCGGGCACGGCGAACTGAAGCCCGGCACCCAGTTGTCAGAGGCAGACCTCGCCCGCAAACTCGGGGTCAGCCGAGGCCCACTCCGAGAGGGGATGCAGCGGCTGACCCAGGAGGGCCTCCTTATCTCGATTCGCCACCGCGGCCTGTTCGTCATCAACATGACGCCCGAGGACATTCGCGACATGTATCTGGCCCGCGAAGCGATCGAACGTGCCGCCGCCCACAAGATCCTCGAAGGGGACCACACCGCGGCCGGCGACACGCTGCTGGCTGTCGTCGACGAGATGTCCGCCGCGACCACGCCTGCCGATGTCGGCGAGCTTGACATCCGGTTCCATGAGCTTCTGGTGCAGCTTGCCCGCAGCCCGCGGCTGACGCGAATGCACCCAACGTTCATCACCGAGACGCGGATGTGCATCCATGCGCTGGAGGGCACTTACGCCCGCGCGGAGGTTCGCGCGGATGAGCACCGCGCCATCGCCAACGCCATCAGGTCGGGCGACCGCGAGCTGACGGATAGCCTCCTCTGCGCCCACATGGACGACGCGGTCAACCGGCTGATTCCCAACTGAACCCGGCGCGGGGGCGTGGCTCAGTTCATGGCGATCCCGATGTACTTCGTCTCCAGGAACTCGTCGATGCCGACCGATCCGCCCTCGCGGCCCAGGCCCGATTGCTTGATGCCCCCGAATGGGGCGGCGGGATTGGACACCACGCCCTGATTCAGCCCCACCATGCCGGTCTCCAGCGCCTCGGCGACGCGTAGTGCGCGGCGCAGATCGTTGGTGAAAACATATGAGACCAGGCCGTATTCGGTGTCGTTGGCCGCGGCGAGTACTTCGGCTTCGGAGTCGAACGGGGTCAGCGGAGCGACGGGACCGAAGATCTCCTGGTCGGCCATCTGCGCGTCGCGCGACACCCCCGTCAGCACCGTGGGCGCATAGAAGTACCCGTCGCCGGGGACAGCCGAACCGCCGGTCAGCACGGTCGCGCCGCGATCCACTGCATCCGCGACCAGCGCCTGGACCTTCTGCAGCGCCGCGTCGTCGATCAGCGGACCGACCTGGACGCCGTCGTCGGTTCCCCGGCCGACCGACAGCCCCGCCATCCGCCCGGCCAGGCGGCGGCCGAACTCGTCGATCACCGACGAATGCACGTACAGCCTGTTGGCCGCGGTGCAGGCCTCACCCATGTTCCGCATCTTCGCCGCGATCGCGCCGGCCACCGCCTCGTCGATGTCCGCGTCCTCGAACACGATGAACGGCGCATTGCCCCCGAGCTCGAGTGACGTCCGCAGGATCTTCTGCGCGCATTGTTCGAGCAGAAGCCGGCCGACCCGCGTGGAGCCTGTGAAGGAGAGCTTGCGCGCCAGCCCGGACCGGATCAGCGGTTCCATCACACCGCCGGCGTCCATCGCCGTCACGCAGTTGACCACGCCGGCGGGCACGCCGGCGTCGGTCAGGATGTTCATCAGCGCGAGCATCGACAACGGCGTCTGGTGGGCCGGCTTGACGACGCTCGTGCAACCGGCCGCGATCGCGGGACCGATCTTGCGACTTCCCATCGCCATCGGAAAGTTCCACGGTGTGATCAAGAGGCACGGGCCGACGGGTTGGCGGGCGACCAGAAAGCGGGCGCCTCCGGCCGGCGCGGTCTGGTAACCGCCGTCGATCCGTTCCGCCTCGCCCGCGAAGTGGCGGAAGAACTCTGCGGCGTAAGCGATTTCGCCGCGGGCCTCGGCCAGAGGCTTACCCATCTCCAGTGTCATCAACAGCGCCAGATCGTCGATCCGCTCGTGCATCAATTCGAACGCGCCGTTGAGCATGTCGGCCCGATTTCGTGGCGAGGTCGCCGCGAACGCGGATTGAGCGGCAACAGCCGACTCCAGCGCGGCCTTCCCGTCTGCGGGCGTGGCATCAGCCACCACGCACAGGGCTCCGCCGGTGGCGGGGTCGATGACCTCGAAGGTGCCTCCGTCGGCGGCGTCGACCCATTCGCCACCGATGAACAACCGCTTCTCGACGGATTCGATGACCTTGACCTCATCTTGTTCGCGATCCTGTCCGCCCATTCGGAACCCCTTTCTTGACGGTCGCGGTCTCCGATACTCTGATTGTTGACAATCTACCCGTTGACAGTCAGGAGATGGACGTGGCCCAGCTCTCGCAGTCCTGAAGCAGGCGACGGGCGTCGTCGCCTCCCGTGGTGAAGGCGTCTTGCTCTACGACGAGGACGATCGCAGATACCTCGACTTCACCGCGGGGATCGGCGTGACGAGTACGGGTCACTGCCACCCGCGCGTGGTCGAAGCCGCGCAGCGACAGGTCGGCGCGCTGATCCATGGCCAGTACACGACGGTGCTGCACCGCCCACTGCTTACCCTGGTCGAGCGGATGGGCGAAGTGTTGCCGCCGGGCCTGGACCGGATGTTCTTCGCGAATTCAGGCAGCGAGGCGATCGAGGCGGCGTTGCGGCTCAGCCGTCAGACCACCGGGCGCCCGAACATCATCGTGTTCCACGGTGGCTTCCATGGCCGGACCGTGGCCGCGGGCTCGTTGACCACCTCCGGCACGAAATTCCGCTCAGGCTTCGGCCCGCTGATGGCCGGCGTGCATGTGTCGCCGTTCCCCGACCCCGGCCACTTCGGCTGGCCAACCGAGCAGGCGACCGAATTCGCGCTCGCCCAACTCGACTACATATTGCAGACATTGAGCGCGCCGGCGGACACGGCTGCTTACTCGTCGAGCCGGTACTGGGTGAGGGCGGCTATGTGCCGGCAAATCAGCGCTTCCTGGAGGGCCTGCGGGAACGCGCCGACGCGCACGGGATGCTGCTGGTGCTCGACGAGGTGCAGACGGGTTTCGGCCGCACGGGCAAGTTCTGGGGCCACGACCATTTCAACGCGCGTCCCGACATCCTGGTCACCGCGAAGGGACTTGCGTCGGGCTTCCCACTGTCGGGCATCGCGGCCCCTTCGGCGCTGATGGAGAAGCCTGGCCCGGATCGCAGGGCGGCACCTACGGCACCAACGCGGTGGCCTGCGCCGCCGCACTGGCCACGCTGGATGTGATCCGCGACGAGCGCCTTGTCGACAACTCCGCCGAGCGCGGCGCCCAGCTGACACAAGCGCTGCAAACCGTCGCGGACAAGCACGAGCGGATCACCGACGTGCGAGGCCTTGGCCTGATGATCGGCAACGAGTTTCGTTCAGCCGACGGCAAACCCGACGGGGCCACGGCGGCCGCCGTCCAACAGGAGGCCGCCCGCCGCGGCCTGTTGTTGCTGACCTGCGGGGCGTGGAGTCAGGTGGTCCGCTTCATCCCGGCACTGGTCGTGTCGGCGGAAGAAATCGAGGAGGCTGCCGATATCTGGGCCGATGCCGTAAGCGCAGTCGTCTCGTAGCCCTCCTCTCCCGCGGCCCGACGCTTTACGCCCGGGCGGGATGGAGCTCGAAGTCCAGGGGCGGCGGAGCCTCCTTGGTCCCGGGTATGACCCTGCCGTTCATCGGGCACCGGGTGGTTTCGGGGACCTTGACCAGAGCAATCGCCCCGACCACGCACGCGGCCATCATGTAGTACGCCGGAATCAGGCCATCCCCGGTCTTGCCGATGAGCCATTCGTTGACTGCGGGCGCGGTGCCACCGAACAGCGATGTGGACACGTTGTAGGCGATAGCGAAGCCGGCGTAGCGCACGTGGGTTGGGAACATCGCCGGGAACGTCGCCGAGATCGTGGCCAGCTGCGGCACATAGAGCAGGCCCAGCACGGCAAAGCCGATCACCGCGCCGACCACACTCACGCCCATCAGCAGGAACATCGGCACGCCGGCGACGAAGAGACCAGCAAGCGAGAACCACCACATCGGCTTGCGCCCGATGCGATCCGACAGCCGGCCGGCGTAGGGCAGGAACACCATCATCGCCAGCATGCCGATGATCGGTACGACCAGCGACTGGTCGGCGGTCAGGCCTATCTCGCCCTCCAGATACGTCGGCATGTAGCTGAGAAGGGTGTAATTCACCACGTTGAGCGCGACGACCATGCCACCCAGCCGCAGGATTGGGCCCCGGTAGCGGGCGATCAGGTCCCGGAACTCGGTCGTCGTCTGCTCCTCTTTCTCACCCTTCTCCGCCAACTCGCGGAAGATCGGGGTGTCTTCCAGCCGCGAGCGCAGATAGACCCCCACCAGGCCGAGCGGGGCGGCGACCAGGAACGGCAGGCGCCAGCCCCAGGCATGCATCTGGTCGTCACCGAGCAGCAGCGAGAAGCCGAGCATCAGCAGGGCGCCGAACGAGAACCCGGCCAGCGTGCCGACCTCGAGAAAGCTGCCGAGGAAGCCGCGCCTGCGGCATGGCGCATATTCGGCCATGAATGTCGCGGCGCCGCCGTACTCCCCGCCAGTGGAAAAGCCCTGGACCATCCGCAAGAGCACCAGCAGCACCGGCGCCCATAAGCCGATCGTTGCGTAACTCGGGACCAGGCCGACGCACAGGGTGGCGCCGGACATCAGCAGGATGGTGACCGCGAGCACCTGTTTGCGGCCGAGGCGGTCCCCGAGCGGGCCCCAGACGAGTCCGCCCAGCGGTCGGACCAGGAACGAGACGGCGAATGTCATCAATGCCAGCAGCGTCGCGCTCGCGGTATCCCCGGGGAAGATCGCGGCGGAGATGTAGGTCACGCCGTAGGCGTAGATGCCGTAGTCGAACCATTCGGTCGCGTTGCCGATCGCAGACGCGGCGATCGCCCTTCTCAACACTCCAGGGGGCGGCTCGGTGTCGACGGTCGGCCGTGCGTATTCGGAGTCCATGGGACCCTCCTCGTCGTCAACGACGCTGACCGTCTGCCCGCGGGCGGCGGGAGTAGGCGGTGCTCGGCACCGCAGGGCCAGGTCGTAGTTTTGTTGACAATCTGAAGGTTTCCATGACTGGCCGTGAACAGCAAGCGATTGGCGTTACCTCGCGTAAAGTTCCGGTCCGCAGCGGTCAGTACGGGACCTCGGGGAAGGCAGCAGTGGCCAGTCGTCCGGCCAGGCTTTAGAAGCGGTGGTCGCCGAGCCAGAGCGCGCTGACGCCGGTCAACGATCGCTCGGCCTGGCCGAGCACCCCTGCCACCGAACGGCCAAGCAGCGCGCCCACCGCCTCCGGCAGCGACGCCGCGGCAGGCTGCGAAGACGCCTTGGGCCATAGCATGTCCATCAGCGACGAGCCCGGATAGCTCACAAGACGGACGTCGGCGTCGGGTTCCAGCCCGGCCAGCACCTTGGCACGGGTGATCGCGGTGCGCAGCCCGCCGAGCTCGTCGACCAGGCCGCGCTCCAATGCGTCGGCACCTGTCCACACCCGGCCGCGCGCGATCGCGTCGACGGCTTCGACGGTCATCTTCCGGCCGTCCGCGACCCGTTCGACGAAGTCGGTGTAGAACAGGTCGGCCTCGGCCTCGACATGCGCGTGCTGCTCGTCGGTGAACGGCTGGTTGATGGACCACGCGTCGGCGTTGGGGTTGGTGCGCACCGAATCGGACCCGACGCCGAGGCGGCCCTTCAGCTCGCGGGCCACCAGCTTGCCGGTCACCACGCCGATCGAGCCGGTGATCGTGCCGGGGTTGGCGACGATCGCGTCGGCGGACATCGACACGTAATAACCGCCCGAGGCCGCAACTGCGCCCATGGACGCGACAACCGGCTTGCCACCGTCGCGCACCCGATTCACTTCGCGCCAAACGGTCTCGGAGCCGGTCACCGAACCGCCCGGGCTGTCCACACGCAGCACGATCGCCGACACCGAGTCGTCGGCGGCGGCCTCGCGCAATGCCGCGGCGATAGTGTCGCCGCCCGCGTTCGAGCTGCCCAGCGGCAGCAGCTGCGGACCGCCGCGACCGCTGACGATCGGGCCGTGCAGGGTGACGACGGCGATGGTCGGCTTCGTCTTGCGCCCGGGAATCGGCGGCATCGGTGGCGTCGGCCGCGACGCCGTGGCGCGGGCATACCGCGACAGATACAGCCGCGGCGGCGCGTCGTCGGAGTCGGCGTCACCGGTTTCCGGCGAAATACCCGGTGCGCCAACAAGTTCACCAATGCGCGCGTAGGCCTCGTCGCGGAATCCGATGCGGTCGATCAAGCGGCCGGTGACGGCGTCGGCGCGCAGCAGCGGCGCCTTGTCGGCCAGCGCGTCAACCTCGCCGGGTTCCAGATGGCGTGAGTTGGCAACCGCCTGCCGCACCTGGTTGTGCAGGCTTTCAATCAGCCGGCTGTCGGCCTCGCGATGGGCATCGGTGTAGCGGTCCTGCGTGAAAAGGTTTGCCGCGGACTTGTATTCGCCGCGCGCGATGAACTGTGCCTCGATGCCCGCCTTGTCGAGCGCATCGCGAAGGAACAGCGCGTTGGTGGCGAAGCCGACAAGCCCGACGGTGCCCGACGGCTGCATCCACACCTCGCGGAACACTGAAGCCAGGTAGTACGAGAGCGTGCCGGGATACGTCTCGGCCCACGCCAGCGACGGTTTGACGTCACTGAAGGCAGCGATGGCCTCGCGCAGCTCTTGAACCGGGCCCGCCGCGGCTGCGGGAATTTGAACCCGGACAATGAGCCCGGCCACCCGCGGGTCCACGGCCGCGCGGTGGATGGCGGCAACGGCTTCGCGCAACAGCAGGGGCTTGCCGCCGCTGGCGATCATCGCGAACGGATCGAAGCCTCCGGTCTCCTGTGGCAGCGCCTGTAGATCCAGCTCGAGCACACACCCGTTCGGGATTCCGTGGTGCCGGGCAGTGTCCACCCGCCGGGCGAGGTTGCGGACGTCGTGGGCGCCGGGGATGCCGGACAGGAGGGAAAACATGATGTGAGCGTACCGACGCGGCGTTTCTAGCCCGCCGGCGTCTGGATGAAGATCTCGACGTGCGCAATACGGCTGTCCTCGGTCAGCTCGAAGACGAGCACCTCCGGGGTGACCATGGGCTTGCCGTCGACCTGCACGGTTTCGGTGAGCTCCGCGTACGCAAGCGTGTCGTTCGCATACGTCACTCGGCCGAGCTTCATGAAATGTCGACCACGTCCAGTCCTGCGTCGCGACGGCGCGAAGGTAGCGCTCGACGATGTCGGCCATCGGCTCCATCACATCACGTCCTCGGGAACGCCTACGGTGGGTGCGTGCGGTTCTCGATCTCGATTCCCCAGCGCGCGGCCGACGGCTTCGACGCGGAGGGGACAAGCAGTTACCTCGCGCGGGCAGAAGAGCTCGGCTTCGAAGGCGGCTGGACGCTGGAGCAAATCGTCGCGCCCGCGCCGTCTCTCGCGCCGCTGCAGCTGTTGTCCTGGGCCGCGGCACACACCACCCGTTTGCGGCTGGGAGTGGCGGTGCTCATCACCTCGCTGCACGACCCACTACAGCTGGCATCCGCCATCACCGCTGTCGACCAGATCAGCCACGGTCGGTTGGACGTCGGCGTCGGCCACGGCGGCAACTTTAGGCCGTTCTCGGCGTTCGGCGTGGACAAGGCGACGTTCATCAGCTACTTCACCGAGGGCCTCGAGCTGATGAAAGCGGCCTGGTCCGACGAGCCGACGGTGACCTTTCACGGTCGATTCCGTGATGTCGAGGCCTTGCCGATCCAACCCAAGCCCATCCAGCGCCCTCACCCGCCGCTGTGGGTGGGCGGAAGCGCACCCAAGGCGCTGCGCCGCGCCGTACGGCTGGGTGACGCCTTCATGGGCGCGGGCTCGTCGACGACGGCCAACTTCGCCGAAGCAGTCAAGATCGTCCGCCGTGAACTCGACGAGCAGAGCAAGGACGCAACACGATTCAGAATCGCCAAACGGGTGTACCTGACGGTCGACGACGACGCGGCACGCGCCCGCGAGCGGGTGCTCGCGGGGTTGCACCGGATCTATGGCGACATGCCGGGGATCGAGGCGGTCCCGGTATCCGGCACTCCCGATGACGTGGTCCGCGGACTGCTTGAGGTCGTCGACGCGGGGGCCGAGATGATCCTGCTCAACCCGGTTGGCGAGAACGTCAGCGAGGACCGCGGCCAGATGGAACGGCTTGCTGCAGAGGTGATTCCGCAGCTCAGCTAACTCACGGGATTTCGCTGAAAATTAGCTGGTTTAAGCTTGTGATCTTGGTGGTAAACCGGAGTCATGATGGCGAAACTGAAATTCGTCGCTCCGCTGGTCATGGCGGGAGCGGCGGCCACGGCGATCGCCGCGGCACCGATTGCAGCAGCAGAGTCCTTCGCGGTGGCGACGGGCATATCGATCACTCAATTTGCACCCCAGAGTCCCGGCGGTGACGGCTGCGCCAATGGGGTCTGCGGCAGCGGCGACGCCGGCGGTGGCAGCGGCTGTACCACCGACGGCACGTGCGGCAGCGGCGGCCCGCTGGGCGGCGGCGGTTGTACCGCAGAGGGTGTGTGCGGCAGCGGCGGCCCATGGGGCGGCGGCGGCTGCGTCCCCGGCGTCGGCTGCTTCAACTGGGGGCAGTAACAAAAGGGCCCCGCACGCCGAAGCGTGCGGGGCCCAGATGTCCCCAGTCCCCAGTCCCCAGCTTGCGCGTGGGCCCATGCGCGTGGGCCCATGCGAACTAGAGTTCGGTCGCGGAACCGCCTGCGGCGGTTATCTTTTCGCGCGCACTGCCGCTGAACTTGTTGGCGGTGACATTGACCGTGACGGTCAGCTTGCCATCGCCGAGCACCTTGACCAACGCGTTCTTGCGCACCGCACCCGCGGCCACCAGCTCGTCGACACCGACATCGCCGCCCTTGGGGAACAGCTTGTTGATGTCGCCGACGTTGACGACCTCGTACTCGGTGCGGAACCGGTTGCGGAAGCCCTTCAGCTTCGGCAGCCGCATGTGGATCGGCATCTGGCCGCCCTCGAACGTCGCTGGGACGTTCTTGCGGGCCTTGGTGCCCTTCGTGCCGCGACCGGCGGTCTTGCCCTTGGAGCCCTCACCGCGACCCACACGGGTCTTCGCGGTCTTCGAGCCCGGTGCGGGCTTTAGATCGTGAAGCTTGATCGGCGTCATTTCGACTCCACCGCCTCAACTTGTACGAGGTGATGCACGGTCTTGATCAGGCCGCGCGTCTGCGCGTTGTCCTCACGGACCACGGACTGACGGATCTTCCGCAGCCCCAGCGTCCGCAGGCTTTCACGCTGCTTCCAGCGCGCACCGATGGTGCTGCGCACCTGGGTGATTTTCAGCTCGGCCATGGTTATGCCGACCCTTCACGCGCAGCCGCCGCGGCGACCGTCTCGGCTTCCCGCCGCGCACGCAGCATGCCTGCCGGCGCCACATCCTCGATCGACAGCCCGCGTCGGGCCGCGACCTCTTCCGGACGCTGCAGCAGCTTCAGCGCGGCAACGGTGGCGTGCACCACGTTGATCGCGTTGTCGCTACCCAGCGACTTGGCCAGGATGTCGTGCACGCCGGCGCATTCCAGCACCGCACGCGCGGCGCCGCCGGCGATCACACCGGTACCCGGGCTGGCCGGACGCAGCATGACCACACCGGCGGCCGCCTCACCCTGCACCGGGTGGACGATCGTGCCGCCGATCAGCGGAACCCGGAAGAAGCCCTTACGAGCCTCCTCGACACCCTTGGCGATCGCGGCAGGAACCTCCTTGGCCTTTCCGTAGCCGACACCGACCATCCCGTTGCCGTCACCGACGATCACCAGCGCGGTGAAGCTGAACCGCCGACCGCCCTTGACGACCTTGGAGACGCGGTTGATCGCGACGACCCGCTCGAGGTAGTTGCTCTTCTCCCCGCTGTCGCGGCCACCACGGCCACCACGGTCGTCGCGGCGCCCACGGCCCTCGCGGTCACCGCGCGAGCCTCGGCCGTCGGATTGCGCCGGCCCGGCACCAGATGTTGCCTGCTCGGCCATCATGCAGTCCTTCCGTTGTCAGTCATTAGAACTTCAGGCCGCCTTCGCGCGCAGCGTCGGCCAGCGCCGCGATGCGGCCTCCGTAGGTGTAGCCACCGCGGTCGAACACGACCTCGTCGATGCCTGCGGCCTTGGCGCGTTCGGCGATGAGCTGTCCGACCCGCACGCTGTGGGCCTTCTTGTCTCCGTCGACCGCGCGCACATCGGCCTCGATCGACGACGCGGCGGCCAGCGTGGTGCCGTCGAGGTCGTTCACCAGCTGCACATGAATGTGCCGCGACGAGCGATTGACCACCAAGCGCGGCGTCTCCGCCGTTCCTTCGATCTTCTTACGCAGCCGGGCGTGTCGACGCAGCCGCGCGACCCGCCTGGCCGCCGAAACGTTCTGCCCCACCGGCTTACGCGCCGCGGACTCTGTTGTCTGCTGTGTTGTCTTAGTAGCCATGACCTATTTGCCCGTCTTTCCGACCTTGCGGCGGATCTGCTCGCCCTCGTAGCGAACGCCCTTGCCCTTGTACGGGTCCGGGCGGCGAAGGCGGCGGATGTTCGCCGAGATCTGGCCGACCTTCTGCTTGTCGATACCCGAGATCGAGAACTTGGTGGGCGTCTCCACCGCGAAGGTGATGCCCTCCGGGGCCTCGATCACGACGGGATGGCTGTAGCCGAGTGCGAACTCGAGGGTCTGACCCTTGAGCTGCACGCGGTAGCCGACGCCGAAGATCTCCATCTTGGTGGTGTAGCCCTCGGTGACACCTGTGACCAGGTTGGCCACCAAGGTGCGCGACAGCCCGTGCAGCGAGCGGTTGTGCCGCTCGTCGTCGGGCCGGGTCACCACGATCGCACCGTCGTCGTTGCGCGACACGGCGATCGGCTCGGCGACCGCCAGCTCCAGCGTCCCCTTCGGTCCCTTTACCGACACGTTCTGGCCGTCGATCGTCACGTCGACCCCGGACGGAACCGGGACCGGCTGCTTGCCAATACGCGACATAGTTCTACTCCCCTATCCCGCTACCACACGTATGCGAGGACTTCGCCGCCCACGCCCTGTCGCGCCGCCTGACGGTCGGTGAGCAGACCCGACGACGTGGAGATGATCGCCACGCCGAGGCCGCCCAGCACCCGAGGCAGGTTGGTGGATTTCGCATAGACGCGCAGGCCGGGTTTGGACACCCGGCGCAGCCCGGCGATGCTGCGTTCACGGCTGGGGCCGTACTTCAGTTGCACCACAAGCGACTTGCCCACGCGGGCATCCTCGGTGTGGTAGTCGGAGATGTATCCCTCCGCCTTGAGGATCTCGGCGATGTTGGCCTTGATCTTCGAGTGCGGCAGGGCCACCTCGTCGTGGTACGCCGAATTGGCGTTTCGCAGACGTGTCAAGAAGTCTGCGATCGGGTCCGTCATAGTCATGACAGCCGGTTCACCTTCCTCGCGGCGGTTCCCCTATCAGGGCCTGCCGCAACCTTTTCCGATGTGGTCTGTGGGTCTGTCTGTCTGCTGTTACCAGCTGGACTTCTGGAC
>Ga0207693_10002642_pt1 | contig 15567 bp, 9 predicted proteins | sample LARL81metaG_FD_184347 | JGI IMG/M metagenome (GOLD analysis project Ga0207693, IMG submission 184347) | Corn, switchgrass and miscanthus rhizosphere microbial communities from Kellogg Biological Station, Michigan, USA - LAR L8-1 metaG... | ecosystem: Host-associated > Plants > Roots >...
TTTTCGTATCCACAAATGCAGCAGCGGCTGCTAATGCGAAATTCCGGCGTAATGTCGAGCACGCTTTCGTTGACGACACCTGGAAGATACTCCCCAACTTAACATTGTCGCTAGGTTTGCGATACGAACTAACTCCGCCTTTTACCAACACTCTGGGCAATTACTTCACGGTGGAGATACCAAAATTCATCACGACGCCTAACGCCGCACCAGCCGATTGGCCATTCTTTGTCCGGCAGAGCGGCTGCACAGATCCTTATCAGGGATTGAGCATTTTTTGGACGCAGACGAATGCAGTCTGCGGCGGCGGTTTGAACCACAACCTTATGCAGACCAAGTACAAGAGCTTCGCTCCTAGGGTTGGCATCGCGTACTCGCCCGATAACAAAACCGTGATTCGTGCAGGCTTTGGTGTCTTCTTCATGGAGGACATCGCCAACTCGACATACTTCGATATGGCCCGCAATATCGCCGCCCGAGTCGATCTCACTTCGACTTCCTCCAGTCAGGTCACTTGGAGCAATGCGATTCCTGGCGGCAGCGGAACCACCGTTCAGGTGCCCCCGCCGTTCGCTTGGGCTGCTGCATACGACCACGCTACCCCATACACCATGCAGTACCTGCTAAACGTACAACGGCAACTCGGCTCCAATTGGGTATTAGACGCCGGCTATCTCGGATCGCAGAGTCGACACCTGTATGGCTTCCAGAACGTCAACCAAGCGGGACCGGGTCCTTTGGCCACGATTAATTCCCGCCGACCATTCCCGAACTTCGGTGTTCTCTCGTATGTCAATGACGTGTTCACCGGAAACTACAACGCCGGCAGCGTGAAGCTCACGCGTCGTTTTAGCCAAGGAATCAGTTTGACTACGAACTACACGTGGTCGAAGTCGATTGACGACAGCAGCGGAACACGCACGCAAGGTTTCGACATTCTGTTCCCACAGGACAGCACGTGCCTCGAGTGTGAACGATCTTTATCGTCCTTCGATGTACGCCACCGCTGGGTTCTCGGAGCCGTCTATGACCTACCCGTCGGAAAAGGCAAACTGCTAGACATTAGCGACTCAGTCCTCAATGGGTTTGTGGGTGGCTGGCAACTGAGCGCAAATATTACCATCCAGAGTGGTGTTCCGCAGACCCTGAGTTCCGGTGGAAACGTTGCTGGTACTAACAATCCCGTCAATGATCGTCCCAGCTACTCGGGGGCGGGAAACGGCTACCTCTCGAACCACGTCCATACGGCGACCGGATTGACGTGGTACGACCCCGCCTCGTTCGTCCTGCAGCCGCAGGGACAGTTCGGCAATGTGGGAAGGAATTCACTAATTACGCCCGCGTTTCAGACGTTCGATTTGGCGGTGCATAAAAACATCCCGCTGGGCTACAAGGAAGGCCACATGCTCCAATTCCGGCTGGAAGCATTCAACGTGCTCAACCATCCGGTGTGGGGCGCTCCCAACGGGAATGTTGCGTCGGGAGGCTTCGGTCAAATAACCTCGACAGCCATCGCCATGCGGCAACTTCAACTAGGACTGAAGTACACATTCTAGACTCGCGGTGTGTACGTCTAGCAGGTGCACGAGGGCGATTTGCCTCTATCGCCCCGTGCACCTCGTTATCACATTACTGAAAAAGCCTGGGTGCGAAATCTTTGAGATCGCGACGCCACGTCTGCCACTCGTGGTCGGTGTCTGGCGACTCGTAAAAAACGTGCTGAATGTTCGCGTCGTTCAACGAGTTATGCAATCGCAGAAGTCCCGCACGCATCCTCTCCGGTTCTTTTGTTCCGACGCCCATCCACAACAAATGGACTTTCTTCGCAAAGGCGGCCGGGTCAGCAAACACTCCGTTGTAATCGGTCTTGGGATCCAGTTTCCGGTCGCCCAGCATGAGCATCCCGCCCGCCCCGCTGAATCCGCCTATGTAGGAGAAGAGATCGAGATGGTTGAGCGTGACCTGAAACGTCTGCATTCCTCCCATGGAAAGGCCAGCCATTGCGCGGTGATCGCGATCGGGAAGGGTTCGAAACGTTGAATCAATGTAAGGAATAAGAACCTGTGTTACATCATCTTCAAAAGCTGCTGCCATGTCCTGCATCGCCTTCATCATTTCGGGAGAACCAAAGGGCTTTCCGGTCAGATCGGGAGGAGCCTGTCCGGCGCGCCGCGCGTAACCGTACGCCATAACGATGATCATAGGTTTGGAGGTTCGAGATGCAATCAGATTGTCCAGGATGAAATTTGCGCGGCCCTGGCGAATCCATCCCGTTTCATCCTCGCCACCACCATGCTGGAGATACAGGACGGGATAACGCATCTTCGTTTGCGTGTCGTAATTTGGCGGAAGGTAAACCAGTGCGTGTCGCCAGGTCCCTGTCACCTTGGAGTTGTACCAAACCTCGCGAACCTGGCCGTGCGGCACATCTTGAATTGAGTAATAAGTCGAGCCCGGTTCCGGAACCTCAACCATGCTTGCGTGCTTGCCTCCGCCAAAAAATGCATGACTGTTGGTATCGCTGACCTCCGCGCCATCGATGATTAAGGTGTAATAGTGCATGCCGGGAACCAGAGGCGGAGTTGTGACTGTCCAGAATCCGTCGGGCTGCTTTTCCATGTCCATTTTGGGCCCACTCCAAAAATTCAACCGCACTTTCGCCGCGTCAGGAGCCTTAACACGAATCTGTACTCTACCGGTGCTATCAACCCGGGGATAATCCGCTCCCCAGACGTTCGTCTCAGCGGGATGAAAGTTGTTCGCCTCTTGTGCGCAGCAGACAGCGGCTAACAATAAAATTGTGATTCCTAGTCGTTTCATCTCTCCTCCTTGAATTGGACTCTGCGGATTCCGCAGAGTAAAAGCGCGTACGCCCGCGATACGAGGGCTGGAATCCCCCCAAAGCTCTCCAATCTCCTCGCGCTGTAATCGGAACTGCAGGTGTGTAGCGGGTCTCTCGCGAGTCTAATTTACCTGAATCAGGCAAGCCATGCGTGTTCGCGGGAACTCAATGTTCAACGCTGAATCTGTGTTCGTGCAACGTATGCCGAGATCTGTCGGGTATATGAGCTTGGCATTACGGCTTGGCAACGGCAGTCTTGTCGCCGCCGGTCCGTCGATTCTCCAGACTGCGAGCACGGTGTGTTCGGGCGAGCGCATTCCCAAGGCGAGGGGCGCTTGTGCATTCGTGACATCGGAGGTGCCAAGCGGATAAAAGGGGATTGCCGTGGGAATGTGTTTGCGCAGGACCTCTTTGTAAACGCGGATGCCTTCTGTCACCTGAGCCGAGGCCGTGGGTGAAAGTGAATCCAGATGTCCGCTCTGGTGAATCCGGCACATCATTGCAGTGACCATATTGAAGCTGGCTTGATCCGCGTCAGCGTTCGCGAGCGGGTAGGACCAGATTGCGAGCTGTTCCGGCAAAACGGCGGCAGACGCGCCGACCAGAATTGCGGGCAGCTTTAGATAGTTTTCCTGGTCGGTCATGGACTGCACTTGGAGGCGACTTAACATCGCATAGTCCATGCGCCCGCCTCCGCTTCCACAGTTTTCAATTACGAGGTCGGGGTAACGGTTAACGATGCTATCCAACCAGGCGAGATGGGCCCGGTTGTGCTCCAGCAAGCCTTGACCGAAGCTGTCCGCGTTGATCTCGGTGCCCTGCAGCGAATCGACGTTGTAGTCCATCTTGATGTAGCCGACGCCATACTCGTTCACCAGTCTCGCAATCACACTGTCGAGGTACGTGCGCACTTCCGGATTGCGGAAGTCGAGGAGCAAGCGCGAATTTTTCAGAACCCTCTTGCCGTGCCGCACCAGAAACCAGTTATCTGGTTTTTGGGCAAGTAAGGACTTGGGGCCGGCGACCTCGGGTTCGAGCCACAGTCCTGGAACCATTCCCGCTCGCCTGATCTGATCGAGAAGAAACTTCAGCCCACGAGGAAATCGTGAGGTGGAAGCCTGCCATGAACCGAGGGTTTGGCTCCAGTCTTCATGCAGGGCCGCGTACCATCCAGCATCGATCACGTAGTACTCGCATCCCGCTCTGGCAGCGGCCGCGACCATCGGCAACTCATTGGCCTCGGTTGGGTCGCCCCACAGGCAGTTCATGTAATCATTAAAGATCACCGAGCAGCGTGAATTGTCCTTCCGCGGCTTCATGCAGGCCGCGCGTCGATAATTGGTCAACGCGGCGACTGCTTCTGTGAAGCCGCCGCGCACACATCCGACCGCTACTGGAACCGTCTGGTAGGTTTCACCGGGTCTTAAGTTTTTCCAGGCAGCTGAGTGCAAATCATCGGGTCCGCCGAGATATGCGTAAACGTCGTCAGCATTGTTGTCCCGAGCCGAAACATTTGAGATTTCCCAATACCAGGAGCCGTCATGTTCAATCTGCCAGAACCAGGTCAGGCCGAGTTTGGTGTTTTCGGCCATCGCCATGGGTAGATATCGCTCAGTGGACCAACTGCCCACGCTTCCTGCTTGTGCCTCTGACCAGCTGGTGCGTTCGTTTTCGACAAAGCCCATCTCTGATGGGCGCAGCGTATGCCACTGTCCTTCGGACATCCAGCTGTTCACGGCAAGGTGGATGCGGAGTTCACCATCGTATTGTTTTGGGTCAGCGAGACAGTGGAGCATCGCTGAACTCAGGAAGTCAATGCCTACGGGAGAGCTTCCTTCGTTGATGACTCTCGAGAACCGACGGACTACCGGCAATCCGTTGAAGCCTTGATAGATGGATTCCACGCGAAGACGCAGATTCGCATCCCTGTGCGTGCACACCAAGCGTTTGCCCTCGCGCCTTGATTCTTCCCGCTTGCCGACAAAAAGCAACCTGGCCCCTGGTTGCCCCGTAGCAGATTTCATTCCCTGGTCGGGCGAGTTTTCGCCACTGCACTGAATCGCGACTTCGACGCCGGAAGAGTTGTTAACACTCAATTCCGAAAAATCAGCAGGGGAAAACCGCTTTTGTCGCAGCTTCCCGCCTGTAACATCGAAATTGAAGACCAGAGCGCCGGTTTCCCAATGAAATGTTTCCGGGGGACCCGATGTTGAGGCAAGGCTGGAGACACTCGGCAAAAACGTTCCGAGCGCCACAGAGCCGCTGGACTTTAGAAATAATCTTCGATCCATAAGTTATCGCTAACTGTATCGACAGGGCACAATTGTATGTCAAGAGGAGTGAAAGTCAACGAGGGTTTTCCAGGCGGAGTTGAAAACGCGCGGCTAACTTCGAAGTTGGCCGGTGAGTTTTCGCGCGTTGCTGCGGACACCAGCCGCGTCGGTTCCTTGTCGTTGCGTCGACTTACGTTCGACCAGCTCTGGTTGCAGCACTATGTTCTCCACTTTTGGGAGCACTTTCGAGTTCAGAATTCCAAGCGAAAGACGCGCAGCTTCCTGCCCGATTCGACGGCTGTGTTGATTGATGCTTGAAAGAGGTACGCGCAATGCGTCGTCATAGTGGAGGTTTCCACACCCGATGACTGCAAGATCGTCCGGGATGCGGATTCCTTGATCCAGCGCAAAGTTCATTGCACCCATCGCCATGGGATCGTTGAAGCAGAAGACTCCATCAGGCCTTGGCTTAAGGCTTAAGAGTTGGCGCATGGCTTCTGCGCCACGTCGCTTGGTTTCCACATCTCCTTTGGGTTCAGAGATGATGTACTCGTCAAGGACTTTCAGGTCATTTTGTCTCAGAGCGCGTTTATATCCTTCCACGCGACGAATAGCGGGGCTGGTTTCGGGACCGCGAATATGCGCAATCCTCTTGCACCCGATCTCGATCAGGTGCTTCGTAGCCATCATCCCCACCGCTTCGTCATCCACCCCAACAAAATTGGCGGAAAGTCCCGGCAATGCGCGGTCAATCAGAATATAAGGCGTCTTCTGCTTCTCTATGCGGAAGAACAAGTCCACGGTCGAGCGGCACGAGGCAATGATCAACGTATCCAGTCGACGGGCAAGGAGTTGGTTGATCTCCTGTTCCTCCAAATCCGGGTCTTCGTCGGAAGAAGAAACGATCAAGTAATATCCATTTTCCCGCAAGACCTCAGACAGGGACTTGGCGATTTCTGCAAAAAAGGGATGAAGCAGGTCCGGAACTACCAAACCGATTAAATAGGTTCGTCCAGTAACGAGGCTTCGAGCCGCCAAGTTTGGGCGGTAATCCAGTTCTTTCACACGGGCCAGAACTCGTTCGCGAGTCTCGTCTCCGACATCAGGATGATTACGCAGGACTTTGGAAATGGTGATAACCGACACCCCAAGATCTCTGGCAATGTCCTTCATTCGTGTGGTCATAAGTGCCACCCAGTATAGAACGCCAGCGGTTTGACCACCTATCGCATCCGGTAACTTTATCTATATCCCCAAGTCCGAGAAGAACCCGGACGCGATCCAGCCGGATAGGCAGTTAATTCCCGATCGGCTTGTATTTTCCTGGCGGTCAATCCGGTCCGGAGTGACAGAGTCGCGCAGACACGGGAAATTCCCTCAACAAAGTTTAAATCCCAATTGATGCCATTCTTTTGCTTATTGACTTCGATAACTTTACCGATTATTGTGCTTTCGAGTCTGCCTCCCCAATCCATCACAGCCACTCCCGGATTCTGGGAAGTACGAGGAAAAAGGATGAAGGTTCAGAGCGCGTCGGGGTTATTGATGAATGGTTCCATCGATCCGGGTTTGGTGCCGCAGCGCATCCTGTGCAGCGGATCCAAAATGCCGGCAATCGGTTTGGGAACATTTGGTTCCGACCATGTTTCACCTGTCGAAGTTGCAGATGCGGTGGAAAGTGCCGCAGCGGTTGGATATCGGCACTTCGATTGTGCTTCGGTGTATGGCAACGAACACGAGATTGGGTACGCGCTGCAGCGAGTGTTGACGGGTGGTATCAAGCGCGAGCAACTGTGGATCACTTCGAAGCTGTGGAATGACAAACACAGCGAGAATGACGTCATCCTTTCCTGCAAGCAATCGCTGTCGGACTTACGACTAAACTACCTTGACCTCTATCTGGTGCATTGGCCGTTCCCGAACTTTCATCCCCCCGGATGCGACGTGACCTCTCGCAGCAAAGACGCGAGACCATACATTCATGCCGAGTTCATGAAGACTTGGCGAAAGATGGAGGAACTGGTCGATCAGGGCTTGGTTCGCCACATTGGGACGTCCAACATGACGATTCCAAAACTGAGGCTTGTCTTGCGCGATGCCCGAATCAAGCCAGCGGTGAATGAGATGGAACTGCACCCGCATTTTCAGCAGCCGGAACTGTTTGAATTCGTTCGATCTAATGGGCTGGTTCCGGTAGGGTATAGTCCGATTGGGTCGCCGGGACGTCCGGAACGGGACCGCACGCCGGAGGACACCACGCCGACTCAGGATCCGGTGATTGTTAAAATCGCAAATCGCCTGAAGGTGCATCCTGCAGTGGTGTGTATCAAATGGGCCGTCCAGCGCGGACAAGTCCCGATACCGTTTTCTACGAAGCGGGACCACTACCTCGGAAATCTTGAAGGCGTTGTAAGTGAGCCACTGACCGACGACGAAATGCATTCAATCAGTACCATTGACCGGAACTGCCGCCTCATCAAAGGACAAGTTTTTCTCTGGAAAGAGGGTCAGTCCTGGGAGGAGCTTTGGGATGTGAATGGGGAGATCACGCCACCATGATCGAGTCCACAACATTGCGAGAGATCCAGCATATGGGAGTGGACCAGCAGAGCATGCAGGCAGCCTTTCTACCCGGGAACGACCGAGTTGAACTTCGGAGTGTTCCGATTCCGCATCCTGGACATGGCGAAGTCCTGCTCAGAGTCAAGGCTTCCACCATCTGCGGCTCTGACATTCGCTGCATTTATCACGAGCACTTGGGTAAAGGTCCCGAAGGATACCAGGGAGTCATTGCGGGTCACGAACCGAGCGGCCAGATTGTAGAAGCTGGGCCTGGCTGCCGGCGTTTCGGGGTGGGCGATCGGGTGATCGTATATCACATCTCGGGTTGCGGCGTCTGCAATGACTGCCGACGAGGATACATGATCTCGTGCACAAGCGAAAAATACCGCCGTGCATATGGCTGGCAGCGCGACGGCGGGATGGCAGACTACATGATCGCGGAAGAAAAGGATCTGATCGCCCTGCCGGACGAACTCTCTTTCGCTGATGGAGCACAGGTGGCGTGCGGGTTCGGGACAGTTTACGAAGCACTCGAGAAGATTGGGATTAGCGGCAATCATTCGGTACTCATCACTGGACTGGGACCGGTAGGGCTTGCTGCCGCAGCATTATGTCGCAAGCTGGGCGCTCAGACGATCATTGGGATTGACGTTGTTACCGAACGCCTGGAATTGGCGCGATCGCGCGGGTTGTGTGATTTCGTACTCCCAGCCGGTCCCGACAACGTGACTGAAGTCCGAGACTTAACCCACAGTTATGGGGTCGAGCGGGCAGTGGATTGCTCGGCGAATAAAACCGCCCGTGCCACGGCCATTCGAGCCACACGCAAGTGGGGAAAAATCGCGCTTGTCGGTGAAGGAGGGACCGTAGAGTTCAATCCCTCTCCCGACATAATTCACGATCAGAAGACGATCTATGGCTCGTGGGTGACAACGACCTGGCTGATGGATGAATTAGTGGAGCGCCTTGTCCGCTGGAACCTTCATCCGGCTGACATTATCACGCACCGTTTCGGAATTCATGAAGCAGCGCAAGCCTATGCGCTCATGGCTTCGGGGAAGTGCGGCAAAGTTGCCGTCTGCTTCGATGAGGAACTGGCACACACATGAGCTCAACATGGCAAGAAGTGCTAAAGGATCGGCTGCAACTGTTTGGACATCGCAATTGGGTGGTGATTGCGGACTCGGCGTATCCGGCACAATCCCGACAAGGTGTCGAAACGATCGTCGCTGATGAAGAGCAAACAGCTGTCCTCGCTAAGGTGTTCGCGATTCTTCAGCGATGTAAGCACATCAAGCCAGCGATCCTTACCGACAGAGAATTGGACTTTGTCTCCGAGGATGATGCACCGGGTATTACTTCATACCGCAAACAACTGGGCGATCTACTTGGGGGATACGAAGTTCGTACCTTGCCGCACGAAGAGATCATCTCCAGGCTTGACCGCGTCGGCGAGATGTTTCGAGTGCTCTTGATCAAAACCAAAATGCGAATTCCATATACGTCGGTATTTTTCGACTTGGAGTGCGGATATTGGAACGCTCAAGCCGAGGACCGGCTTCGGGCCGCTATCCGCTCCAGGAATCCAGAATTGGATTCTTTGGACGTGGGCGAAGGCGTTGCTCGCTAATGCTAGCATTGTTTCCAAACGCAAAGGTACTCGTACTTCAGAAACCAGGCAAAGTGTTCGTCGATGCGATTCTTGAACTCGCGGTGATGGACGAAAGCATGTCGTTGCGGGCATGAAAGGTGGGACTTGGCGGGAGTGAAAATTCTCGTGTGGACTAAATACTCATGAGTATCTCTACAAGCGAATCGACAACCACGGTCAGTTCTCGCGCCAGCGACGGCGGATTATTTCGAACCGGGGACGGCAGGGATCTCGCCCGGATTTTTGTTCTCATTACGTCTCTGTTCCTGTTGTGGGGTTTCTGCAACGGGATGATCGACATCCTCAACAAGCACTTTCAGGACACGCTCCGTATAAATAAAGAGCAGTCGGGTCTGGTGCAGGCTGCTAACTACCTCGCTTATTTCTTGATGGCCGTGCCGTCCGGTTTGATTGCGAAGAGGTTTGGCTACAAAGGAGGCATTCTTTGCGGGTTGTCGCTGATTGCTGCCGGGGCCTTCTGGTTCATTCCCGCGGTAAACATCGGCACTTATTGGGCGTTTTTGCTGGGCTTGTTTGTCATCGCCACAGGCATGACCTGCCTGGAGACGATTGCGAACCCCTATGCAACGGTTCTCGGCTCGCCCGAAGGAGGGCCCACCCGCATCAACATTGCCCAGACTTTTAACGGCCTCGGCTGGATACTGGGGCCGATTGTAGGCGGTCACTTTGTTTTTGCGGGTGGTGACGGAGCGAATGCGAATGCCGGGCTTACGACGCCTTACATGGGCGTTGCCATGTTTGTGATTTTGCTGCTGATCGTCTTCGCCGTGTCGCAGGTCCCGGACCTGCACAATGAGGACGAAACCCGAAGAATCGCGGCGGCGCAAAACGGACTTAAACCATCAGGCACTCAACGGGTCGGCATTGGTGTCGTTTTGGCCCTTGTCTGCGGATTACTGTACTTCTTTATTGCTCCGATTCTCGACCTGCTGTGGCGCCTGCTTACCATGAGCGAGGCTCTGCTTCAGCCCTCGAAATACAGCCTTCTGATTGTTGCGTACGTTGCCTCGTTCCTGGTTGTATCAAGAAACTGGGATATGTTCCGGCGCAAGCATTTTACGTTTGGAGTAGCCGCGCAATTTCTCTATGTTGCGGCACAAACGGGAATATTCAGCTTTTGCGTGAACTACATACTGGAGAACGATCCCGGAGTGACCCGCCTGCAGGCGTCCAAGTGGCTGGGTGCGATTGGCTTCGGATTGTTTATGGTCGGACGGCTGTGCGGCAGCATGGTCATCAGTCGCTTTAAACCCCACCGCGTGCTTGCTGCTTACATGGCTATTAACGTGGCGCTGGTTGCCGTAACGATGGGCGGTGGCAACCCGGGACTGTACGCCATGTTCGCTACGTTCTTCTTTATGTCAGTAGGTTTCCCCACGATATTTGCGCTGGGCATTCGCGGATTGGGCGAACACACTAAATTGGGATCCTCGCTCATTGTCATGTCCATCGTCGGTGGAGCCATTGCTCCGCCGTTCATGGGACACATTGCGGATCGGCATTCGATGCGCATCGGGTTTGTGGTTCCGCTGGTTTGCTTTGTGTTCGTTGCTCTCTACGGATTAATCTGGGCAAGACTCAGTCGGCAGGATTCAACAGTTGCCTAGAGCGCCATTGAGTTTCCACAACGGCGAGCAGTAAGCCCGGATAAAGGCAGCCCAGGATGATCGCATGGGGAACGCGGGTTTCTACCAGAAATAGACTGCAACTACCGTCGGCGTGCCAGGGATGTCGTTCACCACATTGGTATGGAGCAACACCTGCGAATTCTTTCTGCTCCAGTCCTTGGGCGCCTGCTTGATAAGGTCGGCAATAAGTTGCGGACTAGTGACGAAGTCACCCGCGGCACGAGTGCCGGAATGATCAAGTCCGGCGATGGTCACGAGAACCCTGCCGGTCTTCGATTCGAGAATCCTGGAAACAATCGCGTAGTCCTCAACAAATTTTCCGTCTGACATCTTGGGCGACCAGGTGCGCGAACCATCGAACCTATCTCGCACGTGCATGGCTGCCGAATCGCCCTGTTCAAAGACGAACCGCAGATTGTCTGTCATGTTCAGCGTCCAGCTGTTGTTGAATGCACCAATCAGAACCGCCGAACCCTCGCGCAAGTCGCCGAAGGAGAGATCGCTGCCAAAGCGCAAGTCATAGGGATGGTGGCGCGACGTGAATAAAGAAGAGATCTGTGCAGTCGCCGAAGCATCACCGACTGTCAAATAAGTATTCGTTACGGGGAAAAAGTCTGCTCCGGTAAAGTTCTTGAGCTCGTCCCTAGGAACAAGCACTTCTAAGTTCGGAGCAAGGTCTTCCTGACGCGGATGGCTCTTACGATAGCGAGCTCGGGCTTCCTCCGATAAACGATAAACGCGATTGCTGCCGGTGCAGACCAACACCGGCCTTGAGTTCTCCAATACCGGCGCCCAGAACTGGTCAAACGGACTCACGGGTGCATAACCTTTACGATTCAGTGATAGACCGGCCAACAAGATGACAATGAATACGGCAGCAAATAAAGATGCCCAGAGCAGTTTTCGCTTGTGGGATGCGGTGCTAACCAGTGCCGGCTGCGTGGCAGGGGGATCGTCCGCTGGGCGGGGCGTTATCACGGTCGCCGTTGCCGGAGCGTGAGAGGGAATAGCTTCGGATGGATGAAATTGCGCCTTGTACGACCCGGTGGGAATGTCGATCTTCCACTGACCTGGTGTGTTTTTAGCGGCCTGATAGTACTGCGCCAATCGTTTTCGGATATCCGCAGCGCGCAGACGAACGACCGGATCTTCAGCGGTATCGTAATCTGGAGCACGCCCGAAGACTTCAATCCCGATTACGCGCTCACGAAGCGAGTCGTCCAATCCGGCAAGGCTGTGCTCGACGATGTATCGAAACAGATCCTGGCACTGACGGCTGGTTCGAAATGGCGCACTTTGGAGAATATTCTCCAATTGCTCTCGGATGACAACTCGATCGGCAATCGGGACTGGCTCTAAGAGCCAATGGTGATGGGTGCTCATGAATTCACAGCGAAACTTTCTGGGGTTCTTCGAAGGAGCGACAGTATTCTACCGCTGAAACAACCCACTCAATCGGTTTTTAATTCCGGTCCTAATCCATTGTCAACACAGGATTTCTGCACCCAGTACTCCGGTACCGTACGGTAGCCAACCTAGACAGGGGAGGGCGGTCGAGCATATCCCTTTGCATCGACACGCCCATGCGGCGTTGGATTGTGGTGTCGGAGCAAGATGTTAGCAACACGATCACGTTACCGGTGACTTAATTTATTTTCCACCGCATAAATGTCTTGACAGCGCTTGGTACTTTTGTACTAGAATCTGCGAACTTCGATACAGTTAACGATAACGTAAACTTCCAAGGAGGGCCCTTGTCGCTGCCCAAATTTCGAATCACTCCCCTGTTCATGCTCCTAATAGTTGCGGCGCTTGTGACCGGCGTGGCTACGCCCGTGGCCTACGGCCAGAGCCTTGCCTCAAGCGCTTCCTTTTCAGGTACAGTTTCAGACTCGTCCGGTGCGCGTGTCCCGAACGCGACTGTAACCATCAGTAGCCCGGAGAAGGGAATCACTCGCACCTTTAAGACCGACGCGGAGGGAAACTTCTCGTTCGCTCTCCTGCCAGCGGGAACCTATTCCTTATCGGTTTCCGCGTCGGGCTTCAAGACTGCCAAACAGGACGGGATAACCCTTGAGGTTGGCCAATCCGGGTCGCAGGCCGTCACATTGACGATCGGATCTTCAGAGCAGATCGAGGTAAGGGCGGAGTCCGTTCTGCTGCAGACGGACAATGCCAATATCGGGGCCGAAGTCTCTCAGAAACAGGTAACCGAGTTGCCGCTGAATCTTCGCAACGTATTCAATTTCGTGCAATTGAACTCATCAGTTAACAACCTCGCCCAGCAACAGACCCTTCAGGGCGGTGGAGGCCAAGGCACGGCAGACCAAGATGTCTCGTTCTTCAATTTTGGCGGCGGCTATTTTGGAACTACAGCGTTCCTTCTGGACGGATCTTGGGATACGAGTACGGGTTGGGGTGGGGTCATCTATGTTCCGTCTCCCGACAACGTGCAAGAGTTCAAAGTTCAACAGAACTCGTTCACTGCGCAATACGGCTGGAGCACGGGGAATGTGATCAATGTGGTCACGAAGTCCGGAGGCAACAGTCTGCACGGAGATGTTTATGAGTACATGCGAAATGGTGCGCTTGACGCCAACTATTACTTCAACAATCTTTCAGGGCAGCCACGCCCCAATACGCATCGCAACCAGTTTGGTGTTTCGGTGGGCGGACCGGTGTACATTCCCGGCATCTACAAGCAACGTGATAAGACGTTCTTCTTTTTCAATTATGAAGGCCATCGCGAGAACGATCCAACCGTTCCGCCGGTTAATACGGTGCCTATCCCGGCTTTCCGCACTGGAGACTTCTCGGGAGTACTAGGCGCAGCAATCGGAACCGACGCTTTATGCAGGCCGATTCTTGCTGGGCAAATCTATGATCCCTACAGTACTCGCCAAGTGACCGCGACATGCGGCCCGAGCGCCGGGAACACGGTTGAGATTCGTGATCCGATCGCAGGGAACAATCTTGCCAACTCCATAAACGGTATCGATCCCATCGGTCAGGCATTGGTGAACTATTATCCTGCTCCGGTTAACGGCCAGTTGGCGGGCAACTGGACCGCGAGTGGCCTTGCCGCCAACAACTCGAACGAGTATAGCGGCCGCATTGACCACAACTTTAACGATGCGACCCGGCTCTATGGACGATTCTCGTACAAGAAACAATTCAAAGATCAGAGCCCAGCCTACTTCGGCGCCAGCAATCCTGCCGGCCCCGGACAGAGAAACCCCAATAACCGGTGGGACGTTGCCGTAGGCGCCAGCCATGTCTTCAGTTCAACCTTCACCATGAGCGTCAATTTGGGCGGAACGAAATGGGTTGAGGGCAATGTTATGCAAAGCGCTGGATTCAAGCCTTCGTCCCTTGGCTTCCCCAGCTTCATTGATGCGGCATCAGCCCAGTTCCCGGTGATCAATCCAGGGGGATACTTGAGCTTAGGTCCGCTCGCGGGGGCTGGAACCGCCAGCTTTCCTCGAAGCGCTGAGAGCGGCTCCGTGGATTTCGTTAAGGTAAGAGGAGCCCACCAGTTGTCGTTTGGATACATGGGGGTTGCGATCGATGAGAACGGGGGGCGTATCGTTCCGACAACCTTCAATTTTACAAATGCGTTCACTGCCGGTCCGGATCCCGGAGCTCCAATGGCTGGTACGGGCGATCCAATCGCATCCATGCTGCTGGGCACACCCGTCAGTGGAAGTACCGGCCAGAATGTCAACAATGTTGCGCGCACCTGGCTTCATGGCGTGTACTTGCAAGATGATTGGAAGGCTACACGAAAGCTCACTCTGAATCTCGGGCTGCGTTGGGAAGTCCAGAAGCCTATGACGGATCGCTATGACCGTCTGTTTACCTTTGACTACAATGCGGCTAATCCTGCCTGCACGGCAGCTGGTCTAAATTGCACGGGTGAGGTCAAGTTCGCCACCTCCGGCAGCCGAGGCCAGTACGACACGAACTACAAACATTTCGCCCCGCGAATTGGATTTGCGTACCAACTCATGCCAAAACTGGTGATGCGGGGAGGGTATGGCATATTCTTCCCGAACCAGTATTTAAATTCTCCTCAGATTACGGGCTATAACTCCACCACACCTTACGTTGCGTCGCTGGATGGCGGCATCACGCCGTGCGCCGGGTGTTCGTTGAGTAGTGCCTTTCCAAACGGACCCGTGCCCATAACTGGCAACTCGCTAGGTGCCCTGACCAACGTAGGTTTCGGCACGGGTGCCGTTAACGCGAGCCGCAAGACCTACTATGACCAGCAATGGATGTACGGATTTCAATACGCGCCTACGGCCCACGATGTGATTGACGTGACCTATGTAGGTAATCACAATGTGCATACACTGGCGGGCAGCCTGAACCTAAATCAGTTGGATCCGAAGTACTTCTCGATGGGAAGTGCCCTGCTGGCGCCAGTTGCAAATCCCTTTGCGGGCGTTATCACTTCAAGTGGTTGCGGTCTTGATCAGCCCACGGTTGCGGCGGGACAATTGCTCAGGCCCCACCCTGAATTCTGCGACATCAACGAGGTCGATGCGCCAGCGGGCAATTCTCACTACAACGCCTTGGAAGTGAACT
>Ga0207693_10002643_pt1 | contig 15567 bp, 13 predicted proteins | sample LARL81metaG_FD_184347 | JGI IMG/M metagenome (GOLD analysis project Ga0207693, IMG submission 184347) | Corn, switchgrass and miscanthus rhizosphere microbial communities from Kellogg Biological Station, Michigan, USA - LAR L8-1 metaG... | ecosystem: Host-associated > Plants > Roots >...
CGCACGGACCTCATTTACCTTGGCGCACACTCGTGCTCACAGCGCGCATGTGCATCTTGAGGTTGAAACTCATCTCAGCAAACGACTGCGGCATCTTGAGCTCATGTACGCGGCGTTCCAATTCTTCAAAGCGGGCGAGCATCTGCGCGCGCTCATCAGGATCAGTGCTTCGCTGCAGCGTGCGATCGATGAGCCGCAGTTCGTTATAGAGTCTGTAGATGCGACGCTGCATCTGCCAACGGTAGAACCTCGGCAGCAGGGACCAGAGCGGATACAGAATGCCGACGATGGGCAGGAGGATGATTAGCAGCCGCTGCAACAGCTCTGCGAGCCAGAAAGGCAGGCTGCGCTGCAGAATCGAGGGCCCTGCCTTGTACACGTGGCGTGCATCGCTGCTGACCGGAAGATCAATGGCCTCGGGAGCCGGGAACTCATCGGCGCGCTGGAAGATGCCGTGTGGCGCATGCACTTCGATGGCGGCGCGCAGCAGCAGGTACTGCAGCGCCGCGTGCAGATCCTGGCGCACGACGAGGCTCGCCTTGGAAGCAATCAGCGCGACGTCGGCAGGGGGACGGTTGGCCGCGAGGTCCGCCACGCCCTGAGGCAGTACGAGTTTGCTGAACTTGGAATCGAGCGCAACGTAGGCATCGGCGCGTTTGAAGCTCATCAGCTCGACGCCCGGCGTGACCAGCAGCCGCTGGACCGCCGACGAATCCCATCCCCCGAGGATCACGGCCACGTCAAGCTCCCCCGCAATCAGGCGCCGCGCTGCTTCCTCGGGCGGATAGCCGCTAAGCTGCAGCTTGTCTGCGCCCACCTTGTTAAGCTCGAGCAGCTTGAGGGCCAGCGGACGCGTCGCGCTCCCGGCTTCACCGATGGACACGCGCACACTCTTCAGATCGCGCAGCAACTCGACCAGAGTCTCGCCGCTGCAGAAAACCCACAGAGGTTCGTAGAACACGGTGCCCAGCGACACCAGACCGGGTGATGCCTGCTCGCTCGTGGTACCGGCCTGCACGAATCCCGCGTCAACCCCCGAGCGCGGGGCGCGCAGCCTTTCCAGATTCTCCATGGCGCCCTTCGTCGGCACGAGATGCAGCCGCACCCCATCACGCGCCAGGATTTCGCGGTAACGCTCCGCGGCTTGCATGTAGACGCTGCCGGGTGGGCCGGTCGCGATTGTCACATCACGCCCTGGCAGCGGGCGTAGGGCTGCGAAGAGCACCCACAGCAACACACCGGCCGTGACAATCAGTACTGTGATGCCCGCGGAGGTACGGAGTAAACGGGAGTTGAATCTCAGGCGCATGACGGCGGCCTGCGACTGCACTTGATCGGTGTCAGAAGACTTTTCAACTGGTTGCTGCGGCTCGCTCTCCCTGCCGCACGGGCGCGTTGCCTGCGCTGTGGGCGAACGAGCGGGCGCTACGACGCCAAACCGCGCGCGCAGCAACCCCGATGGCGACTCGCACGGTCGCGCTCAATTCACCGCCGCAGGGTCGTCGCGGATCCATGACTCGAGCAAGGTGTACGTCACCGCCAGTATCACCGGCCCCACAAACAGGCCGATGATCCCGAAACCAATGAGGCCACCGATGACACCTGCGATGATTAAGAGCAGTGGTAAATCCACGCCGCGCCGGATCAGGATCGGCCGCAGGATGTTATCCAGTGCGCCGACCAGCACAGTCCACACGAGCAGCGCGGTTGCCCACCCGAAGCTGCCTGACCAGTAGAGCCAGATCACGGCCGGAGCGAGTACCAGCACCGGTCCAAGCTGGGCCACGCACAGCGCAAATACCAGCGCGAGCAGCAACCCCGGCCGTGGCACCCCGCTCAACCACAATCCCAACCCGGCAAGTATTGACTGAACAATAGCGGTGACGATCACTCCCAGCGCCACACCACGTACGGCTGCTCCGGCCAGTCGCACGACTTTTTCGCCGCGCTCCCGACCGGTGCGACGCGCAAACATCAGCACCCCGGTCGCCGCCGATTCTCCGCTCGTATAGAGGATCGCGACGATGATGATGATGAGAAGGAAATGAAGGGTGACCAACCCAAGGCCGCCACTCACCCCCAAGACCCAGCTGGCCGCCACACGAACGTACGGTTGCGCAATTTCTGTGAGCGCCTCCGGTCCGCCCGCAGCAATCTCGTGCCACTTCGTGGCGACCTTGGTACCTACCCACGGCAGCTTGGCCACCCACGTTGGCGGCTCCCCGAGCCCTTGGGTGAAGTACGTCCGAACCAAATCCACGCCCTGTGCTGTGGCATCGAACAGCGTACCGATTGCCAGGGTGATTGGCACGATGAAGATCAGCAGCATCGCGACCGTCATGATCACGGTGGCAACCCAGCGACGACCGCCCGCCAGTCGCTGGACCCGCAGCATCAGTGGCCACGTGGCCACCACGATCGTCGCAGCCCATACCAATGCGCCCAAAAACGGCAGCATCGTCCACATGCTGGCCGCAATAAGCACACAGATAATGAGCACCAGCAGTGTGATGCGCGTCAGATCGTAGGGGGTCTGAGAGTTCACGGATCGCTCCCATCGGCTGACTGAAATTCACTCACGGCGCGTTCGAAGACATGCCCCGGATCGGCGTTCCTGATCGGGCGTGGGGCGCCAGCCCCCGGGGGCGATCAGCACCGACGAGAACCCAGCGACCAAGTCGTAACGCGGCGCGCCCGAGCGCCGTATATTGCGCTCTTAGGATCCCGTTTGCGAACGACAGAGTCGGGCCAGGCCAGCCAGGCGCGATGCGCTCGCGGCGGCTACGTCGACTTTGAACTCACCTCATCCGCACCTCCCGTCTGCAACGCCGCACTCGCGGATCCAACGCCAGGCTTGCCAACCCACTGTTTTTGATTCAGCGACGACGAGTCCGGGGCATCCTACCCAGTTGCATCCGGCTCGTCTCGAACGCCCGCCTCGTCAGCGGCGCCAGAGACGGTGAGGCTTGAACACTGTTGCGCTGCCCGAGGCCGATCGCCCCCTACCAACGCAGTCGCCTGTTGAATAATTAACACGCCCGCGCGCCGGCCTGCGGAGTGCCCGCAGCAGGCGATTACCCCGATAACAATCAAGCTCTTACTGTCGGAGATCTGTTGATTTCGTGCGGCGGTGCGCGCCACTGCTGCCGCCCCCGGGCGTGGGTGGCTGTTAGTGCTGATCGAAGAATGACTTGGCGGCGCTCAGGCAGAAGGGCGGCACCAGCAGGGCGTGGTACGCATCGAGCACTGCCGCATCACCGCCGTCGGTGGCACCGCCAACTACGGCTTCGGTTCGCACCAAATCCTTGGCTACACCAAATGCCGTCTTGAGACTGCCGTACGGATCCCCGGACGATGCGGCCGAATCGACATCGAGAATGACCGGCGCTGCTGCCGGCGGATGAGACACCCAGTAATTCCCCATTAAGGTCGTGTTGAAAAAGAATACCGTCGGATCGGAATTGCCGCCGCACAAGAGCGTTGGAGCCGACGGAACCCAGTTGCGCAAATCATTGGCCTTCAGATGTACCCGCAGATGGTTGGTCGGCTTCGCTGCCGGCAGGCCATCGGTCACCGCCGGGAAGCCGCCATCGGGCGCTGCGAGCGCATCGCTTAGATACGCGCCGCGGTAGCTATTGTTGATCAGATCGTCCGTTCCGAAACCAGCGGCAAACACGGGCGCAAGAGAGGCCGGAGACGTGGCCGGGGTATAGATGGCATAGCTCGGCGCCGGCGGCGTACTGCTGAACGCCGCGCTCGGAAATTTGCCCTGCGCCTGCAACTCGCTCACCGGCGTCGTGCTCGGCAAAAGTGTCTCGACCGAGGCGGCGTACTTGCTCTCGAATACGTCCGTCGGCGCTGAATAGATGTCGCCGTAGGCCCTCTGATAGGCGCTGAGCACCAGGGCGAGATTGACCGCGGCGCTCTTGTTCACCTGCCCTTCGAAGATCGCATCGCCGAAGGCGGCGAGCGCGTAGGGACCTGACATCGGGGCCGACGCCGTCACCGTCATCCCCGCGCTTTGCATGGCGCTGTGCGTCGCCATCGCTACGTAGCCACCCTGGGAATAGCCGGTGATGAACAGCTTGCCGCCATCGCTGGAATTCGGCGCATCAGAGGTAGGCAGCGCCGCGCGTGCCGCCGTCAGGGAATCGATCATGTCCTTCGCTTGCTGATCTGCGATCAGATAGGGGTGGTAGTCGAGCGTCGAGGTGTCGTAGCCGACGTAGTTCGGTGCCACGACGACGTAGCCCTCCGCTGCGAACACCGCGGCCAGCAGCACTGCCTCGGCGTTATTGGAGCCATCCAACTGCGCGATGTCGAAATTCCGATCGGTGGTGGTGCCGTGTGCGTACAACACGAGCGGCCGCGCACCGGTGCAACCCGTATCGCCGCTCGGCACCATGAGAGCACCCGACGCTGGAGTGATGTTCCCCTTCGGGTCCACGGTTTGATAGGTCAGGTGGTACACCGTGACACTGCATATGGGGGTGTAGGCAACCTGCAGAAAGGTCTTGCCGAGATCACTGCCACTAAGCAACGCCAGCAAGTCGCTGGGCGCATAAGTCGCCAGCTTCTGAGGCGGTTTGTCGATCAGATCACCGCGCTGAGGGGTCGCGGCAGGAGGTGGCGGGCTCGTATCCTGACCGCTGCCGCCACAGGCGGCCAGCAGAGCGAGTGCAGTGGCAAGAGCAAGGACACGCGGTGCGCATTTCATCGGATGATTCTTCCGGTGCACCCTCCGGAATGGTGTCGGACGCCGCCTGATTCGGGCGTAGTGCATTGCCCCGGGTCTCCCCGCCCTCATCTGAAGGGATGCCGAACTCGCGCTCCGTTCAGGTGGCCACAGCGACCGCGGCCGCTGGTCGTGTGCCAGCGAGACTGCACGTTAAATCGCTGGCGGAAGGCTGCATGTGCGCGCAGGCACGCGCGCTCACTGACTCGCGGCCACGAGCGCTATTGCATCGATGGAGACGAGCACTCCGGGCACATCGGCCCCCAGTCGCGCAATGACGCGCGCGGGCTTGGGCCCCGGAAAATGCTCGGCATAGGCTTCATTCATTTCCTGGTAAAGGTCCGGGCGCGCGAGCAGTACGGTCATCTTAACAACGCGCTCAAGCGAGCTGCCGGCCGCTTCGAGAATTGCACTCACATTTCTCAGCGCTTGATGGGTCTGCTCCTGCATGCTCACGCCGACGACTTCCAGAGAGCCACCGGCCGGTCGCACTGCAATCTGTCCGGAAACGAATACGAAGCCATTTGCGACGACTGCGTGCGAATACGGCGAATGCGGTGCCGGGTAACCCGGAATGCTATCGATATGGCGGAAATCATTCATGGCGACCTCTGCGGGACGGGGATACTTGGTTTACGCTCTTTTTGCTGGCGGCGTTCACGGTTCGCGCCCGGATTTCACAGCGTAACCCGCCTCGCGCCAAGCCTTCATTCCGCCGTCGAGCGCCACCGCGCCCCGGAAGCCCATGTCGCGCAGCGTTGCCGTCGCCAGAGTCGAGACCTGGCCTAACTCGCAATACGTAAGTATCCGCCGGGTCGGATCGGTCAGTTCCTGATTCACCCTCAGCTCCAGTTGTCCGCGCGGCAGCAGCCTGGCGCCCGGGATGTGGCCTGCCTCAAACGCATCACGCTCGCGAACATCGAGCAGGACGAGCTCATTTACGCCGCTATTCAGGCGCGCTTGCAGCTCAGTCAGCGACATGAACGGCACTGCCGCGGCCGCCTCGGACAGCATCTGGGCCACAGTCTTGCCGCCGCTCATGTTGGTGCGCAGCGCCTCGGTAATATGGGCGGGCATGGTCAGATTGAGGTTCTGCATCATCTCAATGAAGGCACTCCGGTCGCGATTCTGCAGCCGTGGGTTCTCGCTCAGCTCCTGCCCTATCGTCGAGTGAGTGCGTCCCTTGTACTCGTGCGCCGGAAACACTTTGATTGCCGGCTCAAGCTTCAGCACGCCGCCGAAGAGGCTGTCGTACAGTGCCCCGGCGTCGCCGCTGGGCAGGTCGGTACGCCCGGTTCCCCCAATGAGAAGGGTATCGCCGGTGAACACCCGGTCCTCTACCGTCAGGCACATGGAGTCGCACGTATGACCGGGCGTATGGATCGCCTGCAGCCGCAGCCGACCGACGATCAGCAGTTCCCCACCCTGCAGCCGCACATCCACAAATGGTGCCGGGCTCGCGCTGTGCATGACCACCGGCACGCGAAGCTGGCGCGCGAGTTGCTGGGTAGCCGAGAAATGGTCCGCGTGGGTATGGGTGTCGATGAGATAGCGAATGCGCAGCCCGTCCCGCGAGGCCAGTGCGCAGTAGCGATCAATCTGCCCAAGCTCAGGGTCGATCAGCGCCGCGGCACAGGTCTCTTCGCACCCGATCAGATAGGACCGACAACCGCCGCTCGCCACTGCTTCGAAAATCATGGGAACTCCGTAAGTGACACTTACGCAACTCCCTCTGCCTGCAACCGCGCTCGCACGCCTGCCGCACCGCCGCTCGCGCGGTAAGTGCGGACGTCCCTCCGGTGAAGCGCCACCCGGACAGGATCATACCAGTGCGCCCCTCCAGGCCCCGGTTTCGCGCGCTGCCACGTGTGCTTCAGCCGGCCGCGGGGGCGGGTGCGACGACCGGACGATCGCTTCTTTGGGGCGGGCCGGTTGATTGGCTGACGGCCAGTTAGGCAGCGCCTCGAACCCGGAGACTCCTCGGATTTCCGGGTCCGCTTTCCTGCCCAGGTTCAGGTCATGCCACGGCGCGGCCCGCGGTAACGTTTGGTTGCATTGTCCGATTGCGGGCGGCTCGGGACGTGTGCACTCTCGATGCGTTCTCGTGGCACGTGCGACGCGGTTCAAATGGCAGGATGCAACGCGGCTCCGACCGATCGAAGGAGGCAGGCACGGGCTGATCTGACGCCCGGCTATTCGCTGTACCTGGACGTTGTCCGGTGCGTGGCCGCCCTCGCGGTGTTCCTCGAACACGTGGCATCGTATCCGTTCTCACGCACCACTCCCACGAGCACCCACCCGCTACTTGCGTTCTTTGGGATCTACGGCAATTCCGCCGTTATCGTGTTCTTCGTGCTGTCCGGTTACGTGATCGCGTACGTCGTGGGGACGCGCGAGCGGACGGCGTGGGCCTACTCCGCCAACCGCATCTCCCGGCTCTACTCGGTGGTGCTACCAGCGCTCGTGCTCACCTTTGCGTTCGACGCTCTGGGGCAGTGGCTGAACCCTGGGTTCTACTCGATCCGCACCGTGCTGTGGAAACCCGCCAGCTGGGAGGGCTACCTGTCCTCCCTGTTCTTCGTGAACGAGTTCCAGGTATTTGATCTGAGCGGGGCCGTGCCCGGGACCAACGCGCCTTTCTGGTCCTTGAGCTTCGAAGCGACCTACTACATCGTCGCCGGCCTTGTGCTGTTCGCCCCGCTGCGCTACGCGCTGCCGCTCGCCTTCGTGCTACTCGGGCTCGCCGGCCGCACCATTGCCGCGTTGTTGCCGCTCTGGGGGCTCGGATTCTGGCTTTACAAGGCCGGCGCTCGTCTGGCTGAACGGGTGCCCTTTGCGCGCACGCTTCTGGTGCTGTCTTCGCTGGCAATCATGGCATTCCCGCAGATCCCCTCCTTCGTAGCGCTGACCAACTTCGGCGCCTACTTTCCCTGGGGCCATGGTCCCTTCAATCGCAATCTGCTGCTGGACTACGCGACGGCGCTCGCCTTTGCGGTGCAAATGGTCGCCGCCCGGCGGCTCTTCTCCTCCATGCACGCGCCGCGACCGCGACTCGAGCGCCTAATCCGATGGCTCGGCTCGACGACCTTTCCCATGTACGCGATGCACTATCCGGCGCTGTGCCTGTTCGCCGCGCTCAGCCCGTTCGCCCCGACCTCTTGGGTGCAGATCCTGTTCATCAGCGCCGCCGTGATCATCGTGATCGCACTGATGACCCCGGTGTGTGAATGGCTGAAGCACGCTCTGCGGCGCGCGCTCACCCCCACGCCATCTCCGAGAATCGCCCCAGTCCCCACTCACTCACGCTTTGGCCTGGGGGTCAACGAGCATGCCAGACGTCTGCGCAAATCCCTTTGACTCTCAAACGAGCGATTGGCAGCAGTCCTACCTGTCCACGCAATCGTAAAACGTTTCGCCCTCCTCACGCCGCGCCACTGCGTGTTTACCCTGGGCGGCACACTCTGTTTCGGCCAGCTGCAGCGCCTGCGCCTCGCGCTTTTGGTCCACGCCGGGGCGAAAGGAACCCGGGGCGGATGGATTATCCAGTGGCGGTCCGCCCGCGCACCCCACCATGAGCAACGTGCAGGCGATAGCATTCCATCTCATCGTCACTCCTCCCGAGACTGTTCTTGTGCTCAGCAGCGTAATCGTGGCCACGTTCAGTTCTTGCGCGTCGCCAAGCGGCGTAACGCCTCACATCACAGCGGTGGAGGCTTCCTCGATGAGTGCAACGATGGCATCACCCTGCGAGGCCATCGAGGCATGGCTCGCCTGCAGCGTGATGGTCTTCTTGGGGCGCATGCGTTCCGCCATCCAGGCCTCGGTCTCAGGCGGGATCATGCGATCGTTAGCCGAAATCTGATACCAACTGGGCTTGTTTTTCCATGCAGGCGGTCCGGACTTGTCCTCGAAACAGCGCACCGCAATGGGCTTTTGTGTCAATGCCATCACCAGCGCTTCCGACTCGTCCACGTCCTGACAGAAATTCTCCCGGAACTGGGCCGGATCGATCCACAGGAATCCGTATTTGTCTGGCCGCAGGCTACCCGCGCCGGGCGGCGGCGGGCTGTGGCCGGCAATGCTGCCTAGGCTGTCCCCCGCATCGGGTGCGAACGCGGCAACGTAAACCAGCCCGATGACATTGGGTGCGTGGCCAGCCCCCGTAATCACGGCACCGCCATACGAGTGGCCGACCAGCAACGTCGGGCCGTCCTGCGCTTCTGCTAACTTCATGGTACGGTCGACGTCTTCCGCGAGTGACGTGAGCGGATTCTGCACTGCGGTCACTTTGTAGCCCTTCTTGTGCAGCGGCGGAATCACATGACGCCAGTGCGAGCCGTCCCCCCAGGCACCGTGCACCAGGACAATGTTAGGTTTCGTCGCCATATCGCACCTCTGCGGTGTTTTGTCGAACAGGTTGCGGCTTGCCGAGCGCTACGAACAGCTGAGGACGCCGACGCTTTGGGACGATCATACGCCGCTGACGAGGGCCGCAGTTGCCGGCGCGGGCGCCGAAGTGATGGCCATCATGGCGAGCGGCCCCCGTCTGCGGCATCTCGGCAGATTCGCGCTCGCGACCACCACGCCGTTGCGGGCAGGTAGCTGGCTCACTTGAACAGGTTCTTCAGCTGGTCTTCTAGCTTTTGCTTGAGCTCATCCTTGTGCTTATCCAGTTGCTGCTGTGCCTGCGCCTTCGCGAGCCCCTCAAGATCCGGGCTGACCCTGGGCTTCGCGAGCGTGCCGCTGATGGTTACCGGAATATCCGCCAGCACGTTCCCTGATTTGGGCGTCTTTGCCGAGGCATCCTTAAGAACGGTAGCTTTCACGTGGTAGTCGATCGCCTCAGTGAGCAGGTTGGCGGTGCCCTGCCCGTTGACCCGCAGATTCTGCGAAACGATGCTGAGATCCTTGGTCGTGGCCACCCCGTCGGCCACATCGGCCGACGCCTTGAACGCATCAAACTTGGTCCGGCCACTGCTTTGACCTCCCGGTAGCGCCTGCCGTTGAATTACCGAGACCGCGCGATTGATCTCGAACCATAGATCGACACCCTCGAGCGCCCCCTGTTCTAGATTGGCCGCCACGTGCCCGGCCAGCGACCCCAACAGCGCATCGCTCTCGGCACCGCGCGCGGTGAGGTTGCTCGTGATGTTGCCGCGCCCAGACAGGCGGTCGGACTTGGCGAAATCCTTGAGCAGTTGCGCGGCGTCGATATTCGTCATGCTCTGCTCGAGCTTTATCAGCGGGATGTCGCCGCGCCCATCGAGCGTAACGTCCCCCGCGTACGTGCCCCCATAGAGTCTCGCCTTGGCAGGCGCAATGTGGATCACGCCGTCCTTCGCCGCCAGCGTTACCGCAATTTCGGTCAGTTTCACGCCGACCACGGTTGCCCTGCCCACCGACACCTTGCCGCTCGCGCGTAATGACTTGAGCGTCTCGGTCGGCAATGGCGTCGGCTTCGCGCGCACCTTGATGGCTGGCGGGGCCGCCGGCGGCGGGCGGTAGCGGTCGAAGTCCATCTGATCAAGAGCCAGATCAAAGGTCATGGCCTTGGTATCAAGATTGCCGATGGAGACACTACCGCGCAGCGAGGAGTCATCGAGTCGCACGTCCAGATCGCGGGCCTCCACCGCATTGCCGCCGTAGCGATAGGTACCGCTCGCGAGGAGCTTCGTGAGCGCCTGCGGATCGCGCGTGCGCGGGATCACCACCCCCAGGTGCTGCAGCAGATTGCGCGGCGAGACGGGATCGAGCTTGAACGTGCCGCCCAGCTGCGGCTCCGTCATGATGCGGCTGCCCCGCACAGCGCCGCTGAGGCGGGCATCAGCGACCTGCGCGCTGAAGGTCGGCGCGCTCAGGGTCTCACCCGCGAGGTCGAGGTCGAGCTGCGGCACAGACACCTTGTAAGTGACAGGCGCCCCTGCCGTGCCGCTGCGGGTCGCCGTGAGATCGAGCTTCGCGAGGTGGTATCGCCGCTGCATGGGATCGGGCGTTATCTCGAAACTGCCGGACAGGCCGAGCGGTGGGGCATTCGGCGCCGATCGCACAGTTACCTTGGTCTTGATCGCCGTGCTGGTCCCCGCAGCAATCCGTCCCACCTCAAGATTCAACTGATCCGCAACAAGGTCTCCGTAGCTCACGCGGCTGTTCTTGAGGAGGACTCCCCCGACGTCGCCCAGGCTGACGCCGCCAGAAGTCGTCGGAGTCGCCGCTGGAGCGCCCTTGCCGCCGAAGTCCTCCCAGTTGCCCTTACCGGCCGGGTTCTTCTCGAGGCGAAGGTCCAGCCCGTCGATCTCCACGCGTCCGACATGCAATTCCTTGCGCAGCAGCGGCAGCAGTTTCACGTGCAGATCAAGATGCTCCACCGCGACAAACGGACGCGCTGGGAATCCGGGTGGGTTGCCGAGGCTCGCAGGTCCGAGCTCCAGGGCGATGGCGGGAAAGACCGCGAGCTTGATCTTTCCGGGCAATGCCAGCTCACGCCCGGTAGCCTCTTTCACGGCCATCACAATGCGGGGCTTGAAGTCGTTCGGGTCAACGAAGAGGTACACCGCAAGCAGGCCGAGCGCCAGCAGGGCAACCAACCCGCCCAGTACAAATGTGGCCAGCCTCAGTCCTCGCACGGGCGCCCTCCTGTAGTGTTCGTGGCATTCTAGCGTTAGAGGACGCCGGGCCGTCTTAGGTCGTGTCCGACAGTCCTTCACAGCGACGACCGACACCGGCCTGACCCGGGTCGACACGAAAATTCATGGGCCACGGACCTCAGCGGGAGTCGCAGCTCATGATCCGTAAACTAAGCTCCGGTGAATATCGCCTGTACTCGCGCAAGATCGACCCACGCACCAAGCGGCGACGGAATCTGGGGACTTTCAGCTCGCGCGCCGCGGCCGAAAAGCACGAGCGCGCGGTGCAATACTTCAAGCGCCACTGAATGCAGTGCGGTGACGGCGGGGGAGCTCGAGCCGCCCCGCAGCCGCGCTCGTTGGCGACGCCGCCCTCCTGAGTCGCCGGCCCGCACCTGCACACGCCGCGCGCCGGCCGGCGACTGGGGTATCCTGTGCGTAACGTGATGCCGGCATCGGCAAGCTGATCTTGGGATCCTTGCGGGGGGTGCCGGTACCGACCCCGGCGGGCTTGGCGGGGCCGTGCCCAGGGCGGCGGCATACACACATAACGAAGCGCTGCAGCAAAGCTGGCGGAGGACGGCACCGAGGCGCTCACTTGGCGGGCGCGCAGGTCCGACAGCTAGGCCACTCCATGAGAAAAACAACAGCCGCAGTTACCTGCAGGGCGCGCCGCGAATGAGCGGCGTGGCGCGTGCCCCGAGTGCGCTCGACGGGCGCACGTCGTCGCCGCTGCGCTGGGCAGCGCTGGCCCTGGCGGCGGTCGCCATCTTCAGCAGCTACTACGAGTCCGATGCGATCGGCGCCATCGCTGACCTGCTCGGTCGTCAGCGTGGATTCACCCAATCCCAGATCGGCGACCTGACCGCGGTCATCAGCCTGCCGAACATCCTGCTGGCGGTTTTCAACGGACTGCTGATCGACCGCTTCGGCGCCGCGCGGGTCACGCTGTGGGCCGCCCTCATTGGCTTCTGCGGCGCGGTGCTGACCGCGATCGGGACGCCGTATGCGCTCATGTGGACCGGCCGGCTGATATTTGGCGTGAGCGAGGGGGCGATCTTCATCTCCCTCGTCGCCGGGCTGGCGCAGTGGTTCTCCCGCAGCGGCATTGCACTGGCGACGGCATTGTTCCTGTGTCTTGCCCGGGTGGGCTCTTTCTGTCTGGACACCTCCCCGTCCTGGGCGCGGCCGCTGTACGAGGACGGCTGGCAAGCGCCGCTGTGGCTCGGCGCGGCCATTACCGCCGTCGGGCTCGTGGCGGCGATCCTGTTCCGGCTGCTGGATGCGCGCCATCCGCCGCCGCCGGCACTGCAGCCCCTGGGCTCCGAGCGCATCAACTGGTCGCAGCTCTGGAGCTTCGATCTTTCGTACTGGTACATCCTCGGATTGCATGTGCTGTATGCCGCGGTCTTCTTTCCGTTTCGCCAGACCTTCGCGATCGAGTACCTCCAGCACGTCAAGGGCCTGACCCTGCAGCAGGCGGGCAACGTGAATTCCGGGGTGTTCGCCGCGGCGATCTTCGCGACCCCCGCCTTCGGCCTGCTCGCCGACCGATTTGGCCACCGTGCCCTGATGCTGAGCGTCGGCACCGTGCTGCTTCCGGTGACTTTCATGGTGCTGAGCCTGACGGATCTGAGTCCCTGGATATCCACCGTGCTCATGGGCGTCAGCTTCTCGCTGGTGCCGGCGATCATCTGGCCATCGACGACCCTGGTCGTGGAGCCTCGGCGCCTCGGCACCGCCCTGGGGGTCATCGCCATGCTCCAGAACCTGGGGCTGTGGGGCTCTAATCGCATCGCCGGCTGGCTCGCGGACGAGGCCGGTGCCGGAGCGGCGAATCCGGCGGGCTACGAGACGATGATCCTGTACTTCGGTCTGCTGAGCCTCACGGCCCTCGCCTGCGCGCTGCTGCTGTGGCGCCGCGAGCGCGGCCCCAACGGCCACGGGCTTGAAGCGGCGCGGGCCTCCGGCAAACTGCGCGAACGGACCGCCTGATGAAGATTGCGAGCCTCGAGACCTTCAGCACTCAGTTCGTGTGCTTCGTGCGTCTGACCACCGATGCGGGTGCCGTCGGCTGGGGCCAGACCTCCACTTACAACGCCGACATCACGGCCACCATCTTTCACCGCCAGGTTGCCCCCTGGGCCTTGGGTGCAGACGCCCTCGACATCGGCGGCCTCATTGCGCGCATTGAGGAGCGCGAGCACAAGTTCCCCGGCAGCTACCGCTGCCGGGCGCTCGCCGGGCTGGATACGGCGCTGTGGGACCTGCGCGGCCGGCTCGAAGGCAAACCCGTGGTCGAACTGCTGGGCGGCCGACCCGGGCGCCTGCGCGCCTATGCCTCCTCGATGCGACGCGACATCACACCGGACACCGAGGCCGCACGATTGGTGCGGCTGCGCGACGAGCAGGGATTCAACGCCTTCAAATGGCGCGTCGGCGCCGAGTGCGGGCACGACGTCGACGAATGGCCCGGCCGCACCGAGGCCGTAGTGCCGCTGGTGGCGCGGGCGCTCGGCACGGGGATGGCCAAGCTCGTGGACGCCAACAGTGGCTTCTCCCCGCTGCGGGCGATCGAGGTGGGGCACTTGCTCGAGGCGCACGGCATCACGCATTACGAGGAACCGTGTCCGTACTGGAAGCTGGAGGAGACGCGCCAGGTCAGCGAAGCGCTACAGCTGGATGTCACCGGCGGCGAGCAGGACTGGGACCTGGCGACCTGGGCACGCATGATCGAGATGCGCGCCGTCGACATCGTGCAGCCCGACGTGATGTATATGGGCGGCATCGCGCGAACCTTGCAGGTGGCGCAGATGGCCGCCCGGGCAGGGTTGCCTTGCACGCCACACAGCGCCAACCTCTCACTCGTCACGCTGTGCACGATGCACCTGCTGGGCGCCATTCCGAATGCCGGTAAGTACCTCGAGCTCTCGATCGAGGGGCCCGACTATTACCCGTGGCAGGAAGGGCTTTTCCTGAACGACCCGTATCGGGTGTCCGAGGGCCACGTGACCATCCCCGCAGAGCCAGGATGGGGCGCGCACATCAATCCGCGGTGGCTGGAGGCCGCCGTCCACCAGCGCAGCAGCCTCTGAGGGCGGCCTGCTAGGGACTCATCCACGGGTACTTGGCGAGCAGCGTCATACGCTCGTTTACCGGAAGCTCCCGCGGATACCAACCGCTGCCACTGGGCCCGGCCGTCGTGGCCGCTGCCTGCAGCGCCTGCTGCAGCGACACCAGGTCCGCACGCGCGAGCACGGGAAGCTGTACCCGTGGCAGCGGGTCGCACCCGTGGGCGCCATAGATCACCGAGCGCTCGTCCAGCAGCTGCTCGAGGCGCCGGGCACTCGCCGCGTACGTGTGCAGGTCAGCACCCGGCAGATAGGCGTAGATCGACGAAGGGTAGATGAAGTCACCGGCATACAGCCGGTCGGCCTTCGCATCGTACAGAACCACGGAGTCCGGCGTATGACCCGGGACGCTGAGCAGCGTCAGCGACCGATCGCCGAGGTCGATCGGCGTCCCCGGCCTGATCCAGTCGGAGACCTTGAAGGTGGGACGCCTGAATCCCTCCACGAAGCCCAGGTACTGGTAGAACCCCAGCGCGAAGCGCCCGTTGTGCAGCTGGCGCCGCAGCCCCGGCAGGTCAGGCAGCCCGACCTCCTGGAACCTGGCGAGGTTGCCGACGTGGTCAAAGTGCAAATGTGACGGTAGCGCCTCGACAGGCTGTGTCGTGAGCGAGTGCACTACGGGGGTGATATCCCGGATGCCCGGGCCGGTATCAAATAGCAGAGCCCGCCGCGACCCGACGATCAGGTAGCTGAAGTTGCACTGGCCGTAACGGGGTTCACCAATCGCGTAGGCCCCCTCGCCCAGGTCCGCCACGACGTAGTAGCTGTCGAACCAGCGCAACGGGGGTACTAGCGAAAGTGCGCCCGTTGTCATCTGCGGGGAACCCGCGTGCGCTCGCCACCACCACGCGGCCGCTTCGGGGAGCCTCCAAATAAGCACGGCACCGCACAGCAGCGCTGCCGCCGCGACGAGCACCGCTGACCTGCGAAGACTTCTGCCGCGCTGGCTCACCTTACGACTCTGCCGGCAAGCATGCACTCCCTGCCGGCCGCAGGCGGGCGGCCCCAATGACCCGCGCCGCCCTGCAAGAACCTGGCAGCCGACGGTAGCAGGCACACGGGCTCTGCGCACGCCGCG
>Ga0207693_10002647_pt1 | contig 15552 bp, 15 predicted proteins | sample LARL81metaG_FD_184347 | JGI IMG/M metagenome (GOLD analysis project Ga0207693, IMG submission 184347) | Corn, switchgrass and miscanthus rhizosphere microbial communities from Kellogg Biological Station, Michigan, USA - LAR L8-1 metaG... | ecosystem: Host-associated > Plants > Roots >...
GACTCGTACTTCGTTGTCGCGCACTTCCACTATGTGCTGTTCGGCACGATCGTGTTCGCGACGTACGCCGGCATCTACTTCTGGTTCCCGAAGATGACGGGCCGGCTGCTCGACGAGCGGCTGGGCAAGCTGCACTTCTGGCTGACGTTCATCGGCTTCCACACCACGTTTTTGGTGCAGCACTGGCTGGGCGACGAGGGCATGCCGCGCCGCTACGCCGACTACCTGCCCACCGACGGCTTCACCACGCTGAACATCGTCTCCACGATCGGGGCGTTCATCCTGGGCATCTCGACGATTCCGTTCACGTGGAACGTGTTCAAGAGCTGGCGTTACGGCGAACCGGTGACCGTCGACGACCCGTGGGGCTACGGCAACTCGCTGGAGTGGGCGACCAGCTGCCCGCCGCCGCGGCACAACTTCACCGAGCTGCCCCGAATCCGCTCGGAGCGGCCGGCGTTCGAGCTGCACTATCCGCACATGGTGGATCGGATGCGCGCGGAGGCCCACGTCGGCCGATCACACGGACCGGACGACGGCGACGTCACCCGGCTGGACGACGAGCACGTCCGCACCTGACGGTTCACGGGCGGTAATCGGGGGTGAGTGTGCCCAAGGTGTCGGTGTTGATCACCGTCACCGGACACGATCAACCGGGTGTGACCTCGGCGCTGTTCGAGGTGCTGTCCAGTCACAAGGTTGAGCTGCTCAACGTCGAACAGGTCGTCATCCGCGGCCGGCTGACGTTAGGAGTGTTGGTCGTCGGCGCGCCGGAGGTCGCTGGCGGGTCCGCGTTGCGCGACGAGGTCGAGGCGGCCATCCACGGCGTCGGTCTCGACGTCACGATCGAGCGCAGCGATGACATGCCTGTGATGCGGGAACCGTCGACCCACACGATCGTGGTGCTCGGCCGCCCCATCACTGCGGAGTCCTTCGGCGTGGTCGCCCGCGAGGTCGCCGCGCTCGGCGTCAACATCGACTTCATCCGCGGCGTCTCCGACTATCCCGTAACCGGTCTGGAGCTGCGGGTCTCGGTGCGGCCGGGCGCGGCCTACGGACAACTGCAGAAAGCGCTGGCGCAGGTCGCCGTCGCCGAAGGCGTCGATATCGCGCTCGAGGATTACAGCCTGTCGCGACGGGCCAAGCGGCTCATCGTCTTTGACGTCGACTCCACCCTGATCCAGGGCGAGGTCATCGAGATGCTGGCCGACCGGGTCGGCGCGCATGCGGCGGTCGCCGAGATCACCGAGGCGGCCATGCGAGGCGAACTGGACTTCGCAGAGTCGCTGCACCGACGGGTGGCGACGCTGGCGGGGCTGCCCGCCGAAGTGCTCGAGGAGGTCGGGGAGCAGATAGAGCTGACGGCGGGGGCACGCACCACCCTGCGCACGTTGCGGCGCTTGGGATATCACTGCGGCATCGTGTCGGGCGGCTTCCGTCAGGTCATCGACCCGCTTGCGCATGAGCTGCAGATGGACTTCGTCGCGGCCAACGAACTCGAGATCGTCGACGGAAAGCTGACCGGCCGCGTCGTCGGGTCGATCATCGACCGGCCAGGAAAAGCCAAGGCGCTGAGGGATTTCGCGCAGCAGGCCGGCGTGCCGATGGCGCAGACGGTGGCCGTCGGTGACGGCGCCAATGACATGGACATGCTCGCCGCCGCCGGTCTGGGGGTGGCGTTCAACGCCAAACCTGCGCTGCGCGAGGTCGCCGACGCATCTCTGAGCCATCCGTATCTGGACACGGTGCTGTTCATCCTCGGCATCACGCGCGGTGAGATCGAGGCCGCCGACGCGTTGGACGGCGTAGTGCGCCGGGTCGAGATTCCCAACGACGAGTAATACGGACGCGTGCGTGCGCTAGACTTGCATACAGTATCCGAAGGAAGACTTTCGCCATGGCAACCCTGCTTCTGCACCATTCGAGCTTCGCCAATCACCAGACCGCGCACGGCCATCCGGAGCGGCCCGACCGCTACCGCGTGGTGGAAGCGGTGCTCGGCCGGCCCGAGTTCGACCCGCTGCTGCGCGAAGAGGCCGACGTCGCCGATCTCGATACGACGCGCTACGTGCACTCCAACCGCTACGTCGACGGGCTCGAAGCCGCCCGCCCGGACGCCGGCTTTGTCTATCTCGACGGCGGCGACACCATGATGGAGCCCTCGACGTGGGAGGTCGTGTTGCGCGGCGTCGGCGGCACGCTGCAAGCGGTCGACAAGGTCCTCAATGGCGAAGTGCAGAACGCCTTCGTCGCGTGCCGCCCTCCGGGCCACCACGCCGAAACCGAACGGGCGATGGGGTTCTGCCTGTTCAACAACATCAGCATCGGCGCGCGTCACGCGCAACGCAACCACGGGCTGCAGCGGGTCGCCATCGTCGATTTCGACGTGCATCACGGCAACGGCACGCAGGAAATCTTCTACTCCGATCCGAGCGTGCTCTACGCGTCGACCCATCAGATGCCGTTGTTTCCGGGCACCGGTGCCGTGGGCGAAACCGGTGTCGGCAACATCTTCAACTCGCCTCTTGCGCCCGGCGACGCCGGCGCCGAACTCCGCGAAGCCTTCGAGGACAGAATCCTACCTGCGCTCGACACCTTCAGGCCGGAGCTCATCATCGTCTCCGCCGGATTCGATGCCCATGAACGCGATCCGCTCGGTTCACTGCGCATGACGGCCGACGATTTCGCCTGGGCGACACGCGAACTGATGAAGTCGGCGGAGAAGAACTGCGGAGGCCGTCTCGTCGCGGTGCTGGAAGGCGGCTACGACCTTCAGGGACTTGGGGATTCGGTGAGCGCCCACGTCGGCGAACTGATGAAAGGTTAGATCACCACTGCGCGTGAGTCGGGCGCAGATGACCCGGTGACGCTGTGCCAGGCACGGGCCAGCAACTCCACCGCCTCGGCCAGGCGGTCATCGGGCAGTGTGTAAGGCACCCGGATGAACCGCTCCAGCGTGCCGTCGACGCCGAAACGCGGACCGGGCGGCACGACCAGGCCAAGCCGCGAAGCAGCCGCCGACAACGCGGAGCTTGTGGGCGCGGGCAACCGCGCCCACAACGACATTCCGCCGTGGCTCTGACTTGTCGACCAGTCCGGAAGATGTTCGCGTAGAAGCGATCTCAGCAAGTCCCGCCTATGGCGCAATATGTCGCGCCGCTCCGCTAAGAGCTCGTCGGCCTTGGCGAAGAGGCGTGCGGCGGCCAGCTGTTCCACGATGGCGGTCCCCATGTCGATGGACGGACGCACCGCTGCGATGGTCGCCAGTGTGCTGCGTTCGGCGCGGATCCAGCCCACGCGTAAGCCACCCCAGAACGATTTCGACACGGACCCGATCGTCAACACCAGATCCCGCCGAGACGGCATGAACGCCGCCATCGGCGCAGGCACCGGCCGGTCCAACCACATGTCTGCGATCGTCTCGTCGACGATTGTGCGAGTGCGCGTTTCGGCGATGATGGCGCCAAGGCGCCGGCGACCCGCCTCGGAAAGTGTCATGCCGGTGGGATTGTGGTTGTCGAGGACTAGGTAGGCGAGGTTGGGTGCGAGCTGACGCACCGCGGAATGGACTGCGTCGAGTTCCCAACCGTCGTTGGTCATGGCAACCGGCACAGGTCGCGCACCCGTGGTCATGATGGCCGACAGCGCGCCGTGGTAAGTGGGCTGCTCGACCAGCACCCGATCGCCGGGTTGGGTATACGTCGCGAGAATCAATCCGATCGCATGAAGCGCACCCGTGGTCACCATGATCTCGTCCGGCTCGGTGGGTAGACCTCGGGCGCAATATCTTTCGGCGATCGCCTCTCGCAGCCGGACGACACCAGTGAGCTCGACGCCGATATCATGCAGGTACGGCATCACCTCACGGGCCGCATCGGCGAAGGCATCCATCATCGCACCGACAGGCGCGGCCAGTGTGGCCTCCGCGAGGCTGACCGCGGCGGGCGCCGGCGCGCGGACGGCCACGCCGGTGGAGATGGGCAGGGCGGTGGTGCTGCGCGCACCACGTCTGGCGTTCAGATAGCCGTCGTCCCGTAGTTGCGCGTACGCGGCGGTGACGGTGGTGCGGGACACGCGCAACCTGTCGGCGAGTGCGCGTTCGCTGGGCAGCTGAGCCCCGACGGGCAGGCGCCCGTCGACGATCAGCATGCGGATGCCGTCGGCCAGGCCCTGGTACGCGGGTCCGCTATGACTGGACGTGCGCCAGTGGCCGAGCTCGCGGGCCAAAAGGTCCACATCGAGCGCTCTGGCGGTCATTTCGATCGACATTTGAGGCCAGTATGTGCCAACTGGCTATTGAGAAGCAAGCCAGTTGGCCGGAATATCGGGACATGAGCATGAATTGGACATCCCGCCTGGCCCGCCCGCTGGCCAGGTTCTTCCAGCAGGCGGAGATCCTGCCCGCCGGGTTCGTCGACCGTGACGCCGAACGCGTCCTCCGGGAATTGGAGCTGATCAGTATTCGCTTTCCACACCATGCGTAAAGCCACCCTGCGCGGCGCGGCGCTACTGGTCGGACTGAGCGGTTACGGCTTCTCGATGGCTGTGATGGTCCGGGCCGGGCTGGGCCTGGATCCGTGGGACGTCTTCCACCAAGGACTGACCCGTCACACCGGCATGACCATCGGCACCGCATCCGCGGTGGTCGGTGTCGCGGTGCTGCTGGCCTGGATTCCGCTGAGGAACCGGCCTGGCATCGGCACGATCGCCAATGTCGTCGTCATCGCGGTCACCGTCGACGCCGGGCTTTGGCTGCTGCCGACGCCGACTTCACTTCCCGTGCGCATCGCGATGATGGTGGGCGCGGTGGTGCTCAACGCGTTCAGCACGGTTCTGTACATCGGCGCTGCGCTCGGGCCCGGCCCCCGCGACGGCCTGATGACCGGACTGGTGGTGCGCACCGGCCTGTCGGTGCGGCTGGTCCGCACGTCGATCGAAGCCACTGTGCTGGCCGTCGGCTGGCTTCTCGGCGGGACGGTCGGCGTCGGCACCGTGCTCTACGCATTCGGCATCGGCCCGCTCGTGCAACTGGTACTGCTCATCACGCCGAAGCGGGTGCTCGCGGTCAGCGGCTGGGCTTCCGTCGCCGAGGCCAGCGATTTCGGCGCGCAAACCGACGCCAGGCGCACGCGAGCGCGCCGAAATCGCCAGCCGGGCGAGTGCCGCGACGCTGCGTGACTCAGACTCAGCAGATGGCCACGGTGGATCTGCTGGCGCGCGATGCGATCGCGCTGGCCGCTGATTCGCGGGCGATCCTCGGCATTTCAGGCAGTCCGGGCGCCGGGAAGTCGACCCTCGTCGACGCGCTTGTCGCCCGTATCCGGGCGGCCATGGGCGACGATTGGATCGCGCACGTTCCGATGGACGGCTTCCACCTGGCCGATGCCCAGCTCGACCGGATCGGTGCACGCGGTCGCAAGGGCGCCGCGGATACGTTCGACGCGGCCGGTTATGCGCAGCTGCTCGAAAGAGTGAAGCGGGAGATCGACGACCCGGTGTACGTGCCGGGCTTCGACCGCACGCTGGAACAGCCGCTCGCGGCGGCACTCGTCGTGCTGCCGACGGCGCGCCTCGTCGTCACCGAGGGCAACTATCTGCTGCTCGACGATCCACATTGGGCGCGCGCACGTCGCGCAATGGACGCCGTGTGGTTCGTGGCGAGCGAGGAGACCATGCGGGTCGAGCGTCTCGTCGCGCGTCATGTCCGATTCGGCAAGACACCACATGAGGCACGCGACTGGGTCGCGACCACAGACCAGCGAAACTCGGAACTTGTGGCGGGCACGCTTGCAAGGGCCGACCGCGTCATCGTCAACGGCGTCGCAGGATGGGACCTCGGTTAGCGATCCGTGTCTGACCCGCAGAACGCGACATATGTCGAGTACGGCACGATGGTCGGGTGCCCGTTCCCGAAGAAGATGCGGCCGATCCCGACCTGCTGATCGACTTCGCGAAAGTCACACTGCGACGCGGTGGCCAGACGCTCGTCGGGCCCGTCACCTGGTCGGTCGAACTTGACGAACGCTGGGTGGTCATCGGGCCGAACGGGGCGGGCAAGACGTCGCTGCTGCGTATCGCCGCGGCTATGGAGTACCCGTCGTCGGGCACCGCGTTCGTTCTCGGCGAGCGGCTCGGCCGCGTCGACATGTCCGTATTGCGCTCGCGTATCGGGCTGAGCAGCTCGGCGCTGTCCCAGCGCATCCCCGAGGGTGAAGTGGTGCGCGACCTGGTCGTCTCCGCCGGCTATGCGGTGATGGGCCGTTGGCGGGAGGAATACGAGGGCGTCGATTACGAGCAGGCCATCGACATGCTGGAAAGCGTCGGCGCCGAGCACCTCGCCGAACGCACCTACGGCACGCTCTCCGAAGGCGAGCGCAAGCGGGTGTTGATCGCCCGGTCGATGATGACCGATCCCGAGCTGCTGCTGCTCGACGAGCCCGCCGCCGGGCTGGACCTCGGCGGCCGCGAAGAGCTGGTGGCCCGGCTGGCCGACCTGGCCGCCGACCCCGATTCTCCCGCGCTGGTGCTGGTCAGCCACCACGTCGAGGAGATCCCGCAGGGCTTCTCGCACTGCCTGATCCTGTCCGAGGGCAAGGTGGTCGACTCCGGACTGCTGCCCGATGTGCTGACCGCAGAGAACCTGTCCACGGCCTTCGGCCAATCGATAGCCCTGGAGAACAGCGACGGACGCTACTTCGCCCGTCGCACGAGAGGCCGCGCCGCGCATCGGAGGCGGGCATGACGACCGAAGACCCGTTGGTGCCCCGGCCCGCCGCGACCGTGATGATGGTCCGCGACACCGCAGGCGGGATCAAGGTGTTCTTGATGCGGCGGCACTCCGCGATGGAGTTCGTTGCCGGCGTGATGGTGTTCCCTGGCGGCGGGGTCGACGACCGCGACCGCAACGCCGACATCGCGTGGTTCGGCCCGGAGCCGGGCTGGTGGGCCGAGCGGTTCGGCGTCGAACCGGATCTGGCGGAGGCGTTGGTGTGTGCGGCGGCCCGGGAGACCTTCGAAGAGTCCGGCGTGCTGTTCGCGGGGCCTGCCGACGACCAGGACGGCATCGTCGGCGACGCCTCGATCTACCGAGAATCGCGGGTAGCGCTCGCGGACGGATCGCTGTCGTTCGGGGAGTTTCTGCGCAAGGAGAACCTCGTGCTGCGCGCGGATCTGCTGCGGCCGTGGGCGAACTGGGTGACGCCGAAAGAGGAGCGCACCCGCCGCTATGACACCTACTTCTTTGTCGGGGCATTGCCGGAAGGTCAGTTGGCCGACGGCGACAACACCGAAACCGACCGCGCAGACTGGATCACACCACAAGCTGCTCTCGACGAATTCGCCGACGGCAAGACGTTCTTGTTGCCTCCCACTTGGACGCAGCTGGACTCGCTCAACGGCCGCACGGTCGCCCAAGTGCTTGCGGTGGAGCGTCAGATCGTCCCGGTCGAACCGCACCTCGCCGCCAACAAGGGCACCGGCAACTGGGAGATCGAGTTCTTCAACAGCGACAGGTACAACAACGCCCGCAACCACCGTGCGCCCGATGGCTACGGCCCTGACACGCCGCTTGCATGAACGAGTTCGTCTCCGTGCACACCAGCGATGAACAGTCAGGCATCGCCACCCTGCTGCTGTCGCGGCCGCCCACCAACGCGCTGACGCGCCAGGTCTATCGTGAGATCGTCTCTGCCGCAGTCGACCTCGATCACCGCGACAACATCTACGCCGTCATCCTGTTTGGCGGTCACGAGATTTTCTCCGCCGGCGACGACATGCCCGAGCTGAGCACGTTGAGCGCCGACGAAGCCGACATCGCCACACGCGTCTGCCGCGAGGCCGTCGACGCACTGGCCGCCATCCCGAAGCCGACCGTCGCGGCCATCACCGGCTACGCGCTCGGAGGCGGGTTGACGCTGTCGCTTGCCGCGGATTGGCGGGTGGCCGGTGACAACGCGAAGTTCGGCGCGACGGAGATCCTCGCGGGCCGAGTGCCACAGGGCGGCACGGCCCGGCTCGCGCGTGCGGCAGGCGAGAGCAAGGCCAAGGACCTGGTGTTCAGCGGGCGGTTCATCGACGCCAAGGAGGCGCTGGCGCTGGGCCTGATCGACGAGATGGTGGCACCAGACGTCGTGTATGACGCCGCGCTGGCCTGGGCGAAGAGGTTCATGGACTATCCACCGCAGGTACTGGCCGCCGCCAAGGCCGCCTTCGACCTCTAGGCTGCCCTGTTATGAGCTTTCAGGAAACCGGCACGGTCTCTGTCCCCCGCAGGCGGGAGGTGCCCCCGCTTGCGAGGGGAGTGCCCCCAGTCGCCAACGACCAGGCGGCTCCGGTACCGAACCCGCATGCCACCGCTGAACAGGTGGAGGCGGCCCGCCACGACTCCAAGCTCGCCCAGGTGCTGTACCACGACTGGGAAGCCGAGACCTATGACGAGAAGTGGTCGATCAGCTACGACAAGCGCTGCGTGGACTACGCGCGCGACCTGTTCGACGCGACCGTGCCCGACGAGGAACTGCGCAACCTGCCATACGACCGGGCGCTGGAACTGGGCTGCGGAAGCGGATTCTTCCTGCTCAACCTGATTCAGGCCGGCGTCGCCCGGCGCGGCTCGGTGACGGATCTGTCGCCTGGCATGGTCAAGGTGGCCACCCGCAACGGCGAGAACCTCGGCCTGGAGATCGACGGCCGGGTCGCCGACGCGGAGGGCATTCCCTACGACGACGACACCTTCGACCTCGTGGTCGGGCACGCGGTGCTGCATCACATCCCCGACGTCGAGCAGTCGCTGCGCGAGGTCGTGCGGGTGCTCAAGCCGGGTGCCCGGTTCGTGTTCGCCGGCGAGCCGACGACGGTCGGCAACACCTATGCGCGGACGCTGTCGACGGCGACGTGGCGAGCGGTCACGAATGCGACCAGACTGCCCGCCCTGACCGGCTGGCGGCGGCCGCAGGCAGAGCTCGACGAGTCGTCGCGCGCCGCCGCGCTGGAGGCGATCGTCGACCTGCACACCTTCGATCCGGCCGATTTGGAGCTGATGGCGACCGACGCCGGCGCCGTCGAGGTAACCACCTCCACGACCGAATTCACCGCCGCCATGCTGGGATGGCCGCTGCGGACATTCGAGGCCGCGGTCCCGCCGGGCCGGCTCGGCTGGGGCTGGGCGAAGTTCGCGTTCGGCAGCTGGATCACTTTGAGCTGGGTGGACGACAACCTGTGGCGCCGCGTCGTGCCCAAGGGCTGGTTCTACAACGTCATGGTGACCGGGGTCAAGCCGTCAGGAGATTGAGTCTCGCCGCTGTTTGATATTGAAGCCGTCGCCTACCTGCGGTCCGACGTGGGCGCGCGGAACTTGCGCGAGGTCAACGTTCTGCGGCTCAGTGGCGCCACATTGGTTGCCGACATCGCCTCGGCGCGTGACCGTTTCGGTGATCGCGCCGCCGTGTTGGTGGAGACGACGCTGTTGCGTCGAAAGGCCGCAGCCAAATTCGCTGACCCGTCGGAGTGGCTTTTCGCCGACGAGGCGCTGCAGCAGGCCACCGCCGGACCGGTGGCCGCGCACAGGGCACGGCGGTTGGCCGGCGCCGCGGTGCACGATGCGACCTGTTCGATCGGCACTGAGCTTGCGGCACTGCGGAATTCGGCTGCCTACGTCGTCGGCAGCGACATCGACCCGGTCCGGCTGGCGATGGCCGCCCACAATGTCGCCAACGTCGACCTCTGTCGCGCCGACGCGCTGCGACCGGTCACCCGTGACACCGTCGTCCTCGTCGACCCCTCCCGACGCAGCGGTGGACGGCGCCGGTTCGATCCTCGCGACTACACACCGGCTCTCGATGCACTGCTGGATGTATACCGGAGCCGCGATCTCGTCGTAAAATGCGCTCCCGGAATCGATTTCGATGAAGTGTCGCGGCTGGGCTTCCGCGGTGAGATCGAGGTCACCTCGTTGGCGGGCAGCGTGCGCGAGGCTTGCCTGTGGTCCGCGGGGCTTGCAGGGAATGGAGTGACCCGCCGAGCCACGATGCTGGACACCGGCGAAGGCGTTTCCGACACCGATCCAGACGACTGCCCCGTGGCGCCTGCGGGCCGGTGGATCGTCGACCCCGACGGCGCGGTGGTGCGCGCAGGTCTGGTGCGGCACTACGGCACCCGGCACGGACTGTGGCAGCTCGACCCCGATATCGCCTACCTGTCCGGCGATCGACTGCCCGAGAACGTGCGCGGGTTCGAAGTGCTCGAGGAGCTGAACTACAGCGAAAGGCGACTGCGCCAGGCGCTTTCGGCCCGTCACGTCGGTGCCGTCGAGATCCTGGTTCGCGGTGTCGATGTCGACCCCGATGTGTTGCGGGCGCGACTGCGGCTTCGCGGATCGCAACCGGTCTCGGTTGTCATCGCCCGCATCGGATCCGGGGCGGCAAGCCGGGCAACGGCATTCATTTGTCGTCCGTCACGGTAGTTTTTCTGCTCCTCGCGTAGGCGGATTTCTTTCTGCTTCTCGCGTGCGCGGCGAAACGCCACGTAGGCTGGCGGTAATGCGCCGGTGCCGAAGCCGGTGCCGGCTCTCGAGGACGTCCGACGATGCGCATTCTCAGGGTGGCTGCGATTCTCGTGGCCGGTGTACTGGCCTGCTCTACCGGCATATCGACGGCTGCCGGGCAGTCGGCGTGCGCCGACCTCGGCGGTGCAGTCGGGCCCGACGGGATCTGCACCGTCCATGCCGCCAACCCGACCTACACCCTCAACTTCAGTTTCCCCAACGACTATCCCGACCAGGCCGCGCTGACCGGCTATCTCACTCAGGCGCGCGACGGGTTTATCAACGTCGCGGACAATCCCGACGCCTACAACCTGCCGTATGAGCTCGACGCGAAGGGAGCCGGTTACAGCTCCGGCTCGCCGACGGGCGGCACTCAGAGCGTGGTCTTCACGATGTGGCAGAACGTCGGCGGCGCTCACCCGCAGACGTACTACCAGTCCTTCAATTGGGATGTGGACAAGCGCGCGCCCATCAAATTCGACACCCTGTTCAAACCGGGCACCAAGCCGCTCGACCTGATCTACCCGGCCGTCGAGCAGGACTTGCAGAAACAGCAGGGCGTGATCGACGGCATCCCGCCCAGCGTCGGGCTCGACCCGAGCAAATACCAGAACTTCGCGTTGACCGACGACGCGGTGCTCTTCTTCTTCAGCCAGGGCGAGCTGTTCGCGGAGGCCGCGGGACCGGTTCAGGCGTCCGTCCCGCGCTCGACGCTGGCCCCGCTGTTGGCGTAGCGCCTACGCCGGCGCGAAGCCGTAGACCTGACCGTCGCTGGTGGCGGTGACGACACGGCGGTCGTGGCCGACCGACACGCCGACCGGCCAGCCCGTCGCCTGCGGCAGCGGGTAGCTGTTGACGGTGTGGCCGTCGGCCGGGTCGAATACCACAAGCGCCTGACCGTTGTCGCCGTCCTTGGCGACGACATAGCCGACGCCGCCGTCCGCCCGACTCGACGCGGACAGCGGAACCACGTCGTCGCGGGTCCATAGCACGTCGCCATGGTCGCCGCCGTCGCGCACCGCGACCAGTTTGGCCCCGGGACCCCCGCCCGCCACGATGAGGCCGTCCGGCGACACCGACGGCGGCGTCTGCGCCAGATAGTCCAGCGGCACCGACCATTTCGGCTTGCCGTCCGCCGTGTTGAGCGCCCACAAGTGGTCGTCGCGGCCGTTGACGTACACGGTCGATCCGTCGGCGGACAGCACCGGACTGGCGATCGGTCCCTGGCCCACCGCGTCGCTGGTCCACTCACGGGTGAGCAGCGGGGTCTGGCTGGCGCGGTAGCGAAGCCCAATCAGGACCGGCGCCGGCGCATTTGGGTCCCACAGGCTGACCACCACGATGCCCGTGGCCGACGAGAACGCCGGCGCCGCGGCGACCGGGCAGTCCCGCCGCGCCGGTTGACAATCCGCCAGTCCCCGAGTGGAGTCGGTCGGATTGACGCCGCCCACCAGATCCATGGTGCCGACGACGACGCCCTTCTGGGCGTCGAATACCAGCGCCTGCCCGAGATGCGTGACCACCAGCAGCTGACCGGGCGTGAGAATCCTTGGCGTGGTTGGCATTCCGATCACCGGCTGACGCCACCGGGTCCACTGCGTTGGCGGGAAGGACAGCATCGCGCCGGGCTGGCCGACGTAGAGGTTGTCGAACCCGTCGAACAGCGGGCTGGAGAGGCCGCCGCCTTGGAACAGCCGGGTGCACCAGCGTTGGCGGGCCTTGTTGTCGGTCTCCCACACCATCAGCGAGCATCCGCCGGCTGACTGCGCGTTGATGGCCAGGTAGCTGCCCGACCCGAGCGCCACTTGGGCGGCCAGGTCACCCTTGACCGAACGCCGCCATTCGAGCCGCAGCGCGTCTGCACCGGCGACCGGTGAGTAGCTGCTGTTGGCTGCGTCGCCGTATTGAGCGGGCCAGCCGTCCGCGGCATGCGCCTCGACCCAGGAATCGGTGGTCCCGCAACCGGCCAGTACACCCGTGATCAGCGCTGTTGACGCCAGCACGACCAATCGCCGGAACACGGTTTCCTTTCTTCGGGTCCACGTGAGGGTAACCGTTCCAAGTTAGAGCGCTCGCGTAGGCTTTCCGGCCATGACGACGATGTGGGGCGCGCCGTTGCACAAGCGTTGGCGGGGTTCGCGGCTACGCGATCCGCGCCAGGCCAAGTTCCTCACCCTGGCGTCGCTGAAGTGGGTGCTGGCCAACCGCGCCTACACGCCGTGGTACTTGGTGCGCTACTGGCGGCTGTTGAAGTTCAAGCTCGCCAACCCGCACATCATCACCCGCGGCATGGTCTTTCTCGGCAAAGGTGTGGAGATCCAGGCGACGCCGGAGCTGTCCACGATGGAGATCGGCCGATGGGTGCACATCGGCGACAAGAACACAATCCGCTGCCACGAGGGCTCGCTGCGGTTCGGCGACAAGGTCGTGCTCGGCCGTGACAACGTCATCAACACCTACCTCGACATCGAGTTGGGCGACTCGGTGCTGATGGCGGACTGGGTCTACGTGTGCGACTTCGACCACAGGATGGACGACATCAACATGCCGATCAAGGACCAGGGCATCCTCAAGGGCCCGGTGCGGATCGGGCCGGACACCTGGGTTGCCACCAAGGTCACCATCCTGCGCAACACCACGATTGGCCGCGGATGCGTGCTGGGTTCGCACGCGGTGGTCAAGGGCGACATCCCCGACTTCTCGATCGCCGTCGGCGCGCCGGCGAAGGTGGTCAAGAACCGGCAGCTGGCGTGGGAGACGTCGGCGGCCCAGCGTGCGGAACTGGCCGCGGCGCTGGCCGACATCGAACGCAAGAAGGCGTCCCGCTAGCCATATCTGCGCGAGTGACCGTGTCTGCACGGCGACACGCCGCGAAACCGTGTGCAAAGGTGGTCGCTCGCCCGGAGCTAAGGGCTCCATTCGATGCCGAACTCGTCGGCCAGTGCGGTGCGACCGTCGTCGGTGACCGTGAGCGCCCGGCCGCGCGGCACCCGTTTCACCCAGCCCGCCGAGAGGAACCGATCGAACACGGCGCGGCCCAGCCCACCCGACAGGTGGTGCCGTTGCTCCGTCCAGTCCACGCAATACCGTATGAGTGGCCTTTTGCCCGTTGGTATTTCGACTCCTATGCCGGTGAGGAAGTGGCGCCCGATGTCGGTCAATTCGTAGCGGAGGTCGTGGCCGGGGCTGCTCAGGGAGTCACGGCTGTCGCGGCCCGGGTCGTAGCGTCCGTTGCCGCCGACGAGTGCATCGCGATCCAGCAGGCTGCCCATAACGGCCACTCCGAGGCGGCCCGCGACATGGTCGTAGCAGGTGCGCGCCGAGCGCAGCCGCGCCGCGCGGGTGCCCTCCCGCAGCGATCTGACGGGCCGAGGCGGCGCGAGGCGCACAAGTTGCTCGAGCAGCTCGCCGACCTCGGAGCCCGCGAGCCTGTAGTAGCGGTTCCTGCCATGGGTCTCCACGGTTAAGAGCCCGGCATCGGTCAGCTTGCCGAGGTGACTGCTGGCTGTCGGCCTGCTGACGCCCGCTTCGTCGGCCAGCACGCTGGCGGGCAGTGCCCGGCCGTCGTCGAGGGCGAGCAGCACCTTGCACCGGGCCGGATCAGCCAGCAGCGAGGCCAACGCGGCGATGTCGGCATCGCCACTCGTCGGAAGTGCGGCGGCGTCACGCATGACAGACCTCCTCCTGCAGCGGTGCGGGCTTTTCGGACCGCGCCCATCGCAGCGCGACCGCGGCGCCGATCAACTGGACCAGCCCGCCCAGCATGGTCGCGATCCGCGCACCGTCGGCGCCCCCGACGGCAGCCATCGCACTACCCAACACCGCGACACCGACAGTGATACCCACGAGCCGGGCCAGATTCACCACCCCGGACGCCAGACCGGCGCGTTGCACCGGCACCGCCGACATCGCGAGTCCCACGGCAGGGCCGGTGTTGAGCGCCAGGCCCGCGCCGGCCAGCACAAACGACAGTTCGATCAGCCACACATCGGCCGTCGGCCCCGCCGCGGCATAGAGCGCCATTCCCGCGGCCATCAGGGTCAATCCGGCCGTCATCGGCAGCCGCGGACCGGTTCGGTGGGCCAGCGCGTTGACCGCCGGGATGAAGACGAGATAGGTCAACGGCATCGGCAGGAACCACAGCGCGGTGACCAATGCGCTTGCACCCCGTTGTTGTTGGAAGGCAAAGCTGTTCACCAGCAGCAGCCCGTAGATGCCGAACGTCATCGTTAAGGTCGCGATCAGCGCGGCGACGAGGCGGCGGCTGCGGAACAGGTCCAGCGGCAGCATCGGATGCTTCACACGCTGCTGGCTCCGCAGGAACGCGGCGATGCCTGCGACGGCGACGACGGCCAGCGCGACGGTCCATGCGGATGCCATCGACCGAGCTTCGACCAGCACGATCGTCAATGTGCCGAGTCCGAGCATCGCGAGCGTTTGGCCGGGCACGTCGAAGCTGGCTGCGTCGGGGTCGCGGGATTCGGGCAGGAAGCGGTATGTCATGAACAGCGCGACCACGCCGACGGGCGCATTCAGCCAGAAAATGTAGCGCCAGCCGAGGGTGTCGGTCAGCACGCCGCCGAGGATGGGGCCGATGGCTGTGCTCATCGCGGCGGCCATCGCCCACGCGGCCGTTGCCCTGCCACGCTCGACCGGGCTGGGGAACGCGGCGGCGGCGATGGCCAAGCCTTGCGGCAACATGATGGCCGCGCCGACCCCCTGGACAGCGCGGGCGGCGAGCAGAGACGGCAACGACGGTGCCGCCGCGCAGACCAGCGACGCGACGATGAACGTCACCAGGCCGATCCGCAAGAGCGTGCGCCTGCCGAACCGGTCACCCAGCGACCCGGCCGTCAGCAATACCGCGGCGAAGGTGATGTTGTAGGCGTCGATCGTCCACTGCGCGCCGGAGATGCCACCGCCGAGGTCGTTGCGAACTGCGGGCAACGCGAGATTGATTGCGTTGGCGTCGATGAGGCCGACGAAAAGTCCCAGGTAGGCAGCGATCAGGG
>Ga0207693_10002648_pt1 | contig 15552 bp, 14 predicted proteins | sample LARL81metaG_FD_184347 | JGI IMG/M metagenome (GOLD analysis project Ga0207693, IMG submission 184347) | Corn, switchgrass and miscanthus rhizosphere microbial communities from Kellogg Biological Station, Michigan, USA - LAR L8-1 metaG... | ecosystem: Host-associated > Plants > Roots >...
CCTCGTGCTCGTCCTGGGCATCGCGCGCTTCATGGGGCTCGAGGAGTTTACGGGATTCTGATGCGGAGGGCGCGATGAGGCCGGTGACGGTGGAGGAGATCGAGAGCCTGGCCATCGGAGCGTGGATCCTCGGCACCGGCGGGGGCGGCAGCCCGTATCTCGCCCTGCTCAACATGCGCGAGCTCTACGACAAGGGCGTGGTGTGCCGGCTCATGGACGCGTCCGAGCTGGCCGACGACGACCTGGTAGCGGTGTGCTCCAACATGGGCGCGCCGCTGGTGGGCCAGGAGCGCCTCACCGATCCCAACACCATGGCGCTCGCCATCACCATGATGGAGGAGTATCTCGGCCGGAAGTTCCGGGCGGTGATGTCGCTCGAGATCGGGGGAGGCAACTCCATCCAGCCCTTCATGGGCGCGGCGATGCTGGACCTCCCCGTGGTGGACGGCGACTGCATGGGCCGCGCCTTCCCCGAAGCCCAGATGACGAGCTTCGCCATCCACGACCTGCAGATGTACCCGCTCACCCTCGCCGACGTGCGCGACAACGCGGTGGTGGTGGCGCGCGCGGCGAGCTGGAAGTGGATGGAGCGCATCAGCCGCAAGGCCTGCGTGGAGGTGGGCTCCATCGCCTCCACCTGCAAGGCCCCGCGCACGGGCAAGGAGATCAAGGAGTGCGCGATCCTGGGCTCGACGACCAAGGCCATCGGGATCGGCCAGGCGGTGCAGGCGGCGCGCCGGGCCCACCGCGATCCGATCGAGGCGGTACTGGAGGTGGAGGCCGGCATCAAGATCTTCAGCGGCAAGATCCACGACATCGCTCGCCGCACGACGGAAGGCTTCCTGCGCGGCACGGCGACCATCGAGGGCCTCGACGCTTTCCGCGGCCATGTCTTCAAGCTCGCCTTCCAGAACGAGTTCGCGGTGGGCTGGCTGGACGGCGACCCTCGGGTCATGACCCCCGACTTGATCTGTGTGCTCGACACGGTGGCAGGGGATGCCATCGGCACGGAGACGCTGCGTTATGGCCAGCGGGTCACCGTCATCGCCCTTCCCGCGCCGTCCATCCTCCTCACGCCCAAGGGGCTGGAGCACGTGGGCCCGCGCGCCTTCGGCTACGACCTCGACTTTCGCTCGGTGTTCGCGTGAGACGGCGCCTCGGCATCGACGTGGGCGGCACCAATACCGACGCCGTGCTCCTCGAGGACGACACGGTGGCGGCGGCGGTGAAGACGCCCACCACCCCGGACGTGACCACCGGCATCACCCGCGCTCTCGCCGCCGTGGTCGATCAAGCGCCCACCGCGCGAGAGGCCCAGGCGGTGATGATCGGCACCACCCACTTCACCAACGCGGTGGTGCAGCGGCGCGACCTCGGGCGTGTGGCGGGGATCCGCATCGGCCTGCCCTCGGGGGCCTCGCTGCCGCCCTTCGTGGACTGGCCGAAGGACCTGGCGAATCTGGTGCGGGCCGACGTAGTGATGCTGGAGGGCGGCCACGAGTTCGACGGCCGGCCCCTCGTCCCCTTCGACACGCGGGGCATGCGGGCGGCGGCCCGGCGGATACGCGAGATGGGGATCCGCTCCGTCGCGGTGGCCGCGGTCTTCTCGCCCCTGAACGCTTCGTGCGAGGAGGAAGCGGCGGACATCCTCCGCGAGGAGTGTCCCGACGTGGCGGTGACGCTCTCCCATCGCTTGGGCCGCATCGGCCTGCTCGAGCGTGAGAACGCGGCTCTCCTCAACGCCTGCCTCATCGAGCTGGCCCGCACGACCACCCGCGCCTTCGCGGAGGCCCTGCGCGGGAGTGGCATCGGGGCGCCGCTCTACCTGACCCAGAACGACGGCACGGTGATGCTGGCCGAGGTGGCGGAGGCCTACCCCGTCTACTCCTTCGCCTCCGGGCCGACCAACTCCATGCGCGGCGCCGCCTTCCTCTCCAAGCGCGACGAGGCCCTCGTCATCGACGTGGGCGGGACGACCACCGACATCGGCAGCCTCCGCCAGGGCTTCCCCCGCGAGGCCAACAGCGTTGTGGAGATCGGCGGGGTACGCACGCTCTTTCGCATGCCCGATCTCCTCTCGCTGGGCCTCGGAGGCGGGACCCTTGTCTCCGGGCCTGGGGTCAGGAGGGAACCGCTCACCATCGGGCCTACCAGCGTGGGCTATCGCCTCACCGAGCAGGCCCTCGTGTTCGGCGGCGACGTGCTCACCGTCACCGATGTGGCGGTCGCCGCCGGCCTCATCGATCTGGGCGACCGCACGCGGGTGGCGTCGCTGCCGGCCGCGTTGATAGAAGCGACCCTCACGCGCATCCGCGCCATGATCGAGGAAGGCGTGGACCGCATGAAGACCGAGGCGGGCGACGCGCCCCTGATCGCGGTGGGGGGCGGGTCGTTCCTCGTGCCGCCCAGGCTGGCCGGTGTCTCCGAGGTCCTGCACGTGCCGCATCAGGCGGTGGCCAACGCGGTGGGCGCCGCCATCGCCCAGGTGAGCGGCGAGGTGGACCAGATCTTCCAGGACCTGCCGCGTGACGAGGCCATCGCGCGCGCCCGCGGCGCGGCCGAGGACAAGGCGGTGGCGGCGGGCGCCGACCGGGCGACCATCAACGTGGTCGAGGTGGAAGACCTGCCCCTCGCTTACTTGCCCGGCAACTCGCTGCGTACCCGCGTGCGGGTGGTCGGCGACATCGCGGGATAGGCGAAGGCGCCTCCCCATCGTGGCGCTGCCCGCTCGGGGCCGCCGGCATCAGCGTCGAGGGGCGCCGTTCACAGCTCGAGGCCGGCCAGCACCTCGTACCAGCTGTTCTGGCCGTGGCGGATCGGCTCGATGTTGAGCTCCTTGCGCCACACCTCCACCGGCTTGTCGAGGCCCTCTTCCCAGCGCACGCCCATGAGCGGCTTGATCCGGTCCGCCATCTCCCAGCCGTGCGCACGTAGCGGACGTGCTCGCCCCATCCCTCGACGCGCATCATGCTCAGCGCGATGGCCCCCAGGTCCAGCGTCATGAATGCGGGATAGCCTGATATGGATGGCGGCATTTTACCCGCGCCGGCCACCGCTGTCTCGGGGCGGCTCGCGCGGAAGGGCGAGCTATCCGGCGGGTTCGGGAGCGTCGAAGCGCGCGGAGAATTCCGCCCAATTGGATGACGGGCTCCAGCCGAGAATCTCGCGCGCCCGGGAAATGTCGAAGGCGCTGGCGTGAGGATTTCCCGCGTAGACCTCGGGCTTGACGACCCGAGGCAATGGCTTGCCGTATACCTTCTCGAGGTGAGGGAGGGTGGGCTCCGGCTCGAAGGTGTCGGCGGCGGTGATGATGAAGACCCGGTACGGGGTCGTGGAGAGCTCGAGGGCGAGTCGGAACGCTCGGGCGGCGTCGGCCGGATCGACGTAGGAACGCAGGATGGGCAGCGGCTCGCGATGTCGTCCCGGCGTCGACGGCGAAGCGGACGGAGCAGCATCGCGCAGATGGTCGAGCACGCGACGTACCGACGCGGGAAAGAGCACCCACGAGGGCCGGATACAGACGACCTCCATGCCGCCCCGGCTTCCGAAGCTCTGGGCGACGAGCTCGTCGAGCTGCTTGCTGAGCCCGTAGGCCTGGGACGGGCGCAGGGGATGATCTTCGTCGATGGGCAGGTAGACGGGCGGGAGCCGGGGATTCGTATAGTCGAGGCCCGTCGCGGAGGAGCTGCTACAGATCACTACCCGTCGCACGCCGGCTTCCGCCGCCGCGTGGAGCACGTTCCAGGTCCCCCGCACGTTGGCGTCGAAGACCGCCTCGGGTGGCGCGGTGACCGACGAGTCGATGGCGGCGAGGTGCACCACCGCGTGCTGTCCGCGCATGGCAGAACGAAGCGCGCCGAGATCCAGGATGTCCACAGGGAGCTGCACGGGCGGAGAGTGCACGGGAAGGTCGACGGCGGACGCCGTGGGATCCTGCCGGTCCAGCACGCCGACATGACACTGCCCCACGAGCTCCTGAACGACGTACCGACCGAGGCGTCCGGCCCCTCCCGTGACGAGCACTCTGTCGAATCTCATCTCATCCCCCGGCCATCATGAGGGCCTGCCGGCAAGCATCTAGCCACGAGGAGAACGGGGCAATCGGATCGGGAAGTCGACGTCGGGATAGCGCTCCACGAGATCTCCCCAGGCGCGATGGCCGATCTCCTCGGCCCGCGTGACGATATCGTCCTCGTCTATGGTGAGGACCCTGCCGTCTCGCATCAGCCATTGTCCCGCCACCATGACCGACTCCACATCGCGCGCCTGGCCGTTGTGCACGAATGCCGAGACGATCCGGAGCGTGGGCACGAGATTGGCGCGACGGCAGTTGACCACGACGAGATCGGCCTGCTTCCCCACCTCGAGGCTACCCGCCCGCTCGCCCAGGGAGAGCGCGTGCGCCCCGTTGCGGGTCGCCCACTCGAGCACATCCTCGGGCTGCGGTGACTGCCCGTCCTGGCGGGCTACCCGCTCGAGGAAGAGTCCCGTGCGCATCACCTCGACCATGTCCTCGGCCATGTTGTCGGAGCCCATGGCGATGGTGCAGCCGGCCGCTTCCAGGGCCTGGATCGGCGCGGCGAATCCGCGCCGGGCCGCGATGGCCGCGTTGTACGACACGAAGGCGCGGCTCTGCCCGAGCAGCTCGATCTCGAGGGGATGGATGAAGCGGCAGTGTCCGGCGACCAGGCGGGGGCCGAGGAAGCCCTGCTGGAAGAGATATTCGGTAGGGCGAACACCGCGCACCCGCATCACCGCCTCGACTTCCCACCGGCTCTGATTCAGGTGGATCGTGTATCCGATGTCCGCCCGCTCGGCGATGGCCCGCGTCTCGCGCAGGAGCTCGGGCGAGCAGGCCTCGGGCGCGTGGGGCGCCACCATGCAGCTGATCACACCGCCCGCTGCGCCGTGCCATCGCGAGATGAGGTCGGAGGTCCGTTGCAAGGCGGCCTCGCGCAGTGACGGCACGTACTCGAAGCGCCCCGCGGGCACCCCCGCCGGATCGAGGTCGGACGCGGTGTCGGCCAGCACCAGGCGCAGGCCGGTGGTGGCGAGGGCGTCCGAGTAGGCGTCGGTGCCCCGCCCGATCTCGAGGAGGGCGGTCGTCCCCGACCTGAGCGCTTCCAGCGCTCCCAGCACGGCAAAGACGGCGTTCTCCTCGCGGCTCAACATCGCCTGGACGGTCACGGGGAAGCGGAGCGTCGAAGGGAAGCCGAAATCCTCCTGGATTCCCCGCGAAGACGTGAGGCAGAGATGGGTATGACAGTTGATCAGACCGGGGAACACCGCCTTGCCCGATCCCTCGATCACCTGGGCGTGCGGGTACCGGGCGACCATGTCCGCGCTTGGACCCACGGCGACGATGCGATCGCCGTCGACGACGATCGCCCCGTGGTGGAGGACGGACCGGGTGCGATCCCCTGTCACGATCGTGGCGTCTCTGATGATGGTCTGCATCGCCGCCGCTGTCTCTCCTTTCGCCGTCACGCCCAGGCTCCCGCGCCAGCCGCCCCGCGCTCGCCGCGCGTCATCGCAGGAGACTTCGCGAACGTACTGTCCGGGACGCGGCGGTGTCAAGACGCGAGCAGCGCGGTGGCGACGCGCGCGGTCCTTTTAAAGGACAATTGACGCGATTCATTCGCGAGCGACAGGCGACGCACGTTGACGGGCGCCCTTCGCGTACCGTATCATCGGCGCGCACGTCGACGACGAGATGCCTCATGCAAACACTGATCAGGAACACGACCGTCGTCACCTCCGACGCCTTCCGCACCGTCCATCACGATGCCGCCATCGTCATCGACGGCGATGTGATCGCGGGCATCGGCCCCACTCCCGAGCTCCTCCGGCAGTTTCCCGACGCGGAGATCGTCGACGGAAGAAGCCGGGCGGTGTTCCCCGGCCTCGTCAACTGCCATACCCATCTGTGCCTCACCGCCCTGCGCGGCATTCAGGAGGATTTCGGATTCCCGTCGACCCTGAAATTCCCGATCAGCGTGAGAGCGCTCATGAGCGACGAGGAGAATGCTGTCTTCGCCATGCTGGGGGCGCTGGAAGCGCTGCGCGCGGGCAACACCACGCTGCTGGAGATCGGTCGCGACACCGCGGTCTACGCGGACGTCCTCGCCACGAGCGGACTGCGGCTCGTCCTCGCCCACACCGCCATGGATGTCGAGCCCGACGGCGTGCGGGAGGGGCGCTTCGTGTACTCGCCCACTCTCGGGGAGGAGGCGCTCCAGCGCACCGCCGATCTCTTCAGCCGATGGCACAAGGCGGCGGACGGCCGCATCACGTGCTTCGTGGGGCCGTACGCCACCGAGGCGTGCTCGCCGGAGTTTCTTCGCAAGACCCGGGCCTTCGCCGAGGCGCACGACACGGGCTATACGATTCATCAGAATGAGAGCCGCTGGGAGACCGAGATGGTCATGAAGGTGCGCGGCCTGCGGCCCACCGAGTACTTGTTCCACGCGGATTTCCTCGGGCCCCGCCTCGTGGGGGGACATTGCCGCGTCATGCAGACCTCGGAGGTCGCCCTCCTCGGACACAGCGGGGCCTTCGTCTCCTACAACGCGCCCATGGCGGCCCGACGCGGATTCTCGGCACCCATCCAGGCCCTGGAGGCGGCCGGCTGCACCATCGCCCTCGGCTCGGACAACATGGCCGAGGACATGGTGGAGGTGATGCGCACCGCGCTCTTCATGGAGCGGGTGGCGCGCCAGGACGGCCTGCATCTCCAGCCCGAGGACGTTCTGGCCTGGGGGACGCGTCACGGCGCGCGGGCTCTCCGCCTCGATCGCCAGATCGGCAGCCTCGAAGTCGGCAAGAAGGCCGATCTGTTCCTCGTCAATACCCGGCGCCCCAATCTGGTTCCGACGCTTCGCATCGTGTCCGCGTTCATTCACAACGGCCAGGCGAGCGACATCGAGTCGGTGATGGTGGACGGCCGCTGGCTGATGCGCGACGGCAAGGTCCTCACCATGGACGAGGAGGACATCGTGTCGCGGGCGCAGGAGATCGGCCTCCGGGTCTGGCACGAGCTCGTGCGGCGCTATCCAGACGTGCCCTTTCCCATTCGTCTGCCACCAGCAGGGCTTTCCTGAGGAGGAGCGATGTCAGCCAACAGAGCGGCAGGGTCGGCGGTCGGGCGGCACACGCGGCGGGATTTTCTCCTGGGTGTCGGGCTGCTCGGACTGGCTGTCCCCGCCGCGCATCTCCTGCTTCCCCGGGCCGCATCGGCGCAGGCGCCTCCGGCGTCCGCGCCCAAGCAGGGAGGTACGGTCGTCCTCGCCAGCTACCAGGAAGCGGCCTCGCTCAACTGGATTCTCATCGGATCGCCGAGCGGTCTGGGTTTCATGCAGATGTATCCGATGTTCGAGCCGTCGCTCCGCATCAGCGAGAAGCTGGAGCCCGAGCCGGCCCTCCTCCGCGAAGTCCCCACCACCCAGAACGGAGGCATATCCGCCGACGGCCTCACCTACACCTTGCGCATGCGGCCCGGGCTCAAGTGGTCCGACGGGCAGCCGTGCACGGTACGAGACTGGATCTTCACGTGGAAGTGGATCACGGATCCCGCCAACCACGCGGTGGGCAGCCTGGGCTGGGCCCGCATCGCCAGCGCGGAAGCCAAGGACGACACCACGGCCGTCGTCAAGCTGAAGCAGCTCTACGTGCCCTTCGTGGCGGAGACGCTCGCGGGCTGGCCGATCCTCCCCGAGCATGTGCAGAGCAAGACCACCTCCGAGGCTTTTGGGCGGAAGCCCGTGGGCAATGGCCCCTTCCGGTTCGTGGAGTGGGTGTCGGGTGATCACATCACCCTGGAGCGCAATCCCTACTACTGGCGGTCACCCAAGGCCTACCTTGACCGGCTGATCTGGAAGTTCATTCCGGACCGCAACGCCGTTCTCGCCCAGGTGAAGACGGGCGTGGTGGACATCGGGGTCGACTACCAGGAGGCCCAGATCCCGGAGCTCTCCAACATTCCCGACGTGAACGTGCTCATCAGCGCCCAGAACGTCATCGAGCGCTACCACTTCACCATTGTGACCAACGAGGACGTCAAGAAGCCGCATCATCTCTTTGGCGATGCCCGGCTGCGCAAGGCGGTCACCCTCGCCACGGATCGGCAAACCATCGTCAACACTGTGCTCCACGGCAAGACCAGGGTGGCCACCACCCAGCTGGACAACACCGCCTACCAGAACCCCCAGCTCAAGCCCCATCCCTACGACCCCGTCCAGGCCCGGCGCATCCTCGACGAGGCGGGCTGGCGGCCCGGCCCGGACGGTGTGCGGACCAAGGAGGGGACACGCTTCAGCATCACCCACAGCACCACGGCGGGGAACCAGACACGAGAAACCATCCAGGCCCTCGTCCAGGCCAATCTGAAGGACGTGGGGATCGAGATGAAGATCGTCAATTTCCCCGGCCCGACCTTCTTCGCGACCTTCACGGAGAACGGCGCGTACATCTCCCGGAAATACGACATGGTCGGGGTCAATGGCGGCCTGCCCAGCCTCGATCCGAACATCCGCCTCCAGTATCACAGCGCGGAGATCCCGACCCGGGAGAAGCCGAACGGCCTCAATCTCGGCGGGGTGTCCGACCCCGAGCTCGACAAGCTCCTCGACGCCCAGCTGCAGACCCTGGACAACGCCAAGCGCAAGGAGATCCTGTGGAAGGCGCAGCAGCGCATCCATGACACGTGCGCCATCATGCCCATGTACCAGAAGCTGGTGGTGAACACTGTCAACAAGCGCGTGCGTGGTCTCAAGACCATCGATTTCGGGGCGGTCACGAGCATCGTGTGGAACACCCACGAGTGGTGGCTGGCCTAGGCCCGGGGTGGGCTTGGGAGGGAGAGTGGGGCGGCGCGCCGGGCGGTGGGGGACGGCGTGACGTCATTCGTCGCGCGCCGTCTCCTCCAGACCGTCCCGCTGGTCCTCCTCATCTCCCTGTTCGCCTTCCTGGTCATCCGTATCGCCGGCGATCCCATGTCCATGTACGGGCTCAACCCCAACATGACCGCGGACGATCGGGCCCGCATCATCACCGAGCACGGCTGGGATCGGCCGCTCCTCGTGCAGTACCTGTACTGGCTCCGGGACCTCGTCAAGGGAGACTGGGGGCACTCGCTCTATACCTATGAGTCGGTGACGGCGATGATCCGGGCCCGCCTGTCCAACACCCTCATCCTGATGGGCTCGGTGTTCGCGGTGACCCTCCTCGTCTCCATCCCCCTCGGCATCTACACGGCGACGCATCAGTCGTCCCGGCTCGATCACCTCATCACGGGAAGCGCGTTCTTCGCGTACTCCCTGCCCACCTTCTGGCTCGGGCTCATCTGCATCATGATGTTCTCCGTCAAGTTCCAGCAATGGGGATTCCCCAGCCTGCCCGCGGGTGGCATGTACAGCCTCCGCGACGGCCCCAGTACCCTCGGGCTGCTCCAGCACCTCGTGCTTCCCTGCTTCGTGCTGTCCATCGTCTCCGTCGCCTCGTACATCCGTCACCTGCGCGCGAGCATGCTGGACGTGCTGCACCAGGACTACGTGCGCACCGCGCGGGCCAAGGGCGTGTCGGACCGGGAGGTCATCTGGAAGCACGCCTTCAAGAACGCCGCCCTCCCTCTCGTCACCCTGATCTCCCTCAACATTCCGAGGATTTTCTCGGGGGCCCTCATCACGGAGCAGGTCTTCGCATGGCCGGGGATGGGGCGCCTGTTCGTCGACCACGCGACCCGCGCCGACTACCCCGTCCTCATGGGGCTGGTGATCAGCGTGTCGGTTCTCGTGGCCATCTTCAATCTCCTCGCGGATGTCGCGTACGCCTATCTCGATCCGCGCATCCGGCTCGGCTGATGACGGAGGCCAGCCCGTCCCGGCTTGCCTGGCGTCGCCTGCGCCGTCACCACTCCGCCCTCCTCGGCCTGGTCATCGTGTCCGTGGAGATCGTCATCTCGCTGCTCGCGCCCTACTTCATTCCTCCCGATCTCGCGCTGAGACCCCAACCATCGATCATCCTGCAATCGCCGTCCCGCGCCCATCTCCTGGGGACGGACGAAGCGGGCCGCGACATCCTGGCCCGCCTCGTCTACGCAGGCCGGGTGTCCCTGGCCGTGGGGGTGCTGGCCGCGGTGGTGTCGGTGCTCGTGGGGACCACGCTGGGGGCGGCCGCCGGCTTCTACGGAGGCTGGGTGGATACGGTGATCATGCGCTTCACCGACGCGCTGCTCAGCATCCCCGTGCTCTTCTTCGTGATCGCCCTCACCGTCCTCCTCGGGCCGAATCCGTACACCCTCATCATCGTCATCGGCGTGCTCAGCTGGATGGAGCTGGCCCGCATCCTCCGCGCCAACGTGCTCTCGCTCCGCGAGAGGGAATTCACGGAGTGCGCCCGCGCCATCGGGGTGCGCGATCCCGCCATCATCGTGCGCCACATCCTGCCCAACACCATCGCCCCCATCATCGTGGCGGGGACGCTGGGGGTTGGCCACGCCATGCTCGCGGAGGCGGCCATCAGCTACCTCGGCCTTGGCGTCCAGCCGCCGAATCCGAGCTGGGGGAACATGCTGTACAACGCCCAGAGCTATCTGTGGCAGGCGCCGTCGGTCGCCCTCTATCCCGGCCTGATGATTGCCCTCACCGTCCTCAGCATCAATTTCGTGGGGGACGGCCTCCGCGATGCCCTCGACGCCCGCATGACCCTCTGACGCCAACGGATGCCGCACACCTTCAAGGGGAGAGTCCATGGACAACGAGCACGCGCGATTCATGAAGGTGGCCCTCGAGGAGGCGGCCCTGGCCAGGGCGGAGGGAAGCATCGGGGTCGGCTCGGCGGTGGTTCGTGAAGGGGAGGTGATCGAGCGCGGCCACAATACCGTCGACTCCACCTTCGATCTCACCGCCCACGCCGAGACGGCCACGCTGCGCAGTCTCTCCATGCGGCTGCGCCGGCCGATTCCCCGTCATGGAACAGGTCCCGGCCTCCTCGCCGGCCATGTCCTCTACACCACGGTGGAGCCGTGCGCCATGTGCGCCTTCGCCTGCTGCATCGCCGACGTGTCGACCATCGTCATCGGCGCCCGCTTTGCCCGGCTGGGCGTCAAGACCCATGGAGACTACTCGATCGAGAAGCTTCTCGCCATGACGGGCCGGCCCATCGAGATCGTGTCCGGCATCCTCTACGACGAATGCGCGTCGGTCTACTTCGAGAGCGTGCGCCGTCCTTGACCGGCCGCCTGGCCCGGGCGGTTTCGGGCGGCTTGAGCGAGGCCGCCCGGCCGTCTATCATCCACGCACCAAAACCAACTCGGGAGGCGCCCATGATCACGGAAATCATCACCTTCAAGCTTCGTCCCGGCATGACCCGCGAGGATGTGGTGGCCGCGTACCGTACGACGGCGCCCATATGGCGCGCCAATCCCGAGTGCATCCGCAAGTGCTACCTCTACGACGGGGAGCGGCATCTGGGTGGCGGGGCGTACCTGTGGAAGAACATCGAAGCGGCCAAGCTGGCGCACGGCCCCGCCTGGCGCGTGATGATCAACGATCTCTACGGCAGCGAGGACCAGATCTCGGTCACCTACTTCGAGACGCCGGTGGTCGCCGACAACCTCGTGCACCAGACGATCGAGGAGGCCCAGCTCGTCTGAGGAGCGCTCTGGCTCTCAGCCGCCGTTCAGGTCGCGCTCCGCCTCGGCGAGGAGGCGAGGGAACTCCTCGGGGAGGGCAATGGCTCGCCCCACGACTCCCGGACTGTAGCCCTGGAGCCAGTAGCTGTTGGTCGGGTGCCCGCCCCCCGCCACGATCAAGACGACATTGTCCGGGGAAGCGGTGATCGGCCACGGGTCGAGGGCAGCGCTGTCACGTGTCACCTTGCTCGCGTCGATCTCGATCCACGCGTAGCCCCCGGCCCGGCGTAGGTGCTCTGCGGGAATCCTCGAGTGCTCCCAGAGAAACTCGCGCATGGAGCGCTTGGTCCAGCCGAGGCCGGCCATGGTCTGCGCCACCACGCCGGGGATCATCAGGATGCCCGGGGTGCCGTGCTCGTAGCCGGCGAGCCCGGCCAGGTTGGGGACGCGCATGAAATCCGCCATGCGGTGCATGCCCTGGACGGCGTCCTCCTCGGGAGTCTCCTTCTTGGCGCCTCGCCGCCTGATGTTGGTGGCGCCGTTGGCGAAGGCGAGGGAGATCGAGTTGCTCCCCGGCGCGAAGCCGTGCCGCTCCGTCCCGTGAGCTGTCCAGCCCGCGGGGAGGTTCTCCTCGTCCTCGGCGAACACCACGTTGGTGTAGCGGAGGCCGCCGTAGTTGGCCATCGTCCCCACTCCGGGACGTGCGCCGCCCACGTTCTGCTGCATGAGCCTGAGCGCCCGACCGATGCTCGCCCCGGCCGGGTGCTGCGGATCGGGGCCGAGGCAGCCGAAGCCCGAGTTGAGACGGATCTGCTTCGCAATCGGCCCGTTCACGATCACCACCGGAAAGGCGCTGCCGGATGCTGCCTGCAGCTGCTCGCTGCCCGAGGCGGGATCGAGGAACGCTTCCACCGCCGCCACCAGCACGGGCAGGTACTCGGGCCGCCCGCCCGCCATGGCGAGGGCGATGGCGCAGATCTCCACCGTGGCCACTCCGCCGCGCGGGGGAAACGTGCCGAGCACGTGCTCGCGCGGCCGGGGTGTGCCCTGGAGTATCCACTGGACGCGCTCGCGCGTCGCCGGCCACACGGGCAGGCCGTCGCCCCACTGGTTGGCGAGGATCAGGTTGTTCGCCCTGACCAGGGCCTCCTCGAAGGTGGCTCCGCGCACGGAGAGCAGGGGGCTCGCGCCGTTCGAGGGTGCCCCGAGGTCCGACTTCCAGCCCGTCAACCCATCGTAGAACTCGTGCTTGCGCGTCTCCACCGGGGAGATGTCGCTACCCGGCAGGAACATGTCGATCGGGAAGGTGACCATGGCCGCATCGGGCGCGAGCCCCAGCCCGGACACGGCGTTCTTCATCACTCCCACGAAATCCGCGCGCGTGAGGGTGACGGTGGGAATGCCCAGCGCTTCGATCCTGGCGGCCGCCCGGCCGCACGCCGTAGCGCAGGACCCTCAGGCCGCGTTGCCGATGATGACGGCGTCGACGCCGCTCCGCTTGACCTCCGCCGCCGTCTCCTCGTTGCCGATGAGGGCGTTGCCCTGGGGGAACGCATTGATGGGCAAGACCTCGATACCCGCGAAGTCCCGCTCGAGCAGCGTCTTGAGGAGCGGCAGCATGCGGAAAGCCTGCCACTGCTCGTTGCTCACGAAGCCGATGCGCTTGCCCTCGAGAGCATCGAGTCGAGGGGCGTGCGGTTGCCGTGCCTCGAGCCGGCCCGTCGGTTCATGGAACTCGAGCGTCACCATGATGTCCTCCTCCTGTAGTCGCGCGCGATCGTAGCACGGTTCCCCGCCCACAGTTTCTGGCGGGTGACCCAGCTTTCTGGATAGAGTGCTCTCTCATGAGCGCCCCCCCGCGCGAGCGGTCAACCCGATGACCGCGCGTCTCGTCATCGTCTTCGTCGTGGATGGGCTGAGGCCCGACGCCATCACCGCCGCCGACACTCCCACCCTGCACCGGCTGCGCGCCGAAGGCGTGTGGTACGCGAACAGCCATGCCGTGTTTCCCACGGTCACCCGCGTCAACGCGGCCACCCTCGCCACCGGAGGGCAGCCCGGCACGCACGGCATCGTGGGCAATCAGATCTACATCCCGGCTGTGGATGCGGAGCGGGCCATCGATACGTCCGCCTATCGCCGCCTCCTCGAGGTCGATCGCGCCACCGGAGGAAACCTCGTGTTCACGAAGACGCTCGCGGAGCGGCTGGAGACGCGGGGCATGCGCCTGGCCGCGGTCAGCTCGGGCTCCACGGGCAGCGCGCTCCTCACCAATCCGCGGGGGCCCGCGGGAGTGGGTGTGCTCGTCAACGGCTATTTCGATCCGGGCCAGCGTGTGGCATGGCCGGACGAGGCGAGCGCAGCGATCCTTGCCCGGTTCGGGGCGGCTCCAGCCAAGGGACGGGGAGGGGAGCGCTACGACGCGGCGGTGACCTGGACTCAGCGCGTGCTGCGCGAGTACGTGCTGCCCGAGATCGGGCCCGCGGTGGTGATCAACTGGCTCACCGAGCCCGATCACACCCAGCACAGCGCCGGCGTGGGGTCACCGGCGGCGCGGGAGGCGCTCCGGCACGCCGACCGGGAAATTGCCCAGGTGCTCGACGCGCTGGACGGCCTCGGCCTTGGCACGTCGACCGACGTCTTCGTGGTCTCGGACCACGGGTTCACCAGCAATACGGGCGGCGTCGACGTGGCGAGGGAGCTCGCCGAGGCGGGACTGGAGGCCGGCGGCGTGGTCCTCGCGAGCAGCGGGCAGGCGGTGTCACTCCACGTGCCGGGACACGACACCGCGCGGGTCGCCCGTATCGCGCGCTTCGTCCAGTCGCGTGACTGGGGCGGCGTGCTCTTCAGCGCGGCCCGCGCCCCGGGCGATCCGCATGGAGCGATCGACGGCACGTTCGCCCTCGAATTCATACAGGTGGGAAGCGGCGAGCGGAGCCCCGACCTGCTCGTGACCTTTCCGTGGACTTCGCAGGCCAATGCGTTCGGCGTGTCGGGGGGCGATCTCGCCTGCGTGAGCGGCGCGGCTACGTTGTACGCGAGCGATCACGGCAGCATGAGCCCGTGGAACGTTCGCAACACGCTTCTCGGCTGGGGTCCCGACTTCAAGCAGGGCATCACGGCCGGCGCGCCCGCGGGCAACGTGGACGTGGCGCCCACCATTCTCGCCGCGCTCGGTCTCGACGACCGCGAGGGGATGGACGGCCGCGTCCTCGCCGAGGGTCTCGTCGGCGGGCCCGACCCGCAGCAGGTGGCCGTGGACAGCCGGTCCTACACCGTGGTCGCCGGCTCGTATCGTGCGGCGCTTCAGGTCTCCACGGTCGACGGTCACCGCTACGTCGACAAGAGCTGGCGCGGCGGCTGAGAGAGCGTGGAGCTGGTCAAGCGCGGGATGATGGGCGTGATATCCTCGGCCGGTGAGCAAGGCCTTCACGAAGGACGAGGCCTGGGAAGAGCCGATCATTCCCCCGCGCGCGCCCGTGCCCGCCGGCGTCCCGAACTATGTCACGCCGCGCGGGCTGGGACTTCTCCGCACGGAGCTCGCCGCGCTCGAGGCCGACCGCCACGGGCTGGAGGCGGAGCGAAGCGACGGGGACGAGTACCGGCGACAACTGGCCATCCTGAGCGCACGCATGAGCGACCTCACCGCCCGCATCGCAAGTGCGGTGGTCGTTGACCCCCGTCACCAGCCGCGCGATGCCGTGCGTTTCGGGGCCATGGTCACGCTGCGAACGCTGAGCGAGGAGCACGCACGCGAGGAGCGTCGCCTCGAGATCGTCGGGGTCGACGAGGCGGAGGTGGCCCATGGCCGCATCGCCTTCACCGCGCCAATCGCTCGCGCGATTCTCGGACGCGGAGTGGGGGACACCGCCACCCTCGACACCCCTCGCGGCAAGGAGCTGCTGCAGGTGGTGTCGATCGAC
>Ga0207693_10002650_pt1 | contig 15546 bp, 24 predicted proteins | sample LARL81metaG_FD_184347 | JGI IMG/M metagenome (GOLD analysis project Ga0207693, IMG submission 184347) | Corn, switchgrass and miscanthus rhizosphere microbial communities from Kellogg Biological Station, Michigan, USA - LAR L8-1 metaG... | ecosystem: Host-associated > Plants > Roots >...
TGCGGCCGGCGGAAGCGGCGGATACGCGCCCGGCGCAGCCAGCGGATACGAGTCCGGCGATACGGGTGGCTACGGGTATGCCGCCGGAGACACCGGCGGATATTCCGCCGGGGGAACCGGCGGGTACGCGCCCGGAGAGACCAGTGGGTACGCGCCCGGAGAAACCAGCGGTGCTGGCCGCCGGGCGGCCGACCCCGCGACCGGAACCGGCGGCTACCCGCAAGCCGCAGCGCCTGGCCGCCCGCTGACCGCGCCGCAGGCCGCGCGTACCGGGTCGCACCGGCGCAGCCCAGCGCCGGGGACGGAGACCGGCTGGGCACCAGAGCCAGCCCGGGCACCGGAACCCGCCCGGGCGGCAGAACCCGCCCCGACCCCAGAGCCAGCGCGGGCACCAGAACCGGCCCGGGCACCAGAACCGGCCCGGGCACCCCAGCCCGCCCGGGAGCCGGAGCCCGGGCGGGGGCGCCGGGGACGCGGGCGGGACGCGGGCCGTGACACGCTCCGCGGCCGGGAGCCCGGCCGCGCCGGGACCCGGTCCGCGCCACAGCCGCCACCCGCGGGGGACACGTCACGCGAGAACACCTGGCGACGGCCTGCCCGCACGGCGGCCGACGAGATCCAGGGCGGATTCGGCGACGGCGGCCCGCCCGGCCAGCACGGCGGGCCAGGCGGTTCGTTGTGGCGCTCGGGTGCGTTCCGCACTGCGGGGCCGGGCGGCCGGGGCCCGGTTCGCGGCTACCCGCCCGCCCCGGGCGCACCGGACCCGGTCTACCCGCCCGGCCAGTTCTCGCCGTGGAACACCCCGGAACTGCGCACGGCCAGCGTGGCGGGCCGGGCCGGGGCGGCCGCGGCCGTGGATGGCACCGCCGGGGACGGGGGGCAGCCGGGCTACTCGCTGCTGGCCGTGAGCGACCCGTCCGCCGACGCCACCGCGACCCAGACCTGGACGGTGCTGGACGACTCTCAGCAGACCGGGGAGTGGACGGCCCGGGCCGCCCAGCCTGACCCGCTGGCGGACACCGGGGCCGGGCTGGACAGTGCCGGATTCGATGCTCGCACCGGTCCGCTGAACGCCGCTCGCGGTTCGTTCGACGCGGCTCCCGCGTACCAGGACTCTCCCGGCCCGGCCGGGCTGGCCGGCTCCGCTGGGGTGGCTGACTCCGCGATAGCTGACTCCGCGATGGCTGACTCCGCCGGGCTGGCCGCCGCGACGTCGGGCGTGGCGGCGTTCGCGGCCCCGGGCGCGTTCCCGGACACCGACGCCGAGCCGGATACCGACTGGTCCCCCAGGCCCAGCCCGGACCCGGAAGACAGCGGCTGGTTCAGCCGTCCCGACCTGGACACCCCTGACCCCCGGGCGGGCGGTCCCCGGGCGGCCGACCCGAACGGCCCGCCGGCCGGGGCACCACCGCGCGGATCGCGGACCGCGGCCCGCGGCCGCAAGCCCCGTAAGCCGCGCAAGCCCGCCAGCCGGGCCCGGATGTGGCTGATGCCGGTGGTGATGATGGTCATCGCCGGTGCGCTGGTCGCCGGGGCCTACCTGCACTTCGTCAAGGGCCGGGCCAGCGCGTCCAGCGCGGCCTCCCCAGCCACCCGGCACAGCTCCGCGGCCGGCAGCCCGGCACCCAGCCTGGGGCCGTGGAAGCACATCACCAGCCGGGCTGACGACCCGGTCGCGCTGACCCTGACCGAGCTGTTCCCGGACCACTTCACCCAGGGCAGCACGACGGCCGAGCGGACCATCCAGAAGGCGGGCAAGAACTGCACCAAGATGGTGCTCGGCAAGGCCCTGCAGGCCGCGCTGCGCAAGGCCGACTGCACCCAGGTGATGCGGGCCAGCTACCTGTCCACCGGGCAGAAGATCATGGCCACCATCGGCGTGCTCAACCTGGACAACGTGACCAGCGCGGAGAAATCGGGCAAAGCCACCGGGGCGACCGCGTTCATCAAGCAGCTGCCGGCCGCGAAGGGGCCGACCAAGAACCTGATTAAAGGCACCGGGCTGGAGGAGGCTCAGTTCAAAGGGCACTACCTGATCCTGACCTGGGCCGAGTTCACCAACCTGAAGGTGCCCTCCGGCGCGGGCCAGCGCGACAAGCTGGACGCGTTCTCCCGCAACCTGGTGGCCGGCACCGCGAACATCAGCCTGACCAGCCGGGAGCTGTTCGGGAAGTCCCAGACGCCGTAGCCGCGCGTCAGCACACGCGCCAGCCGCGAGCCTCAGCACAGGAGCCAGCCACCAGCCTCTGTACCGGCGCCAGCCACGGTCCTGAGCCGCGGGCCTCAGGTACCAGGCGCGGTGCGCAGCCGCCGGGTGGCCTGGGCCCGGCCGGCGAGGTCGCCGGGCGGCGGGTAGCGCACCTCTTCCAGGCACAGCCCGTGCGGCGGGACCACCGGCACGGCCGGGTCGCGGACCCGGCCGGCCAGCACCTGGGCGGGCCAGTCCACCGGCCGGGCGCCCTCGCCCACCTTGAGCAGCGCACCGACCAGGGCGCGCACCATCGAATGGCAGAACGCGTCAGCGACCACCGTGCCCACGAGCACCGGCGGCAGTGGCCAGTCCGGCCCGGGCCCGGCCACCCGCACCCAGCTCAGCTGGAGCAGTTCCCGCACCGTGCTGGCGCCTGCCCGGCGGCGGCAGAACGCGGCGAAGTCGTGCTCGCCGAGCAGCCGGGCGGCGGCCTCGTTCATCGCGCCGGGATCGACCGGGCGGCGGTAGCCGAGCGTGTCGTGCCGGCGCAACGGGTCCGGCCCGGACGGGTCGTCGCAGACCCGGTAGGAGTACCGGCGGCACAGCGCGGAGAACCGGGCGTCGAAACCCGGGGCCGCGGGCTCGATCCGGCCCAGCCGGACATCGGGCGGCAGCAGCCGGGCCATCCGGCGCAGCATGCTGGGCGCGGCCGCGTGCCAGCAGGCCAGCGGCACGTCCACGTGAGCCACCTGGCCGCGCGCGTGCACCCCGGCGTCGGTCCGGCCGGCCACGGTCAGCTGGGCTGGCCCGGGCAGCCGCAGTACCCGGCTCAGGGCGTCCTCGACGACCTGCTGCACGGTGCGCTGGCCGGGCTGGCGGGCCCACCCGGAGAAGGCGCCGCCGTCGTAGCCCAGATCGAGCCGGAGACGGCAAAGAGCGCCGCCCGGCGCCGCATCGCCGGGCGACGCTGAACCGCCGGTCACCGGCCCGCCCGGATCGGCCTGAGCCGGGTGGGCCTGCGGCGGCCCGTCTGCGGCGGTCATCGCAGGCCGCCGCGTGCTGCAGGCCAGCCGGCCTTAGCCGTTGGCCGGCTTGCCGTCGGCCTCGTCCGAAGCGTCCGCGTCAGCCGCGGCCCCGTCGCTGTCGTCAGCAGCCGCTGGGCCGGCGTCCTCGCCGTCGTCGTCCGCCACCTCGCCGTCGGCCTCGGCCGGAGCTTCGTCCTCGGTGGCCGCTGTGTCGTCGTCCGCCGCCGTGTCCTCAGCCGCCGCCTCGTCCGCGGCCGCCGTGGCCTCCTCGGCCGCACTGTCCTCGGCCGTACTGTCGTCCTCGGCCGCGCTGTCCTCGGCCTCGGTCTCCGCGGCGGCCCGGGACGGCCGTGCCGCGGGCTGGGCCCGCCGCGCGCGCCGCCGCCGGGACGGCCGGGCTTCGGCTTCCTCCTGGATCAGCTCGATCACCGCGAGCGGGGCGTTGTCGCCCTTCCGCGGGCCGATCTTGGTGATCCGGGTATAGCCACCGTCCCGGGCCGCGAACTGCGGCCCGATCTCGGTGAACAGCGTGTGCACCACGCCCTTGTCGGTGACCACGGTGAGGACCTGACGGCGCGAGTGCAGGTCACCCCGCTTGGCGAAGGTGATCAGCCGCTCGGCGAACGGCCGCAGCCGCCGCGCCTTGGACTCGGTCGTCGTGATCTTGCCGTGCTCGAACAGGGCGGTGGCCAGGTTCGCCAGCAAGTGCCGCTGGTGGGCCGGACTGCCACCCAGCCGCGCTCCCTTGGTGGGCGTGGGCATCGGAACGTTCTCCTTGGTTATGTACTACCGGGCTTGGCCAGTCCCGCCAGTACCGTCTCAGTACTGCTCGGTCTCGACGTAACTGTCGTCGTCGTCCGCGCCGTAGCTGTCAGCCGCGGTACCCGGGTCGAATCCCGGCGGGGAGTCCTTGAGCGCGAGGCCCATGTCGGTCAGCTTCTGCTTGACTTCCTCGATCGACTTGGCGCCGAAGTTGCGGATGTCGAGCAGGTCCTGCTCGCTGCGGGCGACCAGTTCGCCCACGGTGTGGATGCCCTCCCGCTTGAGGCAGTTGTAGGAGCGCACGGTGAGGTTGAGCTCCTCGATCGGCAGGGCCAGGTCGGCCGCGAGCGCGGCGTCCGTGGGCGACGGGCCGATGTCGATGCCCTCCGCCTCCACGTTCAGCTCGCGCGCCAGCCCGAACAGCTCGACCAGGGTCTTGCCCGCGCTGGCCACCGCGTCGCGGGGCCGCATGGACGGCTTGGTCTCCACGTCCAGGATGAGCTTGTCGAAGTCGGTCCGCTGCTCGACCCGGGTGGCCTCGACCTTGTAGGTGACCCGCAGCACCGGGGAGTAGATCGAGTCGATGGGGATCCGGCCGATCTCCTGGCCCGGCTGCTTGTTCTGCGCGGCCGACACGTAGCCACGGCCACGCTCGACGGTCAGCTCCATCTCCAGCTTGCCCTTGGCGTTCAGCGTGGCGATGTGCAGCGCCGGGTTGTGCACCTCGACCCCGGCCGGCGGCGCGATGTCGGCGGCCGTCACCTCACCCGGGCCCTGCTTGCGCAGGTACATCACGACCGGCTCGTCCTGCTCGGAGGAAACCACCAGTTCCTTGAGGTTCAGGATGACGTCGGTGACGTCCTCCTGGACCCCGGGCACGGTGGAGAACTCGTGCAGCACGCCCTCGATCCGGATGCTGGTCACGGCGGCGCCGGGGATGGAAGACAGCAGGGTGCGGCGTACCGAGTTCCCGATCGTGTAGCCGAAACCAGGCTCCAGCGGCTCGATGACGAACCGCGACCGGAAGTCGTTGACCTGCTCTTCGGTCAGAGTAGGACGCTGGGCGATGAGCATTGGTACCCCTTTCCGCGACGCCCGCTATTTGACGCCGCGATCTTTCCTGGCGGCCGCGCCGTACCGAGCGGGCCGCCCCTACCGCGGGCCCCGCGCAATGCGCGGCCGGCCCCGGCAAGCTTGTTACTTAGAGTAGTACTCGACGATGAGCTGTTCCTGTACCTGCGTGTCGATCTGGGCGCGGGCCGGCAGCTGGTGGACGAGGATCCGGTTCTTGTCCGGGATGACCTCCATCCAGGCTGGGGTGGGCCGCTCGCCCGCCTCGGCCCGGGCCACCACCATCGGGGTCAGCTCGACCGACCTCGGCCGGACCTCGATGATGTCGTTCTCGGTGACCCGGTAGGACGGAATGTCCACCTTCTTGCCGTTGACCGTGAAATGGCCGTGCCGCACCAGCTGGCGGGCCATGTCCCGGCTCTTGGCGAAGCCGGCCCGGTACACCACGTTGTCCAGGCGGCTTTCCAGGATCTGCAGCAGGTTCTCGCCGGTCATCCCGCGCTTGCGGGAGGCTTCCTCGTAGTAGCCGTGGAACTGCCGCTCGAGAATCCCGTAGACCCGGCGCGCCTTCTGCTTCTCCCGGATCTGGAGCAGGTACTCGCTCTCCTTGGGCCGGTTGCGGCCGTGCTCACCCGGCGGGTAGGGCCGGAGCTCAATCGGGCATTTCGGCGAATCGCACTTCGCGCCCTTGAGGAAGAGCTTCATCTTCTCGCGGCGGCACAGCTTGCAGTCCGCCCCTGTGTATCGCGCCATGTTCTGGTTGACTCCTCAGACCCGGCGCCGCTTCGGCGGGCGGCAGCCATTATGCGGAACCGGGGTGACGTCCTGGATGGACCCGACTTCCAGCCCGGTGGCCTGCAGCGACCGGATGGCGGTCTCCCGCCCGGAGCCGGGGCCCTTGACGAATACGTCCACTTTGCGCATGCCGTGCTCCATGGCCCGGCGGGCCGCGGCCTCGGCGGCCATCTGCGCGGCGAACGGGGTGGATTTGCGGGAACCCTTGAAGCCGACCTGGCCGGACGACGCCCACGAGATGACGTTGCCCACCGGGTCGGTGATCGAGACGATGGTGTTGTTGAACGTGCTCCTGATGTGGGCGTGCCCGTGAGCTACGTTCTTCCGTTCCTTGCGGCGCACCTTCTTGGCGGCCGTGCGGCTCCTTGGCGGCATCTGCTTCCTATTCGGTGAGGTCGTCGGTCCGCGGCGTGGCCAGCGGGAGTTGCCTGCTGGCGCGGACTACTTCTTCCCGGCCTTCTTCTTGCCGGCCACTGTCTTCTTCCGGCCCTTGCGGGTCCGGGCGTTGGTCTGGGTCCGCTGGCCGTGGACCGGCAGCCCCCGGCGGTGCCGGATGCCCTGATAGCACCCGATCTCGATCTTGCGGCGGATGTCCCCCTGCACCTCGCGCCGCAGGTCACCTTCGACCTGGTAGGTCGCTTCGATCCAGTCCCTGAGCCTGACCAGATCGTCGTCGCCGAGGTCGTGGACCCGCGTGTCACCGCTGACACCGGTGTTCTTCAGCGTCTCGAGCGCGCGGGTGCGCCCGATTCCGTAGATGTAGGTGAGGGCGACCTCGAGCCGCTTGTCGCGGGGGAGGTCAACGCCAACCAGGCGTGCCATGGGCGGGCAGTTCTCCTTTGTCGTCGCGGAGGTCGTACGCGCCGCTCCCCGGTCCCTGCCCGGGCCGGGCCCCGGCCTCCGTTCCGGGGGTGACCCTGACCGGCTCGGCCGGTCAGGGCTGCGGTGCGCCTAACTAGAGGAAACCGCCGGGGCGTCAGCCCTGGCGCTGCTTGTGCCGCGGGTCAGAGCAGATGACCATGACCCGGCCGTGCCGCCGGATCACCCGGCACTTGCTGCAGATCTTCTTCACACTTGGCTTGACCTTCATCGTGGTGCTCCCGGTTCGTCACTTGTACCGGTAGACAATCCGGCCGCGGCTCAGGTCATACGGGCTCAGCTCAACGACAACCCGGTCGTCTGGCAGGATCCGGATGTAATGCATCCGCATCTTCCCGCTGATGTGGGCGAGAACCTTGTGCCCATTGTCTAGCTCCACCCGGAAGAAGGCATTGGGAAGTGACTCGACGATCCTGCCCTCGATCTCGATGGCGCCGTCCTTTTTGGGCATGTCCTCCGCGCTTCGCTGTCAGGCCCGCCGTGCCTGCCACGAGTGGCATGCAGGCAGGTGTTGTCTACATTGTGTCTGCTGCATCCCAGGACTGTGCCACACCGGGGTGCGTGGTCTTACTCTCCTGCCCGCGAGGCAGCGGCATAGCCGGCACAGGCCAGATCACGGGCCGCAGCAGAGTCTACGCGACCCTGCCTGAGTTTGCGAACCAGGTGACGGGCCAAAAAATTCCCTACCCGGCATTACGCCCCCAAACGGCCGGCTGCCCCAGGTCAGGATGGGGAACAAGCCGTTCAGTGGTCGCGTCCTTTGCCTGGTGCGGGCCACCACGGAAGCTGGGAGTATCCGGGCCGGCCACGGCGCAGCGTGGCGTCGGGCAGCGCATACAGGTCGATCGCGGGCAGGTCGGCCAGCAATTCGTCGAGTTCGCCCTGGGTCTTGGCGGCGTACGCCTTTTCCAGCCGCTCTTGGAACTCCTCGGCGGTCAGCCGGCCCGCCGCGTGATGCTCGCTGAGCAGTGCCGCAGTCCGTTCCCGGTCGGCATCGCCGCAGCGGATCTTCGGGTCGCTCGGCATCCGGTCTCTCCTCAGGTCCGCGCGGCTGAGCAGTTCAGCGTCCCGGCGCCGGCCGCCCGGCGCAGGCCCGCCTGGCCGCCGTCCGGCTCGGTGAGCACCCACGGGCCGTCGGCGGTGATCGCCACCGTGTGCTCGAAGTGGGCCGCGACGCTGCCGTCCGCGGTCACTGCGGTCCAGCCGTCGTCCAGCAGCACGGTCTCCGGGCTGCCCGCGGTGAGCAGCGGCTCGATGGCCAGCGCCATCCCGGGCCGGAGCAGCGGGCCGCGGCCGGGCCGGCCCTGGTTGAGCACGGGCGGGTCCATGTGCATCTGGCTGCCGATGCCGTGCCCGACGTAGTCCTCGACGATGCCGTACGGGCCGGCCGCCCGGGCACTGTGCTCGACCGCGTGCGAGATGTCGGTCAGCCGCCCGCCCGGCTGGGCCGCGGCCAGCCCGCACCACATGGCCTGCGCGCAGGCGGCGATGAGCTCGGCCAGGTGAGCCGGGATCTCGCCGATGCCGACGGTCAGCGCCGCGTCCGCGTGCCAGCCGTCCACGATCGCCCCGCAGTCCAGGGACAGCACGTCGCCGGGGCGCAGCGGCCGGCCCGGGCTGGGGATGCCGTGCACGACCTCGGCGTTCACCGAGGTGCAGATCGTCGCCGGGTAGCCGTGGTAGCCACGGAAGGACGGCACCGCCCCGGCGGCCTGGATGACGTCGCTGGCCACCGCGTCCAGGTCGGCCGGGCTGACGCCGGGCCCAGCGGCCTCGGCCGCGGCCCGCAGCGCGTCCGCCACGACCAGCCCGGCCGCGCGCATCGCGGCCAGCTGGCCGGCGGTCTTCAGCTCGATCTCTGGCTCACGCCTCTTCCACATGCCGCCTCCCCTTCAACGGTACCCGGGCGTCACCGGCACCGGGCCGCCCCGTCCACTCGTGATCATGACGTAGGGGTGAATAGATTCGCACCAATCTCATGATCACGAGCGCAGGATGCTCGTCAGCGGATGAAGCGGCGGAGGGCGCTGAGGGCACGCTCGGTGATCTCCTCGACCGGGCCGGTGGCGTCGATGCCGAGCAGGATCCCCTCGTCGGCGTAGAACGCGACCAGCGGCGCGGTCTGCTCCTGGTACACCTCGATCCGGTGCCGGATGGTCTCCTCGCGGTCGTCGTCCCGCTGGAACAGCTGGCCGCCGCAGTCGTCGCACTGCTCCCGGTGCGCGGGCGGGTCGAACAGCACGTGCCAGACCCGGCCGCAGCGGCGGCAGGTGCGCCGCCCGGACAGCCTGCGGACCACCTCGTCGTCGTCGACCACCAGTTCCAGGACCACGTCCAGCCGGGTGTCCCAGGAGGTGAGCATCTTCTTCAGCGTTTCCGCCTGCGGAACCGTGCGCGGGAAGCCGTCCAGCAGGAAGCCGGACTGTGCGTCGTCCTCCTGCAGCCGGTCGGTGACCATCGCGATCGTCACCTCGTCCGGGACCAGGTCGCCGCGTTCCATGAACGCCTGCGCCCGGCGGCCGAGCGCGGTGCCCTGGCTCACGTTGCCGCGGAAGATGTCACCTGTCGAAATCTTCGGGATGGACAGGTGCGACGCTATGAACTGGGCCTGTGTCCCCTTGCCCGCACCGGGGGGCCCGACGAGGACGACGCGCACTATCGCAGGAAGCCCTCATAGTTGCGCTGCTGCAACTGGCTCTCGATCTGCTTCACCGTGTCCAGCCCCACCCCCACCACGATCAGGATGCTGGTGCCACCGAATGGGAACTGTGTACCCACGCCCAGCAGCCCGAACGCGATCATCGGGATCAGTGCGATCAGCCCCAGGTACAGCGAGCCCGGCGCGGTCAGCCGGTTGAGCACATAGTTCAGGTACTGCGCGGTCGGCCGCCCGGGGCGGATGCCGGGGATGAACCCGCCGTACTTCTTCATGTTGTCCGCCACCTCGGTCGGGTTGAACGTGATGGACACGTAGAAGTACGTGAAGAACACGACCAGCACGAAGAACGAGATCGCGTAGGCGGCCGAGTACCCGGTCGAGCCGTTCAGGTTGTTCTGCACCCAGGTGACCCAGCCCGCCGGATGGGCCTTGTTGCCGAACAGGGAGGACGCCAGTTCCGGGATGTACAGCAGCGACGAGGCGAAGATGACCGGGATGACACCGGCCTGGTTCACCTTGAGCGGGATGTAGGTCGAGGTCCCGCCGTACATCTTGCGGCCCACCATGCGCTTGGCGTACTGCACCGGGATGCGCCGCTGGGCCTGCTCCATGAAGACCACGAAGGCCACGATCCCGATGCCGATCAGCAGCACGATGGCCAGCACGAACCCGGACTTGGCGTGGTAGACGTCCACGATGTACCCGGCCATCTGGGAGATGACCGTGGTGAAGATGAGCACCGACATGCCGTTGCCGACGCCCCGGTCGGTGATCAGCTCGCCCAGCCACATGATGACCGCGGTGCCCGCCGTCATGGTGATCACCATGCTGGTGATGGTGAACACCGTAGGGTTCGGGATCAGCGCCTGCGTGCAGCCGGGGAACAGGTTCCCGGACCGGGCGAACGCGACGATGCCGGTGGACTGCAGGATGGCCAGTCCGACCGTGAGGTACCGGGTGTACTGGGTGATCTTCGCCTGGCCCGACTGGCCCTCCTGGCGCAGCGTCTCCAGCCGGGGGATGACCACGGCGAGTAGCTGCAGGATGATGCTCGCGGTGATGTAGGGCATGATGCCCAGCGCGAACACGGACAGCCGGAGCAACGCGCCGCCGCTGAACAGGTTGACCAGCTGGTAGACGCCGGCCGCGCTGCTCTTGCTCTCCAGGCCGGTGCAGAACCTCACCGCCTTCTCGGAGATGCCCGGGGTGGGTACCGCCGCGCCGAACCGGAAGACGGCCAGGATGCCGAGGGTGAACAGCAGCTTCTTGCGCAGGTCAGGCGTCCGGAAGGCCCGGATGAACGCGGTCAGCATGCGCCGTCCTCAACTAGCTCGGTGAACGGGGTCAGGGCCGTGGTCTCCCGGGAGCGGCAGCGACGGCCGGTGCGCCGCAGTGTAGTGCGTCGGCAGCACTGTAACAGCCCTCTGCGCTCGGTAACGATGACTGTGTGTGGCCGGCGGGGGCAGCACACTTACAGCTCCGTGACCGTTCCCCCGGCCGCCGTGATCTTCTCCCGGGCCGAGGCGGAGAACGCGTGCGCGGTCACCCGCAGGGTCACATCCACGTCGCCCTGGCCGAGCACCTTGACCAGTTCGCCGGTCCGCACCGCGCCCTTGGCCGCCAGGTCCTCCGGGGTCACCTCGCCGCCCTGCGGGTACAGCTCGGTGAGCCGGCCGATGTTGACTACCTGGTAGGTGGTCTTGAAGCGCGCGTTGGAAAAGCCCCTCAGCTTCGGCACCCGGCGCTGCAGCGGCATCTGGCCGCCCTCGAAACCGAGCGCCACCTGCCCGCGGGCCTTGGTGCCCTTGGTGCCGCGGCCCGCGGTCTTGCCCTTGGACGCCTCACCGCGGCCGACCCGGGTGCGCTCGGTGCGCGAGCCCGGGGCCGGGCGGAGATGATGGATCCTCAGCATGTCAGTCGACCTCCTCGACGGTGACGAGGTGCCGCACCGCGTAGATCATGCCGCGGAACTCGGGCCGGTCGTCCTTGACGACCACGTGCCCGATCCGCTTCAGCCCCAGCGAGCGCAGGGACGCCCGCTGGGATTTGGTTCCCCCGATCTCCGACCGGGTCTGGGTTACCTTCAGCTGTGTCATCAGCCCGCTCCGCTCAGCTGTTGCCGGACGCGGCGCCGGCGCTGGCCGCGGCGGCACGGGCGCGCAGCATGGCCGCTGGCGCCACATCCTCGATCGGAAGTCCCCGCCGGGCCGCGATCTCCTCGGGGCGCTTCAGGCTCTTCAGCGCGGCCACCGTGGCGTGCACCACGTTGATCGGGTTGGACGAGCCGAGCGACCGGGACAGCACGTCGTGCACGCCCGCGCACTCCAGCACGGCGCGCACCGGGCCGCCGGCGATCACGCCGGTACCGGGACTGGCCGGCTTCAGCAGCACGACGCCCGCGGACTCCTCACCCTGCACCGTGTGCGGGATCGTGCCTGCGATCCGGGGCACCCGGAAGAACGCCTTCTTGGCCGCCTCGACGCCCTTGGCGATAGCCGCGGGCACCTCCTTGGCCTTGCCGTACCCGACACCGACCATCCCGTTGCCGTCGCCCACGATGACCAGCGCGGTAAAGCTGAACCGCCGGCCGCCCTGGACCACCTTGGCGACCCGGTTGATGGTGACGACCCGCTCCAGGTAAGCGGTGCCCTTGTCGGCGCCGCCGCCACGGCGGTCGTCCCGGCGGTCACGCCGTTCACCGCCGCCACCACGCCGCGGAGCTCCTGCCATCAGTCTGTCCTTCTCTCGTATGTCACGTGTGTCGCGGCCCTCACAGGGCCAGCCCGCCTTCGCGCACCGCGTCGGCGAGCGCCGCGATCCGGCCGTGATAGGACCAGCCAGCGCGGTCGAGCACGGCCGCGGTCACGCCCGCGGCGGTCGCCCGCTCGGCGAGCAGCGTGCCAACCTGCCGGGCCTTGGCCGTCTTGTCCCCGTCGCTGTCCCTGATCGCCTCATCCAGAGTAGACGCGGCTGCGACCGTCCGGCCCGCGCCGTCGTCGATCAGCTGGACAAACGTGTGCCGGGCCGACCGGTTGACGATCAGCCGTGGCCGCTCCGCGCTGCCCATGACCTTCTTGCGCACCCTGATGTGCCGCCGCGACCTCGCGGCCGCCCGGCTCCGGGCCTGGGTCTTCGTGCCAGCCATCTGTTACTTACCAGCCTTCCCGACCTTGCGGCGGATCTGCTCGCCCTGGTACCGGATGCCCTTGCCCTTGTACGGGTCGGGCTTGCGGAGCTTGCGGATGTTCGCGGCGACCTCGCCCACCAGCTGCTTGTCGATGCCCTCGACCACCAGCCGGGTGGGCGTCTCGACCCGGAACGTGATGCCGTCCGGCGGGGTCACCACCACCGGGTGGCTGAAGCCCAGCGAGAACTCCAGGTTGGAGCCCCGCGCCTGGACCCGGTAGCCGACCCCGACGATTTCCAGTGTCTTGCTGTAGCCCTGGGTCACCCCGGTCACCATGTTGGCCACCAGAGTCCGCGACAGGCCGTGCAGTGCGCGCACGTTGCCCTCGTCGTTGGGCCTGGTCACCTTCAGGGTGCCGTTGTCCCGGGTGATCTCGATGGGCGGGGTGAGCTCCAGGGCCAGCGTGCCCTTGGGGCCCTTCACGCTCACCGCGCGGCCGTCGAGAGTGACGTCGACGCCCCCGGGGATCTCCACGGGCAGCCGTCCAATTCGTGACATCGCCGTCTCCTCACCAGACGTAGGCGAGGACTTCCCCGCCTACGCCGCGCTTGTTCGCCTGCTTGTCGGTCATCAGGCCGGCCGAGGTGGAGATGATGGCGATGCCGAGGCCGCCAAGCACCCGCGGCAGGTTGTCCTTCTTGGCGTAGACCCGCAGGCCTGGCTTGGACACCCGCTTGATCCCGGCGATCGAGCGCTCCCGGGTCGGGCCGTACTTGAGCGACACCACGAGGCTCTTGCCCACCGGGGCGTCTTCCACGGCCCACCCGGCGATGTAGCCCTCTTGCTTGAGGATCTCCGCGATCCGGACCTTGATCGTGGAGCTGGGCATGCCCACCGTGTCGTGGTACGCCGAGTTGGCGTTACGCAGACGGGCCAGCATGTCTGCGATCGGGTCGGTCATCGTCATGGCCTGGAGGCCTTCCTCACCGCGGTTTCCAAGCGGACCTGCGGCGTAGTCAGTGGGCGCGGGACGCGCCCAGGTTTGGTCGGGTGGCCGGGCTTCCGGCTACCAGCTGGACTTCGTGATGCCCGGCAGCTCACCGCGGTGGGCCATCGAGCGGAAGCAGATACGGCACAGGCCGAACCTGCGGTACACGGCGCGCGGCCGCCCGCAGCGCGAGCACCTGGTGTACCCGCGCACTTTGAACTTGGGCTTGCGCGCCGCCTTGACGACTAGCGCCTTCTTCGCCACTCCTCAGCTCTCCTTGAACGGGAATCCGAGCCGCCGCAGCAGCGAACGGCCCTCATCGTCGTTGGTCGCGGTGGTCACCAGCGTCACGTCCATGCCGCGCTGCCGGTCGACCGCGTCCGCGTTGATCTCGTGGAACATCAGCTGCTCGGTCAGGCCGAACGTGTAGTTCCCGCGGCCGTCGAACTGCCGGTCGGACAGGCCGCGGAAGTCACGGATCCGGGGCAGCGCCAGCGACAGCAGGCGGTCGCAGAACTCCCACATCCGGTCGCCGCGCAGCGTCACGTGCGCACCGATCGGCATGCCCTCGCGCAGCTTGAACTGGGCGATGGACTTGCGGGCCCGGGCCACGGCGGGCTTCTGCCCGGTGATCACGGCCAGGTCCCGGACCGCGCCGTCGATCAGCTTGGCGTCCCGGGCCGCGTCGCCCACACCCATGTTGACCACGATCTTGACCAGCGTGGGCACCTGCATCACGTTGGCGTACTTGAATTCCTCGCGCAGCGCCGGCGCGATCTCCGCCCGGTAGCGCTCCTTGAGCCGTGGGACCGGGTAGGACCGTCCCGCGCCGCCCGGCGCCGGGGCCTGCTCTGTTGTCGTCGTCATCAGAAGTCCTTACCGCCCGGCCGGGACACCCGGATCTTGGCGCCGTTCTCGTCGTACCGGTAACCGGCGCGCGCGGGCTTCTTCGTGTCCGGGTCGATCAGCTGGACGTTGCTCACGTGGATCAGGGCCTCGGTGTTGATGATGCCGCCCTGCTTGGAACCACCAGCACCACGGCCCTGGTAGTCAACCTTCTTGTTCTTGTGCACCATGTTGACGCCCTGCACCAGCACCCGCTGCCGCTCGGGGTCGGCCAGGATGACCGTGCCCTCCCGGCCCGCGTCCCGGCCCGAGATGACCACCACGTGGTCACCCTTCTTGATCTTCATCCGCGGCGGGCGGCCCGCGGCATCCTTCTTCGCCATCGCGCCCTTCTTACGGGTGGTCATCACAGCACCTCCGGCGCAAGCGAGATGATCCGCATGAAGCGCTTCTCGCGCAGTTCCCGGCCGACCGGGCCGAAGATGCGGGTGCCGCGCGGATCACCGCCGTCCCGGATCAGCACGGCAGCGTTCTCGTCGAAACGGATATAGGAACCGTCACCGCGGCGGCGCTCCTTGCGGGTGCGCACCACGACGGCCTTGACAACATCGCCCTTCTTCACCCCGGCACCGGGAAGGGCATCCTTCACTGTGGCCACGATGACATCACCGATGCCCGCGTATCGCCGGCCAGAGCCGCCGAGCACGCGGATACACAAGATCTCCTTGGCACCGGTGTTGTCGGCGACTTTAAGCCGCGACTCCTGCTGGATCACGTCAACTCCTGCTTCCTGACGCCGGGGTTTCGCGGGGCCCGCGCCCCACGGTGGTTGCTACTTGGCCTTCTCCAGGATCTCCGCGACGCGCCAGCGCTTTGTCGCGGACATGGGCCTGGTCTCCATCAGCCGGACCCGGTCACCGACGCCGCACGCGTTCTCGCCGTCGTGCGCGGTGTACTTCTTGGTCCGCCGGATGATCTTGCCGTACTTCGGGTGCTTAACGCGGTCCTCGACGATGACCACGACGGTCTTGTCCATCTTGTCGCTGACCACGAGGCCTTCGCGGATCTTGCGGTAACCCCGATCGACTGCACCGCTCTGCTCGGTGTCACTCACTGTCTTCCGCCTCCTGGACAAACGTCACGATGCCAAGCTCGCGTTCCCGCTTCACCGTGTAGATTCGGGCGATCTCCTTGCGCACGGCG
>Ga0207693_10002651_pt1 | contig 15545 bp, 10 predicted proteins | sample LARL81metaG_FD_184347 | JGI IMG/M metagenome (GOLD analysis project Ga0207693, IMG submission 184347) | Corn, switchgrass and miscanthus rhizosphere microbial communities from Kellogg Biological Station, Michigan, USA - LAR L8-1 metaG... | ecosystem: Host-associated > Plants > Roots >...
GTCGGTGGACATCGGCGCGCCGCCGAGCCGGGTGCCGGTCTGGGTGGAGCCGGTGCACGGCTACCGCACCCCGATGTGCCAGGCGGTCGCGGTGGCCGGCGCCCACGTCTACGAGTGGGCGAACGCGCACCCCGACTCGTTCCCGCCGATCATCATCAACATCACCGACGGCATGGTGACGGACAGCCCGTACGAGGGCGCCTCGCTGGACGAGTGGGCCCAGCGGCTGGTCAACATCCAGACCAGTGACGGGCCCGCGCTGTTCTTCAACATCTTCCTGTCCCCGGCCGCGTCCAACGGCGTGCTGTTCCCGGCGTCGGACTACGGGCTGCCCGAGCCGGGCCCGCAGCTGTTCCGGATCAGCAGCCCGCTGCCGCCGCCGATGATCGCGAACGCGCAGAGCACCGGCACGGTGATCGAGCCGGGCGCCCGCGGGTTCGGCTTCAACGCGGACGCCACCATGCTGGTCAGGTTCCTCGAGGTCGGCACCAAAGTCGACGTCAGGGACTGAGCCGAGGGCCGCCCCATGCAGATCCAGATGGTCACCTTCAGCGCCGCCAAGGACGGCAACGCGCCCGGCGAGTGGCAGGACGGCGCCTGCGGCGGAGTCATTCCCGACGGCACCGGGGCGCCGCACCGGGCCCGGTTCGTCGTGCTCGACGGCGCCACCACGGCCTACGACCCGGTGCGCTGGGTGGATCAGCTGGTGCGGTCGTTCGCGCCGCAGGCGAACGGATCCCCCGGCCCCCGGCTGGAGCCCGCCGCGATGCGGGCCTGGTTCGCCGAGATGCAGGACCGGTGGGCCAAGGATGTCAGGGACTTCGACAGCATCATCGAGGAGCGCAAGTTCGCCGAGGTCGGTTCGTTCGCGACCCTGCTCGGCTTCGAGATCTACGGGCTCGACGGCCCGGAGCCCTACTGGCGGGCGGTCGCGCTCGGCGACACGGTGCTCTTCCACGTAAGGGCGGGCCGCCTGATCGCCACGTTCCCGCCGCTGGGTCCTGAGGACTTCGGCACCCTGCCCGACGGCGTGCACACCTCGCCCGCCAGCCTCGACAAGATGACCGAGCGCCTGCTCATCGGCGGCGGCGTGCTCGAAGCCGGCGATTTCCTGTTCGCGGCCACCGACGCGATGGCGCAGTGGATCCTGCGCACCATCCAGCGCGGCGAGGCCAAGGTCTGGGACACCCTCACCACGCTGGCCCACCCCGACGTGTTCGCTCAGCTGGTCGCGGATCAACGCAGAGAGCAGGACGGCTCGAGGAGATTGAAGAACGACGACGTGACCCTCATGCGGCTGCGGATGCTGGACGGCCAGCCCGCCTACCTGCTGGCGTGTCGATGACCGCCTATCCGGCCGCGGGTGACTACTACAAGGCGGTGCAGTTCCCGTCCCGGTCGTTCACCGTGCCGCGGCTCCAGGCGGCCGAGTTCGTCTGGGACAGCCTCGGGCCGACCCTGGCCCGGGGCAGCAGCGCGGTGGTGTTCCAGGCCGCGGTGGACGGCAAGACCCAGGCGCTGCGCTGCTACATCAGGAACGACGCCTCGAGCCGGGACCGGTACAGCGCGCTGGACGCCTACCTGGCCAGCCACGATCTCAGGCCGTTCGTGTCGGGCACCACCTGGCTGGACGAGGCCATCACGGTCAACCGGTCGAGCTGGCCGGTGCTGACCATGGAGTGGATCGACGGCCGGACGCTGAACGAGTACGTGGACTTCCTGGTGTCGGCGTCCAACGCGGCCGCCCTGACCACGCTGGCCGTCAACTGGCGGGAGCTGGTCGCGCTGCTGCAGCGCAGCGAGTTCGGTCACGGCGACCTCCAGCACGGCAACGTCATGGTGGACCAGGACGGGCAGTTCCGCCTGGTCGACTTCGACGGGGTCTGGATCCCGCAGCTGGCCGGCCAGGCCCCGCCCACCGAGTTCGGCCACCCGAACTACCAGCACCCCGGGCTGCGCATCTGGGATCGCTGGGTCGACACGTTCTCCGCCCTGGTCATCTACCTGTCGCTGACCGCCCTGGGCCGGGATCCCGCGCTCTGGCTGGCCCTGTACAACTCCAAGAACCTGCTGTTCGCCAAGAACGACTTCTTCGCCCCGTTCGAGACCGAGGTGTGGAAGCAACTGGCCGCGCTGCGCGACCCGCAGATCGAGGCGCTCACCCGTCGGCTCCAGGAGTGCTGCGCCCCGGACTGGGTGGCCGCGGGCAGCCTGGAGATGCTGCTCGACCAGCCGGCCCGGGCCCCGGTCGCCCCGTCCGTGCCGGCCGGGCAGCGCTGGTGGGAGCAGCCGGCCACGGGCGCCACGGCGGCGCCCTCCCGCCCCCGCCCGCAGGCGCCCGCCGGCGCCCAGGGCTCGCCGGGCACGTCCTCCCGGGCGGTTCCCGGGCCGGCCGGTGCTCCTAGTGGCCCGGCGGTCCCGGCGTCGCCGGCCGCCGCGGCCGCCTACGCGGCTTCCGGCGGCCCCGCTGGCGGCCCGTCCGGCGGCTCGCCGTCGGGTGGCGTCAACCTCCCGACCCCGCCCCCGCTGTCCGCGCCGCTCAGCACGGCGGGCACCGGGCCGATGCCGCACCTGAGCCAGAAGATGGTGCCGCCCGGGGACACCATCTGGTGGACCCGGCCAGGAGCGCCCGGCGCGTCCCGGCCGGGCCCGTACGGCCCCATGTCACCGGGCGGTCCCGTGTCACCGGGCGGTCCCGTGCCACCGGGCTCGGGGCCACTAGGTCCGGGGACACCCGGCTCGGGACCGCTGGGCGCGGGGGTACCCGGTGCCGCGCCGTACGGCTCGGGGCCGTACGGCTCGGGGCCGCAGGGTTCCGTGCCGTCCGCGCCGATGCCCCGGGGATACGCGCCGTACCCGGGCCAGCCCGCGCCCGGTCCTGGTCCGTCCTACCCGGCGCAGCCGCCCGGCGGCCCGCCCGCCAAACGGCAGCAGTCGAGCCCGGTGCTCGGCGCGATCGCGCTCGGCCTGGGGATCGTGCTCCTGATCATCGGCGCGTCGGCCGGCCTGTCCATCGTCGTGATCGGCGGCCTGGTCGCCGGCGCCTGGGGCATCTGGCGGCTGGTCAGCACGTCGGGAAGCGGCCCGCAGCCGCCGTCAGGCCCTGGCCCCTGAGCCTCGCTACGGGTGCACCAGCCACTCCTGCTGGTTCCAGTACGCCAGCAGCGCACCGGCGTTGGTCCCGACCAGGACGGCCATGACGTGCTGGTTGTTGTCGGTGCTGACGATGATCGCCTGGGTGCCGTTGGTGTACTCCGCGACGCTGCCGGTCAGGGTCAGCTTCTTGATGGTGTAGTCCGACTGGCAGTCGGCGAGGAAGTCGGTGAAGCTCGAGTTACCGGTGGTGCACTCCCTGATCTTCCGGAACTTCGCCGTCTGGAGCAGAGCGCTGAGCCCGTTGGCCAGCTCGGTCCGGCTGGGGTACAGGTAGTAGATGATCACCTGGGCGGCGATGCCCTGCAGATGCTGGCACTGGATCACCGCGGTCGCGCCGAACCCGGTGCCGGGGTTCTTGCAGGCCGCCGGGTTCGGCTGATTGCGGATCGCGGGCGGGATCTTGGCCATCAGGGTGTCGAACTGCGTCGGCGGGCTCGTGCCGGCCGACGCGGCCGGCGAGGAGGCCGGGTTGGAGTTCGTGCTGGCCGGCGGGCTCGTGCCCTGGGACTGGGACTGAGCGGGCGGCGCCGCCTTGGCCGGGAACGGGGCCAGGTGCGCCACCGCGGCGACCCCCAGGTAGCCGGCCACCAGCGCGATGGCCGCCGCGATCCCCACCGTGTTGCGGTTGAACATCTTGGGCCGCTGCGACCGTCGCCCCGACCCCTGACCCCCCGGCAGCGGCAGCGGAAAGCCGGGCTCACCCTCGGGCACACCGCCAGGAGCACTGCCCCACAGGCTGCCGCCCCCCGAGCCGCCCGCCCCCGGCGCCCCGCCGTACCCTGCCGGACCGCCCGGCCCCTGATCGCTCCCATATGAGCCGGAGCCGCCTGGTGCCTGGGCACCGCCGTACGGCCGGGGGCCGCTTGGTGCCTGGGCACCGCCGTACGAGCCAGGGTCGCTAGGTGCCTGAGCACCGCTGTATGGCCCGGGTCCGCTTGGTGCCTGAACTCCGGCGTTCGGCCCGGAACTCCCCCCCGCCGGAGCCCCGCCCCGCGGATCGCCTCCCCGCAGCTCGCCGCTGTCTGGCCCGGCGCTCACCGTGCCGCCACCCGCCGCACCCGCGGCCCCTGCCATACCCTCAACAACCCCAGGCGCACCCGTGGCCCCTAGGGCACCCGCAGCCCCTGGGGCCCTGGGCGCATCGGTGCCGCCGCTCGCCAGCCCCGCGCCTCCGCCCCCCGGCCCCGCGCCTCCGCCCCCCGGCCCGCTGCCGCTCGCGAAGCCCCCGCTCGCCGTGCCCCGGCCCGCGGCGCTATCGCCCGTGCCAGTCCCGCGCTCGCTCGCGACAGTCCCGCGCTCGCCCGTGCCGGTTCTGCGCTCGCCCGAGCCGGTCCCGCGCGTTCCTGCTCCGGACCCGCCGGTACCAGCCCTGCCCGAGCTGCCGGTGCCATCCGTCGCCTCGCCGCCGACTGCGCGGGGTGCCGTGACCCCGCTCGTGCCGGCCGCGCTTTCGGCCAGACCATCCCGGCCGCCTTCGCCAGCCGCAACCCCAGCCGCCCCGCCTGCCCCGCGTGCCGCACCCGACCCGGCTGCCGCGCTTGTCCCACCGGCCGCGCCTGCGCCTGCTGCCCCGGCCGCGATGCCAGCCGCCCCGGCCGCCAGCGCGCTCCCGGCTTCCCCGCCGCCGGTACCCGGGCCCCGGGATCCTTCGCGCTCCGCCTCCGCCGCCCCGCCGCCGGTGACCGGGCCCGGGCCACCGGCCGGGCGCGGCCCGGAACCGGGAACCGGGCGCGGCCCGGAGCCGGGAACCGGGCGCGGCCCGGAGCCGGGAACCGGGCGCGGCCCGGAGCCGGGGAACGACGGGGAGGTTCCGGTCGCCGTCCCGGCCGCGATGTAGCCCAGGGCCCGGGCGAACTCGCGGACCACCCACAAGGCCGCCGCCATGTCGAGGTTGTGCTCCGCGGCCAGCGTGGTCGCGGCCGACTGGATCGCCCCGTAGTTGCCCATCCGGGGGATCAGCCCGTTGAGCAGCGCGGGGACGTTGGTCCTGGCCGCGTCGCCGATCAGGATGGACTCCCCGGGCAGGCCGGTGAGCTGGTCCTGGCAGATGGAGTCCATGACGGCGGCGTCCGACAGGACCTCGGGACCGCGTTCGGCCACGGCCTCGAGCAGGGCACGCCGGGCGTCGCCGTTCGGGTCGATGACGTGCCCGTTTCCTTCAGTCACGAAGGACCTCCCACCAGGTTCCGCAGCGCTGCTACGGTCACCCTAAAGGACAATCGCCTCCTGGCTCAGCGCAGGAAATCCCGGAGGTGACGGAGTTGTCGTTCAACGTGCGCCGTCGGCACCTCATGGCCGGTAAACGGGTGGACCGAAATGTCCTTACCCGCGGTGATCTCGTTGTACGCCGCGAACACCGTGGACGGCGGGCAGATCGTGTCCATCAGGCCCACGCTGAGCAGGCACTGCGCGGTGATCCGGCGGGCCAGCAGCGCGCAGTCCACGTACCGCAGCGTATCGAGCGCCGCCGGGATCAAGTCCACGTTGTGCGCCAGGAAGTCGGCCACCTCGTTGTACGGCGCGTCGGGCCCCAGCGTGATGGCGCGCTGGATGTCGCACAGGAACGGGACGTCCGCGTGACACGCCGCAACCGCCTGCGGGGCCAGCGCGGCGGCGGCCAGGGCGAGCCCGCCGCCCTGGCTGGCGCCGCTCACCGCCGCCCGCGGCGCGCCGGTCAGTTCGAGGGCCGTCTCGACCGCCCGCACGGCATCGGTGAACAAACGGGTGTAGTAATAGCCCTCCGGCTGCGTGATGCCCCTGGTCATCACCCGGGCGTTCTCCGGGCCCGCGGCCGGGTCCCCCTGGCGGTCGCCGGTCGCGCCGGTGGTCCACCGGCCGCCCTGGCCCCGGGTGTCCATCACGAAGACGGTGTAGCCCAGTGCCGGGAGCAGCATGTGCTCGGCGGGCAGGCCGCGGCCGCCGCCGTAGCCGATGAACGTCACCACCACCGGCGTGTTGTCACCCGCGTCGGCGGGACGCAGGTACCACGCCTTGATGCGGTCGCCGCCCGCGCCGGAGAACTCCGTGTCGTACACCGTGACCGGGGTGTAGATCTCGGCTTCGTGCAGGATCAGCCGGGGCGGGATCGCCGCCGCCCGGGCCGCCCCGAGACGCTGCTGCCACCACTGGTCCAGGCCAGGGGGTTCCGCGGTATCGGTGCGATAATCTCGCAACTGGTCCAATGGCAGGTCAAACCAGGGCATTAGTTCCTCCGGCCAGTCAAGACGCCTGAATCTAGGCCTACCATTTTGCTTGTGACGGCGGATCCCGAGGCGCGCGGAAGCCATTCGCAGCCTGCGCCCTGGGTATACGGTAACCGGAGCCATGGCGACGGGATGCGCGGTGACGGGATGTATGCCGACGGGACGTATGCCGAGGGGACGGGCGGCGACCTCCAGGGTCGCGGCGCCTCTTCGGGACGCGGCCGCCGGCTCGCGGCCGCTATCGCCCTGATTCTCGGCGTCGCCGGGTTCGCCGTATCGCTGACCGGGGTGGCCGTCCAGTTGCTGCCCAGGCACTTCACCGTGGAACAGCAGCGCCAGATCCAGGCGTGGGAGGTCATGCGCCGCTGGCAGCTGCTGCCCGCCGGGCAGATCTTCCCGGCCTCGGTCTCCTACCAGCTGTCCGCCAAGACGCTCCAGGATCAGGCCCCGCTCAAGCTGAACGCGTTCCGGGTCAGCATCGCGCCACCGGAATCCGACTGCGCCAAGGCCATGACCAGCGCGGCGGCCGGCGCGGTGCTGCGCAAGAACGGGTGCCAGGCGGTGCTCCGCGCCACCTACGTGGACGCGACCAGGAGCTTCGTGATGACGGTCGGCGTGGCGGTGCTGCCGGACTCCGCCGCGGCCGCCAGCGTCCACACCAAGCTGGCCACGCTGCGGCTGGCCGCGGCCCGGCAGGCGAACGGGGCCAGCCTGCTCCCGGCCGGCGTCCTCGTGCTCAGGTACGGCGGCGCGGGCGGCCGGACGTATGACTACAACCGGCAGATCTCGGCCAGTTTCACGGCCGGCCCGTACGTGGTCATGTACGCTGCCGGGTACTCCGACGGACGGCCCCGGGTGCCGGTGTCCCGCGACGAGTACTCCGAGGGTGAGATGACCAACATGGCCGCGGGTGTCGCGCACAAGGTCGCGCACACGCTCGCCGCCACCCCGCCCGCGCCGCACTGCCCCGGAGCGCCCGGATGCTGAGCCGGGCCAGGCCAGCCCAGTGGTGGCAGGCCCAGTGGTGGCCGGCCCGGCGGTGGCAGGCGCAGTGGTGGCCGGCCCGGCGGTGGCGAGCCAGGCTGGCCCTGGCCGGCGTGACCGGCCTGGTATCGATGACCGTCCTGTCCGCGCTGCCCCCAGGAGCGGCCCGCGCGGCCGTCGCCGACGGCATCCAGGACAAGCAGCAGTGGGTGCTGAACATGCTCGACGTCGCGGGGGCATGGTCGGTGACCAGGGGGGCCGGGGTAACCGTCGCGGTCATCGACAGCGGCGTCAACCCGCACGTCAGCGACCTGTCCGGGTCGGTCACCACCGGTCCCGACTACACCGGCGTCAGCACCAGCCCGACCAGCAGGAACTGGGGCGTGCACGGCACCTGGATGGCGTCGCTGATCGCGGGGCACGGGCACGACGGCGGCTTCGACGGGGTCACCGGCATCGCGCCGCGGGCCCGGATCCTGTCCATCCGGGTCATTCCCGACCGCGGTGACCCGCACTACAGCAAGTACGAACGCGAGCAGGAGACCGTCATCCAGCAGTCGCTGGCCGACGGGATCCGCTACGCGGTAGCGCACGGCGCGCGGGTCATCAGCATGTCGATCGGCTACAGCGCGCCCAGCGCGACGGTCAGGGATGAGCTACAGCAGGCCTACGACCACGGCGTGGTCGTGATCGCCTCGGCCGGGAACTCCGGCGGCCCGTCGGGCTCGGCCCGGCCTGATGACGCACCCGAGTCCTTCCCCGCGGACTACCCGGGCGTGATCAGCGTCGGCGCCGTCAACACCAACGGCGTGGTGGCCGGCTTCTCCAGCGACAACCTCTCCGTCAAGGTGGCGGCGCCCGGCGTGTCGGTGCCCGCCCAGGGCCGCGACGGCGAGTACTGGCTCGTCAGCGGGACCAGCCCGGCCTGCGCGCTGGTCGCGGGGGTGGCCGCGCTGATCAAGGCGAAGTACCCGCACCTGGCTCCCGACCTGGTGGCCAGCGCGCTGACCTCGACCACCACCGACCGGCCCGCCGGGGGCTACAACAGCCAGGTCGGCTTCGGCATCGTGAACGCCGCGGCCGCCCTGACCCGGGCCGGGCGGCTGGCGGGCGTCCGGCCGGTGGAGGCCAGCATCAAGGACACCGTGAAGTACCACGGCTCCCGCCCGCCCGCCCCGGTCCGCCCCCGCAGCTCCAGCCAGCTCGTCCTGTTCGCCCTGCTGGCGCTCACCTCGCTGGCGCTGTCCGCCGCCGCCGCGACCCAGCTGATCCTGCTGCGCCGGGGCCGCCGGTGACGCCCCGCCAGGTGTCCCCCCAAGGCTCCGGGGACTCCGACGGCTCCGGTGACTTCGACGGTTTCGACGGCGAGCCCCCGCCGGTCGACGACTTCGCCAGCCAGGTCCTGGACGTGGTGGACGCGATCCCGCCCGGCCGGGTCATGTCCTACGGCGACATCGCCGCGTATCTGGCCGCCGGCCCCGGCCCCCGGCAGGTCGGGAAGGTCTTGTCCACCTACGGTGGCGCGGTGCCCTGGTGGCGCGTGATCCACTCCGACGGCACCCCGGCCCCCGGCCACGACAGCCGCGCCCTGAAGCACTACCTCGCCGAGGGCACCCCGCTGCGCTCAGCCCGCCCCCCGGTCCGCGTCGACATGCGCCGCGCCCGCTGGCCCGGCCCCGATCAGGAACCCCGTAGCTGACCGACTCCCGCCCCCAGGCGACCGAGCCACTTAGCCACCCACCCCCCGCCATCCCACCCCCAGCGATCGCGCCACCTAGCGATCGCGCCCCGCGCACCCTCACACCTAACCCCAGTAGCCCCACCAACCCCCAACCGGACCCCAGTAGCCTCACCAACCACAGCCAGATTCCGTGAGAGTGGCTCTCTAGGGAATAGGTGCCGTAGAGAGCTACTCTCACGAAATTCATGCTGTGATGGAAAATACCAGTGTTAACCATGGTGCTACTGAGGTGTGCTCGCCACGGTAACGCGTCGCTCAGCGCCGTGATTGGGCCGCAGCAAGGCTTCACAGCTCGGCTCCAGTCACTGGCTGGTGACTCCTGTGACAGCTGATAACACGGCCCCCGAGCCGCTGCGCCCCCATCGGAAACCGGCTTTCCGCGACACGCTGGGCACTGCCCGGATGGGCCGCGAAATGTCAGTGGCATCTGCTGGAATGGCAAGTAATGGACCAGCCGAAAGCTCCCGTGTACCGCCTCGTCCGCCGGCCCCTGGCCGCGGCCGGAGCAGGCCCCACGACGAGCTCAGCGGCGACCGAACCGACCGGCCCGCCAGCAGGCCCAGGAGCGAGCCAGGCGACGAGCCCAGCGGCCGCCCCGGCCCCCGCGAGCAGAGCGCTGCGCCTGGACCAGGCGCAGCAGCAGGTGGTGGACCACGCGGGCGGCCCGCTGCTGGTGCTGGCCGGGCCGGGGACCGGCAAGACGACCACGATCGTGGCCACCGTCGCGGACCGGATCGAGAACCGCGGCATCAGCCCCGAGCGCATCCTGGTCCTGACCTTCAGCCGCAAGGCCGCCGCCGAGCTACGCGAGCGCATCACCGCCCGGCTGCACCGCACCACCCGCGAGCCGCTGGCGGTGACCTTCCACAGCTACGCCTACGCGCTGGCCAGGAGAGAGTTCACGCTGGCCGGCGACGAGCCGCCGCGGCTGCTCTCCGCGCCCGAGCAGCTGCTCGAGGTGCGCCGCCTCCTCAAAGGAGAAGCTAGCGACGGCGGCTCCCGCTGGCCCGAGCGGCTAAGACCCGCCCTCGGCACCAGGGGCTTCGCCGAGGAGGTGCGCGACCTGCTGCTGCGCGCGGCCGAGCGCGGCCTGGACGGTCGCGGGCTGCGCCAGCTCGGCCAGCAGAAAAAGCGTGACGACTGGACGGCCGCCGCCGCGTTCCTCGACCGCTACGCGGCGCGCTTCGACCTCGCCCCGATCCCGGCCTACGACTACGCCGAGATCGTCAGGATCGCCGCCGCCCTGCTCGGCCGGGCCGAGACCAGGCAGCGCGAGCGCGGCGCCTACGACGTGGTCCTGGTCGACGAGTACCAGGACAGCGACCCGGCCCAGGAGTCGCTGCTGATGGCGCTGGCCGGGGACGGCCGCGAGCTGATCGCGGTCGGCGACCCGGACCAGTCCATCTACGCGTTCCGCGGCGCCGACGTCCGCGCCCTCACCGAGTTCCCCGACCGCTTCCGCACCGCGGACGGCCAGCCCGCGCCGGTAGTGGCCCTGCGCACCTGCCGCCGCAGCGGCGAGGTCCTGCTGGCCGCCTCCCGCCGGGTGGCCCGCCGCCTGCCCGCCGCCCCCGGCGCCAGCGCCGCCCAGGCCCGGCACCGGCTGCTGGTGCCGATGCCGGACAGCCCGCCCGGCGAGATCAGCATCCTGATCGCGGACAGCTCCACCCAGGAGGCGGCGCTGGTCGCCGACACACTGCGCCGCGCCCACCTGGCCGACGGGGTGCCCTGGCCGGACATGGCCGTCCTGGTCCGCTCGGCCACCAGGCAGGTGCCGCTGCTGCGGCGGGCGCTGACCGCGGCCAGCGTCCCGGTCGCGGTGGCCGGCGACGAGCTGCCGCTGGCCGACGAGCCGGGCACCAGGCCGCTGCTCATGTTGCTGCGTTGCGCGTTGCACCCGCAGCAGCTCGACGAGCAGACCGCCGCCGAGCTGCTCTGCGGGCCGCTCGGCGGCACCGATGCCCTCGGCCTGCGCCGCCTGCGCCGCTCCCTTCAGCTCCTCGCCGACGCCGACCCGACCAGCTGGGAAGACCCGGAGCCCAGGCAGACCCAGGACATGCTCGCCCAGGCCCTGCTCGACCCCCGCGACCTGGCCGTGGTGCCCGACCGGGTGGCCGAGCCGGCCAAGAAGGTGGCCGGCCTGCTCGCCACCGCCCGCAAGGCCATCGACAAGGGCGGCAGCGCCGAGGACGTGCTCTGGGCCATCTGGGACGCCTCGGGCCTGGCCGGCCAGTGGCAGCAGGCCAGCGCGGCGGGCGGCCCGGCCGGCGCGGCCGCCGACCGGGACCTGGACGCGGTGCTGGCCCTGTTCGACAAGGCCGCGCACTTCGCCGACACCATGCCGCCGGGCGCGCCCGGCCTGTTCGCCGACAGCCTGTCCAGCCAGGAGATCGCGGGCGACACGCTGGCCGAGCGGGCCGTCCGCGAGGACTGCGTGCGGATCCTGACCGCGCACCGGTCCAAGGGACTGGAGTGGGACGTCGTAGTGGTCGCGGGCGTCCAGGAGGAGTCCTGGCCCGACCTGCGGCTGCGCGGGTCCCTGCTCGGCGTGGACGAGCTGGCCGAGACCGCCCGCCCCGATCGCCGCCCCGACCAGGGGCAGGGCCCGGACGTGGACGCCGCCATGCTGTCGGCCAAGCTCCTGGCCGAGGAACGCCGCCTGTTCTACGTAGCCGTCACCCGGGCGAAGAAAAGGCTCGTGGTCACCGCCGTCGGCGGCGAGGACACGGACACCAGGCCGTCCCGCTTCCTGGACGAGCTGGCCGGCGACGACATCCGCCCCGAGCGGGTGGCGCAGGCTCACGGCGGCCACCGCTGGCTGTCCATGCCCGCGCTGGTCGCCGACCTGCGCCGGGCCGCGGCCGACACTGCCCGCCCGCAGCCGGTCCGGCAGGCCGCGGCCGCGCAGCTGGCCCGGCTGGCCGCCGCCGGGGTCCGCGCGGCGCACCCGCGCGACTGGTACGCCCTGACCGAGCTCTCCGACGACGGCCCGATCGTGACGGACGGCGAGGCGGTCCGGCTGTCTCCCTCCCAGGTCGAGTCGTTCACCCGGTGCGGGCTGCGCTGGCTGCTCGAGGCGGCGGTCGGCGCCGGGAGCACGGACGTCCTGCGCCACCTGGGCACCGTGATCCACGCGGCCGCCGTGCTGGCCGCCTCCGGCGCGGACGAACGGGCCGTGGCGATGCGCATCGATGACATCTGGCACCACCTCGATTTCGGCAGCGCCTGGTACAGCGCCAAGCAGCGCGCGCTGGCCGAGCGCATGGTGCGCCGGTTCCTCGACTGGCACGACGCCAACCCGCGCGAGCTGGTCGCGGTGGAGCAGGCGCTCAAGGTCCGGATCGGGCAGGTGGAGATCACCGGCCGGGTGGACCGGCTCGAGTCCGACGACGACGGCCGCGCGGTCGTGATCGACCTGAAGACCGGCGGCAGCGCGCCGCGCGAGGACGAGCTCGGCCGGCACCCGCAGCTGGGCGTCTACCAGCTGGCCGTGCTGCTCGGCGCGTTCGAGCGGTTCGGCCTGACCGAGCCGGGCGGCGCCGAGCTGGTCCAGGTCGGCAAGGCGGCCGGGGTGACGCTCCGGGCCAAGGTGCAGCGGCAGGGCGCGCTGGCCGAGGACGACGAGCCCAGCTGGGCCAAGGACCTGGTGGAGACCGTCGCGGCCGGGATGGCAGGCCCGGTCTACGAGGCGACGGTGAACCCCGGCTGCCGCACCTGCCCGGTCTCCTCCTGCTGCCCCGTCCACCCCGAGGGCGAGCAGGTCACCCCGTAGGCGAGCAGGTCACCCCGTCACCGGCGGACCCGGCTCGGCCAGCCCCGGCTCGGCCAGCCCCGCCCCGTTCAGTCCGGCCAGCGCCTCGCGCGCCTCGTCCGCGACCGGCGGCGGCACGTCGTCCATGGCCAGCACCCGCTCCAGGGCCCGGGCGTACGCCACGTCGTACGCTTGCTCCGCGGCCACCGCCACGTCGGGCACCACCCCGGTGCCCTGCCAGTTCGTCCCGGTGACCGGGTTGACCGAGCGCGCGAACGGCACCGCGATGTGCACCGCCGCGCTGACCGGGAACGGCCGGGTCGGGTGCGCCCCGCCGCCGGTCGTCTCGCCGATCACCTCGGCCCGGCCGAGTGCCTGCAGGGTGTAGCACAGGTCCTCGCCGCCGGAGAAGGTGCGCGCGCTGGTCAGCAAGAACACCGGCTGGTCCGGGTAACGCGTGCCTGGCACGTAGGGCAGCACCCAGAACTGCCTGGTCTCGCCGGTGTCGGCGCGGAAGATGTCGTTGAGGTGGGTGGGATTCTCCTCGCCGAACAGGTAGCTGCACCAGAAGACCACGCCATCTGGCGCGCCGCCCCCGTTGTGCCGCATGTCGATGAGGAGCGCGTATGTCCCGGCTACCAGTTCCATGGCCGCGGTGATCGCGGGCCCGGCGTTGGCCGCGACGGCCATCCGGCGCAGGTCGATGTAGCCGACGTTGCCGTCCAGCCGCTCGACCCGCCGGATGCCGAAGTTGTCGAGCCGCCCCATCCGGCGCATCTTCTCCCCGGCCGGCCGCTTTTCCGGCTCCCGGCCCGGCTCACCGCCGGGCTCACCGCCGGGCTCACCGCCGGGCTCGCGCCTAGGGCCGGGGCCGGGCCCCGGGCCGCGGCCAGGGCCAGGCCCGGGGCCGCCGAGCCCCATCCGCAGGTGCCGGTCCCCGGTGAGCTCCTGGAGGTGCTCGGTGACCCGCCCGGTGAGCGTGACCTCGTCCAGGTCGTCGTACTCGCCGGCCTCGAGCCGCGCCTCGATCGCGGCGGCGGCCCGCTCGGCCTGGTCAGGGAACACGTAGTTGGCCCGCAGCAGCTCCATCGCCCTGGCCACGATCTCCCGCCCGGACGGCTGCTCGGCGGCCAGCGACCCGTCGTCAGGCACGCTGATCCGCGGCGCGTCCGCTCCCTCGACAGTGAACTCGAGCAGCCGGGCCGCGGGCAGCCGCAGCGACAGTTCCCGCCGGAACGTGTCCATGCCCTGCTGGTGGGCCCGCTGCCACGCGGCCAGGCCCGCCGCGTCCTCCGCCGTGACGAACACCCTCACCATCAGCTGCCCCGCCCCGACCCCCGGGTCGTCGCCGTGCTGCAGCACCACGGCCCGCCGCACGGCGCCCGCGAGGAAACGCTCCCGCACTTCGTGGTTGATGACCCGCTCGAGGCGATCCTGCTCCGCCCGGTCCATAGCGCCTCCACCCGTCGGCCCCCGGTTACCCCGTCAAACGCCGTGCTCCCCGCGGTGGTTCCGGCGCCCGCCCCGGGCGGGTGCTCGACCGCTCGACCACCTCCCAGCCCGGATGATCCTGGACCGGACCCGACAAGCCGGGATCCGACAAACCCAGCGCGATGCGGGCGCAGCGCTCGCCCTGGTCGCGCAGCGACTGCCGGACGGTGCTCAGCCCGGCGGGCGCGGCGGCGTCGGTGTCGTCCCAGCCGGTGATCGCGACCGCCCCGGGCACGTCGAGACCGGCCGAAGCCGCGGCGCGGAGCGCGCCGAGGGCGAGTTCGTCGCTCATCGCGGCGATCGCGTCGGGCGGGTCGCCGCCGCGCAGCAGTTCGCCGGCGAAGGCTTCCCCGAGCCCGGTGGCGTTAGCCTGGCACACGGCGATCCGGAGCGCGGCCGGGGAACCGCCGGTCTCGCGCCACGCGTCCAGGTAGCCGTTCCACCGGTGCCTGGTCACCGGGTAGGTCACGGACGGATCCGGCGCCCCGGTGAGGAGCGCCCGGTCACGGTCGCGGTTGACCGGGAAGCCGAGCACGACCGGGCGGACGGCCCCGGCGAAGGCCAGCCGGCCGATGGCCGCGGCGGCGGTCCGGTCGTCGATGCCGACCACCGGCAGCCCGGGCCGTCCCGGTCCGGCCTGCACCACGGCGGGGAGCCCGCGGGCCGCCACCGCGTCCAGGACCGGGTCGTCGTCGCTGGTCGTCCACACGATGAAACCGTCCACCACCGCGTCCGCGACCCGCTGCACGTCGCTGGCGGCCCCGGTGGTCGGGACCAGGGTGAGGCCGACCCCCTCGGCCGCGCAGACCTCCGCCACGCCGGCCAGCAGCCGGGCCGCCTGCGGATCGTCGAAGGCATAGGTCAGCCGTTCCCCGAGCACGACCCCGAGGCTGCCTGCCCGGCCCCGGCGCAGCGACCGGGCCCCGGGATGCGGGCCGGGATAGCCGAGCCGTTCGGCCGCCGCGCGCACCTTCGCCACGGTGCCCGCCGCGACCCGCTCGGGCCGGGAGTAGGCGTAGGACGCCGTCATCACCGATACCCCGGCCGCCTCGGCCACCTGGCGCAGGGTCGGCTGGCTCCGTCTCTCAACCATGACCTACACTGTAGTTGTGTATCGATACACAAGACGAGACGTAGCAACTGCGCCTCGTCCGCGGGCCGCGGAGAATCCGGCCGCCGAGAACCCCCGGCCCGAGAATCCCGGCGCCGCGGCCTTCCG
>Ga0207693_10002653_pt1 | contig 15542 bp, 13 predicted proteins | sample LARL81metaG_FD_184347 | JGI IMG/M metagenome (GOLD analysis project Ga0207693, IMG submission 184347) | Corn, switchgrass and miscanthus rhizosphere microbial communities from Kellogg Biological Station, Michigan, USA - LAR L8-1 metaG... | ecosystem: Host-associated > Plants > Roots >...
GCCGACTCGACGAAGGCCCGGAAGAGCCTCGCGTGCGGGGCGGACTCGGTCATCGACTCGGCGTGCCACTGGACGCCGACCGTGAACGGGGCGCGCGGAACCTCGACCGCCTCCACCACGCCATCGGGGGCCCAAGCCACGGCGCGTACCCCGCGGCCAAGCCCGCTGGTGGACTGGTGGTGGTAGGAGTTGACGTCCAGCTTGGTGCACCCGAGCGCGCGAGCGAGGGTGCTGTCCGGGTCGATCTCGACCGGATGGGTCGAGCCCGGCCCGTCGGCGAGCTGGCGATGCTGGATCGCACGGCCGAACTGCTCCGGGAGATGCTGGAAGAGCGTTCCGCCTCGGGCGATGTTCAGCGCCTGGGCACCGCGAGAGATGGCGAGCAGCGGCATCCCGGTCGCAATTGCCTGGCGGGCGAGGGCGAGCTCGGTCGCGTCGAGGCCGCGCCACGTTGGCCCCAGCTCCGGGTGCGGGGACTCGCCGTATGACTCGGGATGGATGTCGGGTCCGCCGGACAGGAGCACGCCATGGAGGTGGGCCAGCAGCGACGGGATCGCCTCGATCTCGAGCGGCGGGATGACCACCGGGATCCCACCGGCGCGCTCGATCGCGCGCAGGTAGGTGAGCCCGAGGGCCATCTCGCGCCGCGGTGGCTCGCCGTGCGGAGTGAGCGTGACCTGGTCGGAGAGGCGGACCTCGGACGTGGTGACGCCGATCAGCGGACGCGAGCCTGAGTCCATGCCGGCAGGCTAGGCGCTGAGCAAGCGCTGGTCACCGGCCGGATGTCGAAGATTCACGGCGTCTGGTTGTACATCCGGCGGTCAGGCCTGGGCGAGCGCCCGTGCCACGAACGGCACGGGCTTGCCGACCGGCACGGCGAGAACCGGGACCGTGGCGGTCTCGAGCTCGTAGCTCACCGACGCGCTCAGCGTGACGCGCCCGTTCTGGCCGTCCGACGTGGACCCGAGGACGAGGAGGTCGCCCTCGGCGTCATCGCCGGTGATCACCCTCACGCCCAGGCTGGCCGCGAGCGAGCGGGCGGTCTCGCCGGCGGCCGGGTCGCGGTCCTCGACCAGCGCGATCTGATCCACCTGATGCGGAAGCTGCGAGCGCAGGTCCGCCGGGGCGATGGCCACGGCCGCCGGGCCGCCGTTCAGGAGCCGCTGCGCGGAGCTGCCCGGGGCGACCGCGCCGGGGGCGGTGCGGTAGTCGGAGCCGAACACAACGAGGTCGGCGCCCTCCCTGAGGGCGAGCTCGCGAAGGCCGTCGCCCGTGGAAGCGTGGACGATTACATGACGCGGGACGTCGGGGTCGCCGAGAATGGCGGCGCCGTGGTCCAGCAGCTCGCGCGCGGCGCGCTCCTCGAGGGCCTCGCGCTCGCTGTCGGACTGCTGTGCGTGGCGGACGTACGCCAGCGACAGATCGGCTCCGCCGCCGGCGAGCAGCTGCCCGAGCGCCAGCGCGTCGCGGTCGTTGTCGGTGTCGTCGTAGGAGACGATGATCCTCGGGGTCATTTCAAGCTCCTTCCCCTCTGAATTGGCTCTCGGTCGTTCATTTGACGCGATGGTTCCACTCCCCTGCCAACAGCACCAGTGATTCCTCTGATCGAGTTAATAAGCTCTGCTAATGCTGAACCCCCAGCGCCTGCGCGTCTTCAGGGAGGTTGCGAGCCGCGGGTCGTTCTCGGCCGCGGCCGACTCGCTCTCGTACACGCAGTCGGCCGTGTCCCAGTCCGTGGCGGCGCTCGAGGCCGAGATGGGGGTGACCCTTCTGGAGCGCGACCGGCGAGGCGCCCGGCCCACGAGCGCCGGCGAGGCGCTCGTGGCGCACGCCGACGCCATCCTGGCGCAGCTCGACGCCGCCGAGGCCGAGGTCGCGGCGATCGCCGGCCTTCGCGGCGGCCAGCTTGCGATGGCGTCGTTCCCGACCGCGGGCGCCACGATCATGCCGCTGGCGGTGGCGACCTTCCGGGCCGCTCACCCGGAGGTCACCCTGAGCCTCGCCGAGGGAGAGCCCGAGGAGATCGCCCCCCGGCTGCGCGCGGGCGAGTTCGACCTCGCGCTCCTGTTCGAGTTCGACGGCGTAAGCGAGGGGCTGGGCTCGGGCCTCCGGCGGATCGACCTGCTCGAGGACCCCATGTACCTGGCGCTCCCAAACGACCACCGGCTGGTGGACGTCCCCAGGATCCGCCTCCAGGACCTCGCGGGCGAGTCGTGGGTTCAGACGTCGGCCGAAAGCCCCTGCGCCCGCCACGTTGTCCGTTCGTGCCACGCCGCGGGATTCGAGCCCAGCGTCTCATTCGAGACCGACGACTACCAGACCGTCCAGGGGCTGGTCGCCGCCGGCGTCGGCGTTGCGCTGATCCCCCAGCTGGCGCTCTCCAGCGTGCGCGACGACATCGCGATCAGGTCCCTGCACCCCCGGGCACCTGTTCGCACCGTGACCGCGGCCACGGGGCGTGACGTGGGCGTGGCGCCCGCCGCCGAGGGGATGCTCGAGATCCTTGCCGGCGTCTCACGTGAGTACGGGAGGGGCGCGCCCTAGCGCGTTTCGACAGCTGTCCAGACTTTGGCCTCGCGGTTTCTCAGGAGTGTCGAACCAGACTCGCCCTCGCAGCCTCTAACCTCGGCCACATCATCCACGGCACCAGCCAGTTTCGGAGCTAAAGCTCCTCAGATCACGGCATCAATGAACGGCACTAGCCAGTTTCGGAGCTAAAGCTCCTCAGATCACATATGCCACTCGAAGGACATTGGCAGCGCGTCAACACGCCGCTCCGCCGGCTAAGCGGTCGCGAGCGCAACATCGCGATCGCCGCGGTTGTGGTCACCATCGCTGCCTGCGTCGCGCTCATCGTCGCCACCGCGGGCACAACGAGGCCGGCGCCGGGCCCAGGCTGCATCCGCGCGCTCATACCGCACGTCATGGGCTCGGAGACGCTGGACGCGTGCGGAGCCCGGGCGAAGCACATCTGCCAGGCGCGGGCGGGCGACACGGATCCCGGCGCGATCTCGGTCCAGGAGGCATGCCGCCGCGCCGGTCTGCCGTGAGCGTCCGGAACCCTCTCGGGGCGTCGCATCGGCATACTCGCGCCGGTGGCCTTCCACGTTGAGATCAGGCGCGGCCACCGGTGGGCGCGTGAGTTCAACCTAGACGAGGCGACGCTCCGCGAGTCCGTTCTCGAGCCGTGGGTCATGGGCCGGCCGGTCCTGCTCGGGGACCGCGAATGGGAGCCCGAGGAGTGCGAGCTGAGGGTGCTCGAGGGCCCCGAGCTGAGCCCCCCCGATCTGGCCTTCGGCCGCGGTTGGGGAGCGGCGGAGCAGTCTGGCCGGGATGTGGCGCGAGACCTGATCGGCCGGGCTGCCCGTAATGCTGCGAGGGTGGCCATCCTCGCTGAGAGCGACGCGGGGCTCGCACCGATCGCGGATGCTCTTGGCGAGCTCGGGATGGAGAGCATGGCGTGGTCCGCCGCGCTGCTGCGCGACGGCGAGTCGTCTCCGGTGGCGGTGGTTCTCGCCGTTGAATCGGATGAGCCGCCTAGGGAGTGGCTTTATGAGGCAGGCCTGGCGGTGGGCGCCCTGGGTGGGCGCGCGGTCGTCGTCCAGCTCGCCACGGGGTCGCGGCCACCGGAGTTCTCTGCGCTCGAGAACGTCGAGCTCGGCGAGGAGCTCGGTCCACGACTCGCCGGCGCGCTCGGGCGAGTAGGCGTCTAGGGGCGAACAGCAAAACGCCCCCGCCGGATGGCGGGGGCGTTTGCGGTTGTCTCCGGATTCCTTCCGGTCCTGATCAGCCCGGCGCTTGCGCGGGCCGCTCCGGCGGTGTCGCTGGTAGCCCGGAGGGGAAGGCCAGCGACGGGACGTCCGAGGGGTAGACCTCATGTCCGTGGACCGCCAGATCACCCTCCTCCATCTCCTGCTCGGTCATCCGCAGCGGGACGAAGAGCTTCACGATGTTCAGCAGGATGAAGGTGCCGATCGCCGCGAAGACGATGACCCAGGCCGCGGTGAGGAACTGCCACTTCAGCAGGTCCGCGCCGCCGCCCGAAATCAGTCCGGATGCCGAGACTCCGAAGGCCGAGGCCATCGCGGAGTTGGCGAAGATGCCGGTGAGCAAGCCGCCCGCCACCCCGGCGAATCCGTGCGTGTAGACCACGCCCAGGGTGTCGTCGACGTTCCGGAAGGGCGCCACTCGGCTCAGGTAGTTGAGCGCGAAGTAGACGATCGTCGCCGCGATGAGCCCGATCGCGATCGCGCCCCAGCCGTTGACGAAACCGGCGGCGGGTGTGATCGCCACGAGGCCCGTGATCATGCCGTTGACGCTCGAGATGAGGCTCGGCTTGTGGCCCGTGGCGTAGTCCCAGCCGACCCAGGCCAGGAAGGCAACCGCGGTGCACAGGTTGGTGTTCAGAATCGCCGCGGATGCGTCCGCGTTGGCGAGGTAGGGGTCGCCGCCGTTGAACCCGTTCCAGCCCATCCACAGCAGGCCGGCTCCGACCGCGACCATCGCCAGGTTGTTCGGAGCGTCGACCTCGCGGTCACGCTGGAGGCGCGGCCCGATCACCGCCGCAGCGACGAACCCCGAGACCCCGGCCGCGAGATGGATCACGTAGCCGCCGGAGAAGTCGAGGGCTCCCTGCTGCGCGAAGTAGCCGCCGCCCCAGATCAGGAACGCGTTGACGGTGTAGATGAGGCTCGACCAGAGGATCACGAACGGGATCCAGGCCTTGAAGTTGATCCGGCCGAGCACCGAGCCGAGCATCAGGATCGGGGTGATCGCCGCGAAGACGAACTGGAAGTAAGCCAGCGTCGACTGCGGGAACGCGAGCTTCCCGACGTCCCCGAGGAGGGGGATGGTTCCCTGATTCAACAGCGACGAGCTGTCGAGGATGGGACCGGGGTTACCGATGAAGTTGGCGAAGAAGTCGCCTCCGCTCGATCCGAAGAGTTCGAGCGGTGACCCAAACGCCATCTTGAAGCCGTATCCAACCCAGACGAGGAGCACCAAGGCGAACGCGACGAAGGCCATCATCATCGAGTTCACCGACCAGCGCTTCTGCATCACGCCGCCGTAGAGGACGACGAGGCCGGGCACGCTCATCAGACCGACGAACGTCGCAGCCGTCATCTGCCAGGCGTTGTCACCAGGACTCAACCAGTGCATCAGTGTCTTCCTTTCCAAGGGAGGGCACGGATGGGCCCTTCCGTTTGACAACCACGCGAGCGGGCCGGCCGCGTCTGCGGCTGCCCACTCACTGACGGTCAGGTTGCCGGACGGTCGGGGATCCGACTATCGACACTGGGCCAATCTGGGTGGCCGATTTTTCGCCATTGGTCGAACCGTGGACGGATGAGCGCGATTCGGGCACGGCACAGCGACGGGCGGGGGTACGAAGACCCCGCCCGCCGCAGCCTTCAGGTCTAGCCGGCTCGGCGGTCCTAGGCGGCGCGCCAGGCAGCCAGCGAGCCCTCGCTGGCGAGCCTCTTCAGGCCTCGAGCCTCGAGCTGGCGGGCGCGCTCCTGCGAGACGCCCACCTCGCGGGCGACCTCGCGCAGCGACGCCTCCGGGGCGCCGCCGGTGCCAAAGCGCAACTCGATCACGCGCCGCTCGTCCTCCGGGAGGGTGGCGAGGGCGGCGTTGACGGCGTTCTCCTGCTCGCGCTCGTCGACCTCCTCCTCGACGCTCCCGGACGCCTCGGCCCGGAACTCGCCGAGCGTGGTGTCGCCGTCGTCGCCGACGGGAGCGTCCAGGCTCGTCGTCACCCGGGTCAGGTCGCGAACGGCCTTGACCTCGTCGAGCGGAAGCTTGGCCCGCTCCGCGATCTCCTCCTCGGTGGGCTCGCGGTTCAGGCTCGCGCTGAGCTCGGCCTCGACCCGGTTCACGGTGCGCTCGCGCTGGGCGATGTGCGCCGGGATGCGAACCGGACGGCCGGTGTTGTCCAGGCCGCGCTGGATGGCCTGCTTGATCCACAGGACCGCGTAGGTCGAGAACTTGTAGCCGCGCCGGTAGTCGAACTTCTCCGCGGCCCGGATGAGCCCGAGCATCGCCTCCTGGACCAGGTCCTGCATTGTCAGGCCGTGGCCCTGGTAGCGGCGGGCGAACTTGATCACCAGGCGCAGGTTGGAGTTGATGAGCCGCTCCTTGGCGGCCAGGTCGCCCTTCTCGATCCGCTGGGCGAGCTCGACCTCTTCCTCCCGCGTGAGCAGGGGATAGCGGCTCGCCTGGTTCAGGAAGAGCTGGAAGCTGTCGGTTGTCTCCGTCGCGGCAGCGTGATCCGCGCCGCGCCGCTCCGGCTGGTCGACGAGAGGCGAGAACAGCGTGTGCTCGCCGCGTCGTCGGTGATTGTCGTTGCGCTGGGTCTCAGCGCCTCTTGATCTAGGCATTCGTCTCCTTCTTCATGCTGGTCCCTGCCGAGGGCCGCCGCGACATTTACGCCACACTCACGCTGGCGTTACTTTGCTTCACAAAGTATAGCATTGCTTGCCCGATCAAGCAAATCAGCGTGGGCGGTATGGCGAACCGGGCTTTATCCCATTATCGGGGCCGATTGTCAAGCCATCTTTAAGAAACGGCCGTGCGCGGAGCCCGCGCGATCGATCCGCCGACGATGCCGATGCTCAGCGGCTTCGGGCTGCGCGCCACTGTGGCGGTCGGTCCGGGGTCACGCGCGACCGGTCCTCGGCAGTCCCGGCTCGGTGAGCGGCACACGCGCGGGGACAGCCTCGGCCCGCGCGACGCTGCGCCGCCGCTCCCACCAGGCCCAACCGCCCATCACCGCCGCGGCGTAGAGCCAGCCGAGCAGCACGTCGAAGAAGTAGTGCTCGCCGGTCGCGATCAGCGCCAGGCCCATCGACAGCGGATAGAGCATCAGGAGGGGGCGCAGGGCCGGACGGACGCGACCCCACAGGAACATCGCGACGAGGGCCGTGAAGGCGGAGTGCAGGGAGGGCACGGCGGCGACGAGGTTGACGCTCGCCTGGCCCTCCGAGAAGAGCCCGGCGGTGCCCCCGCCGAGCACCTGCCACCCGTCACCGGTGGTGCGCTGGACGCCCTGGAGCAGGCCCTCCTGCGCCGCCATCCAGGGCGGCGCCGCGGGGAAGGCGATGTAGGTCCCCAGGCCCACGAGCGCGAGCGTCACCACGCGGTTGGTGAAGCGCCGAAACGCGAGCCTGTCGCGGGCCCAGAGGACGCCCGCCACCGCAAAGGGGACGATGAAGTACGACGTGTAGATGAGCGTGAAGGCCACATCCCACCAGGCGACGCCGGGCCCGTTCAGGTGGGCCTGGAGCCATTCGGTCGGCGTCTGGCCCAAGAACAGGAAGCGGTCGAAGTCGATCATCGGGTGCACGTGGACGCCGATCCCGAACGAGTCCGCGGCGCCGCGACTGAAGTCGTAGGCGCTCAGGACCACGACCATCGGGAGCCAGTCGAGCACGAGCTGAAGGATTTCCCGCGGGGGCCGCCCGAGCGACGCGCAGGCGAGTGCCCCGCAGATCCAGAGCACCACGAGCTCGCGCTGGACCGGGATGCCGTACACGGCGCTCCAGGCGATCAGCGACGCGAAATAGAGGACCAGAGCGCCCCGCCGCACCGCCGCCCAGTGCGCGAAGCGGAGATCGGATGCGCCTTCGGCCCCGACGTCTGCCCAATCCGTCGTGGTCACTGTCCCTAATCTACGCCGGTTCGCGAATCCGGAAAGAGTTGTTCAGGTGGGCACTTCCCCATTCAACCGCACCGCGGCAGGGGCCGTCGCGGGTCTTCTGATCGCCGGAGCCCTCGCCGCGGCACCCCGATCGCCTCGCCGGACTACTTCAACGTCCTCGTCCAGGGCTTCGAGAAGGCTGGGCTGACCTCAAGTCAGGCCGAATCCGCGACCCACTGCATCCAGGACGGGCTGACCAAGGCTGGGTTCAATACCGCCCTGGCACCCTCGGGAGACGGTTCTCTCTGACCACGACGCCGCCGTCGCCGAAGCTTGCCGCCCGGTCTACGCGGCGCTACACGACCGCCGGTTGCGGGTCTGAGAAGCGGGCTACTTAGCCGCAGCCGGTGTTGTTGCCGCAGCTCGAGCACGTGTAGCACGAGCCCGTTCGCTGCATCATGCCGCCGCACTGCTCGCATGCCGGTCCCAGGTCGCTGCCGGACATCTTCGCCGGGACGACCGGCGGGGTGTCGGTGAGCGCCTGGGTTGGGGCCACCGAGGCGCCGCTCGCCTCGCCCCCACCGTTGGAGTGACCGTTGCCGTTGCCGCCGTTCGAGCCGTTGGCCTCGGGCTCGTCGTCGAGCATCAGCGTCTGCTGGGCCTCGCGGCGGGCGCGCACCTCCGGCGTGAGGATGCCGAGGTCCTCGAGCTCGTCGAGGTCCTCGATGAACCGGCTCGCAAGCCAGCGCATGATGTAGTCGGGCATCGACTTCGCGAACGGGATCTCTGGGTTTGACGTGATCCCCTCCGGGTCGAAGCGCATGTAGCTGAACTTCTTCACGAACACCTCGAGCGGCACGCCGTACTGCAGGCCGATCGAGATCGCGGTCGCGAACGCGTTCATCATGCCGCGGAGCGTCGAGCCCTCCTTGCCGATGTCGGTGAGGAAGATCTCGCCGATCGAGCCGTCCTCGTACTTGCCCGCCGTGATGTAGCCCTCGTGGCCGGCGATCGAGAACTTGTGGGTGATCGACTGGCGCTCGCGAGGCATCTTGCGGCGGATGGGACGCGGCTCCGCGGGCACCTCGGCGGCCGCGGGCTCTGACTTCTTGTCACCGGCGTCGGTGCGAAGCGCCTGCGCCGTCTTCGAGCCGTCGCGGTAGATGGCGAGCGCCTTCAGGCCGAGCTTCCAGCCCTGGGTGTAGGCGTCGGCGATGTCCTCGACCGTCGCCGACTCGGGCAGGTTGACGGTCTTCGAGATCGCACCCGAGAGGAACGGCTGCACCGCCGACATCATCCGGATGTGGCCCATGTGCGAGATGGCCCGCTCGCCGACGGCCACGTCGAACACCGGCAGGTGCTCGTCCTTGAGGCCGGGCGCGCCGACGATCGTGGCCCTGTCGTTGATGTAGGCCTCGATCTGCTCGACCTCCGACTCGGAGTAGCCGAGAGTCGCGAGCGCCATCGGCACGGTGCGGTTGACGATCGTCATCTGCCCGCCGCCGACCAGCTCCTTGAACTTGACCAGCGAGAAGTCGGGCTCGATGCCCGTCGTGTCGCAGTCCATCAGGAAGCTGATCGTCCCGGTGGGGGCGAGCACGGTCGCCTGGGCGTTGCGGTAACCGTGCTCGTCGCCGAGCTCGACCGCCTCGTCCCAGGCTTCGCGGGCCGCGTCGACCAGGTCGCCCTTGACCCCGGTGGAGTCGATCTCGTAGGCGGCCTCCCGGTGCATGCGCATCACGTTGTTGTGCGGCTCCCGGTTCTTGTCGTACTCGTCGTACGGACCGACCGCCGCGGCGACCTCGGCGGACTTGCGGTAGCCGCGCCCGGTCATGAGCGAAGTGATCCCCGCGGCGACGTTGCGGCCCTCGTCGGAGTCGTAGGGGATGCCGTCGGCCATCAGCAGCGCGCCGAGGTTCGCGTAGCCCAGGCCGAGCTGGCGGAACGCACGAGCGTTGTCACCGATCTGCTCGGTCGGGTAGCTCGACGGGGTGACGACGATCTCCTGCGCCAGGAAGACCACGTCGACGGCGTGCGCGAAGCGCTCTGAGTCGAAGCTGCCGTCCTCGCGGCGGAACTTCATCAGGTTGATCGAGGCCAGGTTGCATGCTGAATCGTCGACGTGCATGTACTCGGAGCAGGGGTTGGACGCGTTGATCCGCCCCGACTCCGGGCATGTGTGCCAGCGGTTGATGGTCGTGTCGTACTGAACGCCTGGATCGGCGCAGCGCCAGGCGGCGTCGGCGATCTCGCGCATCAGCTCGCGGGCGGCCACCGTCTTCACGGGCTCACCGCTGACCCGGGCCGTCAGCTCCCAGTCCGAGCTCGCCTCGACCGCTTGCATGTAGTCGTCGGTGACGCGGACCGAGTTGTTGGCGTTCTGGTACTGGATCGAGGTGAAGCCGTCGCCGTCGATCCGCATGTCGAACCCGGCATCGCGAAGGGCGCCGGCCTTCTCCTCCTCGTTGGCCTTGCACCAGATGAAGTCCTGAATGTCGGGATGGTCGACGTCGAGGACGACCATCTTCGCCGCGCGGCGGGTCTTGCCGCCGGACTTGATCGTCCCGGCCCACGCGTCGGCACCGCGCATGAAGCTGACGGGGCCCGAGGCCAGGCCGCCCTTGGAGAGGTGCTCCTGCGAGGAACGGATGTTGGAGAGGTTGATGCCCGAGCCGGAGCCGCCGCGGAAGATCATGCCCTCCTTGGTGTTCCAGTCGAGGATCGACTCCATCGTGTCCTGGACGCTCAAGATGAAGCAGGCGGAGCACTGCGGGTGCTCCTCGAAGCCGACGTTGAACCAGACCGGGCTGTTGAAGGCCGCCTCCTGGTGGAGCAGGATGTGGGTGAGCTCGGCCTCGAAGGCGTCGGCGTCATCGTCGGTCGCGAAGTAGTCGCCCTCGCGCCCCCAGCCGGCGATCGTGCCGGCCACCCGCGAGATCATCTGCTTGACAGAGCTCTCGCGCTCCGGGGAGCCGAGCCGGCCGCGGAAGTATTTCTGCGCGACGATGTTGGTCGCGTTCTGGGACCAGGTCTTGGGGAACTCGACGCCGCGCTGCTCGAAGGCGGGGTTGGAGGGATCGCCGATGATGGCGTCGCGGAGCTCCCACTCGACCTCGTCGAAGGGGTGGACGCCGGGGGTCGTGCTGCGGCGCTCGACCGTCAGTCCCGCGTCGGCGGTTCCTGCGCGGTTTGCAGCGGTTTTACTCATCAAGTCCTCTCCTCACGGCAGCTTTTGGGGGTGACTGCGGATCCTCGCGCCCGACCCGGACGGAACCACTCGTCCCCATCGCGGTCGTTTGCTCGGAAATTGCGGGGACCGGGTCCGCCAGGGTCCCCAGGAACTGCAGGTAGGCGCCCCGGTCGATCGCCCCGAGCTCCGTCAGGCAGAGCTCGCCGATCCGCTCGGTCGAGAGCTCGCCCGAGTCCCCGGCGGCCACCTCGATCCGATCGACGATCGTCTCCACGTCCACCGCGGTCACCGGGCGCTTGTGGGCCGCGGCCAGGAGCGCCGCCCGAAGCTTGGTCCGGTCGAAGCGCTGCGTCTCGCCGTCGCGCTTGATCACGTAGGCCGGCTCGGGGTCGCGCCGCTCGAAGGTGGTGAAGCGCCGGTCGCACTGGGGGCACTCGCGGCGGCGCCGCACGACGTCCCCGTCGGGCGCGCGACGGCTTTCGAGGACGCGAGTCTGAGTGCGACACGAGGGACAAACCACGTCATTGATTCTACTAGCGGTAGCGGTTTCCTTCGTCCATCTTGACGCTATATGTGTGGTTCGACGCCTGACTGTGACGAAGTAACTCCCGCACGGTGCGGGTTCGGTACGCTCGCTGAGTGACGAGGAGGGATCGAGCGCGCGAGCGGGTGACTGGGGCGAAGTCCGCCGCGTCCGAGCGCGTGTCCGACGCGAAGGCCGCCGCATCCGAGCGGGTGACGGACGCCAGGGTGGCCGCGACCGAACGGGTCACGGACGCCAAGACGGTCGCGACGGAGCGGGTGACCGAGGCGAAGGCTGCGGCTGGGGAGCTCATCGCGATCGCGAAGCCGCGCCTGCGCGGCGTCTCGCACGAGTGGGCCTTCTTCATTTCACTGATTGCCGGGGGCGCCCTGATCGCCGCGGCTCCCAGCGGTCATGCCCGCATCGCGATGGCGATCTATGCCTTCTCGCTGTCGGGTCTGCTCGGCACGAGCGCTCTGTACCACCGGGTCAATTGGCGCCGGCCCGAGATCCGTAAGTGGATGCGCCGGCTGGACCATTCGATGATCTTCCTGCTGATCGCGGGGACCGTCACCCCGTTCGCGCTCCTGGTGATGAGCGGCCCGCTCGCCGACGCCCTCCTGATCGCTGTCTGGGCGGGTGCCCTCGCCGGCATCGTCGTGGAGCTGATCTGGGTCGACGCTCCGAAGTGGGTGTCGACGATCGTCTACCTGGCGGTCGGCTGGATCGGCCTCCTCGGGTTTCCGGCGATCATCGTCGGCGCGGGGGTCGGCGCGGGGGTCCTGATCGCAGTGGGCGGGGTGCTCTATACCGCTGGTGCAGTCGTCTACGCCCGACAGCGGCCGGACCCGAACCCGGCGGTGTTCGGCTACCACGAGATCTTCCACGTCCTCGTCATTGCCGCCGCCACCGCGCACTTCGCGGCGATCGCGATCTACGCCCTGCCCTCGGGCTGAGCCGAGCGGCCAGGCCTCAGCGGTGCTTGACGCCTTCCTGGGCGAAGGCGGCCAGCTGCGGCTTGGTGATCATCACGCCGTCGAGCGCCTCGTCGACGGCGTCGATCACGTCCTGCGATAGCTCGACCCCCGACGCCTCGGCGTTGGCATGGACCTGCTCGGGACGCGAGGCGCCGATGATCGCCGCCGACACGTTCTCCTGCCGGAGCACCCAGGCGAGCGCGAGCTGAACCATGCCGATGCCGCTGTCCTCCGCGACGCGCTCGACCCGCTGCACCGCCTCCAGCACCGAGTCCACCATGTACCGGGAGATCGAGACGCTCATCTCGTCGTTGGCGGCGCGCGTGCCCTCGGGCGGCGGCCGCCCCGGCGGGTACTTACCGGTGAGGACGCCCTGGGCGAGCGGCGACCAGACGATCTGCGTGATCCCGTGCTCGGAGCAGAAGGGGATGAGCTCGGCCTCGGGCGCGCGCCAGATCATGTTGTACTGCGGCTGCGAGGAGACGAAGTCCTTGGTGCCGGCGACGTCGAGGCTCGCTTGAACCTGCTCCACGGTCCACTCGGAGAACCCGATCTCTCGCACCTTGCCCGCCTCGACGACCTCGGTCAGTGCCTCCATCGTCTCCTCGATCGGCGTCTCCGGGTCGGGGCGGTGGCACTGGTAGAGATCGATGTAGTCGGTCTGCAGCCGGTCGAGGGATGCGTCGAGCTGCTTGTGGACCTGCTCGCGCGACAGGCCGCGGTCGGTCGCCGACATCGGGAAGTAGAGCTTGGTGGCGAGGATGTAGTTCTCGCGGACGAAGTCCTTGAGGATCTCCCCCCAGGCCGACTCGGCGGCCCCTACGCCGTAGATGTTGGCGGTGTCGAAGAGGTTGATCCCGGCGTCGAAGGCGGCGCGGGTGCAGGCCTCGGTGTGCTCGCGCTCGATCCCGGCCCCGTATGTGAGCCAGGAGCCCAGCGCGATCTCAGAGACCTCGAGCTGCGACTTGCCGAGGCGCCGGTACCGCATCAGCTCGCCGCCGGCGCCGGGTGGGATTCCTTGGCGGCTTCGATCAACGCGCGGACGTCGTCCTCGCGGCCGGCGCGGATGAGCTCGACCGGGTCAGGGTCGCCGTTGACGATCCCCTCGAAGAACTCCTTGCGGTCCCGATAGGTCGGCAGCGTGGCCTTCGCCCAGCCGCGGGCGTCGTTGAGAGCCACGGCGAGGCGCGCGTAGGGCTCGCCGTAGGTCTCGGCGATCTCGCGCTTCATCCGCTTGGCGAGCGCGGGCGAGGCGCCGGCCGTCGAGATGGCGATGGCGAGCGGCCCTGTCCGCACGATCGCGGGCAGGATGAAGTTGCACAGCGGCGGCACGTCGACCACGTTGCAGAGCATCGCGCGGCGCTCGGCTCCCTCGTAGACGGAGATGTTGACGTCGGTGATGCTCGTGGCGGCGATGGCGAGGAACTTACCGTCTAGATCCGAGTCGGCGAACTCGCGGCGCTCCCATCGGATCGAGCCCTCGCGCGCGTAGGCCTCCAGCTCGGGCACGGCGTCCGGGGAGACGAGGGTCACGGCGCCGTCGCAGGCGAGCAGCCCCTCGACCTTCTCGAGTCCCACATCGCCGCCGCCCACCACGAGGCACTCACGGCCGGTAAGCCGCAGACACGCGATGTAAAGAGGGGTGGAGAGCATGTCCCGCACGCACGACTGATCGCAGATCCCTTTGCGGAGCTGGCACACGCACTCCTTGCCTGCATAGGCCTGGGCGGGCATGACCCAAGCCTAGTCACCGGCCCCTCTCCGCGAGCGGACACGCACCGGCCGCGTAGCGCACAGAAATCGGGGTAATGAATGGGTCAGTCATCACAGACAGGGAGGTAGGAGGCATCACATGCGCAGATTGATATTGATCGGCATCGTGGCGGCGCTGGCGGCCGCGGTGCTCGCCCCAACCGCCGGGGCACGGTCTGAGTCGACGTTCAAGGTCATCGCCGACTCCACGTCGCACAAGGAGCGAAAGCACGCGTTCATCCTCAAGGGCAAGCTCCGCGACCCGAACAACCGGAGCAACGTGGTCGGTCACTTCCGCGCGAAGTTCCGCCGGGGCGGTCACCTCGGCGCGGTCTTCACGTTCGACAACGGGAAGCTCAGGGCGAGCGGCAACCAGAAGAACCACAGGGTTCCGATCGTAGGGGGAACCCGCGCCTGGAACGGGGCGGCCGGCAAGCTCCTGATCCACAACCGAAAGCACAATCAGGCGCTGCTGAAGTTCGACGTCGTCCAATAACCGAGCCCCGAGCGGGGTAAAGCCTGGGTCAACGCAATCCACGTCCACCTGTCGGACGCAGATTGCGTTGACCCGCCATCACCCTCGGTGCTCTCCCTCGGCGCCCGTCGTTTCGCGCAAACGCGGGTGAGCGCGCCCCCCGAATTTGGCCAGCTGGCCAGCTCGGTCTAATCTAAGGGCGTGCCGCTGAGCGTCCCGCCCGCGCCGACGACCAACCCCCTCGCCCGCATCCGCGAGGACCTCGGCGCTGAGCGCCGGGCCACGAGGAGCGGTGAGCTGCCGCCGGGCGACAAGCTCCCCAGCATCTCGCGCACCGAGCGGATGCGGCGCGACCCGCTCTCGGTCCTGCTTGCCGCCTACGAGGAGCACGGGCCGGTGTTCGCGATCCGGATCTTCCACGCGATCCACGTCTTCATGCTCGGCCCAGAGGCGAACCGCTTCGTCCTGGTCACCGATCGCGACAAGTTCCGCTGGCGCGACGGCAGTCTCGGCGACCTCATCCCCCTGATCGGCGACGGCTTGCTGACGACCGACGGCGAGTACCACGACCGCGCCCGCGAGATCATGCTGCCCGTCTTTCACCGCGAGCGGATCGGCGCTGCCGCGGACGTGATGAGCGAGGAGGCCGAGCGGGCGCTCGAGGGCTGGCGGCCCGGCATGCAGGTGGACCTTTACGACTGGACCCGCCACGTGACCATGCGCGTCGCGATGCGCGCCCTCTTCGGGCTCGATCCCGATCGGGCCGGCGTGGACGTCGCGGCCACGTTCGAGCGCGGGCTCTCCTTCTATGAGCGTGAGTACTGGCTCCAGGTGCTCCGCGGCCCCGGCAGCCCGTTCTCACGGCTGCGGCGAGTGCGACGGACGCTCGACGGGATCATCCTCGGCGAGATCGCCCGCCGCCGCAAGGGCGACGCCGGCGAGGACATCCTCGGGCTCCTGATCCAGGCCGAGGACTCGGAGGGCAA
>Ga0207693_10002654_pt1 | contig 15539 bp, 10 predicted proteins | sample LARL81metaG_FD_184347 | JGI IMG/M metagenome (GOLD analysis project Ga0207693, IMG submission 184347) | Corn, switchgrass and miscanthus rhizosphere microbial communities from Kellogg Biological Station, Michigan, USA - LAR L8-1 metaG... | ecosystem: Host-associated > Plants > Roots >...
AGATCCCGACGCAGATCCGCCCGATCGACCCGGCGACTGCCCTCGAGTAGACGAGCAGCTCGTCGAAGGTCGTAAAGCGGGTGCCCTCGACGTCCATCTGGACCCCGTCGAGGAGATCGGTGAACGCCTCAACCGGCAGCGGGAAGCGGGACCGCGCGTCGGCGAGCGCGACCATCACCGCGTCATCCGGGTCGCCCTCCGTGAGCGCCTTGCGGGTCGCTGCGAGGTCGGCGAGCTTGCGGGCGGCAGGGAGGGTGCCGTCGCCGATGTCATCCACCCGGCGCGCGTAGGCGTACGCGGCCGACATGGCGCGGCGCTTGTCGGCGGGCAGGAGGCGGATGCCGTAGTAGAAGTTGGCGGCCGCCTTCCTCGTCACCCGCTCGCAGATTCGATAGGCCTCCCTCGTCTCCATGCCTAATGCGGGCGCGCCGTTCGAAGCAGGGCAGCGATGCGGTCGGGCCATGAGTGCCGCGGCGGCCGGTCCTCGATCGCGAATCCGGCGCGCTCGATCCCCGCGAGCGCTGCGCGGCCACCGGCGACGAAGGCCGTGACTGCGAGGCGCTGGCGGCCTCGGAGAGTGGCGATGAGTGGCTCCCCGCGATCCAAGAGCCTGCGGGCTCGCTCGACCTCGAACGCGATCAACGTGCGGACCCGCTCGGGCGACGGGGAGATCGCTAGATCCTCCTCGCTGCAGCTGAAGCGCTCCAGGTCCTCCTGCGGGAGGTAGACGCGGCCGTCCGCCAGGTCCTCGCGCACGTCCTGAAGATGCTCGGTCACCTGGAGGCCGCTGCAGATCGCGTCGGAGAGCTCGATCCGGTCGTCCGTGGCGGCGCCGAAGACGTGGAGGACCATGCGGCCGACCGGCTCAGCTGACAGGGCGCAGTAGGAGAGGAGGTCGTCGAAGGTCGCGTAGGAGCCAACGGTCTGGTCGATGCGATTGGCCTCGACCAAGCGGTGGAGCGGCTCGGCCGGGATGTCGCACTCACGGACGACCGCCGCCATCCGCTGCAGTGCCGGATGGTCTGGAGTCTCGCCCGCGTAGATGCGGTCGATCTCGGAGTCGAGCCAGTCGAGCAGCGCGAGCCGGTCGCCGGCCACCTCGTCGCCGACCTGGTCGACCAGGCGCGCGAAGCCGTAGATGGCCAGGAGCGAGTCGCGGAGCCGCGCGCCGAGCAGGCGGCTCGCGACCGGGAAGTTCTCGCCCCCCGCCCGGGCCATGACCTCCTCGAGACCGGGCACCCCTTCGGGAGTGCCCGGGCGTGGCTCCGCCGGGTTCGCCACCGTCCCGGCGGATGCCCCTCCGCCCACGCCCTAGCTCCGCTCGCCGGCCGCCGCCCAGCGCCCCAAAGCCATCACCGGGAAGCTCAACCGGTACAGGTGGTAGTTGATGTAGAAGTGCCCCGGGAACCCCGTGCCCGTGTACTCGGGCTCGTCCCACGTCCCGTCCTCCTGCTGCTTCGACACCAGCCAGGCCAGCCCGCGCTCCACTGCCTCGGTGCGGTCGCCGAGCGCGTGCAGCGCGATCAGCGCCCACGCCGTTTGTGACGCGGTGCTGGGACCGCGGCCGATCCAGGCCGGGTCGTCGTAGGAGCGGCCGTCCTCGCCCCAGCCGCCGTCCGGGTTCTGGATCCGCTCCAGCCAGGCCGCCGCGCGGCGCAGCCGTGGGTCGCTCCGCGGGACACCGCAGTCGACGAGCCCCGGGACGGCCGCGCCGGCGCCGTAGACGTGGTTGATGCCCCATCGGCCGAACCACGAGCCGCCGTCCTCCTGCTCGGCCAGCAGGTACGAGATGCCCGCGCGGGCGGCCGGCGCGTCCGCCAGACCCTCGCCGCCGAGCATCTCGAGGACGTGGGCCGTGACGTCGGCGCTGGGCTCGTCGATCACCTCGCCGAAGTCGCAAAACGGGATGTCGCGGCACATCTCCCGCACGTTGTCGGCGTCGAACGCCCCCCAGCCGCCGTTCTGGCTCTGCATGCCGACGGTCCATTCGGTGCCGCGGCGGATCGCCTCGTCAACGCGCTCGGGTTGCGGGTGGCGGACCCGACGGAGTGCCAGCACGACCTCGGCGGTGTCGTCGATGTCCGGGTAGTGGTCGTTGTCGAACTCGAACGCCCATCCGCCCGGGGCGAGCTTCGGCCGGCGGACCGCCCAGTCGCCCTTGATCCGTACCTCCTCGCCAAGAAGCCAGTCGGCCGCTTTGACGAGCGCGGGGTCGTCGCTCGGGACGCCCGCGTCGCTCAGTGCGATCATCGCCAGCGCCGTGTCCCACACGGGCGACTGGCATGCCTCCAGACGCCGCATATCGCCCTCTTGGATGAGGAACCGCTCGATGCCGTCGAGCCCCTTCTTCACCGCCCCCTCGCTGACGTTGTGGCCGCGCAGGGAGAGCGCCATGAGCGAGTAGACCCAGGGCGGCTGGATGCCGCCCCAGGACCCGTCGTCCTCCTGGCGCTCGAGCACCCACCGCTCGACCCGCGCCAGCGCCCGGCGCCGGAGCGGCTTCAGCGGGTGCCGCTCATAGACGCGGCCGACGCGGTCGAGCCACAGGAGCACGCGCCCGCGGAAGGTCCGGGTCCGCGGCTTGACCGGGCGCCCGGTTCGCAGCTCGTCGAGGCCGAAGGGCAGTGGGCGCACCGGGCGCTCGGCGCGGACGATCGTGAGCGCGGCGATCGTCTGCCGCGCCCAGCAGGCGAAGTCGTAGATGTTGAGGGGGAACCAGGGCGGCAGGAAGATCAGCTCGGGGGGCAGCGCGGGAACGTCGTCCCACTCCCAGAGGCCGAAGAGCGCGAGCCAGATATGGGTGAAGACGCGCGCGTTCTCGATGCCGCCGGCGGCCAGGACCGACTCGCGCGCGGCGGCCATGTGGGGCGCCTCCGGCTCGTCGCCCGCGAGCCTGAGCGCGGCGTACGCCTCCACGGTCGTGGAGAGGTTGGCGGGCGCCCCGTAGAAGTTGGCCCAGCTGCCGTCCTCGCGCTGCTGGGAGCGGATCCAGTTCGCCGCGCGCCCGATCGCCGCCGCGTCGCCGATGCCCAGGAACTCGCGCAGCAGGAGGTCCTCGGCGTCCATGGTCACGTTCGTCTCCAGCTCCGCCTTCCACCAACCGGCCGAGTCTTGGAGGGTCATCAGGTGGCGGCGTCCGCGTTCGAGTGCCTCTTCGAGAGCGTCCTGGGGGAGGGGAGCCGGTGCGGCCTTGTCGATGACCTGGGCTTCCGCTTGAGCTGTGGACGCAGGTTGCACTCGTTGACGCCTACCCCTCGGGCGACGCGAAGCCTACTCGTAGGCGTGGTCGAAAAGCCCGCTCGTGGCGCTCGAAATCAGGCTCCGAGCACGTACAGCCGGTAGCGGCCGATCTCGAGCTCGTCCCCGTCGCGAAGCGGGGTCCACTCGACGCGTTCGCCGTTGACGAAGAGCCCGTTGAGACTGCGGTCGTCGAGCGCGCGAAGCTCGTTCTCGGGAGTGCGCACGAGGAGCGCGTGGCGGCGGGACACGGTCGCGTCGTCAAGTCTCAGGTCGGCGGCGGTGCTGCGGCCGATTCGCGTCCAGCCGGTCGGCAGGTCGACGATCACCGGCTCGCCGTCCTCCTCGTAGGCGACGTGCCGCCCGGTCGGGTCGAGACCCTCGCGAACCTCGTCCAGCCAGGTCGGGAGAGTCGTGGCGGTGGAGATGGCCTCGGTGTCGAGGGTCCGGGACTCGAACAGCGATGCCCGCCGGAAGCGTGTCTCGCCGCATGCGGGGCAGCGCGGCACATCGTCGTCCAGCTCGAGCGCGACCGAGTACCCACAGCCGACGCAGACCAGTGACCCTGCGGATAACTCTCCGGACTGGCGAACTTTGAATCCTTCGTCTACCGGCAAAACCATCCTCTCCGCTCGTCGCAATTTTAACTACGCTCGATTGGTGCCCCTTCGCACAAGGCCCGAAACGGTCGCAAATTGGAAGATTGCTGACCGGATCTGGGCAATAGAATCGCGCGCCGTGGACTCGCCCGCTCTGGACCGCGCACTGGCCTGATGGGGCCGATCTCGGTCACCCGGACGATCGACGCACCCCGCGAGCGGATCTATGACTGCCTCGTTGACCTGGCCAACCGTCCCGCGTTCACCGACCACTTCATCGCCGACTTCCGGCTCGAGCGGTTCGAATCAGAGGGCGTGGGCGCGGCGGCCCGCCTGCGCATCGAGCGTGGCGGCCTCTGGATGGAGACAGTGATCGTCGAGGCCGAGCGCCCGTACCGGATCCTCGAGCAGGGCAAGGGCGGGCGCCTGGACCGCATCCCGATCATGACCGCATGGGAGCTCGTCGAGGGACCGAGCGCGGCAAGCTCGGAGGTCACGCTGCGGTTCGGCACCGAGCCCACGCACCCGATCGACCGTCTGCACGAGCTGCGGCGGGGGGAGCGCTACTTCCGGCGCCAGTGGTCGGTCGCGCTGTCCCGGCTCAAGGACCTGATCGAGTCCGGGCGCTCGGGAGAGCGCGTGTCGATCGCCGGGGGTGCCCGGCTTCCGGTGACGTAGCAGGACGGCCGGGATTAGACTTCCGCCGCCATGCAGCGCGCTCTCAGCTCCATGACGCGACTCGGTGCGGTCGCCGCCGCCGTCGTCGCGATCGCCGCGGGCGTCGTGCTCTCCGGCTGCGACACCGCTCCCGAGAACGCCGACCAGGTGACCGAGGGCATGGGAATCAAGCTCGACGACCTGCTCTTCAACGTCCAGATCACGCGCCAGCTGAACCCTGGGGACACCGAGGACAAGGCCTACCTGGTGGGACAGAAGCCACTCGGGCCGAACCAGTACTTCCTCGGGGTCTTCATGCGCGTCCAGAATGAGGGCGACACGTCGGCGCAGGTCCCCACCGACATGAGCGTGGTCGACACCGTCGGCGACAGCTTCAAGCCGCTTCCGAGCGACAGCCTGTTCGCGCTCAAGCTGGGCGACACCCTTCACGGGGGCGACGAGCTGCCGGAAGCCGAGTCAGTGGCCGCGAACGGCCCGATCCAGGGATCGATGGTCCTCTTCCGGATCACGACTTCGGCGATTCAGGACCGGCCGCTCACCCTTCACATCACGACGTCGACGGGCTCGGCAGGCGAAGTCGAGCTTGACCTCTGACGCCGCACTTCGGGCCACCCTGGGCTCCTCGATCGAGGAGTAGCTCGACGCGCTCGGCGGGCAAGTAGCGCGGCCTCATCGCGCTCGGTGGGCCAAGTTCCGGGATCGGCTCGCGCAACTGGCTCCGTAGCTTGCCTCACGTGCTGCCTTTTTACGCCACCCCGAACGCCGACGCCATCACCTGGCGGACGATCGGTGCCGCCACCGTGCCGCCGTCGCCGCTCGCGTTGACGACCATCGCGGCGACTGCGAGCTTCGGGCTCGTTGCCGGCGCGAATGCCGTGAACCAGGCGTCGATTCGCTGCTGGTCAGAGCCGGTGGCGCCATTGCCTGTCACCGGGCCGAGCTCGGCGGTGCCGGTCTTGCCGGCCACCTGGATCCCGGGCAGCGCGGCCACAGTGCCCGTCCCGGTCGTGACCACCCCGATCATCAGGCCGCGGAGCGTGGTCGCGATCGAGGTTGATGTGACCCTCGACGGCTTCACGTCGGATTGCAGCGAGTGGTCGGTCACGAGCGACGTCGGGTCGAGCACGCCGCCGTTGGCGATCGTCTGGGCCACGGACGCCATCTCGAGGGGGGTCGCGAGGACCTCGCCCTGGCCGATCGCCGTGACCGCGAGGTCGACGTCGCTGGGGATGCTCTTGGGCAGCGTGCTCGAGGGGATGCCGGCGGCCTTGACCGCCGATTCGGTGTAAAGCGTCGGTGGGGAGTTGAAGCCGTAGCGCTCGGCGGTGTCGACCATGCCCTTCGACCCCACCTTGGGCCCGAGCGGCGCGAAGACGCTGTTGCACGACTCGGCGAACGCCTCGGAGAATGTTCCGCCGCAGGCCTCCTGGTGGGCGTTGTCGATCTGCCTGCCGTCGACCGTCGTCGACGTCTCGATCGGGAACGTGTCGCTGACCTTGACGTCACCGCTCTCCAGCGCGGCGGTCGTCGTCACGAGCTTGAAAGTCGAGCCCGGCGGCTGCGGCGCCGAGTAAGCGATCCCCGCGACCGCCCGAACCTCCCCGGTGCGGGCGTCGAGGGCGACCACGCCGCCGTAGGTGCTCCCGAGGGCGGCGACGGCTGAGCGCTGGAGGTCCGGGTCGATGGTCGTGTGGACCGCCTTGCCGGGGATCGGCTTACTCGACGCGAGCATGCGGCCGCCCGCCGACGGCGTCTTGCCGCCGGTCGGGACAGCGACGAGCTCGCCCCCCGGATGGCCGGCGAGCCGCTGGTTGAATGCCAGCTCGAGGCCGCTCGTCCCTGTCGGGCTCCCCGCCGGGAACCCGAGCTTCGTGAGCTCGGGCTCCTGCTCGGGTTTGGGCGTAGAGACGGTCCCGGCGACTGCGGTGGCGGCGCCTGCGAGGGGCGAGGTCCGGGCGTCGGCCGGGCCCTCGGCCAGCGGCGTTCCGTCCTTCGCCAGGATCGGAGCACGCTTGGGGACGATCGTGTGGCGGACGAGTCGCTCGTTCGGCCGGAGCCCCGGAAAGACGAGGTTGGGCGACCAATCGACCTTGCCGCCGTCGAGCGGCAGCGCCAGCTCCCGCGTGATGTTCCCGAATGCGTGCGTGTGGAGGGTGACCGGCACAACGGCCCCCGAGCCCGAGTCCGAATCCGACACCTCCCCGGTGTCGACCCGCTGGATCGTCGCGGTCTTCTCGGCATCCTCGTAGTCGGCAGTGAAGCTCTTCAACGAATATTGGCGCGCGGCAGCGTCGGAGATCTCCGCGTACATGCCGGAGAAGCTCCGGCTCTGCCAGGCGTCGGCAAACCTGTCGGCGCCGGCCAGGTCAGTGCCTCCTGCACCCCTGATCAGACCGGCCGCGAACGCCGCCAAGGCCAGCAAGGCGATCGGTAGCGCTCGCGTGAAAAGACGACGCCTCCGGGTCGCCTCGGAACTCATATTGCTCAAGCGGGTAGAACGTTAGCCGCCAATGAACTACGTCGACCTAATCATCGCGGTCTTCGCGGTCGCCTTCGCGGTGATCGGTTACGAGCGTGGACTGGTCGCAAGCGCCCTCCCACTGGCCGGGTTCGTTCTCGGAGCCATCCTGGGCGGACGGCTCGGCCCCGCGCTCCTCTCGCAGGGCGGTGAGTCTCCCTATGCCCCGTTGATCACGGTCGTATGCGGGTTGCTGGTCGGAACCGGGTTCGCGGTGCTGATGGAGGGCGTCGCCGAGGCGGTGCGAACGCGGGTGCTGCCCCGAGGGGTGGTGGTGCGCCGCATCGACGGGGTCGCGGGGGCGCTGCTGCTCGGTGCCCTGGGGCTGCTGCTCGCCTGGGCATTCGGCGCCGCGGCGCTGAACGTGCCGGGGCCCGGCGAGCGGGGAGTCCGCGACCAACTTCAGCAATCGACGATCCTCAGCACCCTCAACGGCGTCCTCCCGCCGAGCGGGCCGATCCTCAACCTCCTCCGGCACATCGACCCGGTTCCCGCGGTGACGGGCCCCGAGGCGAAGGTGGGGCCACCGGAGCCCGCGATCGCCCATGACGCGGGGGTGAGGCGCGCCGGGGCGAGCGTGGTGAAGGTGCTCGGCTCGGCGTGCGGGCTCGGGGTCGAGGGGTCGGGCTGGGTGGCGGGCCCCGACCTGGTGGTGACCAACGCCCACGTCGTCGCGGGCGAGGACAACACGACCGTGACGACCCGGACGGGCACCGAGCTGAGCGCGACGGCGGTGCACTACGACACCCACGACGACCTTGCGATCCTGCACGTGGATGGCCTCGGCCTGCGGCCGCTGAGCATCGTGCCGGAGCCTTCGTCCGGCACCGCCGGCGCCGTGCTCGGCTACCCGGAGAACGGCCCGTTCCACGTGGCCCCCGCGAGGGCCGGCACGACCGAGACGGTCATCAGCCAGGACTCCTACGGCCGCGGCCCCACTCAGCGACGGATGACCCCGTTCCGCGGCCAGGTGCGGAGCGGCAACTCCGGCGGCCCGGTCGTCGACGGCTCGGGCCACGTTCTCACGACGGTCTTCGCGTCGGCCAAGGACAAGGGGCCGCCCGGCGGGCTCGGCGTCCCCAACGACGTCGTCAGCCAGGCGCTGCAGGGTCCGCTTCGCTCGACCGGGACGGGGCCGTGTGCTGCGTAGCCCACCCGAGCCCTTCTGTAGTCTGGATCGAGGGTGGAATCAGGGGTTTCGCAAGCCGAGCGCCAGCGGCCCCGGCCGCGGGGAAAGCCGGTGCGCGTGTCCCCGGATTTCCATCAGGCCGTGGAGTTCATCGGCAAGCGATGGACCGGCGCCATCCTCTGGGCCCTCTCGGAGCGGGCTCACTACTACGCCGAGCTCACCCAGGTCGTCCCCGGGCTGTCGGATCGCCTGTTGTCGCGCCGGCTTCGCGAGCTCGAGTCGGAGGGGCTGGTGGAGCGAAGCGTGCACGCCGGGACGCCAGCGCGCGTCTCGTACGCGCTCACGGACAAGGGCAAGGCGCTGCGCCCTGCCATCCGCGAGCTGCGGGCTTGGGCGCAGCGCTGGAACGGCACCCACTCCTGATCCGATCTACCAGTCCCGAGGGTTCCCCGATGGGATCTCGTCCCGGACGAGGACGGCCTCGACCACCTCGACCGGAGGCGGGCCGGTCGTCTCGTGGAAGAGGTTGAGCTGGTCGGCTCCGAGAGTGCCGAACGCGGTCTGCACCGCCCTTAGATAGGCGGCGAGGATGACGGCGCCCGGCGGCAGGGTTGGGGCGAAGTTCTCGGACTTGGCGGTGAAGGTCACGACGCGGTCGAACGCCGCTGCGGCCTCGGCGGCAGCGGCGTCCGTGACGTCGATCCGGTCGTAGCGGATCTCGCGGACCGCAAGCCGGTCGAGCTCCGGCTCCGTGACCGCGAGCATGACCCCGTTCGGCCCGGCGCCGCCCGGGTCCGGCTCTAGGTTCAGGCCGACGCAGTGTGGCGGCACGACCCCGGTCCCGGCATCCGCGAAGGTCTTCTCGGTCGCGAGGTTGTCCCGCACCTGCGACCAGCGGCGGCGCCAGCCGGCGAGGCGACCGATCGCGAGGGAGTCGATGGAACGGCCGAGCGTTCGCTCGGCGCTCGTGGCGCTCACCAGCGACCCGTAGGCGAAGAGTGCGATCCGTTCGCTCACGACGCCCACTGCGGCTTCCACGCGGGCGCGCCGCACAGGCGCGCCGCCGCGGGACAGCCGTGGCACAACGATCGGTGGGGAGAGGCGGTGCGCGCGAAGTCGCCGTCGCGGATCCGCAGGATCAACCCCTCCAGCCGCTCGCGCGCCGCGCGGATGCCGTCCTCGTCGTAGCGCTCGAGAACGGTCCGATCCGGCTCCTCCAGAAAGCAGTACGCGGCGCGCACCGGAGCCGATCGGCCGCTCGCCCGGTGCACCGCCAGGGCGTAGAGGTCGCGCTGCGTCTCGTACCGGCTCGCCAGCTCGGCCGGGTCGGCGCCGTCGACCGCGTCCGTCTTGTAGTCGACGACGAGCGGGCCCTCCTGCGTGTCGGCCAGCAGGTCGATCTTCCCGCGGACGATCGCGCCGCCGAGCTCGAGCATGAATGGAACCTCCGGTCGCAGGCGCGCCCCGCTGGAGGCAAGCTCCGAGCGCACGCCGGACCGGAGCCAGTTCTCCACCAGGCTCGCGACCCGCTCAGTCGCATCCCGGTCGCCGGCGAGGCCCTCGCGGGCAACGACGCGTTCGAGCTCCGCCGACTGGACCGCGTCCCAGGACTGCCGGGCGGCGGCCTCCAGGAGTGCGTGCACGGCGTTGCCGACCGCCAGCGAGCGCTCGCGTGGGCCGAGCTCCGGGTCCAGGAGCTCGTCGCTCTCGGGTTCGTCCGGAGCGCTCGGCTCGCCGTTCTGTGCCGGACGATCGAGGGGCGAAGCGAGGCCGAGAACCCGCTCGGCGTAGAAGCGATACCCGCAGTCGGCATACCGCGCCAGCGCCGAGTAGGAGAGATGCCCGGCACCCGCGCGGCGGGGCGACTCCGGCAGCAGAGGCTCCCTCGGCTCGATTGGGTCCTGCGGCGCCGGCGCCTCGGCGTCGTGCCGAGCCCGCAGCTCGGCTGCGCGCTCGGGGCCGGCGCGCTGGATGCGGATCCGGACCCGTGGCTCCGGACCGCCCGCCTCGCCTCCACCCACCGCGGGGGCCCGCGGGAGGGCAACGTCGCCGTCTTCGCCCGACCAGCCGCGCGCGTGCAATGCCGGTAGGAGGAGCTGAAGAGCGGTGTGCGAGCCCCGCAGCGACTCGGGCGACTCGTCGGCGGGGAGCCGGCACCTGCCACTGAGTATCAGGCGCTCCTGTGCACGGCTCGCCGCGACGTACACGAGCCGCAGGGCCTCCTCCACCTCCGCGTCGGCCTCGGAGTCGCCGAGCTCGACCAGCTCCCAGAGCCGCAGCGGCTCGGCCGCGGCGACCGGGACGCGCATTCCGAACCGGGCCCCGCCCGGGTCTCCCACCTGGCCCGAAAGCCGCCCGACGACCAGGTCGGGATGGGCGAAGGCGGCACCCAGCCCGCGGCCCATGTCGGCGACCGCGACGACGGGGAACTCGAGGCCCTTGGCCGCGTGGACGGTCATCACGCGAACCCCATCGTGCCCCTCGACCCGCAGCGCGGCCATCCCCTCGCGCTCGTCGCGGCTGGTCCGCTCCTCCGCGAAGTCGAGGAAGCCCCGGAGGTCGCGGCCGTCGTGCTCTTCGTACTCGGCCGCGAGCCGCATCAGCTTCCGCAGGTTCGCCATGCGCTGCTCGCCGCCCCGCATCGCGAGGATCGCGATGTCGTAGCCGAAGGCCGTGATTACGCGGTCGATGAGCGAGTCCAGGGGACGCAACGGGGCCTCCGCGCGCAGCTCGGCGAGCACCCGGCGAAAATGCTCCAGGCGCTCGACATCGCCGTCGGGAAGGTCGTCAGGCCACTCGCCCTCCCTCACGGTCGGCCAGACATGGCGGGGGCCTCCGTCCGGATGACGGGCGGCGTCACGCAGAAGCCACAGGGCGTCCGCCGACACGCCGCAGGCGGGGGAGGCAAGCGCCCCGAACAGGAGCTCGTCGTCGAGCGGATTCGCGACGACCCCAAGCAGCCGCAGCGCGTCCTCCACCTGCTGCTGGGACCAGTAGCCGCGCCCGCCGACCACGTACGGAGCCAGGCCGGCCCGGTCGAGCGCGTCCTCGAACGCGTCCACGTGGGTGAACGCGCGCAGCAGGACGACCATGTCGCCTCGGTCGACGCCCGCGTCCTGGAGCTCCCGCAGGCGCTCCGCGAGGAAGCGTGCCTCGGCCACGTATGACTGGCCCTTCTCCCCGGGCGGTGGCTCGAGCTCGACGTCGTCCGCCGTCCAGCCCTTTCCAGACCGGTCATCGGACGTCTCCGTTATCAGGAGCTCGGTTGCGGGACCTCCGCCCAGAGGCTCGCCGTCGGTCTCGAGCCCTGCCTCGAGCGGCGGGAAGGACTCGCCGAACATCACGTCGCCGAGGAAGTCGACCGCTGCGAGGACCTCGGGCCGCGACCGGAAGTTGCCGCGGAGCGGGAGCTCGTCCATTTCCTCGTCGGCGCCCGCGGCGGCTCGCTGCTCGCGGAACACGTCGAGGTCGGCGTGGCGAAACCGGTAGATCGATTGGTACTCGTCCCCGACGACGAAGAGCCGCGTCTCGGGGCCGCGGAGGGCGTTGATCAGCTCGAGCTGGACACGGTTCGTGTCCTGGAACTCGTCCACCATCAGATGGGTGAAGCGGGTCCGCCACGCCTCGGCCACGGGACCGGAGCCGCTCAAGAGCTCCAGGGCACGGAGCTCGAGATCCGCGAAGTCGGCGCCCGAGCGCTCCGCCTTGAGCTTTCTGTAGCCGTCGTCGTACGCGGCGAGCAGCGCGGAGAATGTGGCCAGGCCCTCAACGGCGCGCCGCGCCTCGAGCGGAGTGAGCTGCGGGGTCTCGTCCTTCTCCTTGACGGATCGCACGGGCGGGCCGGGGTCAGGCAGGCGCGGCGGATCGACGCCCTGGCTGCGCAGCTGTTCGTGGACGCCAACGACGAGGTCGCGAAGGCGCGGCAGCCAGAAGGCCGCGACGAACCGGGCCGCCGGCTCGCCCTCGCGCCCCACAACCTCCTCGACCGCCGCCGAAAAGGCCCGTTCGCGAAGGCGTGACGCCTCGGAGTCGTCGAGGACCCGGAACCGCGGATCCATGTGCGCCGCGACCGGGTGGGCGGCGAGCACCCGGCGGCAGAAGCCATGGATGGTCGTGATCCAGGCTCGCTCGCCCTCCCGCGCTGCGCGCGCGATGTCGCGGGCCTGCTCGAGGTCGCCGCGCTCGGCGGCCGCGTGGGCGCGCTCGATCAACCGACGCCGAACCCGCTGTCGCAGCTCGGCGGCGGCCCGCTCGGTGAACGTGAACGCCAGGATCTCCTCGGGACCCAGACCGTCCTCAGTGACGGAGTCGCAGTAGCGCTCGACCAGCACGCCGGTCTTCCCGGAGCCCGCTCCGGCCTCAGTGAAGACGTCACGATCCCGGCACGCGATCGCGTCACGCTGCGCGGGGGTGGGGGCGAAGACCTCGGGCGGCCGCTCCGGATCGGGCTCGGCGTCGAGGAGGGCGAGTTGCCCCGGCGGGGCGCCGGTCACGATCCGTTGCCCCCGTTCCCGTTGCCGCCTCCATCGTCCGAGCCGACCGCGCGCTCGAGTCGACAGATCGGCTGGTACTGACACCAGCTCGGGCACTCCCCGCCGTTGGGATCGCGGCCGATGGCACCGCGGCGCATCGCGGCGGCCCGTTCCCGCGCGGTCTCAACGCCAGCCTCCACCGTCTCCTCGACCTGGTCGAGGTCCATGAAGTCGGGTTTCTTGAGGTCGAGCCCCTCGGTGGTGTCGCCGCCGGCGACGAAGCCGCGCGGCTTCGGGTCCCTCGATCCCCCGAGCTGGTAGTAGAGCCCGCCGAGGGGCTCGATCCCCCATTGGTCGCGGATCGCCCGCGCGTAGAGCTGGAGCTGGAGCTTGCCCGCCTCGGCCAGCTTCGCGCCCGAGGTCACCTTCGAAGACGTCTTGTAGTCGTAGACGACCCCGAAGCGCTCGTCGGGGGTGACGTCGACGCGATCGATCATCCCGTGGAGCGCCAGGTCGCCGAGGTGGAGGGCCGGCTTCCTGGCGTCTTCTCCATTCCCGAACGAGGCCTCGAGGAGGAGGGGGCGCAGAGTCGTCTCGCTGCGGCTCTCACGCTCGAGGAGCCGCTCGATTTGCGCTCGCATGCGCGCGAGAGCGACGCCGGCCAGAGGCCGGTCGGCCTCGAGGCCGTACCCCGCGGCCGCCCCGGCAAGGAGCTCGAGTGCCCGCGCCCGCCACCGGTCCAGGTCGCTGGGGCGCGGGATGCGATCGTCTCCCGGCGGATCGCGGTAGAGGCGCTCGAGCACCTCGTGGACGATCGACCCGGTCGTGAGGGCTTCCGGCTGGGGGTCAAGCCGCTGCGGCTTCAGCTCGTGGTCGACGAACCAGCGATAGGGGCACTCGATCCACTTCTCGATCGTGCCGGCGCCCACGGGATTGCGCTCGGCCAGCTCCGCCAGCACCCGGGGACTCACGAGCGGCCCGGGCAGGACCGGGTCGAAGCGCGGGCCGACGGCCGCCAGCGCCCGGTCGAGTGCGCCGCGGCTGGGAGCGTCCTCAGGCGCGAACACGACGCGATCCAGCCCATGGACCTGCTTCAGGCGAGCCTCGGCCTCCTCCGCGTCCGGGGCGAGCAGGTCGAGCACGTCGTCCACGAACGGAGAGCGCGCCGCCGGGCGCCCCTCCTCGTCCGAGCTCCTCCACGAGAGCCAGAGCCGCTCGGTCGGTCGGGCGACGCACGCGTGGAACAGGTACCGCTCCTCGAGCGCCGGATCCCGGCGCGTCAGGGCGCCGATGCCCAGCCGCCGGCGCCGCTCCTCGCCGAGGAGCGGGTCGACAACCTCGGGTCCAGGAAACTCGCCGTCCTGGAGCGATGCCAGGAACAGGTGACGGGCGCGGGCGGCGCGCACCCGGTAGGGGCTCAGAACCCGTACGCGGCCGTCGGTGGGCCCGCGCCACAGCGGCACGCGCACGTCCTCGAGCGCCTCGAGCGCCTCGGCCGGCGCCGGGGGATCGGATCCCGGAAGCCGCTCCAGGTCCGCCAGCTCCTCGAGGGTCGAGGCGGCGGCCTCCGCAGCGCGAACCTCCAGCGGCTCGAACGGGACCTCCCCGCTCGGCCGGTCGCCGGCGAGATCCACGGGCTCCTCGCCGGCGTGCGGATCCTCGGCGAGCCGGCGGGCGGCCGCCGCGAGCTCGCGCAGCCACGCCGCGGGCTGGCGTGCCTCACGGATCCGGGCGACGTCCCGTTGCGACCCCTTCCATCCCTCCATGGCCTCGGTCGCGGTGCGGATGGCCTCGCGGCGCGCCCGACGCTCCACGTCGTCGGCGATCGACTGAGGCTCGTTCCCGGGCCTCGCCCGGAGGAACTCCAGCAGGTCGTCCGCCCCTGCATCCGGCGACGAGCACCGGCCGAGCGCGACGACGCCCTGTCCCACCGCGGTGTGGGGGAGCGGAACGGATGCCTCGACGGCGACGGGGACTCTCAATCCGCCGAGCACCTGGTCGTAGAGCGCGCCCCGCGCCTCGGGCCGGCGCAGCACCACCACGACGTCGTCGGGAGCCACTCCCCGGGCGAGCAGAGTCGCGATCTCCCCGGCCACCGCCTCGGCCTCGCCGCGCTCGCCCCCGCATTCCAGGAGCGCGAGCCCGCCGTCGGGCTCGACCCGCGTCTCCGTCACCTCGAACAGGCCGCGGTCGAGCTCGCGGAGCGTCGCGCTCGCGGTATAGGTGGGGTCGAAGGGCAGCTGCTCCACGGTGTCCGCCGCGAGCTCGTCCGTGAGGCGGGCGAGGAGCCCGGCGCGAGCGGCAAGGGCATCGTTGTCCTCGTAGTTGACGGCAACGGTCACCTCGGCCGCGGCGCCGAGAGCGCTCAGCAGGTCGAGCTGCTCCTCGGTCAGGTCGTCGAACCCGTAGACGAGGACGGGCCTCGCTCCCCAGGAGTCGGGTCGCTCGCGCAGGCTGCTCGCGACCGCCGCCGCAGCCGAATGGGCATCGTCGCGGCCGGCGCCCTCTCGCCGCTCGCGATAGGCGGCGTACAGGCCCGCGAGCTCGGCTTCGTACTCACCGTCGTCGAGCTCGCGGGCCGCCGCGGCGAGGTCCTCGGGCGCCACGAGGGCCGCCTGGAGCTCGGAGAGCAGGCGGTCGAGGGCGGGGGCGAAGCCCGGCTGTCGCCGGGACGCGGCCAGGATCCGCAGCTCGGCGTCCCGAGCGACCGAGCGAACCAGGGCGAGACGCTGCGCCTCGGTGAGCAACGGTCGGACCGGAGCTCCGGTCGCCGCGGCGATCTCATCGGTGAGGCGGTGGAAGGTCTGGATTGCCGCGCCGAGCAGCGCGCCGCCCTCGGAGACCAGCTCGCGCTCGAACCTGGCCGCGTCATCGGCCGTCGGCACGACCAGCACCGGCTCGCGATC
>Ga0207693_10002659_pt1 | contig 15525 bp, 15 predicted proteins | sample LARL81metaG_FD_184347 | JGI IMG/M metagenome (GOLD analysis project Ga0207693, IMG submission 184347) | Corn, switchgrass and miscanthus rhizosphere microbial communities from Kellogg Biological Station, Michigan, USA - LAR L8-1 metaG... | ecosystem: Host-associated > Plants > Roots >...
ACAAGCGGTCACCGCACGCCCCGCCCGAGCGTGCACGGTAAATCATTTGCACAGGATTTGCGCAGGATGGCGCGATCGTTCCGGCGGGATGCCCGCCCGGCGATGCGAAACCCCCGTTTCTTACGGGGAAACTTATTCGCGCTATTCACAGTTGTCGCTCCTACGGACCAATCATCCTGGGGACTGACCTGTGGGACAACTGAATCCAATCCGCCCGATCGCGCTTATCGTCGAAAATGACGCCTCGCAACGCGAGGTGATTTCGATTCTGCTGGAAGAGAGCGACTATGTCGTCATGGGGTGCCAGAGCGCCGAGGCTGCGGAGCTTGTCCTCCGCGAAGTGGGGCCGGCGCTCACTTTGCTCATCACCGATGTCGACCTCGCCGGCCGCATGACTGGCGTCGAGCTCGCCTTCGTCGCGCAGCATCATCATCCCGGCCTCGATATCGTCGTGACTTCGGGCCGGCCGCTGAGCCGGACCCTCCCGCAGGGTGTAAAATTCTGGCCCAAGCCGTGGGCGCCGGTCGACATCTTGCGCGAGGCGGCGATGCTGCAGGCCTCCGCTTCGTCGCGCTAGTCCTGTCGCGCTAGTCCTGGCGCGCTAGTCCTGGCGCGCTATCAAACCCTCATGTGAGGAGCTGCGCCCTTTGCGCGGTGTCTCCGGACGATGCTCGCATCGCTCGGTGAACCATGAGGCCGGAGTCGGGCCTCATCCTTCGAGACGCGCGTAAGGACGCGCTCCTCAGGATGAGGGCGTAGACCTGTTTTCGACTCAGAAGAGCCAAGTCATCCTGCTGCGGTCAGGCGGCTCTTATCGCGAGGGCGCGCGCTCTCACGCAGCATCGCTTGCAGCGCCGTCACGTTCGCCGAAGCGGCGCCCTTGCGCCAGATCAGCAGGGTCTCGTAGCGGTTCTCGCCGCGCGGCAGACGATGGATGGTCAGCCGCCGCCGCTCGGGGAACGTGGCCAGCACGCTTTCCGGCAACAGCGCAATGCCCATGCCGGCCAGCACGCAACCGAGCATGGCGTGATAGGAGCCGAGCTCGATGATGCGCTTGGGCATCTCGCCGCGCCTTGCGAACCATTGCTCCAGGCGCCTGCGATGCGGGCAACCGTTCTCGAACACCAGCACGGCGCGCGGCGCGCCATTCTTGCCGATCAGGGCATGGGTGCTCGCCGAAACGATCACCGGCTCCTCGACGAAGGCGCTCATCTTCTCGAACGGCGCATCCGCGATCGGCTCGGCGACGAAGGCGGCGTCGAGTTCACCGGCAAGGATCGCCCTGGCCAAAACTTCCGGATTGCCGGTGCGAAGCTCCAGCGTCACCCCGGGGTAAAGCCGGCTGAAGCGGTTGAGCGGTCCGGGCAGTCGTACCGCAGCCGTGCTCTCCATCGCGCCGAGACGAAACAGCCCGCGCGGCCGCGGATCATGCACAGCGGTGCGGGCCTCGTCCGCCAACGCGAGCAGCTTGTCGGCATAACCGAGCAGCACCTTTCCCGACGGCGTCAGATGCAGCCGCTTGCCATCGCGGATGAACAGCTCGGTCCCGAGCTTCTCTTCGAGCTGCCTGATCCGTGTCGTCACGTTCGACTGCACCCGGTGCAGACGCTCGGCGGCGCGCGTCACCCCGCCCTCGCGCACCACGGCGGTGAAGATGCGCAGCTCGGCCAGGTCCATCCATCTCTCCATGAGATCATTATGATCACGATTATTCATTTTATGAGATTTTGTTCGGCCGGTAAACCGTCGTCGTGCCAGCAGGCGACAAGGACGCGCGATGCCCGACGATGGTTTCGATATCGATGCATGTGAAATCCGGCACCTGACGCCGCAGCAATGGGCCGCGCTGCGGCGTCGGGTCATCGCGCGCGCGACCGACGAGCGGCAGCGGGCCATCGCCGAGGCGGCAGCACGCGCCCGGGCGCTGTGTACCGGCCTGCTCGCCATCGCCTCCGGGCTCGGCGACGCGCTCCAGAACGCGTGGCGCCGGCTCCGGCAGCACCACAGGCGCCTAAAGGATCTGCGCGAGTTGTCGGAGATGGACAACATCGCGCTCAAGGACATCGGGGTGTCGCGTCTCGACATCGCCGCGCTGCGACTGGATGCGACCCATGCAAGACCCGATCGCGGCGCGCATGCGCCGCACAGCCGCTAAGAGCGTTTTCGAGCGAAGTGGGCACCGGTTCGCGTGAAGAAAACGGTCAAACCAGGAATCCAGAGCCTTTTCCGTTCCGATTCAATCGGGACGGAAAAGGTACTAGGGGGGAGGAGAATGTGCCAAAGGCCTATTGGATCGTCCGCGTCACGGTGCGCGATGCGGAGCGTTATCCCGATTATCTCGCAGCGGCGCGGCCGGCATTCGAGAAGTTTGGCGCCCGCTTTCTGGTGCGGGGCGGCGCCCATGACACCATGGAAGGAAGCGCGCGCGAGCGCAACGTGGTGGTCGAGTTTGCCGACCGCGATACCGCGATGGCCTGCTATCGGAGCAGCGAATATCAGGCCGCCAAGGCCATTCGCCAAAAATATGCCGACACCGATTTCATCATCATCGACGGCGCCGGCTGAGTGCACGGCTTGGTCATCACGCCCAATGCGGACGTTCGGACGGCGCCAAAATCTGGCGCCGCCCGATCTGTGGCTTAGATGCGCAGCAGCGCTTGGGCCAGGCGACCTGTCCGCCACCGGCCCTCACGAGCAGAGATAGACCATGCCGATTTCAGTAATTGGCTGATGGAATTCGCATAAGCCTATCGATCCCTGATATAAATCCGGCAGGAGTGCCGAATGGATCGAAACGACCTGAAAGACATGCTGCTGTTCATGGCTGGCGCCGAGGAGCGCAGCGCAAATATGCACTAGGCGCGCGGCACCGTTTTACGGCGAAAGCTCAACGCGTCCGGTTCTGGCCCAGGCGCTGCCGCCATCTTTTTCGCTCGCAATTACGGACACCTCGGGCTCCGAGGGATTTCGCCAGCGCCACCGTAGCGAATGTGGCCTCAAGGAAGCACACTCGCCCGGTGGCGAACCGGTCGCGCACGAAAATCGCTCGTACACTAGCGTCGGCCGCCCATCAGGCGCAGCAGCATCATGAACAGGTTGATGAAGTTGAGGTAGAGCGACAGCGCACCCATCACGGCCTTACGGCCGACCAAAATGCCGTCATCGCTGCGGTCGTACATCCCCTTGATCCGCTGGGTATCGTAGGCCGTGAGGCCCGCAAAGACGCCGACGCCGATAATGGAGATGATCCAATCTAGCCCACTCGATCTCAGAAACAGATTGACGAGGCTTGCGACAATGATGCCGATCAGGCCCATGAACAGGAAAGTTCCGAATCCCGACAAGTTTCGCTGGGTCGTGTAACCCCAGATGCTGAGCGCGCCGAAGGCCGCCGCAGAGATAAAGAACACCCGCGTGATCGAGGACTGTGTGTAGATGTGGAAGACGGTCGACAATGAAATCCCGACCAGGGCCGCATAGAGGAAAAACAATCCTCGCGCAGCTTCCACCGACAACGTGTTAATTCGGGTACTGATAAAGAACACTAGTCCCAGCGGCGCCAGTATGAGCACCCACATCAGCGGACTTTGAAGCAATTCAGGGCCGGTGAACTGGTAGGTCAGAAACGCGGCAACGCCGGTCAAGCCAACGCCGGCGGCCATGTAATTGTATACGCGCAACATGAAAGCGCGAAGGCCGACGTCTATCGCCGTGGCGCCGTTTGCGGAGAAGCCGGGCGCGGTTGTATTTTGATCGTAGTTCGACATGGCTCGTATCCTCTTTTAATAGGCTCCTGCGAGCAGTAGCGAGCCGCCGCTCAACTCGGACAAATGAGGTAGACGATCAGCACATGGATTACGATGCCAACTGCCCAAAGGATAGGATGATCCCAGTCGAAAATAGCGACCAGCGCTATGCACTTTCGGCACTTCGACGACGTTGTCAGGATGGCTTCCTGAACCTCAGACGGATGGTCTCTCGGGAACGAACAGTCACAGTTCGACATCTGCCAGCGGCGCGCATCTTTGGCAATCCCGCTTTGACGGAGAGTTCCGAAGGGATAGCAGACTCATCGTGCTCAATTCGAGCTTTGTAGAAACTGACCGAAGGGGACTAAGGCTAGGGAGGATGAACCTCTCGGCGCAACCGCTTGTGTCTGGACTCGTCTGCGAGACTGGTTAATCATCCCGCTGCAGATTGGGCCGGTACGACAGTGAAGCGGCTCACATTTTTCAATATGTTTTTTTTGATGTCCGCGATGCCTGCTCGGCCGGCCGCCTGCGCGTGTCAAGTTTCATGCGACGAAGCAACGGACGTGTATTGGATTCCGGAGGACCGCCATGCGTGAACCAAATTCTGACAGATTGAATGAATTGGTCGGCAAACTCGTGAACGATCTTGGCGCATCGCTCGCTGGCGCGAGCATTCTGCTTGGCGACAGGCTAGGGCTCTACAAGGCGATGGCCGACGGCGAGACGGTTACCTCAGCGGAACTGGCAAAGAAGACCGGGCTGCACGAGCGCTATGTGCGCGAATGGCTCTCCGGCCAGGCGGCATCTGGTTACATCGACTACCACGCAGAAAAGGAGGCCTTTTCGCTTTCCCCCGAACAAGCAATGGCATTCGCGGAAGAAGGCTCACCAGCGTTTTTCGCGGGCGCCTTCGATGTGGTGCAGTCGACCTATCTGGACGAGCCGAAAGTCGCCGAGGCGTTTCGCACAGGCAAGGGCGTCGGCTGGCATGAGCATTCGAAGTGCCTGTTCTCGGGAACGGAGCGCTTCTTCAGGCCCGGCTACAGTGCGAATCTGGTTTCGAACTGGATACCGGCACTCGATGGCGTCGAAGCCAAGCTGAAGGCCGGAGCCAAGGTCGCCGACGTCGGCTGCGGCCATGGCGCTTCGACGATCGTGATGGCTAAGGCATATCCGAAATCCGAGTTCTTCGGCTTCGACTATCATCTACCTTCAATCGAACGGGCCAAGAAGCTGGCGGCGGAGGACGGCGTCGGCGACCGCATCACTTTCGCCCAGGCCAATGCCAAGGATTTTCCCGCAAAGGGCTACGACCTGGTGGCGTTCTTCGATTGCCTGCACGACATGGGCGATCCTGTCGGTGCGGGCAAGCATGTGAAAGAGACCATGGCCAAGGATGGCGTCTGGATGATCGTCGAGCCGTTTGCGAATGATAACCTGAGTGACAATCTCAATCCGGTCGGCCGCGTCTACTACGCAGCCTCGACCTTCATCTGCACACCGGCGTCGCTATCGCAGGAAGTGGCGCTGGGACTCGGCGCCCAAGCCGGCGAGCGTCGACTGCGCCGGGTCGCGGACGAGGCGGGTTTCACACGATTTCGCCGCGCTACGGAGACGCCGTTCAACATGATCTTTGAGGCGCGTGCTTAATCCGGACGCCCGCTTGTGACCCATGGCCGCCGACATTGGCGGCACAGCAAAGCCGGCAGCTATCTGAGATACACCGGCCATCCTCGTGGTCACGGCACAGTCCGTGGCCCGACGCGGTCCGTGCAAAGCTGACTAGATTAATCCGCACAAAGCCAGACGTTGGGGATCCGGCAAAACCGCCCGGCAAACCGTCAAACCATTTGTGCTGTGTCGATAGTTTTCAAAAGATCACCAGGAGCCGTGCAGACACATCACCTGACTGCACGACGGGCAGTTCGCGCATGGGCGCCATGCGTGGATTGCCCGTCGTGTCATTCTGCCGCGACCAACGAGTTCAGATTTTCGGAAACACGCTTGACTCTTCCCCAAATCAGAAGCATGATCCACCCCGTCCCGCCGCTGCATGAGGGGCGTTTCGCGATCGTCACGAACGTTAACGGCGGGATGCGATGGACGCATTGGCTGCGCGCGCGAACTGATGCTCGCGCGGACGAACGGAGCTGATGCGGACGGCGAAATCGTGTGGTCCTGGCCTCCCGACGCTGAGGCCAAGTCGTGCGGTGACGAGCCGCACGATGACGGGAGCAAGAAAGCCCGGTTCCCGGGGAGAGCACGTATAAGCCGTAACCCATCGCGCAGGGAAGGCCGGACTATCCGGCTGATCCTGTGGTTCCTTCCCCGTGCTTTTCTATTGCACGGGGGCCGCGGGTATCAGCGGATGCCCGGCCTTCCCTGCGCCCTCTGTTCTCGATGAGGGCCGACGAGATGCAAAAACTCGGGCGCGATCGGCGCGGCGAGAATGCGATGTTATGCTCTATCCCATCGTCATTGCGAGCGAAGCGAAGCAATCCAGACTTTCACCGCGGCGAAAGTCTGGATTGCTTCGGAGCTAAAGCTCCTCGCAATGACGGAAGCTGCTGTCGTCCCGGACAAGCCGTAGGGTGGGTAAAGGCGCTCTTGCGCCGTGCCCACCATGGTTCCGCGCGTGTGATGGCGGGCACGCTTCGCTTTGCCCACCCTACCCTGTCTGCCCCGTCATTCCGGGGCGCGAGCGTAAGCGAGCGAACCCGGAATCTCGAGATTCCGGGGTTCGATGCTTCGCATCGCCCCGGAATGACAACGGAAGCTAGGCAATGACAGCGGAATGGTTGTTCGGCTAAAACCTCACGCCATGTCACCTCGTCCCACGATTCTCGTGTTCGATTCCGGCCTCGGCGGCCTCACCGTGCTGCGCGAGGTCGTCGCGGCGCGCGGCGATGCGCACTTCATCTATGTCGCCGACGACGCGTTCTTTCCCTATGGGCATCACAGCGAGGACGCCATCATCGCCCGCGTGGTGCCGCTGATCGGCGAGCTGATCGGCCAGCATGCGCCCGACCTGGTCGTGATTGCCTGCAACACCGCCTCGACGCTCGTGATGTCGCATCTGCGCGCCGCCTATGCGGTGCCGTTCGTCGGCACGGTGCCGGCGATCAAGCCGGCCTGCGCGCTGTCGAAAACCCGGCGCGTCTCGGTGCTGGGCACCAAGGGCACCGTGCAGCGCGAATATACGCGGGGCCTGATCCGCGACTTTGCCGGGGGATGCGAGGTGACGCTGGTCGGCTCGCCGGAGCTGGCCGCGCTCGCCGAGACCGCGCTGTCCGGCGGCACGGTCGCGGACCACGACATCGCGGCCGAGCTCGCCCCCTGCTTCGTCGGCGATCCCGATGATCCCTTAGGCCGGACCGACGCGGTCGTGCTCGCCTGCACCCATTATCCGCTGCTGTTCGACCGCCTCATCAAACTCGCGCCATGGGAGGTGGCCTGGATCGATCCGGCGCCGGCGATTGCGCGGCGGGTCAGCGACCTGCTCGGGCCGCCGGCCGGCGCGGCCGATCAGGCCGGTGCGGAGATGATTTTCACCTCGAACAAGCCGCATAATCTCAGCAAGGCCCTGATGCCGTTCTTCGGCGGCCGCGTGCCGGCCTGACTTGGGAGTTTTCGGATGTCCGCGCAGCCTGCCCCGCTCAACCGCCTGCGCCAGGCTTTTCGCGACAAGCGTCCGACCTTCGGCGCGATCGCCACCATCCCGAGCGTGCAGACCGTGCGCATCATGGCGCAGTCGCTCGACTGGATCATCGTCGACCTCGAGCACGGGCCGATCGACCTGACCGCGGCACATGCGATGATCGTGGCAACCGCCGGGACGCCCTGCGTGCCGATGGTGCGGATCGCCGCCAACGAGCCGCATCTGGCCAAGGCGCCGATGGATCTTGGCGCCCTCGGCATCAATTTTCCGATGATTTCGAGCCGTGCCGAGGCCGAGAAGGCGGTGCGCAGCGTGCGCTATCCGCCGCGCGGCGACCGGTTGTGGGGACCGTTCCACGCCCCGTTCCGCTGGAACGTCTCGATGGCCGATTACATGGCAACGGCCGATGACGACATGATCTGCATGGTCACGATCGAGCATGTCGAGGCGGTCGAGCGGATCGACGAGATCATGGCGACGCCCGGGATCGACGTCGCGGTGATCGGCCCCGGCGATCTTGCAACCTCGATCAACAAGCGCGGGCTGATCGATGATGGCGAGGTCCAGTCCCTGATCGCGCGGGCCGAGGCCGGCATTTTGCAGAGCGGCGTGCCGATCGGCGGCGTCGCGCGGACTGCCGAGCAGGCCAATGCCATGATCGCGCGCGGCTACCTGCTGCTGGCGCTTGGTTTCGACTGGTCGCTGTTCCAGCGCGGGATTGCGGCCAGCCTGGAGGGGATCAGGCGCTAAATGCGGCGGCCGCGCCGCCACGGCGCTTTCACCCACGATACCAACACCTTGAATCGATTTGAAATTCACGTTGGTTGCAAACCGGAGCGATGGCCTTCCGGCCGCCACAAAGACCAACCAAATGGCCTCGCGAGGCGCTATTCGTGCTATAGCGCCTCGCTCAAGGGGTCGGAAGGCCGGGTGCCAGCTTCTGATTTAGGCTGGGCCGGATTTGCGGTAGAGCGGGAATGCGGGCAATCCAGCCCGCGCGATGCTGACGGGATGGGAAAGGCCGAGTTGATTCGATGCGCGGACGTTTTCGCAAAATCTCGCTGCCGCGCCGCCTGATCGTCGACCTCATGCACGCCTCGCGCGGCGTACCGTTCGTTTCGCTATCCCGTTCCCTGAATATCCGCCCCCTGCTCGATGCCCGCGCGCTCGCCGCCCGCCCGCCCGGCTGGGCCGCGATTTTCGTCAAAGCCTTCGCGCTGGTGGCCCGCGACGAACCGACGCTGCGCACGCTGTATGCAAGCTGGCCGTGGCCGAGCTTCTATGTGCTGCCGAAGAGCGTGGCGATGGTCGCGATCTCCAGGATCGCGTATGGCGAGGAATGCGTGCTGCCGCAGCGGGTTGCCGAGCCGGACGGCTTGCCGCTCGGCGACATCGACGCACTGATTCGCCACGCCAAGGAGGCGCCGGTTGGCGAGGTACCGATGTTCCGCAAGATCATGCTGGCGACCCGGCTGCCGCAGCCGCTGCGGCGGCTGGCCTGGCTGTGCGGGGTCAATTTCGGCCGCCAGCGCGGCAATTATTTCGGCAGCTTCGTCGTGACGGGGGTCGCGGCCTTCGGCGGCGGCGAGCTGCATGCGCTGAGCCCCGGCCCCTACATCCTGAGCTATGGCGTGGTCGAGCCCGACCAGAGCATCGGCGTGGTGATCCGCTGGGATCACCGGGTTACCGACGCGGCCCTCATCGCCCGGACCATGACCCGGCTGGAACAGGTCCTGAACGGCGAAATTTCGGCCGAATTGCGCGGTTTGCGCCACGGCTCCGAGCCAAAACCGGTGCGGGCGGTGGCCACGTGAGCAGGTGTTTCGATTGACAAGGCGGACGATTTGCCCTTAGAAACCGCCTGCTCGCGGGCCGTTTCGGCCCGCGAAGCGTTTCGCGACCCGTGGTCCTAACCCTTGAAGCTTTGGGGTCGGGACCTGTCGGTGCCGGGACATCCCGGCACACAGGAGGGCGCGTTTCCTCAAAACTCAATCCTTATGAGAGGACGCGATGACTAAGCGCAGTGAGGCGAAATACAAGATCGATCGCCGTTTGGGCCAGAACATCTGGGGCCGCCCGAAAAGCCCGGTCAACCGCCGGGAATATGGCCCGGGCCAGCACGGCCAGCGCCGCAAGGGCAAGCTGTCCGACTTCGGCGTGCAGCTCCGCGCCAAGCAGAAGCTGAAGGGCTATTACGCCAACATCTCCGAGCGCCAGTTCCACGGCATCTATGTCGAGGCGGGCCGGATGAAGGGCGACACCGGCGAGAACCTGATCGGGCTCTTGGAGCGCCGGCTCGACGCGGCGGTGTTCCGCGCAAAATTCGTGTCCACCATGTTCGCGGCGCGCCAGTTCATCAATCACGGCCATGTCAAGGTGAACGGCCGCAAGGTCAACATCGCGAGCTACCAGCTCAAGCTCGGCGACGTGATCGAGGTCAAGGATGCCTCGAAACAGCTCGCCGTGGTGCTGGAGGCGAGCCAGCTCGCCGAGCGCGACGTGCCCGACTACATCGAGGTCGATCATTCCAAGATGACCGCGAAATTCCTCCGCATCCCGGGGCTCTCGGACGTGCCGTTCGCGGTGCAGATGGAGCCGCATCTGATCGTCGAGTTCTATTCGCGCTGAACACACGAGAACGATTTTCTTCAAAATGCGAAGGCCCCGGTCATGCCGGGGCTTTCGTCTTTTCTGGCCGCAGCTTTTTGCCTTATGATCGCTTTCAAACCAAGGAGCCGCCAATGCTCTACACCCCTCCCCCGCGCGATCCGAAGGCGCAGGCCATCCGCATCAATCTTTTGTCGGACACGCAGACCCGCCCGACACCTGCCATGCGCGAGGCGATGACGCGCGCCGAGGTCGGCGACGAGCAGCTCGGCGATGATCCCTCAGTGAATGCGCTCTGCGAGCGGATCGCCGACCTCCTGGGCAAGGAGGCCGCCGTCTTCATGCCGTCGGGTACGATGTGCAACGTCGCCTCCACGCTGGTGCACTGCCGGCCGGGCGACGAGATCCTGGCCCACGAGACCGCGCACATCATCTCCCGCGAGGGCGGCGCGCATGCGGCGCTCGGCGGCTTCCAGATCACCCGGCTGTCAGGCGCCGACGGCAAGTTCACGCCGCAGACCTTGCGCAAGGCGCTGCATCCACGAGACCGCTACCAGCCGCCGCAGACGCTGGTCAGCGTCGAGCAGACTGCCAATATCGGCGGCGGCACGATCTGGTCCAAGTCAGATCTCGACGAGATCGTCGATATCGCGCGCGACAACGGCCTTGCCACCCATATGGACGGCGCGCGGCTGCTCAATGCGACGGTCGCCACCCGGATCAGCGCGCGCAAGATGGCGGATGGCTGGGATTCCGTCTGGATCGATTTCTCGAAAGGATTGGGCGCCCCGATCGGCGGCGCGCTGGCCGGCTCCGCGGCCTTCATCGACGAGGTCTGGCGCTGGAAGCAGCGGCTCGGCGGGGCGATGCGCCAGGCCGGCATCGCGGCGGCCGCCTGCCTCTACGCGCTCGATCATCATGTCGAGCGGCTCGCCGAGGATCACGCCAATGCGCGCGCGCTGGCGCGCGGGCTGTCGCAGATCGCAGGGGTCGAGGTGCAGGAGCCGGAGACCAACCTCGTGTTCTTCAAGCCCGACGGCGCGGGCATCACGGGCGAAAAACTGATCGCAACGCTGCGCACGCGCGGCGTGCTGCTGGCGATGATGGACGGCCGCATCCGCGCCTGCACGCATCTCGACGTGACCGCCGCCATGATCGAGGAGATGGTCGGACTGGTGCGGGAGATCGTGCGGGCGGCTTAGGGTGATCGTTATTCCAGTGCCTCGTAGACGAGCTTCTTTACCGCCTGCTGGATGCGGTCGCGCTGCGACGGCGATTGCATCATGCAGATCACGAACATGTCGTCATTGGGATCGATGAAGAAGAAGGTGCCGCCGACCCCGTCCCAGCGATATTCGCCTGCCGGCAGCGGCGGCTTTGCGATCGTGCGCACGGCAAAGCCAAGGCCAAAGCCGTTGTCGCCGCCCGGGTAATAGAGCTTGTCGTGGACGATCCCAGTATCCCCGCCGACATGGTCCGAGGTCATCGCCACCACCGTCTCCGCCTTGAGGTGGCGTCTGCCCTCAAATTCTCCGCGGCCCAGCAGCATCTGCGCAAAGCGGGCATAATCGCCCGCCGTGCCGATCATGCCGGCGCCGCCGGATTCCCAGCGCTTTGGCGCGATCGGCTCGGCGATGCCTCCGATGGGACGGTCGAACCAGTCCCAGGGCAACGGCTCGGCAACCCGCGGCCGCTGGCTCGGGTCGGCGAGGAAGAATGCCGTGTCGGTCATGCCGAGCGGACCGAGCAGCCGCTCCTTCTCGAACTGATAGAGCGACTGTCCCGAGACGATTTCAACGACGCGGCCCAAAACGTCGGTCGAATGACCGTAGTCCCACAGCGTTCCCGGCTGTTCGGCGAGCGGCAGCCTTGCCAGCCGTTCAGCGAAGCTGGCGTTGTCGACATCGCTCTCGAACAGGCCCGCTTTCCCGTAGAGCTTCCGGATCGGGCTGTCGCCATAGAAGCCATAGGTGATCCCCGACGTGTGCCGCAGCAGGTCCTCGATCGTGATCGGGCGCTGCAGCGGCTCGGTCGCAGGCTGCCCCTTGTCGCCGGGGTGTTCGACCGCGACCTTCACGTCGGCAAAGGCTGGAATGTATTTGCTCAGGGGATCGCCGAGCGACAACTTGCCGTCGTCGACCAGCATCATCGTGGCAACCGACGTGATCGGCTTCGACATCGAGTAGATGCGGAAGATCGTGTCGGCGGTCATCGGCGTCCGGGTCACGACGTCGCGGACACCAAGACTCTGGGAATAGACCGGCTTGCCGTGCTGCTGGACCAGGATCACCGCGCCCGGGATCTTTCCGGCGGCGATCTCGCTCGCGAGATAGTCGCCGACGCGCTGGAGTCTTGCCGCCGAAAACTGCCGGCCGGCCGTCACCATCTGCGGTTCGGCAGAGCCGGGTCGCGGAACACTTTCGAGCAGCGCTGCAGCCAGCAATGCGAGCGCCGCCACGGTCCCGACCAGCCGCAGATGACGGTCAGTCCACGAGCGTCTCATCGATCAGCGTTCCCCTGCGCCGACAACCGCATCATCGCCTGCTCATGAAAGCCGGCGCTCTCCTGCGAGAAGCAGCAGAAGATGACGAGCGTCAGTGTCGGCGCGGACGGCAGCGCGTCCACCGTGGTTTTGACCGCGATCTCGGCGGCACGCTCGGCGGGAAAGCGATAGACGCCGGTGGAGATGGCTGGAAAAGCCACGGATGCAAGCGTGTTGGCCCGGCAAAGCTCGACGGCGCGACGATAGCAGGAGGCGAGCAGTTCGTCCTCACCGCGATCGCCGCCCTGCCAGACGGGGCCGACCGTATGAATGACGTGGCGCGCAGGATATCCCCGGGTCACCTTGGCGTCGCCGGTCTTGCAGCCATGAAGCATGCGGCGCAACCAGCTCCGGTCCTGCCGCGCGATGAATGGCGCCGTCGACGCCCCCGCCGCCGAGCAGCAGGTATTGGCGGCGTTGACGATGGCGTCAACGCTCAATGTCGTGATGTTGGCGACTCTGATTTCAAGCCGCGCGGCGCCAACCTGGCGCGTCATCAGGTTTAGGCGGAGGCGCCAGCCACGATGCCCTTGTCGGCGAAGAGCTGCTGCAGCTCGCCGGCCTGGAACATCTCGCGGATGATATCGCAGCCGCCGACGAACTCGCCCTTGACATAGAGCTGCGGAATGGTCGGCCAGTTCGAATACACCTTGATGCCGTTTCGCAGCTCGGCGGACTCGAGAACGTTCAGCCCCTTATACGGCACGCCCACATGGTCGAGGATCTGCACCACCTGGCCCGAGAATCCGCATTGCGGGAATTGCGGCGTGCCCTTCATGAACAGCACGACGTCGTTCGACTTCACTTCAGTGTCGATGAATTGCTCGATGCTCATATTCGCTTCCTTTTTGGGCAGAGCGCCGGGCCACAACTTACAGTACGTAGCCTTGCGACGCTGCCCCGACCGGGCCAGCCCCGGCCCGCATAACCTTCCACCTCAACTATATCTAGCGCAAACCGTTGGCGATCCAAAGCAAAATGCCGAGGAGCTGCCATGCAGCCCTGGCGATCCACAGCCCCGTCAAGATCGCTTGATAGGCTGATGACACTAATCTCATCACCCCCTGAGGTCTTTTATACCGCCGGGAACCTCCTATCTAGGACAGACCTTGCGAAGGAACCCCTGCGCGAAAGCAACGTTCTGCTCTTGCGAACCGGAGATGATCGTGACGAAACCTGCCGCCGCGACGCCACGCCACACCCCCGATCCGTCACTCTCCTCCGGCCCCACCCCACGGGCGGCTCTCGTGGATGCCTTTCGCGCCGTGCGCGACGAGACCGAACGGCGTGCTGCGCCGCTCTCCGCCGAAGACCAGCAGATCCAGTCGATGCCCGATGCAAGTCCGGCGAAATGGCACCGCGCCCATACGACCTGGTTCTTCGAGCAGTTCTTGCTTGCCGAACATTGCGATGGCTACCGCCCGTTTCATCCCGACTACGCCTTTCTGTTCAACTCCTATTATGTCAGCGCAGGCCCCCGTCATGCGCGCCACGAGCGCGGCTTCATCACGCGCCCTCGCGCCGAGGAGATCACGGCCTATCGCCGCCATGTCGATGCAGCCATGGTGGCGTTCCTGCGCCATGCCGACGACGACACGCTAAAGACCGTCGCGCCTCTGGTTGAAGTGGGGCTCAATCACGAGCAACAGCACCAGGAATTGATGCACACCGATATCCTGCATGCCCTCGCGCAGAACCCGCTGTTTCCCGCCTACGATCCGGCCTGGCGCTGTCCGGCATCGACCCGCTCGGCTGATCCGTGGATCACGCTGAACGAAGGCATCCACAGCATCGGGCATGCCGATGACAGTTTTCATTTCGACAATGAGAAGCCCGCCCATCGCATTTTGGTCGGGCCGGTCAGGCTGAACCGCAACCTCGTCACCAACGCCGAGTGGCTGCAGTTCATGGACAGTGGCGGATATCGTACGGCGACGCTGTGGCTGATGGACGGTTTTGCTACCGCAGCCAGGGAGGAATGGCAGGCGCCGGGACATTGGCATGATGTCGATGGCCAGTGGCGGATCATGACGCTTGCCGGACTGAAGCCTGTCGAGCCCGACGCGCCGGTCTGCCACATCAGCTATTACGAGGCCGATGCCTTCGCGCGCTGGGCCGGCAAGCATCTGCCCGCCGAGGCGGAGTGGGAGGTGGCGGCGCGCGGGAGCGAGCTCGACGCGGCATTCGGGGTCGTGTGGCAATGGACCCGCAACGCCTATTCGCCCTATCCGGGCTATCAGCCGGAAACCGGCGCGCTTGGCGAGTACAACGGCAAGTTCATGGTCAACCAGATGGTGCTGCGCGGCAGCTCCTTTGCAACCCCGCGCGGGCATGCGCGCGTCAGCTACCGCAATTTCTTCCCTCCCTCGGCACGCTGGCAGTTCACCGGACTGCGGCTCGCTGACTTTCCGGACTGACCCCCGCACGGAGTAACAATTCCATGAGCGTGCTTGCCAGAACCGCCGCGGCCCCGCGGCCGAAAATGTCCGACTTCGCGCTCGACGCGATCGCGGGCCTGTCGGCAGAGCGCAAGACGCTTCCCGCAAAATATTTCTACGACGACAGCGGATCGGCGCTGTTCGAGGCCATTACGGCCTTGCCCGAATATTATCCGACACGCACCGAGCTCGGCATTCTGAAGGAACGCGCGGGCGAGATTGCGCGCCTCATTCCGTCCGGCGCCACGCTGATCGAATTCGGCAGCGGTTCGACCGCGAAGGCGCGCATCGTGCTGGATGCGGCCGCGGTCGGCGCCTATGTGCCGGTCGACATCTCGGCCGGGTTTCTCAGCCAGGAGGCGGCGCGGCTCGGGCGCGACCTGCCGGGCCTTCGCGTGTTGCCGGTCGCGGCCGACTTCACCAAGCCGTTCGAGCTGCCGCCCGCTGTTCGTTTGCGCGCGCGCGTGGGATTCTTTCCGGGCTCGACCATCGGCAATTTCGAGCCGCCGGAAGCGGCCGGGTTCCTGC
>Ga0207693_10002660_pt1 | contig 15522 bp, 16 predicted proteins | sample LARL81metaG_FD_184347 | JGI IMG/M metagenome (GOLD analysis project Ga0207693, IMG submission 184347) | Corn, switchgrass and miscanthus rhizosphere microbial communities from Kellogg Biological Station, Michigan, USA - LAR L8-1 metaG... | ecosystem: Host-associated > Plants > Roots >...
CCGAAGCGCAGGTCCGCATCGGCGAGGCCGCGACGGGCATCGGCCGCGATATGGACAACACCGGTCTCGCGATTCAGCGCGCAAAGGACAAGACGGAGCAGATGCAGGCGCGGGCGTCGGCGATCGACGAGCTCGTGACCGCAGGCGACCTCGAGGAGCTGGGCTCGGACAAGACGCAACTCGACCGTGAGCTCTCGCAGCTCGCATCACAGCAGCAGGTCGACAAGGAGCTAGAGCAGCTCAAGACCGAGGTCGGCTCGGGTACCGAGAAGAAGGAGCTCGAAACCTAAGCCGCGAGTGCCGTCTCGTCGGCGACGTCGGCCGGTATCACCGCACGCCGGCTGAGCAGGTAGACGCCGGTGCCTGCCGTCACCAGGCAGGAAGAGGCGGTGAGCAGCCGGTAGTCGATGACGGTCACGAGGGCAGCGCCTACTGCGATCGAAACGGTCTGCGGTGTGCCGATCAGCGTCTCCGCCGCGCCAGCGACCCGGCCCTGCAACCTCGCCGGCGAGCGTAGCTGGATCGCAGTCGCGAAGCCGACGATGAACCAGGCGATTCCGGCTCCCGCCACCGCAATCCCTACGAGCACGAGCGGGAGACTCGACGTGACGAAGCTCAGCTCGCCGACGGCGAAAAGCCCCATGCCGAACCCGACGAGCTTGACGTCCCCGACGCGGCGCAAAACACGAGCGGCTGTCACGCCGCCGGCGATCGCACCGACTCCCTGCAGTGAGCTCAACACACCGAAGAATGACGTCGACCGATGTAGCCCCTGGTCGATGACGGCGAAGATCACCGTCTCCGAAAAGCCGACGAAGAGCAGACAAAGCCCGGTCGCGACGACGATCTGACGAAGGGGCAACGTGCGGGCGATGTGTCGCGCTCCGGCGAGAAGCTCCTCCATGAAGTGGTGTTCTTCTCTAGCGAAGCGAGGCTCCTCGACCTTCAGCAGCAACAGCGAAGTCACGACCGCGACGAAACTGAGTGAGTCGAGGACAGCGACCGCGCCGCCCCCGACCGACGCGTAGATCGCCGCGCCGACCAGGGGCGCGATCAGGCGCAGCCCTTCTCGGACGGTCTGGAACAAACCGTTCGCCTCGCCGAGCAGGTCGCGCGGCAGGATCACCGTCATGAAGGCCGACCGGGCGGCGGCGGCGAGCGTGCCGGCGGCGCCGTAGAACGCAGCGACCGCGTAGATGATCCAGGCATCCCCGCGGTCGTGGACGAACAGAAGCGACAGAACCATGACCGATTCGACGGAGTACGTCGCGATCATCACCTTCCGCCGCGACAGCCGGTCGACCAACAGTCCCGCGAGAGGCGAGAGCAGTGACGGCAGCGCCAGCGCGAAGAAGACGAGGCCCGCAGCCGAGTTACTGCCCGTCAGGTCCTTCATCCACACGCCGAGCGCGATGAAGATCGCCCAGTCCCCGAACACGGACACCGACCAGCCGAAGAGAAAGACGCGCGCGTCCCTGATCCGCAACAGCTGGCGCATCAGGTCCTCGTCTGCTCGAGCGTGAGCGCGGTCGCCTCGGCCAGCAGTGGGTCGAGGACGACGTCGTCGTCCTCCACGGGCTCGGGCATCTTGCCGATCGAGCGGACCGGCGAGAACAGCACCGGCAGGAACGGCAGGCAGCAGCCGATTCCGCCGATGATCAGGGTCTCCTTCAAGCCGACCCAGGTACCGAGTGCTCCACCGAGCAGAGCGCCGAGCGGGATCGTTCCCCAGACGATGAACCGCATAACGGAGTTCATGCGGCCCTGGATTCGGCCCGGCGTGATCGTCTGGCGCAGACTGACCTGCGTGACGTTGTAGAGCACGTTCGTGAAGCTGCCGATCAGCAAGGCCGGCGCCAGGACGAGGAGCGCAGCGTTTCCGTGCGGAGCAAACGCGGCGATCAGCGACATCGGGCCGCCGAGCACCGACGCCGCGATGATCGTCGTCCCGACGCCGAGCCGCGTGGAGATGCGACCCGCGGTGAACGCCGCCAGGAGCGCGCCGAGGTTGGCGAGGCTGAACGTGAGCCCGATGACGCCCGGACGCAGGTCGAGCACCCGCACCGCATAGACCAGCAACACCGCGAACCACAGGCTCCCGAAGAAGTTGAAGGACGCAGTGCACGCGGCGATGCTCTTCAGGTAAGGGTGGTGAAAGACGTAGCGGAGACCTTCGGCGATCTCGTCGCGCATGCGCGGTGACACTTCTGCTTCACGCTTCTTCTGCGGCGGCTCCGCCTTGCGGATCCGGAAGATGAGAAGCGCTGAGCCGAGGTAGCTGACGGCATCGAAGACGATCGCAACGGGCGCGCTCAACAGATCGACGAGGACCCCGGCAAGACCCGGACCACCGAGCTGCGCGCTCGAGCGGCTGATCTCCAGCTTCGAGTTCCCCTCGACAAGCTGGTGCCGGTCGACGAGCGCGGGCAAATACGACTGGTAGGCGACGTCGAAGAAGACGGTCGCGATCCCGACGAGGAAGCCAACCGCATAGAGCTGCCAGATCGTCAGCGCATCGAATGCGTACGCGATCGGGATCGAGATCAGGAGCCCCGCGCGCGCAAGATCTCCGAGGACGAGAATCGGACGACGCGGCAAACGATCGACCATACTCCCGCCGGCAGGCTGACGAGGACGAAAGGGAGAAACTCGACGACGTTCAGGGCCGCGATCTCGAACACCGACGCGTGCAGCACGATCACCGCGGTGAGCGGCAGCGCGAGCGCGCTGAACTGCGTCCCGAACTGACTGACGGTCTCCGCCGACCAGAGCTTGAGAAAATCCGAGTGCTGCCAGAGACCCCTTTCTGGCCGGAGGGTCACGACTGCTCGGTGGCCTCCACCAGTGCGGGCGCCCGCTCGATGCGGACGTCGCCCGACACGGTCTTCGCAAAGACTTCGACGAGCGGGCTGTCAGGGGCGGGCGCCTGTGCAGGCGCGTCTCCGAGGTCGAGCTCCGAGCTCGTCGACCCGCTCACCGTGTTCGCATCGACGAAGACCCGAGCGCCGCTGCGAATGCCGACGGTGACGTCGCCGGAGATCGCCTTCAGCTCGATGCGGCCCTTCAGAACCGCTTCGAAGTTCTGGTCCCCGGAAACGGTGTTGGCGCCGATCGACGCCCTGGCGTCACGCACGTGCACGTCGCCCGAGACGAGCTGTGCCCGCAGATCGCCGCCGACCGAGCCCACATGGAGGTCGCCTGACACGCTCTGAACGTCGAGCGACGCCTGCGCCTGGTCGAGATGCACGTCGCCGCTCGCCGTCTTGATGCGAACCGCTCCACGGGCCTCGTCGAGCTGCAGATCGCCGGAGGCCGTCTTGATCTCGACGCCGCCGTACTCCCCGCGCGCCACCAGGTCAGCGGACTTGGTGCGAACGTCGAGGTCTGCACCCTTCGGACAACTGATCCGCAGGAGAACGTCGGGCCCGCCAAAGCGAATGTCAGGGCCTCGGCTGAGGGAGATGAAGATCCCCTGTCGCGACTTCGCCTCGACGATGACCTCGTGCCCGTCTCCGCGCTTGACCAGCTCGATGCGGGAGTTGTCGACGAGGTCGCGAACTGCGTCGTTCTTCGCGATTGCCTCCAGCTCGATGCGCGTTTCGTCGGTGCCGGACGTCTCGATCTCGATCTCGCCTGCGGGAATCTCGAGGTTGAGCAGCAGGGGCCCCGGCGTGGAATAGGTTTCGTTCCGCATCAGAGGATGTAGCGGCCCGCGTTGAAGTGCTGGATGTCGCCGCGAATCGCGTCGCGCGCGTGGATCGTCTTCTCGTAGGAGACGCGCACCGGCTCGTCGTCGCGGAGCTTCTTCGCTTCGCGGCGCGGCATCAGCGCCAGCGCCAGTCCGAATGGGAGAGGAAGAACGTGCATCGTCGCTCCTTTCAGCTTTGGCCGTAGCCGGTCATGCGGCGTCCACCGGGGGTGTTGCGCCGCTTGGGGTCCGCACTGCGGGTGATCTGCTGCAGCAGCCAGGTGTTCGCCGAGACTCCGGCCTCCTGGGCTGCACCGTCGACGATCGTCTTGAGCGTCTCGGGGAGCCGCAGCGTGATCCGCGCGGTGAGGTCTTCGAGCCCCGACGGCGGAGGCGCGCCGGGATCCGGGACGTAGACGAGCTCGGGCTCCCCGGCCGCCACGCGCACTTCCACGTGTCCGTCGGGAAGCTGGTTCGTGAGCTCTGCGGCGGCCTCGCCGAGGGCATCCATCAGCCTGAGTCGGAGGGATGACTCGAGAGCTGTCGCGATCCGGCGTGCGGCTTCAGCAACCGCTTCGTCGCCGATCCCGGCGACGTTCGCCAGATCTTGTTGAAGAGCCTCGACATAGGCCGCCACGTCCATGGGCGGCACTATGACATCAGTGTGATGTCATGTCAAGGCGAAGATAGTGTCACCAGTGTGTCACGGTGACGCAAATGGCGCAAATTGCGGGGAGAATGGGCCTAGAGCGGCGCATCGAAGACCCCGAACCAGCGGGACAGATCCGGTTCGATCGGCAGCTCCTTCTCCAGCTTGGCCTTGAGCTCCAGCTCCTCGGCGTTGTCGCGCTCCTTGCCCTCACCGGCGGGAACGAAGGGCCAGAAGGCACCCCGCTTGTAGCCGTAGACCCAGTAGACGGGCTCCTTGCCGCCTTCGAACTTGAACACGGCCGCGAGGAGCTGGCCGCCGAAGCCCGCTTCCTCGAGGCCCTGCGCGACCGCGTGAACCCCGGTCACCTGGTCTTCGAGATCCGAGTCTCGGACGATGATCCATGTGTAGCCGAAGGCGTCCTCGCGGCGCTCGAGCTTCGAGCCGGACTCTGCCGCTACCCCATCGAGCAGCTGCTGCAGGTCGTTCTCGGCGCGCACGAAGTCGCCCGACGACAGCGGCTTGAAGACGACCCCTCCCGCGCCGGCAGAACGCAGTCCGAGCTCCGTGTCGAGCGTGACGGCAGCGGTGCTCAGTGCAAACAGGCGCTCGCGCGCCGGACCGGCGAGCTTCTGCTTCCCGAAAAGCGCGTCTCGAAGCCCCACGCGGGGGTCAGGCGACCGGTCGGCCCATTTCCCGCGCGATCTCCGCGAGGGCGGCCAGCCGCTTCTCGAGCGGCGGGTGCGTCAGGAAGAGCCCGTGGATCGAGCCCTTCACGCTCGCCGGGATGATGAAGAACGCGTTCATGCTCTCGACCTCGCGCAGGTCTTGCTGCGGGATCCGGAAGATCTCGCTCGAGATCTTCTGCAGCGCGCTCATGAGATTCTCGGGCGCGCCGGTGATGAGAGCCGAGCCGCGGTCGGCTGCGAACTCGCGATAGCGGGAGATGGCCAGAATCAGGATCTGGCTGAGGAAGTACGTCACCACGGAGACGACCAGGACGATCAGCCACACGGGAACCTGGTTATTGTCGCGGCCGCGGCCGCCGCCGAACATCCCGCCGTAGAGGCCGAACCGGGTGAGGATGCCGGCGAGCATGGCGAAGAAGCTCGCCAGGGTCATGATCAGGACGTCGCGGTTCGCGACGTGAGAGAGCTCGTGCGCGAGGACGCCCTCGACTTCCTTCGGCTCGAGACGCTGCCAGAGACCTCGCGTGACGGCCACAGCCGCATGCTTCGGGCTCCGGCCGGTCGCGAAGGCATTCGGGACATCAGTGTCGATGACCGCGACCCTTGGCTTCGGCAGGTCGGCCAGCGCGCACAGGCGCTCGATCATGTCGTGGAGCTCGGGCGCCTCGTCGCGTTCGACGATCTTCGCGCCCGATGCCTTCAGTGCGAGCTTGTCGGACGTGAAGTACTGGAAGAAGGCAAGGCCGACGACGATCACGATCATCGGAACGAGGCCGACGCTCAGGACCTGGAAGAGGATGACCGCAAAGACGACGTACAGCAGTCCGAGCAATGAGCCCGTGAGGAGTATTCGGAGGGTCAGACCGGAGTCGCGACCGTAAGACCTGCGTTTCATCGAGAATCGCTCTCCTTGGAGGCGAGGTTGGTGAGACGAATCGTAGCCGCGGGGCTCGTGGCTGCGGGTTTCCTAGGCGCCTCCGCGGTGGCGCAGGCCCGCCCGACGATCTACGTCATCGAGCCTGGGGTGGCGGGTTGGAGCCCCTACCGGCCCGGGAGCCCGATCGGCGGGGCGCGGCCCGCCCTCGGTCTCTACGTGCCCGGCGCCGGCGGGACGGTGAGCCGTGCCGGCACGATCGCCGCGCTCAGGCGAGGCAAGGTCGAGAACGCCGCTCTCGGGGGCCGGGCGAGCGGCAAGATCCTGGCCGACGTCGTCTTCGGCGTCCCGGACAACCCGGTCGAGCCCGCGGCCTATTTGACGCTGCCTCCATCGGGCACCCATCCGAACACCACGCGCTACCTGGTGGCGATCGCCGGCGCGGGCTACCACGGCATTCTCACGTCGGACTCGACGCGGATCCGCGGCCTCGTGTCGGTCGCGGACATCGCCCCCACGCTGGTCGCACTGGAAGCAGGGCGCTCGCCGCCGATCAACTCGAAGGCGGACTCCGATACGCAGCGGGATCTGCGCGAGCTCGACAGGCGCTTGACACGGGTGCACCACGACCGCGGGTGGGTGACGGTCGTCGTGGTGTTCACGATGCTGTTGCTCATCCCCGTCGCACCACGTGCAGCCGTGCTCGCCGGCGCTGCGGCGGTGAGCGCGTCGCTCCTGGTCTCGTGGGCCGAAGCGACGCGACTGTCGGTCGTCCTCGTCGCGATGGCCGTGCTGACGGCGGGCCTCGCGGTCGCGGGGTCGCTGCGCCGGCGTTTCGTTCCACTCGTCGTCGCCGGCTTCCTCGTAGCGCTCACCGTGGTGCTCGCGGTCGATCCCGAGTTGAACTCCCTCGCAGTGCTGGGTGCGCGCCCCGACGGCGGCGGACGCTTCTACGGGATCGGCAACCAGGTCGAAACGTTGCTCTTGCCACCGGTCCTCGTTGCCGGGGCGATCGCCGGCACTCGCTGGATCATCCCACTCGCCGCCCTCGCGCTCGTCGCGATCGGCTGGAGCAAGGCCGGCGCCGACGGCGGCGGTGTCGTCGTCTTCGCAACAGCGCTCGGGGTGCTCGGCCTTCGTCTGCGCGGACTCGCGCTCACGCCGCGGCGGCTTGCAGTCGTGGCGGTTGCGGTCGTCGTCGTCACGCTCGCCTTCGTCGGCCTCGACGCCGCGCTAGGAGGTTCGTCCCACGTGACTCGCGCCGTCGGAACCGGCCCCGACTCGCTCCTCGGCGACCTGGGCCATCGCCTCCATCTGTCCTGGGCGTCCGCGACCGACCACTGGTACCGCATCCTCATCTTCCTCAGCTGCTTCGCAGTGCTCGTGTTGTTGGGCACGATCGGGCGCCGTCGCGCAACGGTGGACGCGATGCTCGCCGGGCTCGTCGTCTCGTTGCTCGTCAACGACACACCCGTCGACGTCATCGGTCTCGGCGCGCTCGGCTGCTTGGCTCTCGTCCGTTGGGAGTCAGTAGACTCGCGCCCGATGCGCCGCGGAGCCATGACCGCCGCCTTCGCGCTGGCCGTACTGGCCCTTGCGGGCTGCGGCAAAACGGGCGTCGTCCAGCCGTTGCCCGAGACCGTCGTCGGCACCCTCCAGGCGGCTGCGCCCGGAAAGGCGATCTTCATCGCTCAAGGCTGCGGCTCGTGCCACACGTTCAAGGCCGCCGGCCCTGACGCGGTCGGAACAATCGGGCCCGATCTCGACAAGCTTGCGGCCTATGCGAAGACCGCGAATCAGCCGCTGGCGCAATTCGTCCACGACTCGATCGCCACCCCCGACAAGTACATCCAGAGCGGCTACCCCAAGGGCGTCATGCCGAAGTCCTACGGATCGCTGCCCCCGGCCGACCTGACGGCCCTCGTCGACTTCCTGACGAAGCCGCAGGGCTGAACCTCCCGCAGGACTTCCCGCGCGAGATCGACGCGGTCGCCTGCGACCTCGACCGCACGTTGATCGCGGAGGACGCTGTCCTACGCCCACGCACGCGCGCGGCAATCGAGCGCACGCTGGAGGCGAACATCCACGTCGTCCTCGTTACAGGGCGCATGTTCCGGTCGGTCCGCCCCTATGCACTCGAGGCGGGCATCGAGGGTCCGCTCGTCTGCTACCAGGGTGCGGTCGTTGCGGACCCAGTCGGTGGGCACTGGCTGCGACACGTCCCGATACCGCTAGAGCTCGCGCGCGAGACGATCGCCGCGCTGAAGGACGAGGGCTTCTCGCCGAACTGCTACGTCGACGACGAGCTGTACGTCGCGGAGGTCACGCCCGAAGCGAGGCGCTACGCCGACTTCCAGCACCTCGAGCTCCACGAGGTGGGCAACCTGCTCGAGTGGCTCGACCGGCCGCCGACGAAACTGGTCGTCATCGACGACCCTGAGGTGCTGGACGATCTGAAGCAGCGGATGCTCGAACGCTTCGCGGGCCGGCTCTACATCTCCAAGTCGCTGCCGTACTTCCTCGAGTTCGCCTCGCCCAAGGTGACGAAGGCTGCCGGGCTCGACTTTCTCGCAGAGCGGCTCGGGTTCAGTCGCGAACGGACGGTCGCGTTCGGCGACGGCGAGAACGACATCGAGCTCGTCGCCTGGGCGGGTTACGGCGTGGCCGTCGAGAACGCCGACGAACGCGTGAAGGAGGTCGCGGACTTCATCTGTCCCTCAGTGGAGGAAGAAGGAGTGGCTCAGGTGCTCGAGGCCTACCTAGACTCCCGGCCATGATCGATCTCCGCGCAGCGCGCACCGACCCGGAGGCCTTTCGGCTCGCGCTCGCGCGGAAGGGAGCCGCCGAAGTCTTCGACGAGCTGCTCGCCGCGGATCAGGCAGTCCGCGAGATCCAGCCACGGGTCGAGGAGCTGCGCGCGGCGCGCAAGGTCAAGGGCAAGCCGACGCCTGAGCAGCTCGCCGAGCTCGAGCGGATCAAAGGGGAGCTCCAGGCGCTCGAGCAGCAGCTCGCCGCGACGGAAGGTCGCCGTAAAGACCTGCTCAACCGCGTGCCGAATCCGCCCGACGAGGCCACACCGGATGGATCGACGGACGAAGACGCGGTCGAGATTCGCCGCTGGGGCGATCCGCCGTCGTTCGACTTTCCCGTTCGCGACCATCTGGAGCTGGCGGCCGGCGGGATCGATCTCGAACGTGCTGCAAAGGTCTCCGGCTCGCGCTTCGCGTATCGCGTCGGCGATGTTGCGTTGCTCGAGCTCGCGCTCTACCGGTTCTCGCTGGACCGGCTCGGGAACCGTGGCTTCACGCCAGTGCTGCCACCCGTGCTCGTGCGCGAGGAGGCGATGTACGGGACCGGGTTTTTCCCGACGGAGGAGGTCAACATCTACGCGGTCGAGCGGGACGAGCTCTTCCTCGTCGGGACGAGCGAGGTCCCGCTTGCGGCGATGCACGGCGGCGAGATCCTGGACGACGACGCTCTTCCGCTGCGCTACGCGGGCTATTCGACCTGCTTCCGGCGCGAGGCGGGCGCCGCCGGGAAGGACACGCGCGGCATGTTCCGCGTCCACCAGTTCGACAAGGTCGAGATGTTCGTCTTCACACGGCCTGAGTGGTCGCACGAAGAACACGAGCGGTTGCTCGAGATCGAGGAGGAGCTCGTCCAGGAGCTCGAGCTGCCCTACCGCGTCGTCAATATCGCAGCGGGCGAGCTCGGCGCGTCCGCAGCGAAGAAGTACGACATCGAGGCGTGGTTCCCGTCGCAGGAGCGCTATCGGGAGATCACTTCGACGTCCAATACGACGGACTATCAGGCGCGCCGTCTAGAGATCCGCCACCGGCGAGACGAGAAGCAGCTCGAGCCGGTGCACACGCTGAACGGCACAGCGGTCACAGGCCGCGCGATGCTGGCGATCATGGAGAACTTCCAGGCAGAAGACGGCAGCGTCTCCATCCCGGACGCGCTGCACGAGTTCGGCGCCCCGCGAAAGCTCGGCGCCGAGCGCACACGCGCCTGAGTCCGGCCAAAGTACGCTGTCTCCACGGCGGGGTGCCGGAGCGGCCGAACGGGGCGGTCTTGAAAACCGCTGACCGTCGCAAGGCGGTCCGTGGGTTCAAATCCCACCCCCGCCGCTAGTGAGCGGCATCGCGGCCTCGCTGGGCTCGCACAGCGTCGTGAGTGTGGCGAGCCCGGGTCGACAAGTAAGCAATCTGGAAAAAGAGGTGCCCTGCGCTTTCGTAGCTCACCCGTAGCTGGCACACTGAACATCGATGAACGCGCTCTGGGTCACACTTCTTTTGGCCGCTCCCTGGCTTGCGGCGATCGCTTACACGTGGTCGCGAGCGCCGCGCATGGAGGGTCCGCCACCGTCGATGGCGGATCGCACACGCGCGCGCCTCTGGTCCTAGAGCCTTAGCGCCTTACCGATGGGCATCGGCCGTCAAAGCGGCCACCATCGTCCATCAGCTCGCGACCAGGTGCTCTCGCCGTCCGATCGCGACGGCCTCTAGGCGCGAGTGGGCGTTGAGCGCCCGCAGGATGTGTCGGATGTGGTTCCGGACCGTCTCAGTGCTGAGGTGAAGCTCATGCGCGATCTGTTCGGTCGAGCGGCCGAACTCGAGCAGGCGCAACACCTCTGCCTGCCTCGGCGTCAGGTGCGGATGGGGCGGCCGGGGCGGGTCGTCGTCTTCGATGTTCTTGACCTGTCCGAAGACACCGATCACATGGCCGCCCCTGCGGAGCGGAACCGCGCTGAGCTCGACCGAGAGGCGCTCGCCATCGGCGCCCATGACCACCGCCTTGTTATCCGAGCCGGCTGACGGCCCGTGAAGATTCCGGCTAAAGATCTCCCGTGCCCGCCGCGAAAACTCGGGTGCGACGACAGAGGTGAGCTGGCGGCCGCGAACGTCCCCAACGAGCTTGCGCGCTGCCGGGTTCAGCCAGCGGATGATCCCGTGGCGGTCGATCACGTAGGAGGGCACACGGACCCGGTCGATTGCATCTTCCACCTCGCCGCCCAGGGACTCGAGCTCGGACATTGGCTTCGAGTTTGGTACTTGCGCAACTCCGGCGCAAGTACGGCTCGCGAGCCTCTTGCCTGAGGTCGGTCAGGCGCTGAAAGCTTCGACGTTCACCCAGACGTGCGAGCCCCGGAGGGCTGCGAGTGGACGGGCAGAGCGCCCGGGAACGGTCCCGATTCCACTGGAAGCTCGAGCAAGAAGGTCGATCCCTGCCCCTCGCTCGATTCGACCCAGATATTTCCCCCCATGCGGTGGACGAGCTCACTGCATATGTAGAGGCCGAGCCCCGTCCCGCCGACGCCTCGCGTCATCTGCGGGTCAAGGCGATAGAACTTCTCGAAGATTCGGGCCAGTTCGTTCGATGGGATGCCGATGCCTTCGTCCTTCACGTAGAAGATCACCGTCTCTTCCTCAGACGACTGTCCCGACTGTAGTCCGACCTCAATTCTGCCGCCGTCAGGCGAGTACTTCATCGCGTTCTCGATCAGGTTCACGATGACTTGCCGAACCTTGTCGCGGTCAGCCGCAACGAAAGGAACGGACTCGGGAGCAACCGGTTCGATCGAGATCTCCGGCGGAGCGTGCGCGCGCGCGGCCTCGACAGCCCGTTCGACCAGTTCGACCGGGTCAAATGGCTCCGAGCCTAGGTCGACCCGTCCTGAATCAAGCTGGTTCGCGAGCAGAATCTCGTTCACGATCCGCCCCAGGCGCTCTGACTCTTCCGCGATCAGCGAGACGAACCGCTCGCGGCCGGCCTCGTCGAGCGCGAAATCGTGACGGAGAAGCGTCTGCGCGGCTCCATATACCGCGGCGAGCGGTGTCCGCAGCTCATGGGAGGCGGTAGCGATGAAGTCGGCCTTCAGCTCCTCGAGTTGGCGGCCCTCCGTCACGTCACGGAAGGCGTAGACCGTCCCGCCGAAGAACTTGACGCCCGAGATCGCGATCCATCGCTCTCCGTGCTCTATCTCGATCGGGATCATCACTTCGGGGTGGCCCGGAGCGGGTGAGGTCGAGATGGGGATCGAGTCGACGGCCTCGCGCCAGCCGGGAATTACCTCTGCCGGAGGACGCCCCAGGACGGCGGCCGAGGCAATTCCCGTGATGCTCTCGGCAGCAGGGTTCCAGAGCCGCACGACGTCGGCCCGATCGAGGAGGAGGACGGCGTCGGCGACATATGTGAGGACGCGGGCGGCGTCGGCGCGCTCCTCGACCTCGAGGTAGAGACGAGCGCGATCGATCGCGATGCCGATCCGCGCTGCCAGATCCTCGGCGAGCGCGAGCTCGTCCGCACCGTACTCGAGCCCGCGCGCGCTACGTGCGAGCGTCAGGGCACCGAGCGGCCGGCCTCGACTCGCGAGCGACACACAGATCAGCGAGGCCACCTCATCGGGAAGTCCAGGCTCGGCGCGCTCCTCGTCCAGGGAGGCGTGATGCACGAGCGCCGGGATCACCAGGTGGCGTCCAGACTTGATCACGGTTTGCACGAAGCCGTCGGGCTCCCGGGCCGGGTCTGCACCGCGCGGTTCGGCGCGCGCAACTCCCATCCGCCTCAGTTCCCCACTCGCCTCGAGAACGTCGACGGCGCACCAATCAGCGAGATCGTGAACTGCCAATTCGACCACGCGCTGGATGGATGTCTGCGTGTCCATAGCGGCGCCGAGAACGTCACCGGCCTCGCGCAGGAGATCGAGCCGACGCTGTTTTATAGTTCGCTGGTTGGCCGCAGTGCGCTCGGCGGCGCGCAACTGTTCTCGCTCGTTGTCCGCTCGCTTGCGCTCACTGACGTCCACCAAAAATGTCTGGGCGTAGAGCGCCTTGCCCACGACATCCCGGATCGTGACGGTCTCCTCACGGACCCAGATGATCCGCCCATCGCGAGCAACGAGCCGGTACTCGCAACGGAGCCGGGGCCCGTCAGCGTCCGCACTCTCGTGTGCATCGAGCACTTTCTTGCGGTCTTCGGGATGTAGAAGCCTGGAGAAAAGCTTTGGTTCGGCACTCCACTCCGCAGGCGAGTAACCGAACATCGCCTCGACTTGTGGGCTGATGTACACGCAGGAGCTTCGGTCACCCGGAGCAGACAGCCACGTCAACAGGGGGAGATTCTCAGTGATGGCTCGGTAGTCGGCCTCCGCCTGCCGCAGCTGTTCGCGTAACCGTGCTGACTCGGTGTGAGTACGCTCGCGTTCGGCTCGAGCCCACATTCGCCCGGCCGCCAGGCCGACAAACGTTGCCAGTACGAGCGCGAGCGCGGACAGCCCACCCGACGCATCGGTTGCCAACCACGTCAGGGCAGTCACGCCGCCCACGATCACCAGCGCAATTACGGCGGCTAGAAGGAGACGAAGTGAAGACCGGGCGGGTCCGGACACGGGCGACGCGCGTGAGCCTAACTCCGCGGTCGCGGGGTCACAAGGCGATTTGGTGAATTCGGACAGTCCTCGCTCCCAACAGCGGGCGTCGTACCTCGAAGGCACGTCATTTCGCTCCGAAAGCCCGCTTTCCTCCTCCTGGGGCGAGTTGGCTAGGGAAGAGCAAGCAAGAGGTACGCGTGGCCTGCTACGGCGGGCCTTCTGCGTTACTGGTCCAGATGAACCGCGACGTCCGCGGCTGCGCCTTCCTTCTCCACGACCACGTGATCCTTCGCCTGGTCGACGACCGACTCGATCTCGGGCATCGCGTGGCCTTTTGCGACCACGAAACGGGTGGGATCCGCGCGGACGAACTCGTACTCGGCGGAAGTCAGGACGACCCTCTGGGCACACTCCGGATCGGAGCACTCGCACAGGAAGTCGTAGGTCGAATCCTTCTGACCAAAGCTGTCGGAAATCTCACGGATGCGCTCGTTCACATCCCTGAAGAGCGCCTCGTTCAGCGCCAGGCGCTCTTCCTGTTTTTTCTCCATTGAGTGACTGTAGCTAGCGGACGAGGTACAGCACGAGCGTCGCCACCGCCACGAGCAGGAGCACGAACGCGGCGTAACGGACAACACGCGGGTCGCGGGGCGCCCGCAGGACGTTGACCTGTACCAGCAGGTCGCCAGGGATCGATCCGGCGCCGGCATCGTTTCCGTCACCGCCGACCCGGAGCTGTGCACCGTCCTGCACGCCCGGTGGGACGACCAGGCGGATCCGCCGCTCCGCCGCGACGACGCCGTCGCCGCCGCACTGCGAGCACGCCTCTCCGACGCATGCCGGACACGGCTCGATCTGCAGCAGGTTCGCGACGTCGAGCTGCGAGACCGTGCGCTTCCGGCCGGAGCCCCCGCAGGCGTTGCATTCCGGATCGGGCAGGCCGACCGAGCCGCGCCCCCAGCAGGCCTCGCAACGGACGGCGGCTACGTAGTGGACGATCCGGCGGGTTCCCTCCGCGGCCTCGAAGTTCCGTAGCTCGATCGCGATGTGGACGTTCTCACCGCGAGCCGCCACGGTCGGGCGCGCTTCCCACAGCGCGTCGTCGAAGCCCTGGTTGCCTCGCCCCCGGTAGCCGTACCGGTCGTAGAGCAACCGTGCCTCGCGCTTGGAGAGGACCGCATAGGCCTCGGCCAGTTCACGGAACCTGGCCTCGGCATCGGGGGCGTCGGCAACATCGGGATGCCACTCCCGGGCCAGGTCGTGGAAGGCGCGCTTGATCGCTTGGCCGTCCGCATCCCGTGGGAGGCCCAGCACCTCGTAGTAGTCCCTCTTAGCGACAGCGGCCATCTGGAGAATTGTGTCTTACCACGCAGACGCCGCAACCGATTCGGGCCTCCGGGAGTTATTCGGATATGCGGTCCGTAGCAGTGGCAGCGGTCTTGGTCGGAGCCGGCCTCGTGGCCGGGCACGCCCTGGCGGACACTGTTCCGGTTCCGGTGCCGACCGTGCCCGTTCCCGTGCCCACACTCCCCGTTCCGGTGCCCAAGGTGACGATGCCGTCTCCGCCGGTCGCCGTGCCGGTGCCGGCGAGCCCGAAGGCTCCTGCCCCGGCCCTACCTGCGCCGGCCGCCGGAAGCGGCAGCTCGACCCCCTCGGCACCGACCGTCGCTTCTTCGGTCGACTTGGCTGCCGCGACGGTCGGCTCGATCCTGGGGAGTTCCTCATCAGTGCCTTCCTCAGCCGGGAGTTCCAGCTCGTCGAATCGAAGCCGGCCTGAACCCCTGCGGATGGAGAGCATCCATTCGTCCCGGTCCTGGATCTCGACCTCCGGGCCGAAGCGCCGACGAGGCACGACGTTCACCTTTGTGCTTCCGCGCGACACGCGGGTGATCTTGGTCGTCAAGCAGGTCTCGCCGACCTGCCGGATCGCCGGGCAGCTCTCGGTGCAGGGGCACGCCGGCCTCAACCGAGTCCGCTTTCCGGGACGAGGGAAGCACCTGCAGCTCGTGGCCGGCACCTACCGCATCTCCGTGCGCAGTCGTCCAGGAAGACTTTTGCGGCGCGTGACGATCGTCGTCGTCGACGGCGGCGCGCCGAGCTCGAGTGAGCTGTCGTCGGCTCGGGCGGCGAACGTCTGCACCTCAGTGAGCAGCCTGGCCTCGGCCACGGCCGGGTCGACCGGCGCGTCGAACGAGAGCCTCTCCGTCGGCCACCCCTCGGCCAGCGGCGGCCCTGCTCGGGGCAGGCGTC
>Ga0207693_10002661_pt1 | contig 15520 bp, 14 predicted proteins | sample LARL81metaG_FD_184347 | JGI IMG/M metagenome (GOLD analysis project Ga0207693, IMG submission 184347) | Corn, switchgrass and miscanthus rhizosphere microbial communities from Kellogg Biological Station, Michigan, USA - LAR L8-1 metaG... | ecosystem: Host-associated > Plants > Roots >...
GTCCCTGCTGGACGCGACGCTCAGCGAGGTGGCCCGGCCGGTGCTGGCCCGCGCCGCCCAGCTGGCCGCGCGGCATCAGGCCGCGCTCACCCCGGAGCACCAGCGCCTGCTGGCCGCGCTCAACCGGGTCGCGGACCTCGCGCCACTGGGCGGCGAGGATGGCCACCGGGGAGCAGGCCAGGGCATCCGCATCTCCTCCTGACCCGTTGACTGGATCAGGGCCCAGCCGGGCCGCCGGGCCAGCCTGGCAGCACGTGTGCGGTGCAGCCCACCCGGCGCAGGGACCCGTCGGCCAGCCAGCGACCAGGTCAGCTGGGTGCTGGCGCCCGCAACCCAGGCTGTTGAAACTTTGTCGATTATATATACAATTCAACGCTATGACGGCTGGTACGGCTGCTGGCCAGGCGGCCCGTGAGGTGTCCACCTGGGATTCGGTGACGCTGAAGTGACCACGGCGGAGCTGGCGGACCGGTATTCCTCCCTGACCTTCGCCGAACTGCCCGGCCCCGTGGTCTCCCGGGTCCGCACCAGCGTGCTCGACATCCTCGGCTGCATGGTTGCCGGGCGGTCACTGCCCTCCACCGCCATTCTGGCTGGGCTGACCCCGGATCTCGGTGGCTCGGGGCCGAGCACCGCGGTGACCGGTGGCCGGGTCTCGGCCCCGTGGGCCGGACTGGTCAACGCCACGTCCGCGCACGGCGTCGAGCTGGACGACACGGACAACTCCGCCTCGCTGCACCCAGGGAACGTGGTCATCCCGGCCGCGCTGGCTGTGGCACAGGCCGTCGGGGCGGACGGGGCCCGCACGGCGGCCGCGATCGTCGCCGGGTACGACGCGATGATCCGGATCGGCCGGGCGGCCGGGGCGCAACGCCAGTACGAGCGCGGATTCCACCCGACCGCCACGTGCGGCGTGTTCGGCGCCGCAGTGGCCGCGGGCTCGCTGCTGAATCTGGACGCGGGCCAGCTGGCCCGGGCCCTCGGGGTAGCGGGCAGCTTCTCGGCCGGCAGCCTCGAGTACATCGCCGGCGGGGCGTGGACCAAGCGCCTGCAGGTGGGCGGGGCGGTCCAGTCTGGCATCCTGGCCGCGCTGCTGGCCGCGCGCGGCTACCAGGGGCCGCCGACCATCATCGAAGGCCGTTTCGGGTTCCTGCATGGCTACGCCGGGTCGGCCGCGACTGCCGAGCTGACCCGCGGCCTGGAAGAGCCATTCGCGATCATGGGTGTGAGCGTGAAGGCCTTCGCCTGCTGCCGGTACTGCCAGACCCCAGTGGACGGGCTGTTGCAGCTGATCAGCCGGGGCGGTATCGAGCCCGGCATGGTGGAGTCGATAGATGTCGGCCTGGTATCGGCTGGCCACCCGATCGTGGCCGAGCCGCGGCAGCAGAAGCTCGACCCGCGCAACAGCGTCGATGCCCAGTTCAGCCTGCCGTACTCGATGGCGGTCGCGCTGGCCAGGAGGTCGGCTTCGCTGCGCGATTTCGATGCGGCCGCCATCGCCGATCCAGCTGTGCGCGGTTTCATGCCGCTGGTCACCGCGCACCATGAGGCCGAGCTGGACGCGATGTACCCACAGTCCTGGCCGGCCCGGGTGCGCGTGAGGCTCACCGGGGGCAGCCAGGCGGAAATTCTGCTCACGGACTGCACGGGGGACCCGAGCCGCCCCCTGACCTGGGCTCAGCTGCAGGCCAAGTTTCTCGACCTGGCCCGCGGTGCGCTCGGTGAGGACGTAGCCCAGCGGCTGATGGCCGAAGTATCCCGCTTCACCGAGCTCGGCGATCTCGGTGAGCTGATGGAACTGGTGGCGGCGCCCAGCCCGCTCCCCGCAGAAGTTGGAGGTCCGTGATGACCGAGCCGGCCGCACCGGCCCCGTTCCGGCCGGACGCCCTGGAGATCGACCAGGACCAGGTCCATCTGCTGGGCAGCGTGTGCGCGGCCTGCGGTGCGCACGCCTTCCCGCCCCGGCAGGTCTGTGCCGTCTGCCGGTCGACGAGCCTGCGCCGGGCCCGGCTGGGCGGTACCGGCCGCCTGTACACCTACGCGATCGTGCGGCAGGCCCCGAAGGAGTTTCCCACCCCGTACATCATCGGCTATGTCGATCTTGACGAGGGGGTGCGTGTCTTCACCCGGGTGCTGGCCCGCCCGGAGCAGGACCTGCGGCTCGGGATGCGGGTGTCGCTGCGGCCGGCGCCGCTGCCCAGTGCCTCCGGCGCCCCGACGGTCGCCTACGCCTTTGCCCCGGACGGCGAGGAGTGAGCGCCATGGAAAGCACGGTCATCGCTGGGGTCGGGATGACCCCGTTCGGGAAGTTCCTGGACCGCGGGCTGACCGACCTGGGACTGCCCGCGTGCCTGGCCGCGATCGAGGACGCCGGCCTGGAGCCCAGCCAGATCCAGGCCGCCTACTGCGGCAATGTGTTCGGCGGGCCCGTCCCCGGGGAACGGCTGGTGGCGGCGATGGGCCTAGGCGGCATCCCGGTCACCAACGTCGAGAACTACTGCTCCAGCGGATCGACAGCGCTGCGTGAGGCGGCCATCGCTGTCGGCTCCGGCCTCCACGACATCGTCCTGGTTATCGGCGTGGAGAAACTGTTCGGCCGGGTTTCCGACGGCCTGCTGCCCGACGACGAAGACCTGGAGGGCGCTCTCGGCCTGGTCATGGCGGCCCAGTACGCGATGCGGTTCCAACTGCACCGCGAGCGCTACGGCACTACCCGCGAGCAGATGGCGATGGTGTCGGTCAAGAACCACCGCAACGCCGTGCACAACCCGAACTCGCAGTACCGCAAGGAATTCACGCTCGATCAGGTGATGGGCAGCCGCCCGATCGTTGAGCCCGGCATCCATCTGCTGGACTGTGCCCCCATCGGGGACGGCGCCGCCGCGGTGGTGGTGATGAGCAAGGAGCGGGCCCGCCGGGAAGCGGCGGCCCGGGGCAGCGAATTCCAGCCGGTGACCCTGCGCACCGTGGCGCTGAGCAGTGGCCGCAACCAGACCGAACTGGCCGACCTCACCTTCGAGACCATCACCGCCGACGCTGGGCGGATGGCCTACGAGGAGTCGGGGGTTGGGCCGGGCGATATCGACGTGGCCGAGGTACACGACTGTTTCAGCATGGCCGAGATCCTGCGGGTCGAGGCGCTGGGCCTGTGCAAGCCGGGCGAATACGGGCCGCTGATCGAACGGGGGCACTGGGACATCGGGGGAGTGCTCCCGGTGAACCCGAGTGGCGGGCTGCTGTCCAAGGGGCATCCGCTGGGCGCAACCGGTATCGCCCAGGTGTGCGAGCTCACCTGGCAGCTGCGCGGCCAGGCGGGCGGGCGCCAGGTGGCCAGCCCGCGGGCCGGCCTCAGCCACTGCCGGGGCGGCACGGTCTACGGCACCGACGGCGCGTCCTGCACGGTCGCCATCGTGACCAGGTGAAAGCGGGCACTGTGCGACCACTGGACGGCATCCGGGTACTCGAACTGGGGCAGTACATTTCCGGGCCCTACTGCGCCATGCTGCTGGCTGACCAGGGCGCCGACGTGATCAAAGTCGAACGGCCCGGCGCCGGTGACCCGCGGCGGTCCTATGACCCGCTGATCGCCAAGGACGGCCAGACCACCAGCGGCGGGTTCTTCTCTTACAACCGGAACAAGCGCTCGATCGCGCTGAACCTGCGCGATCCGCGAGGGCAGAAGATCCTGGCCGAACTGGCCGACCGGTGCGACGTGATCGTGGAGAACCTGCGCCCGGGCGTGATGGATTCCTACGGGCTGGCCCCCGAGGAGCTGTGCGCGCGCAACCCGCGGCTGATCTACGCCGCGATCAGCGGATACGGCCGCGATCCCCAGCGGCGGGGCCCGTTCAGCGACCGGCCCGCGTTCGACGCGGCCATCCAGGCCACGTCCGGGATCATGTCGGTGACCGGGCAGCTGGACGGGCCGCCCAGCCTCACCGTGATCGGGTTCGCGGACATCTACACGGCGGTCAGCGCATCGCTGGCGGTGTCCCTGGCCCTGTTCGCGCGCGAGCGGACCGGGCAGGGGTGCGTCATCGACCAGGCCATGTACGACAGCGTCGTTTCGCTGATGGAACGGTCGCTGATGCTCTACGACTTCACCGGGGAGATCGCTACCCGGGGGCTCGATCGCTTCACCCCCGTTGGGACGCTGCCGGCCAGTGACGGATTCGTTGCCACCATCATCCCCACCGACGAGATGTGGCGCCGGTTCTGCGCCGCGGTCGAGCGCCCGGACCTGCTGGACCGCGCCGACCTGAGCACCGTCCTGCAGCGCTCGGCCCACTTCCTGGACACGGTGGTCCCCGAGGTCGAAGCGTGGACCCGGTCGATGACCCGGCAGGAACTGGTCGAGCGCCTGACGGCCACGGGGCTGCCGGCCGGCGAGGTGCAGACCGTCGATGAGATCTACCGCTCGCCCCAGGTCGCGGCGCGCCAGCTGCTGATGACTATCGATGATCCGGTGGCCGGCCCGCGGCGGGTGGCGAAGACGCCGGTGAGCATCGCCGCCTTCGACCCGCCGCCTAGCCAGCCGCCGCCACCCCTGGGCGCGCACACCGGGGAGGTGCTCACCGATCTGCTGGGCACCGACGCCCGGCAGCTGGCCGAGTGGGCCGCGGAAGGAGTCATCTGACGCCGCCCGTGGCCGGGCGGTCCCGGATTCAGCTCAGCCGAGAGCACGGTCAGCACCAAATCGAGCAGGGGAACGGGACAGGCGATGTGGGTGTACCTGGATGGGGCCTTCGTCGATGAGGACAAGGCGCTGGTGTCGGTCAAAGACCACAGCTTCCTGTACGGGGACGGCTGCTTCGAGGGCATCGGCGTGTTCAGCGGCCGGGTCATCCATCTCGGCGAGCACGTCGACCGGTTCTACCGCAGCGCGCGGATGCTGCGCATACCCGTGCCGGTTCAGCCGGCCGAGCTCACCCGCCTCATTGTGGAGGCGGCGCACCGCAACGGCATGGGCGGCAGCACCGGCACCGGTTACCTGCGGCCCATCCTGTCCCGCGGCGCGGGCCCGCTGGGGGTGAGCTGGTCCGGGCGGATCGAGAAACCGACGCTCGCCATCATCCCGCAATCAGGCGAGCGGAAGATCGCCTACGGTTCGGACATCCCGGTCCTGACCACGGTGATCTCCCGTTACGCCAAGCCTGACCCGGCGTCGCTGGAGCCCAGGATCAAGTCCAACAACTACCTCAACTCGGTGCTGGCGTTCCTCGACGCGCAGGACCGTGGCGCCGACGCGGCCATCCTGCGCGATCAGCGCGGGTTCGTCTGCGAGGCGCACGGCATGAACGTCATGGCCGTGGTGGGGGAGCGGGTGGTCAGCCCGCCCGAGGGCGTGGCGCTGGCCGGGATCACCCGGGCCAACGTGCTGCGGACAGCGAACGAACTGGGCATCGCCTGGGCCGAGGCCAGCCTCACGCCGTATGACCTGATGTGCGCCGACGAGGTGTTCCTCACCTCGTCGCTGGAGGGAGTGTCAGCCGTGTCCGCGATCGACGGCCAGGCCCTGCCCGGGCCGGTCCCCGGCGCGATGACCCGGCGGCTGCGCGACGCGTACGTCAAGCGCGCTCTGTCCGGCGGGGTCCCAGTCCGGGAAAGCGAGGGGGCAGGCCACCGATGACCGCTGAACTGACAGGCCGCCACTAACCAGGCACTACACCCGTTTCGGCTGTTGACATTCTGTCGATTATATACACAATTTAATGTCTATGGTCACCGTGCCGGCCACCCGGGCCGCTACGGGGAGCACCGGCCACAGCTGACCACCCCGACGCGTTCTGTTCCCCCACACGTCAGCCCGGAAGGGATAGGGACCGGAAATGAGCGACACACCAGTCACACCGAAACCGACAAAACTCCGGGCTAACGCGATCGGCATCGTCGCCGCGGCCACGCTGGGCATCGTGTTCATGTCGCCCGCTCTGGCGTTCTACGGCAACTGGGGCCCGGTGGCGGCGACGGTCGGCTCGCCGACGCCGCTGGTGTTCCTGTTCGCGGCGCTGGTCATCGCCCCGACCGCGCTGTCCTACGCGTTCGTGTCCAACCGGCTGCCCAGCGCCGGCGGGGCCTACACGTTCATCGGCCGCGGCCTCAACCGCCACCTCGGCAACTGGTCCGGCTTCGCGGTGATCTCGTTCTACATCCTCATCCTGTTCACGCCCTCGACCCTGTTTGGCCTGTTCTTCAACGCGTTCCTGCACGACATCGGGCTGAACGTCAGCCCGACCAACTACTGGACCTACGCGCTGGGCGTGATCTTGTGCTTCACGGTCGCCGCGACGCTGGGCTTCCCCGGGATCCAATCGTCCTCCCGGGCCGCCACCCTCATCGTGGCGTTCGAGATCCTGGTGATCCTGGCCCTGGCCACCTGGGTCGTCGCCAAACACGCGGGCCAGCTGAGCTTCTCCCCGTTCAACCCTGGCTCGGGCGGCCTGGACTCAAACTCCTTCTGGCTGGTGCTGCCCATCGCGTTTTACAGCTACGTGGGCTTCGATGTGGTCAGCACGGCCGCCGAGGAGACCCACCTGGCCCGCCGGGCCATCCCCCGTGCGACGATCGCCGCCGTCGTCATCTTCTGCCTGTACCTCGTCTACTCGGTCTACGCGATGACCTACGCGGTGCCCAACAAGGAAGTGTCCGGCCTCGTCAGCTCGGGTATCACGCCGATCATCCCGATCGCCCACCAGTACTGGCACAGCTTCGGCTGGCTGATCTCGCTGACCGGGCTCACCGCGGGCATGGGCGCCACGCTGGCCGTCATCATCGGCACCAGCCGGGTGATGTACGCCATGGCCCGCGACGGTGGCCTGTCCGCCCCGCTCGGCCGGCTGCACCCCCGGTTCCAGACGCCGTGGGCGGCGATGACCCTGCTGCTGGTGGTCGGCCTGGCCTACGACCTCATCGCCGGCGGGATCATGGGCGGGCTGCTGGCCTACTTCTGGGCCGGCACGGCGGTGGCGTTCTTCGCCCTGGTCACCTACACGCTGGTCAACGCGGCCAATATCACCCTGCACTGGAGGCACGCGACGTTCAACGTGTGGTGGCACGTCGTCACCCCCGTGCTGGGTATCGTGTTCTGCCTGGCCGTGCTGTACAAGTCCTTCGTCCAGTCGCTGTGGAATGCGGGCTGGGTCACCATCGGGCGCGGCATCCTCGTGTTCGTCGTCGTGTGGTCGCTGGTCGGCGTGGCGTACGCCTTCCGGGTCCGGAACACCGCGATGCTGCCCACGTTCGAGGGGGACGACGAGGATCTCGACGGCAGGCCGGTCGCCAGCGCCGGCGGCCAGGCCGGGAAGGTAGCGGGTACCCCATGAACGCGGACCTCGTGATCAGGAACGCCCAGGTGGTCGGGGAGAACGGGGTGTTCCCTGGTGGGGTCGCCGTGGCCGGCGGGGTCATCATCGCGGTGGGCAGCGACCGCTGGCTGCCCGCTGCGCAGACCACGATCGATGCCCGCGGACGGATGCTGCTGGCCGGTGCGATCGACCCGCACGTCCACCTTGGCGTGGGCGGCACCGCCGACGAGGCCAAGCTGGCCGAGGACTTCCGCACCGAGACCCGGGCCGCGGCCACCGGCGGGATTACCACGTTCGTCACTAACCACGAGCACGCCAGTGGGCCGAGCTACATCACCACCGTGCTCACCAGTGAGCACGACGGCCAGCCGGTGACGCTGCTGGACAAGGCCAAGGCGTTCGGCGAGGAGCGGTCGCTGATCGACTTCCGGTTCACCGGGCTCCCGCAGACCCGGGCCAATCTCGACGAGATCCCGGACCTGGTGGCTCAGGGCGTGTCGAGCTTCAAGTTCTATCCCTCCTACCAGGGCGAGGAAGCGGCCGAGTTCGGGATCAAGACCCTCGACTGGGGCTTCATCTTCGAGGGCTTCGAGCGCCTGGCCGCGGCCCGGACCGAGTCCACCGTCCCGATCGGGATGGTGCACTGCGAGGAGCCCTACATCTGCGCGGTGCTCAAGGACCGGCTCCGCCAGGAGCGGGCGGGCAGCCTCGGCGACTGGGCCGACTCGCGGCCGGCCGAGGCTGAGGCCATGCAGATCTTCGACGTGGGCATGGTCGCGAAGATCACCGGCTGCCGGGCGTACATCGTGCATACGTCCTCCCGGGAGGGCACCGACACGATCCGGTATCTCAAGGACCGGGGGGTGGACATCATCGGCGAGACCTGCACCCACTACCTGACCCTGACCAGGGATTCCGGGCTGGAGCGGTGGGCCAAGGTCAATCCGCCCATCCGGGGCCAGAGCGATCAGGACCGGCTGTGGGAGGCACTTACCGACGGCACGCACGAACTCGTCGGGTCCGACGACTGCGGCACCTACACGAGAGCGGAGAAGCTGGGCAAGGACTTCTGGGACGCGATCCCCGGCTTCTCCGACATGGCGGCCACCCCCACCCTGCTGGCCAGCGAGGGCGTCCGGGCCGGCCGGCTGACCTGGCCTCAGCTGTCGCGCATCATCTCGGCCAACCCAGCGATCTACTACGGCATGTACCCGAAGAAGGGGGTCATCCGGGCCGGGTCAGACGCCGACCTGATGATCTTCGATCAGGACGAGGAGTGGGAGATCTCCCCCGAGGCGCTGAACTACACCTCGGACTTCTCCATTTACCAGGGCCGCAAGGCGGTCGGGCGGCCGGTGACCACCATCGTGCGCGGCACCGTGGTGGCCGACCGCGGTGCGATCGTGGGCCACGAAGGGCATGGCAGCTACGTGGCGCACAACGCCCCGGCGGAAATGTGATGGAGGCGGGTCATGCGGCAAGTCGACGGGCGGTTCTTCTATGACAGCAACGAGGAGCTGGTCGACCCGGAGCACACCGCGCTGGTCCTGATAGATATCCAGAACGACTTCTGCACCCGGGGCGGGACGTTCGACCGGTCCGGGTATGACGTCTCGCTGTACGAATCGATGATCCCGCGGACCGCCGGGCTGCTCGCCGCCGCCCGGCGGGCCGGGGCGCTGTGCGTGTTCATCCAGAACACGACGCTGCGCGGCCACCTGAGTGACAGCCCGGCCCAGGTACGGTTCCGGGTGCGGCTGTCCCGTGATCCATCGCAGCCCTCGTTGCAGTACACCGAGGACGGCTCGTGGGGACAGGAATTCGTGGCCGAGCTCAGCCCGGGCGAGGGTGAGCTCGTCATCAAGAAGTTCCGCTCCAGCGGGTTCGTTGGTACACCGCTCGACCTGCTGCTGCGCAGCAACGGGATCGAAACGATCGTGATCTGCGGCTGCACGACCGAAGGCTGCGTGGAGTCCACCGCCCGTGACGGCATGTTCCTGGACTACTACGTCGTGGTCGTGCCGGACTGTGTCGAGTCTGACACCCGCGAGCAGCACGAGGCCTCGCTCACCCTGATGCGGGCCCGGTTCGACATGCTCCCGTCGCCGGAGATACGCCAGGTCTGGGACGGCGCCATGGCCCGGCGGACGGCAAGCTGATGTCCCGGCTGCTGATCTTCACCACCGGTGGCACCATCGCCTCGCGGTACAGCGAAGCACTCCAGGGCTTCACCACTGCGCTGACCGGCCCCGATCTGATCGCGGCGGTGCCCGGCCTGGACTCGGTGGCCGAGGTCGAGGTGATCGAGCTGGCCAACGTGTCCAGCACGTTCCTGCGCCCGGCCCAGGTCCTGGGCTGGGCCCACCAGGTGGCCAAGGCGCTCGAAGATCCCGCGGTGGCGGGCGCGGTGGTCACGCATGGAACCGACACCCTGGAGGAATCGGCGGCCCTGTTCGGCTTCGTGATCGACGCGGCCAAGCCGGTCGTGTTCACCGGCGCGATGCGCACCTCCTCCGAGCTGGTGGTGGACGGGCCGCGCAACCTGCTGTGCTCGGCCCGGGTGGCCCTGCACCCCGATGCGGCCGGCCTCGGTGTCCTGGTGGTGATGAACGAGACGATCCATGCGGCGCAGGATGTGACCAAGTCGGACGCGGAGAGCCTGGCCGCGTTCACCTCGCCCAACTACGGGCCGCTCGGCTTCATCTCCCGGTCCTGGGGGCACGACGAGATCATCATCAACCGCCGCCCGCGCCACCGCGAGCACGTGCCAGCCGCGCGCCTGGAGGAGCGGGTCGGCTACATCAAGACGGTGATGGGCGCGGATGGCCAGCTCATCGACGCGGCGGTGGCCGCGGATGCCCGCGGTCTGGTGATCGAGGCCTTTGGCGGCGGCGAGATCACGCCGTTCATGGCCCCGGCCGTCGAGGCCGCCCGCCACGCGGGGGTGGAGATCGTCGTGGTGACGCGCGCCCCGGCGGGCCGTCCCCTGGACCTCTACGCCGACCTGGGCGAGGGAAAGTGGCTCCGGGACCAGGGAGTGCACTTCGGCGGCTATCTGAACGGGCCCAAGACCCGGATCAAGCTCATGCTGGTCCTCGGCCTGGGCCAGCCCGGCGCGGTCCGCGCCTACTTCTGATCGGAGATCGCAAATGCCCACACGGCTTCCACACTGGCAGGTCATGGAGCGGTTCGACCCCGGGCTGCTGGACAAGATCGAGCCCTGGCGCGAGCAATTGCTCACCGAAGGCGTGCTGCCGCTCCGGGACAAGGAACTGATCATGGTGGCCATGTGCGGTGTGGTCCGCTTCCTGCCCGGCTTCACCATTCACGCCGAGCGGGCCCTCCAGCACGGCGCGACCGACCACGAACTGTTCGAGGTGTGCGCGCTAACCCTGCTAATCGGCGGAGTCCCCGCCTACCGGGAGAGCGTGCTGGCGCTGGAGACGCTGCTGAGCGAGCGGGCCGCCGAGGAGGTCACCGCTTGAGCACCGGGGCGGCCGGGCAGCGGCCCGGCGCCGAGGCCCTGCTGCCCGGCGGCTCGGTCACCGCGCTCCGGCTGCCCGGCGGGGCCCGCCCGGTCATCGCCCGGGGGTCCGGCTCGCACCTGTGGGATACGGCCGGCCACGAATACCTGGACTACCTGCTCGGCTCCGGCCCGCTCATCCTGGGCCACGCCCACCCGGAAGTAACCGAGGCAGCCGCCCGCCAGGCCGCCCTGGGCACGGCTTACTACACGATCAGTGAGCCGGTGCTGGAGCTGGCCTGGCGAATCGTCCAGCAGGTGCCCTGCGCGCAGATGGTGCAGTTCTGCGGCTCGGGGATGGAAGCCACGTTCTATGCCCTGCGCATCGCGCGGGCGGCCACGGGCCGGCCCGCGGTGCTGAAGTTCGAAGGCGGTTTCCACGGCGCCAACGACTACGCGCTGATGAGCCTGGGTCCCTCCGGCCCGCCGGACTACCCGCGGCCGGAGCCGGACAGTGCCGGTATCCCGCCCGCGGTGTGCCGGGACGTGCTGGTCGCCCCGTACAACGATCTGGATGCGGTAGCCGCGATCGTCCGCGAGCACGCCGCCCGGCTGGCCGCGATCCTGGTCGAGCCCTACCAGCGGGTGATCGAGCCGGTGCCCGGATTCCTGCCCGGCCTGCGCCGCCTCGCCGACGAGCACGGGCTGGTGCTGATATTCGACGAGGTCGTCACGGGCTTCCGGTTCGGGCCGGGCGGCGCCCAGCAGCGGTACGGGGTCACGCCCGACCTGGCCTGCCTGGGCAAGGTCATTGGCGGCGGCTATCCGCTGGCGGCCGTGGCGGGCCCGGCTGGGCTGATCGGCCTGGCCGACGCGTCCCGGCGCGGCCAGGCCGACTACGTCTACATGTCGGGCACGCTCAACGGGAACCCGGTGGCCGCGGCCGCGGGCAACGCCACCCTGGACGTGCTCGGCCGGCCCGGGAGCTACCAGCGCCTGTTCGCTGCCGGGGAGCGGATGCGGGCTGGGCTGGCCGCGGTACTGCGCTCGGCTGGCCTGCCCGCGCAGGTGCTCGGGGTGGGCCCGCTGTTCCAGGTCGTGCTCAGCGGCATGCCAGTCCGGGACTACCGCTCGCTGCAGTACGGCGACCAGGCACGGATGCGGGGCATCGCCCAGCATCTGCTGGCCAAGGGGCACTTCCTCACCGGGCAGAAGGGCTACCTGAGCCTGGTACACACGGACGCGGAGATCGACGCGACCGTCGGCGCCTTCGGCGAGGCGCTGGTGGCCGGGGCATGAGAGGCCGGACATGACTCGTCACTTCCCGCACCTGTTCGAACCGGTCACGATCCGCCGCACGGTCATCCCGAACCGGATCGCGATGTGCGCGATGAACGACAACCTCGCCCTTCCGGACGGGTACCCAACCCAGCATCAGATCGACTACTACGCCGCGCGGGCCGCAGGCGGGGTGGGGCTGCTCATCACGGGCAACGCTTTCATCGACGACGACGTCTCCAAGATCTCGGCCAACCAGCTCGGCGCGCACCACGACCGGATGGGCGCGGGCCTGGCCCGGCTGACCGAGGCCGTGCAGGATCACGGCACCGCGCTGGTCGTCCAGCTGGCCCACGCCGGCACCCAGACGCTGCCGGAGACCATCGGCTACCGGCAGACCGTCGCCCCGTCCGCGGTCTTGTGGCAGGACGCGCCGCGGGAGCTGACAGCGGTGGAGATCCAGTCCATCGTCACCGCGTTCGCGGCCGCGGCCGCCCGGGTGGAGCGGGCCGGGGCCGCAGGGGCCGAGATCCACTGCGGACATGGTTATCTGCTGTCCGCCTTCCTGTCGCCGCACCTGAACCGGCGGACCGACGGGTACGGGGGCTCGCTGGAGAACCGGATGCGGATCATCCGGGAGATCTTCGACCAGGCCCGGGCGGCTACCGGCAGCCGGTTCATCGTAGGGGCCAAGTTCAACGCCGCGGACCTGGTCGAGGGCGGCATCGACTTCGCCGAAGGACTGCTGCTGGCCAAGGCCCTGGAGGCGGCCGGGGCCGACTACCTCGGAGTGTCCCGGGGAGTGGGCGACTCGGTGGACCGGATGATCGCGCCGCTGTACTACCCCCGGCACGAGAACATCAGCGCGGCCCGCCGGATCAGGGACGCGGTCGGAGTGCCCGTCATCGCGATGGGCTCGGTGCACGACCCCGCCGACGCCGAGCAGATCATCGGGCGGGGCGATGCCGACCTGGTGGCGGTCGGGCGGTCCCTGCTGGCCGACGCGCGCTGGGCGGACAAGGCGCGGCGCGGTGCTGAGCAGTCGATCCGGCCGTGCATCCGGTGCAACGAGTGCGTGGCCCTGGTCGACGAGAACCGCGAGGTCCGCTGCGCGGTCAACCCGTTCGCCGGGCGGGAGGCGACCCGGCTGGAGCCGGCCAGCCCGGCGCGGCACGTGGTGGTGCTCGGCGGCGGGCCGGCCGGCTGCGAGGCGGCGCTGACCGCCCGCCGCCGCGGCCACCGGGTGACCCTGGTCGAGCGGCGGAACCGGCTGGGAGGAGCGTCGGTGCCCGCCCGCAACCCGGCCTTCAAGCGGGAGCTCGAGCGCCTCCCCAGCTGGTATGACGGCCAGCTGCGCCAGGCCGGGGCCGAGCTGATCCTGGGCCAGGAGAGCACGGTGGACAGCGTCGCCGCCCTGGAGCCGGACGTCATCGTGTACGCGATCGGGGCGCTGCCGGTCAGCCTCGATGTGCCGGGGGCCGGTGACGAGCGGGTGGTGCAGGCCATCCATCTGCTGGATGGCGAACCAGGCACCGGCCAGGACATGGCGGTGATCGGTGCCGGGTTCGTCGGCTGCGAGACAGCGGTCCATCTCGGCCGCCTCGGCAACCGGGTCCGCCTGGTGACCAGACGGCCCGCCGATCAGATCGCGACCGACCTGAACTACACGGTCCGGCTCGCCCTGCGCCGGCTGCTGGACGAGGCGGCTGTTGAGGTCATTGGGGAATCCGACGTTCGCGAGATCCGGCCCAGCACGATCCTGGTGGCCCAGGGCACGACTGAGCCGGCTTCGCTGCGGGAACTGCCGGCCGACCGGGTGGTGCTCGCCCGCGGGTTCACGCCCAGCCTGGACCTGGCGGGCAGGCTGCGCGAGCGGGGGTTTGATGTCCGCACCGTCGGTGACGCGGCCGGGGTCGGCCTCATCTATGGCGCGGTGCACCAGGGCTTCGCGGTTGGTTCGTCCGTTTTATGACTGATTTTGTCAACAATCGGGCAGAGAGCCTGGGAAAGGGGGGACTACCGGCGGGTAGATTGGATCGACCGCAGTGGCCGCCCGGACCGGCGAAGGTACCGCACGCTGACTGGGCGGCACGCGATGCCGAGCTATTCGGCGATTAAAACAATAGGATGCCAAGAGTGCCTGAGTATATTGTCACAAAGCTAGATCTTGTGGAGCAGCTGCTAATCCGGGCAATCGCTTCGGGGGAGATTGCCCCCGGCGAACCGCTGCGCCAGCTGGAGCTGGCTGACCGGCTCGGCATCAGTGCCACGCCGGTGCGGGAGGCGCTGCGGCGGCTTGAGGCGCAGGGACTCGTCGTCCGGCAGCCGCACCGGGGAGTCCGGGTGGCCGAGGTCGAGCCGGAGGAGATGGCCGAGCTCTATATCATCCGGGCCGCGCTGGAAGGCCTGGCCGTCGAGCATGCTGTTCCGAACTTGACCGCGAAAGACGTCCGGGCCCTGGAGCAGATTCACGAGCGCCTTGAGGCGGGCCGGGCAAAAGGCGCGCTGAAGAGCCTGCGCCGGCTCAACTTTGACTTCCACACCACGCTGTACCGGCACAGCGAGCTGCCCCGGCTAACCCGGATCATAGATTCGCTTTGGCCGCTTTTCCCGTGGGACTCCATGTGGGCCGTCCCAGGGCGGGCGGCCAGCTCAGCCGTGGAGCACCGGGAGATTCTTGATGCGCTGCGTGCCGGCGACGCGGCCGCGGCCGGCCGCGCCATGCGCCGCCATATCGAAAGCGGCGCCGAGGAACTGATCAAGTTCCGGGCTCATGCCGACGAGCCGGGCGGCGGGCCCGCCACCCAGCCGGGCGGCGAGCCCGCCACTCAGCCAGGCCGCAGGCGGGGCCAGGCGGGGCGCGGCGGCAGCGAGCCTGGACCGGACTCCGCCGCTGGTGGGCCAGGAGAATCCCGCCCGGCTCGCGCGGCGCGTACCCCCCGGCGCCGGGCCGGTGCACCGCGGGCGCCGCAGGACGGCGTGGTCTCGGACGCCGCGAATGGAACGGGGCCGGAGCGCAAACCCCGGTCCGGGGCTTAGCTCGCGCCCAGGCTTGGGCTTAGCTTCCGCCCGGGCTTAGCTTCCGCCCGGGCTTGGGCTTAGCTTCCGCCCGGGCATGGCCCAGTCTGGGCGCTCAGCCTGCTCCGGCACCGGAGCCCGTGCCAGCGAGGGTGCGCTGGGCCACCGCGAATGCCTGCCGGGCGACGGGCAGGCCCGCGATGACGGCCAGGTTGAGGAAGACCTCGGCGATTTCCGGCTCGGTGACACCGTTGCTGGTGGCTTCGGCCACGCAGGCCGCGAGGTCGGCCTCGGTCCCGGCCATGGCGCAGGCCGTCAGGGCGATCAGGCTGCGGGCCCGCGGATCCAGCCGCGGATGGGCCAGGATGTCCTCGAGGCCGTACCGCTGGACCAGCTTCCCGAACTCGGCTGGCACCGTCCGATCCGGCATAGCCACACCCTAACGGGGTCACTGGCC
>Ga0207693_10002662_pt1 | contig 15515 bp, 16 predicted proteins | sample LARL81metaG_FD_184347 | JGI IMG/M metagenome (GOLD analysis project Ga0207693, IMG submission 184347) | Corn, switchgrass and miscanthus rhizosphere microbial communities from Kellogg Biological Station, Michigan, USA - LAR L8-1 metaG... | ecosystem: Host-associated > Plants > Roots >...
GGCGGCGGATTGCGAACTCAGCACCAGGCGTGGCCATGAACTACCTCGGGCAGAAAAAGACAGAAGGACTTTGATGCGAAGTCTGGATAGTATGTTGGTTGGTTAGGAGTCGGTCAATTACCCAAAAATGGTGCAATTCCTGGCGGGAGCCACTCACGCTTCAACAGCTTGCAGACATAATGAGCTTGCAGGGAAATGCAGGGCATGCAACAAAGTCCTGGGACCGAGCAATCGCTTAGTTGATTGCGGGAGATTCCAGGGCTACCTTTGCGAGCCGAATGACCACATTGCGAACTACCCGATCGCAGCGGACCCCCATAAACGGGAATGCACTCTTCGCTTTTGCCCCGACGCGCTCGACAATCCATCCCCGTGCCATGGCGCGGCCCCGATGCAAACGAACCTTCACGTTTTCCTCCGTGAGGTCTAGCGCGACAGCCGCCTCCTGCGTGCTCATTCCCTCGACATCTCGCAGCATTACGACGGCACGATATTGTTCCGGAAGGTCGAGCAACGCCTCCTCAAGCAACTGCGACAGTTCTGCCCGCGAAGCATTTTGCTCGGGATCAGGCGAAGGCTCGACCAGATTCATAGAAAATTCCCCATCACTGCCGGTGTCTTCAAGTTGCTGACTGCGGTTGCGCAGGCGTAGGCGGCTCCATGCTTCATGGACGGCAATCCGCGTTAGCCAGGTTGAGAAAAGCGCGCGTCCGGCAAACTGGTCAAGATGCTGATAGGCACGGACATAAGCATCCTGCATCACATCTTCCGCTTCCGCATCGTCGCGTAGGATCGCGCGGGCGACGCGATAAAGTCGCTGGTTGTACCGTCGCATGATGATCTCGTACAGAGAGACGTCCCCGCCTTTCACCCGATCGACGATCTCCTCATCGCTCGAAGCCTCGAAACTCGTCCTTTCCACACTTCCAATGATTTCCATACGCCCTACCCATACTAGAGCCCGCAGAACCTTAAACGTTACAAGGTCTTTTGCTAAAGATTGTGCCTCGTGATGCCGCGCCGGCTAGTTTGTATCCGATTGCGATCCTGTCGCTCTGTTAAGTGGGGGCAACAATGACAGATTTCGATGACCGCCTCAACCTCAGCTGGTGGGTTCTGAAAATCGGTCTGGGAGCTGGACCCATCATCACCGGTATCGATAAGTATTTCAACAAGTTAACCGACTGGGGAATGTATCTGAGCCCGGTCACCACCGAGGTGGTGCCGGTCAACCCGGCAACATTCATGCACATCGTGGGAGTGGTGGAAATTGTAGCGGGAATAATTGTTCTAAGCCGCTGGACAAAGTTTGGCAGCTATCTGGTGACTTTCTGGCTGTTGGGCATCGCTATTAACTTGCTCACGACTGGAATGTTTTACGATCTTGCGATGCGGGACGTTGAAATTGCATTGGGAGGATTCGCGTTATCGCAACTGACAACCGTACGTGAGCGGGTTAGTGAAAAGAAAAGCTCGAAAGAAATAGCCGGTTCCCAGATGGCCGTTTCGAGATAGCACAATTTGGTAAATAACCGACTTGGAGGAGATATGCGAAAACTTGTGTCGTTATGTGTATTGCTGGGATTTTGTGCAATGCCTGCCTTGGCCAGCGCTGAGACGTACAACGATGTACCTGTCGTGGACGTCAACTGTTCGAAAAAGGTGGCCGCCGACCCCGGCTCCCATACCCGCGCCTGCGCGCTAAAGTGCGAAGGAAGCGGATTCGGCATCGTGACAAAAGATAAGCAATTCTTAAAATTCGATGCGAAGGGAAATTCAACGATCGCAGCGGCTCTCAAGGCGTCCGACAAGAAAGATCGCCTCCGCGTGGATGTCAGTGGGGACGTTCATGGCGACACCTTGACAGTCACTTCCATCAAACTGCTGTAATTCAATTCAGGGTTAATTCGCAAAGGATGGTGCTTACTCCGACCCCCTGCAACCTTGAGCAAGATATTTGATCAGCGCTGCTCGATCTGCAAGAGCTTGCCGGTGGCCGGGGCGATCACGGCCGGTGCTGGAAACTGTGGTGCACGCCAGGAATCGAATACGGATACCTGGTGCACGCAGGAGACCGTGCAGTTGGGGGCGCAGCCCTTTTCCGTCAGATATTCACGACGGATATCGTCCGTTGTGTATTTTTCCAGAGGGATGCCCGGATAGCCGCGCTGCTGCGAGCAGTAGTGCACCAGACCGTCTTCACAAATGTAAAGATAGCGAGCGCCCGCCCGGCAACGCCATTGATTGGGGCGGCCGTCCGCGATATAGTCCTGGAAGCCGTTGATGCGAGTGAAGCTGCTTTTCTCCATCGACTTCATCTCGCGATAGATCTGACGCTCTTCTTGATTCAGCGGCTGTAATTGGCCAGACCCGTCGTGAATGATGCCGATGGTCGAACTGAAACCCAGGCCTAGAGCGCGCTTACCGATGGTGAGCGCATCCTGCGGATTGCGAACCCCGCCGCCGACCACCGAATTTATGTTTACGTGGAAGTCTGCATATTCGGCGAGAAGCTCCAGCTTTTTATCGAGCACCTTCAAACTCTTCTTCGAAACTTCGTCCGGGGTAACGTTGTCGATGGAAATCTGCAGCCATTCGAGTCCCGCACGATTCAACCGTTCGATCCGATCGGCTACTAGGAGATAACCGTTAGTAATCAATCCGGCGATGATCCCACGCTTGCGAATGCGGCTGATGATTTGGTCGAGTTCGGGATGAAGCAGCGGCTCACCGCCACTGATGGTGATGACGGACGTTCCGAGAGCGGCAAGTTTATCCACGCGCGCGTACATCATTTCGGTCGGCACGGGTCTGGAAAAGTCGTCGTACTCGTTGCAGTACTCGCAAGCCAAATTGCAGCGCCGGATGGGAATAATGTGTGCCAGTAAGGGATGATCCGTGGAGGAGAACGCGCCTGCGATCATTTGCGCTCCCCGCAGATTGCGGTGGAGTGCTTTCAAATGGCGACGGACAGTGGTGCGAATTGAAGGCACGGCTTTATTCATTAAAGCATAGCCATTCCCTGATGTGCATCGTTTGCGCAGTGTTTGGAAGGATTTACGGCGTGAATGGGGAATGCAGGAAACGAGCGTTATCTGCTTCTATGCGATTAATTCGTGCCCGGCAGCCTCTAAAGTCCTCAGCGCTTTAGCCGCGTCCGCCTCTTTCACCAGGACATAGTCAGTTTCAAACGTTGAGATCGCGAAAATCGGGACTCCGTTCACCGCAAGAGGGTCGATAAATGAAGCTAAAACACCCGTCAGCGAGAATGGGAATGGCCCTCGTAACTTGAAGCATTTCCAGGGACCTTCGCACATCGCGGCGGCCGGAGCCTGATTGCATGAACATACGATGGAGAGTTCATCAACAGTTCGAGTTACGGATATCAACCAGTCGGTCGCCGCCAAGGGGGGAAGCGGCGAGTCTACGGGCAAACGGCAGATCATGAAATCGCCGGGAAGTTGCCGAAATTGCAAGGGTTTGAAGTCCATAATCTAGTAAGCGGTTGTGTCGCAACGGTCCTAGCTGCTCCCGACGGCCTTCTTAACTGCAGCCCTCGCCAGTAAGCGAGTCGAATCCAATGTCGGAAGCGGGGAGGACTCCGGCGCAACCAGCAATGGGATTTCGGTACAACCCAAGACCACGGCGTCGCAACCCTCCTTGGCCAGCGTCCGAATTACCTCTTGGAAGTATCCCAGAGACTGGGACGTAAACTGACCATTGACCAGCTCATCCATGATGATCTGGTTGATCTTCTCTCGCTGTCTCGGAGCCGGTGTTCGATAGTCGACGGCTGCAGCCTTCAGCTTTTCCGGATATACCGGGCCTTCCAGCAAATAGCGTGTGCCCAATACGCCCAGACGCTTAAAATGATTTCGATTCGCTTCCCCGGCCACCTCTTGCGCAATGTGCAGCCAGGGACGCGGGGAGCGAGGTTGGACTAGATCGAACGCCTGGTGAATCGTATTGTCGGGGCAGATGAGAAAGTCAGCTCCAATTTTTGCCAGCTTGTCCGCGGATGAGAGCATCAATTCCGCCACTCCCGGCCAGTCGTTGCTGTAAATGCAGGCCATGTACTGAGCCAGAGGGTGGGTGTGCATCGAGACCTCAGGATGGTCATGCTCCCCCAGCGACTTCGCTCCTTCGAGAGCGACCGTGCGATAACAGAGTGCAGCGCCCTCCGCGCTACAAGCGACGATACCAATGTGTTGGCTCATTTTAGTTTCGTTTTAGGAACTAACGAAGTTTCACTGCTGCGCCGCCAGTTTCTCCACCTGGTCCAGCATCTTGTCTAACGCGCCGCGCGAGTAATATTTTCCGCCCACGACGACGCCAAAAATCTTGCGAGTGTTCCGTATGTCCTGCAACGGGTTCGCATCGAGCAATACCAGGTCCGCTACATGGCCTACCTCCGCCAGACCGTATTTGTCTGCTTTGACCAGAAACAGAGCAGGACTCAGAGTGGCGGCCTGCAAGGCCTGGAGAGGAGTGAATCCACTTTTCACCAGCCATTCCAGTTCATCGTGCAAGCTGAATCCAGGAAAAACATAAGGGTCAGGCCCGTCAGTGCCTGCCATAAACTGCACGCCTGCTGCGTGCATCGCCTTCACCACTTCCACATCGCGATCAGCCTCTTTTTTCAGGCCAGCCAGTTCGCTCGCCGAAGTGGTTTTTAGAAGTTTTGCCGGAGCCCATTGGTCGTGCACGGACGCCGGAACATACTTGAGGCGTGGATCATTCTGCAGATCAGGAGAGTCAATCCGGCTGTTGGCCTGCGTCCATACGAGAGTCGGAACCTGCCAGGTGGTACTGCTCGCGATCTGCCGAAAAAACACCTGCGCCCGGGACTGATCGTAAGTGGCCATTACCTCGTCGCCAAGCTTCTGATAGCTGGCGTAGTCGCGACTCGCCAGGGCAGTCAGACCCTTCGCGCGAAGGTCATCTTCTTTTGAAGAGCAAGCCAGCAGAATTCCGCTCAGATGCTCAATGCTTTTCTGCCCCGCTGCCACCGCTTCACGAGCGCTCACGGAATAGGGCACATGGCCGACGAACGGAATCTTCTGTTTCGCCGCCTCGCCGGCAATCGCAAAATATGCATCGCGGGGCACATTGAGGATCTTAACGAAGTCTTCGCCTCTGGCTTTGATTGCATCAACTGCCTGACGCGCGTCCTCAGGGGTATTAACAGAAATGGTTTGAGCGTCCGCTTTGGTGTTGCTGAGAAATGGACCAGCCAGAATCAGATGCGGGCCGAGTAATTCTCCCGCTTCAATTCGTTTGCGGCGGGCGTTGAGTATATCGGGATTGCCACCCATGTCGCGCACGCCAGTCACTCCGTTGGCGAGGTATAGCGGATAAATTACTTTTTCATCCCACACTGGCGAGATGAATCCACTGTGCACGTGCATGTCCCACAAACCGGGAATCAAGTATTTCCCGTTGGCATTGATGATCTGAAGATTTCGCCGCTCGGGAACAAAGCCTACCTTGCCGACCCCGGTAATTCGATCTTTGGAGATGACGACAGTCACCCCCTGGTCGATTCCCCCATCGCGGGTATTCACCACATTGACATTGGTGAAGATGAGCGTCTCCGGGCCATCTTTCGCCTTAGCCTCGGCGTTAAGGGCGACCCCCAGACACAAGACTGCGGTGAGCAACGCCTTCATGCGTCATACTCCATGAAAAGTGTCAGGAAAGGCTAAGTGTGCGCCGCCGCGGCGTCAAACAAATTCAGAAATGTCAGTTTCTTTTCTGCTGGAAGGAACGACGCCTCGAAGGAATTACGAGCCAGTTCCCTCAGATGCTCGTCGGTAAAGTTGAACGCCTGCTGAGCCAGTTGATATTCGCGCGCCAGGGAGGTACGAAACATCGCAGGGTCGTCAGTGTTGAGAGTAATCATCACTCCCTGGTCGAAATATTGCCGCACCGGATGAGCACTCAGGGAGGCACATGCCCCGGTGCGAAGATTGCTGGTGAGGCAAATCTCCAAGGGGACTTGCCGGACCGCGAGCTCCTCCACCAACTCGGGATCCTGCGCCGCCGCCAGCCCATGCCCGATACGTTCCGCTCGTAGATTCAGCGCGCCCCACACAGATTCTGAGCTGGCATTTTCGCCGGCATGTGCCGTGAGTCGCAGGCCGTGATCGGCGGCAAAGGCATAGGCTTCGCGGAACAACTCCGGCGGTCCTTTTTGTTCGTCGCCACCGATGCCGATAGCGACAACCTCGCGATCCCGATAGCGGGCAGCAGTTCCGAAAACATCCCGAGCGGCGCCCGGGCCGAACTGGCGTACCGCATCAAAGATCCACAACAAAGAGACCCCGAAGTCGCGTTCTCCTCTGCGCCGTCCCTGGTCCAGCCCTTCGAAAATTGCCGCGAAATCCTGCTTTCGCCACAGACATACACCCACCGATACGTACACTTCGGCGTGGAGTACGTTTTCGGCTTTAAGCCGCTCCATCATGCGATAGGTAATAAGCTCATAATCGTCGGGCGTCTGAAGGTCTTCGGTCACGGCCTTAAAAGCCATCAAGAAACCGTTGAAATCGTCATAGCGGTAGAGCGCTTCTATCTCACTCAAGGTGCTGGTCTTGCCATGACGCTTTCTCAGTTCAACCAAGGTCGTAGGGTCGATTGAACCTTCCAGGTGCAGGTGCAGCTCGGCTTTAGGCAGCGTGACGAGAAATGAGCTGGGACGGTCCATACAACTAAGATTGTAGATGGAAGATGCGAGATTTGCAGGGCAAAACTATCGAAATTGACCCAGGATGCAACGTCCAGTTGTCGCTAGCGCGTGGTCTTATTCGCTCTTCGCTCTCGCGAACTCGCTGTGACGCCTGCTGTAGAAAACGTAGATGAGCATGCCGAGTCCAAGCCAGATGAAAAAACGCAGCCAGGTGATCACGGTTAATCCCGTCATCAGGCCCCCGCACAGCAGCACCGAGATGAGCGGAAACCACGGAACAAACGGAACGCGGAAAGCTCGTGGCCGGTCGGGCTGTCTACGCCGAAGAAATATTACGCCGAGCGAAACCAGCACGAAGGCGAACAGCGTACCGATGTTGGAAAGATCTGCGGCATCGCCAATGTCCACGAGCCCGGCGGGAATTCCTACCGCAAAGCAGGCAATCCAAGTGGACCAGTGAGGAGTCTTGTATTTGGGATGTACGGCGGAAAAGAGTTTTGGCAGGAGACCATCGCGCGACATCGCATACCAGATTCTGGCCTGGCCATACTGAAAAACCAGCAGTGACGAAATCATTCCGGTCAGTGCTCCGACGACGATGATGGAACGGAAGATGGGATGTGCTCCCAGTTGCTTCAGAGCGTAAGCCACCGGTGCCTCAGCCGCCGCTCCAGAAACAAACGTCGTGTACTTCATCATGCCCAACAATACGATCGCGACGCCCACGTAGAGAATCGTGCAGACGATAAGCGAGGCGATAATCCCAAAAGGAAGATCACGTTGCGGCGTTTTGCACTCCTCGGCCGCCGTCGATACAGAATCAAAACCGATGTAGGTGAAAAATACGATGGCGCCGCCAGTCACGATTCCGGCGAAACCTGAGGGTGCGAATGGGGTCCAGTTAGCGGGATTAATAAGCATGCCGCCGACGACCAGGAACGTGAGAATGGCCCCAATTTTAACCAATACCATGACATTGTTGGCACCGGCCGATTCTTTCACGCCTCGCACGAGCAGCAAAGTCAGGATAAAGACAATCAGAAACCCAGGGAGATTGAAATACGCTCCCGTCCACTTGCCTGACGCCCATACGGGACTCGCCCACTGAGTGGGTAGGTCAATACCGAACGCAGCGAGTTGAGCCTTGGCGTATCCACTGAAACCTACGGCCACGGCAACGTTGCTTACCACGTATTCCAGGATCAAGTCCCATCCGATGATCCAAGCGAAGATTTCGCCCAAGGTTGCGTAGGAATATGTGTAGGCGCTTCCGGCAATCGGAATCATGGAAGCAAGTTCCGCGTAGCACAGGCCGGCGAAACTACAAGCGACTGCTACCAGGAGAAATGAAATAGCGATAGAAGGGCCCGCCGGCGGGCGTCCATGCATCAGTGCGCCTGCCGTGCTCCCGGTTCGCAGAAAATTTCCGATCAGGTCCAAGACCTGGGCGTGCAGGACCGAAGGAGCCTCGAAATGCTCTCCCGCCGCCGCCGTGCCGGTCAGGACGAATATTCCGGAGCCGATGATGGCTCCAATCCCGAGGGCCGTGAGCGACCAGGGCCCTAGCGTCTTTTTCAGACGATGCCCCGGTTGGTCGGCCTCGGCGATCAGTTTGTCGATGGACTTGCAGCAAAGAACCTGGTGTTCGGACGTACGTGCGGACGGTGATTGTGCCAAAGAGTTGTTGTCTCCTGAAGCTTTCTAGCAATCGACACCCGGCGGCCGGCATTCACCCGGCGGACGCCGGGATTAAAGTCGTACGTCCGCTGGCATTTGCCATTGCTAAGCGCCGCTGTTACCGTTTCGCCGTGCCGCGCGCCAGCTTTTTCACTTTCCGTTTCGCCGAACCGCGAGCGTACTCGCGAGGCTTCAATGGGCTTTCCGTCTTTTTCTTCTTGCGGACCGCGCGTTTGGCTTTCTTACGTTCTTCCTTGCTCAGTGTGCTTGTGTTTGCCATGAGTGCTGATTGCTTCTCCTCAGAAATTGAGCTTTTAGCTTTTAGCTTCTAGCCGTACAAAAAATGCTCTTGGCGACCCCGACTCGTGGCACAAAGCTGAAGGGCCAAAGGCTAAGAGCTGCCTCGCTCGAGCTGGGCGTATTTCTCAACCAGCTTCTTCAAACCGAAGCGAGGGAATTGTACCGTAATCTTGGCGTCTTCACCCTCTCCTTCGCGTTGGTAAACAGTGCCTTCACCGTATTTAGGGTGGAGAACCTTCTGCCCGGGACGGAAACCCTTCCTGCCTTTTGGCTCCTTCGGTGACTGTTTCGGAAGGCTGAACTTCTTTCCGCGCGAGGCAAAAAACTCTGCAATATTGTCGATGGAGTTATAGGATTTGCCGGAATAAGACGGCGCCGATTGTTTGGTCGGTTGCTTGGTATGGTTGGCCCAGCTTGCGCTCTGGTCTTCATCTTCGTAGGCGTAATGGGTGGAGTTGTGTTCCGGATCATGGCGGACGGGTGTCCCGACTCGAGCTGCCGTCGCCCTTCTTCGCGTTCCACCTATTTCTTCCAGCAATCCCGCAGGTACTTCCTCAAGGAACCGCGAAGGAATGCTGGCCTCGGGCAGATCGGTGCCATAACGCCGCCGATAAATAGCGCGACTCAGAATCAGCGTGTCCATGGCTCGCGTCATGCCCACATAACAGAGGCGCCGCTCTTCTTCGATGTCGTCGGGCTGGAGAAAAGTCCGCGAGTGTGGAAACAGTCCTTCTTCCAGCCCTCCGAGAAATACCAAGGGGAACTCGAGACCTTTGGCGGCATGAAGCGTCATCAAAGTAATTTGTGCAGCTTCGTCATAAGCGTCGGCGTCACTGACCAGCGCGGCGTGATCAAGGAATTGGTCAAGGGTTTCACCACGATCGCGGGAATCCATGGCAGCATTCACCAGTTCACGCAAGTTTTCGATGCGTGAGTACGCTGCCGGCGTGTCCTCCTGTTCGAGCAGTTTGATATAGCCAGTACGGTCGATAAGAAACTTCAAAATGTCAGCCGTGCTGGGAGTCGGAGTGCCGTTTGTAGCGCCGGCTTCCTGCCGGCTGTCGTTAAGGCGTCCCGCCACTTCGTTACCGGGTTGGGCGTCCGCAATCTCCAGAGAAGCATTCCCGTCGGATGTTTCTTCCTCAATAGAACCAAAATCAAACGAGAAATTATCCGGATTGAAATCCGCATCGTCATCGACGTCTGGGGCTTCGGTAACTGCATTTTCGTTCGACTCGGCCTCTGCCCGAGCCATCTCTTCCAGGCGCTCCACGTAGGTCCCGCTGAGAATTGCCCGGCCATCGTCTATCAGGCTTAGGAAAGCCTTAAGCGCGGCTAATGCACGCTGCGGAAGTAGCTGGCGTTTAATTACCTCTCCCATCGCACCCCACAAGGACAATCCGGTTTCCAGCGCAACTCGTTCCAGGGTTTCGATGCTGGTCTTGCCAATGCCGCGTACCGGCGTATTGATTACACGAAGAAGCGAGATCGTGTCATCCGGATTGTGAATCACTTTGAGATACGAAATCATGTCTTTGATTTCGGCTCGCTCGTAGAATGAAAAACCGCCTACGACGTGATATTTCAACTGGTAGCGACGCATGGCTTCTTCAAACAACCGCGACTGCGAATTGGTGCGGTAGAGCACGGCGGCGCGTGTATTCTCACCTTGATCGACAGCTTCGCGCAGATACTTGGCGATGTAATCGGCGGCGAAGAGAGCTTCATTTTCCCCATCGGGAGCTTCGTAGTAACCGATCTTTGTGCCGCCCTGGCGCGAGGTCCAGAGATTCTTTCCCTTGCGCTTGAGGTTGTTCGAAACCACAGCGGACGCCGCTTGCAGGATGTTCTGGGTAGAACGGTAATTCTGTTCCAGACGAATGATTTTGGCTTCGGGAAAATCTTTTTCGAACTCCAGGATGTTGCGGATATCGGCCCCACGCCAGGAATAAATGGACTGATCTTCATCGCCGACCGCACAGATATTGTGATGCCTCCCTGCCAGCAGAATCATTAGCTCGTACTGGGGGCGATTCGTGTCTTGGTACTCGTCGATCATCACGTACTGGTAGCGGCGGTTGTAGTAGTCACGAACCGCCGGTACAGCCTTCAGCAGGCGCACCGTCTCGAGCAGCAGATCGTCGAAGTCGAGAGCATTGGCCTTGCGTAACTCCTTCCGGTATTCCTCGTAGATATGGGCCACCCGCTCGGTGTTGGGATCCCCCGATTGCAGATAAACCTCTTGCGGATCGAGCATGTGATTCTTAGCCCACGAAATATGCGACAGCACTGATCGAGGCGTCGTCTGCTTATCGTCAATCCCCAGGCGTCGCATCACCGACTTCACCAACTGCTGCTGATCGGACTCGTCATAGATGACAAAGCTTTTGGTCAAACCGATCGGGGGGACACCCGGTACGGACGATGGAATGCGAAGCTGCTCGATGTCCCGCCGTAACACCCGCACGCAGAAAGAGTGAAAGGTAGAGATCACCGGCTTAGCCACTGAGAGGCCGCCCACCAGGTTGTCCACGCGCTCCACCATCTCTTGCGCAGCTTTGTTGGTGAAGGTCATTGCCAGGATGGAGTCAGCCATGACGCCGCGGTTCTCGATCAGGTAGGCGATGCGATAGGTAATGACCCGGGTCTTGCCGCTGCCCGCGCCGGCGAGAATAAGCACCGGGCCGTTCGTGGTTTCCACGGCCTCGCGCTGCTGCGGGTTGAGTTTATCGAGGAAAGACAAATCTAGGACTTCTCCGGACTTCGTTGACTAATTTTACAGATGATTGACGGTTCACGAGACATGCTTCAAATGCAGGCGCCCATCAATCTGGTCAAATCGCCGCCACACCCGAACTCCGTCTGTTCGGTTCTGAAGCAGCGAGCGTTGATTTTCTGGAGTCCCAGAATCTCCCTAGTACCAAAACCCAACGCCTTAAGCTCACCAGCCGGTTCAGCTGGATGACTATTATGTACTTGTTGAAGTTTAAGGGGCAGGCTTTCACTAAGCCGTGGCCGAAAACGAAGGCCTCCGCGAAAAAGGCCAATTGCATTTGCACCACATCGGTCGACCAGCGGTCCTCGGAAGTCAGAACCGGGGCGGTGACCATCTTGAAGTCGAATGCCACACCGCGCGCCACCCACAAACGCACGGAATGCGCGGGCCGTCGAACTTTTGAGCTTTCGAGCTGCAAAGAGCTGGTGTGCAGCGCCTCGAACCGCGACCCCATGTGCCGTCCTGCTGAATCCCCCTCGCGCAACTTCCTACCCGGTTTTCAGCGCGGTGCGGGCCGCTGTGCATTCTCCGCAAGGGCAGTAGTCCCGCAGAAACTGCCAGGAATAAATGCCCAGCTCGTGGCCGTCGTTCCAGTGAAATTTGATGGCATACTTGCCCACGCCTTCCGCCGATAATGGCTTCGCTGCCTGTTTAAACATCGGTAGCGAGCCTGGCGCGGGTTTAGATGGCTCTCCAGGCTCCCGCCCGGCCTTCCCCCTCTCATCGTCGCACAGGGCGCAGGGGCAGGCGTGTCGTAGAAATACGAACGGGTAATGCGATCGGTGGCCATCCTTCCACTCGATGTCCATGCCCGCGCCTGTGGTCAGGTTTACTCTTACCGATTTCGGATCAGGCGGAACAGTCACGCTTTCAGTATAAGGCCTGCACGAGGCGGGCGAGGACGCCCGCTCCACATGCATGCTGGTCAAAGCTTCGGAATTCCGTTAAAATAATGCTTTTACAGAACAAGTTTCCGGTTTATCTGGAGCAGTCCTATGGCACATGTATGCGATCTCTGCGGCAAGGGTCCGCAGTTTGGGAACAATATCAGCCACGCGCACAACGTGACGAAGCGCCGCTGGAACGTTAACTTGCGTCCAGTTCACGCCAAAGTCGGCGCCGCCACCAAACGTATCCGGGTTTGCACGTCCTGCCTGCGCAGCGGCAAAGTCGTCAAAGCGTAGCTGGGGGTCCCCCCGCGCAAAAACATACCAAATCCTCCAAAATTCTTAGTGTTCGGCCATCCTGAGCGTTTTCAGCCATTAAAGGATCCGGTACGGGTAAACTGGCGGTCTTTTTGACGGGTAGGTATGCCCTCTTACCTTCGCTTTTGTGCGGCTCCGATCAACGGCTGCAGGGCTTGGACGGACACGCCAAGCGTACCGCCGGAAAACCCGTCGATGTAGGCTTCGTTGATGCCGATTACTTCACCTTGCGAGTTGAACACCGGCCCACCGCTGCCCCCGTGGGCTGTAGGGGCATCGTAAATAAGTTTGTCGCCGACGACATCTCCCAAGTGTCCGCAGGTGGCGGAGGGACGGATCAGAGAAAGGGCTGCCAATTCGTTAGCCGCACCGATATCATCCCGGCGGAAGGCCAGACGGTCATATACGGCAGGGGGCGACTTCGCCACCATTCCCAGAATCCCCATGGGATAGCCGACCACGGCGACTAACTCTCCCGGACTGGAGACTCGTTCGGCTAGTGGCAATGGCCGCAAACGGCTGATCGCCAAAGAGTTCTCGACTCGTAACACTGCAAGGTCACCGTGCGCAGAAAGCACCAGCGGTGTGATATCAACCGGCTGCGCGAAGCCTGGGAAAAAGGCCACTAGTTTTTCGAGCTCCGGCTTGGCGCCTTTTTGGATCAGTGCGTCCGCCTCAGAATCCCCGTACCAGGGCTGCGCCACGTGACGATTCGTGGCTAATAAGCCTTCCGCCACCACAAATCCAGTTCCGGAGATGCGCGCTCGCAGGCTGGGCCGCTTTCCCGGCATGGCCACGTGATAAATGCCGAAAATGTAACAAATTGAATTGCGATACCGGTTCAACACCAGAGCCGGCATGGCTTGTTCTTGTTTTAATTCATCCACGTCGCGGGTTAGCTGGCGTAGTTCGTCCTGCTGGAGCTGGCTCTGCCGGAGTTCACTCTGCCGCAAGGCCTCGCGCTGGCTCTCGCTTTTGCCATCGGCATCGGCAACAACTTTTCGTGACAAAGGAAGATCAAGCGGCGGCGGCGGGGAATAGTAGCGGACCATGACGCCTGTCCCTACTAGCAGGAACACACCGAGCACGATTTCAACCAGACGTGCCCAAGTCCTGCAGACCGGCTCTTCTTCCAATAAATTGTGGTTTTCGGCCATGAGGAAAGCCGTCTGCCCGGGAAGTCAATGGGGGAGGAAATCCGCGCTCGCCGGGCAAACTCAACCCTATCTTGGGGCTTGCAGCCGGGGTCTTCTACGGTACGGAAGGTTATGTACGGGTGGACTCAAGGTTCTTTAATACCAAGACGTTCGGACATCTCTTCATGAAGAAAGCCCTCTCCCACGCGATAGGGCTGAACCCATTCACCATCGATGACAAACTGAGGGATGGCGCGTTTGCCGGTTCGAGCAATGACCTCGTCCGCTGCTCCAGGGGTTTTTTCGATATCGACTTCCGAGAAGGGCACGTTGTGTTCCTGCAAAAAACGCTTGGCTATCCGGCAGTCGGGGCACCAGTATGAGGAATACAGCAATACTTTCATATTCTTAAGAGACTTCGAGCCGACCTTCCTTCAATTCCCTTGGGTTTTTTACGGCCCAGCTTTTAACCGCTGAGAGCGCTTAGATCGCGCAGAAAGTAAAGCCGCCAGCGAAAGCTGACGGCTAAGACTCAACGGTGCTAGCTAATTCTCGTAGAGCAACACACCGTCTGTTTTTTCGGAATCCACCGGACGGTAATAGAGCTTGTCACCGTCGAGGAAGACTTCGATGAACGCTGGACGGGTTGTGATCGTGCCCTGGATAAGCGCTTCCGACAGCGGGTCTTCGATGTATTTTTGCAAAGCTCGCCGTAGCGGCCGGGCGCCATAGCTGCGATCGCCCAAAGTCTGATTCAGAATCCACTTCTTGGCTTCGTCGGTCACAGTAACGGTGATCGACTTCTGAGACAAGTTCTGATTGAGCAGATTCACCATTAGCTCAAGAATCTGAATCAGATCCTGCTCACCAAGAGCGGTGAACAGAATGATCTCGTCCAGCCGGTTGAGGAATTCCGGGTTAAAGGTGCGTTTGACTTCGCCCTTCACCAAGTCCTCTACCTTGCCCGAAATCATGTCCTCATTGGTCGACTGGAAGCCCAGGCCTTCGCGTTTCTGCAAATGCCGGGCGCCGATGTTCGAAGTCATGATGATGATTGTGTTCTTGAAATCTACGGTGTTGCCCAAACCGTCAGTGAGCTGACCGTCTTCAAATACCTGCAACAGGATGTTGAATACGTCCGGGTGTGCCTTCTCGACTTCGTCGAGCAGAACAACTGAATAGGGCGCTCGCTTCACCCGCTCCGTAAGTTGTCCGCCTTCTTCGTAACCAACATATCCGGGAGGGGAACCGATCAGCTTCGAGACCGAATGCTTTTCCATGAACTCGGACATGTCGAAGCGAACCAGTGATTTTTCGCTGCCAAACATGAACTGAGCCAAGGTGCGTGCAACTTCGGTTTTGCCGACTCCGGTAGGCCCGAGGAACAGAAACGAACCGATGGGCCGGTTCGGACTCTTAAGGCCCGCACGGCTGCGCCGAATGGCGCGGGCCAAAGCCAGAATCGCTTTATCCTGCGAGATAATTCGTTTGTGAAGCTCTTCTTCGATCCGAAGCAGTTTTTGCGACTCTTCTTCTTTGATGGAAGTAATAGGTACGCCCGTCCAGCGTGATACCACGTCCTCGATGTCCTCCCGACCGACTACGCCGGTGGAGGATTCATCGAGGTGGTATTTTTCGCGAAGGGCGCGCAGGTTCTCGCGCTCCTTGCGTTCCTCGTCCGAGTAGAAGCGCGCCTTCTCGAACTCGTGGTTCGCGATGGCGTTCTCCATACG
>Ga0207693_10002663_pt1 | contig 15512 bp, 14 predicted proteins | sample LARL81metaG_FD_184347 | JGI IMG/M metagenome (GOLD analysis project Ga0207693, IMG submission 184347) | Corn, switchgrass and miscanthus rhizosphere microbial communities from Kellogg Biological Station, Michigan, USA - LAR L8-1 metaG... | ecosystem: Host-associated > Plants > Roots >...
CACGCGGATAAAGAGCAGGAGTACCGCGCCTTCGTAGCCGATCTGAAACTTGCCGCAAACGTGCTTGCGCGGGCGGCCTGAAGGATCAGTCCCGCTCGGTAAATCTGCCGCTGACCAGTGCAGCCAACGCTTCAACCACCTCGTTCGCCTGCCTGCCCGTTGCTTCCACCGTGATGGTGGTGCCGGGCCCGGCTCCGAGCATCATGAGCCCCATGATCGAGGTCCCGCCGACGACTTCCTGCCCCCGCCTCACCCTTACATCAGCATCGAATTTCTCCACCGTCTGCACGAATTTGGCCGACGCCCGCGCGTGCAGTCCTCTCTTGTTGCAGATCTCGAGCACGCGGGTAACCGCGTCGCCGTCACCGGTCTGAACCTCAGAAGGCGAACCGTTGAACCGTGCACTTTCGCTCATTTGCCGGTCAGAACCCGGCTGGCGATGGTGATGTACTTGCGGCCGGAGTCCTGGGCAGCCGCTACCGCGTCCGCCAGCGCACATTCGCCGCGAACCTTCGCGAGCTTGACCAACATGGGCAGATTGATGCCCGCCAGCACTTCGACTTTCGGGCGAGCCATCACGGATATTGCGAGATTTGAGGGAGTACCGCCGAACATGTCCGTGAGAATAGCCACGCCGTCGCCGCTGTCGACGCGCTTGACCGCCTCGATGATGTCCTTGCGTCGTTGCTCCACATCGTCATCGGGGCCGATGGTGACAGCCTCGATTTGCGATTGTGGGCCCACAACATGCTCCAGCGCGGAGCGGAACTCGATGGCCAGCCGCCCGTGGGTGACCAGAACGAGACCAATCATCGCAGTCGCCCCCGACCGATGCAGGTTGCACCGCACGAAAGGGCGCTCATGATGAGCATCCCAGGGTCTTGCGCAAGGGCCTGTTTCGCGATTGTACCAAAGTGTTGCATTGCGGCCAGAGAGGTCGCCCTCGCACGCTCGGGATGAAACCAAGCCTCCTCCCGGTCGTGGATAACTTCTATACCTTCATCACGTTGCGCAAGCTTCCTGAGTAAAATTTAAGGTTGAAATATTGAAGGAAGCGATCAGTATTTGCAGGGGATCTGCTCGCGGTGCAATCGCCAGCCGCGGCACAGAAATTCCCTCTACGACGGTAGCTCCCGGCCTCGGGAGCCGCTCGGCATCACTGGCCGCAAGATCAACCACGAGCCCGACGACGGCACGGAGCTCGTACTCCACTTTCCGCACGCCCAATCCCCGCACTTCGATCAATCCCGCCAAAGCCGCCGCGGGCCGCACCAGCAGCCGCCCGTTCGACGCCGCGAGATGCAGGCGATCATCCCCCACCAAACGTGCAAACCGCAGCAAGCCCGTCTGCGCGGCATGAATGAGGGAAAGCGCCAATTGCGACTTCCCTGCCCCGGAGGCGCCCCGAATGAGCACAGCACGGGCACCGGTAAGCACGGCCGAACCATGCACCGTCGAGACCTCGCCAGCAGGCATCACATGGCCGGCAAACGCACCGTAAATCGAGCCCCTATGACTTGCGGCGGCTCATCCGTGGCCGGGGTCAACAGCTCCCGGTTCTCCACCCAGATGCGGCCATCATGCGCTTCAACGATCTGTCTGGAAATCGAGAGGCCAAGCCCCGAGTTCTGCCCGAATGCCTGATGGGGTCGATGTGTATAGAACCGCTCGAAGATCTTCTCCAGCGCTTCCGGTGGCACCCCGGGACCGTCGTCCTCGACGATGATGTCGATGTCGTTCTTGCATCTCCCGCAGACGACGTTTACCACGCCGCCCGGCGAAGAAAACGACCGAGCATTGTCAACCAGATTATCGACGACCTGGCCGAGCCGGGAGTCGTGACCCAATACGACGAATCCATCCGGCCGAATTTCCTCAAACCGCAAATTGACGCTCACGCCGTCGTCATGGCGCTCGTTGGCCACGTTGACCACCGTAGTGAGAAGCTTCACGACATCAACCGGCTGCGCTTCATGCCGTTGCATTTCTGCATCCAACCGGCTTGCGTCTGAGATGTCCGAAATGAGACGGTCGAGCCGCTTCACATCGTGCTGGATCACGGCAAGAAGCCGCCCGCGGCTGTCATCGGTCTTGGCCAGCGGCAGGGTTTCGACTGCCGAACGCAATGACGTCAGGGGATTCTTCAACTCGTGTGCGACGTCGGCGGCAAAACGCTCGATCGCCTCGATGCGGTTGTAAAGCGCATCGGTCATATCTCTGAGCGAACCTGATAGGTGCCCGATCTCGTCCCGCCGGTGACTGAGATCCGGTATCTCCACGCGGGTGCGAATACGCCGGCGCACAAGCTGGGCGCTTTCAGCAAGCCGCCGCACGGGGCCGGCGATCGTCCCGGCGAGCAGAAACGAGAGAACCACCATCACCCCAGCCGCGATCAGGAAGAGCTTGAAGATCGCCAGACGCTCGCTGCCGACCATGTTGTCGATGTCAGCGCCCTGGGTCGAAAGCATCAGGGCGCCGCGCACCGCGCGGAAGCGTTGCACCGGAACAGCGACCGAGACGATCACCTCACCGCGCTCGTTGATGCGCACCATGTTGGACTTGAAGCCTTTGAGTGCCCTATCCACCTCCTCGTAGGTCTTGCCGTTCTGGGAACCGACCTCGTGATAGAGGGGCAAGGTGCCGCGGGTCAGCCAAGTGCGCACGGTGATGTAGGCACGATCCAGGAAGCTCGGCCGTGAAGGGGGCGGCAGGTCGAAGCGCAAAACGTCGTAGAGGTTTCGGCTATCGAGAATGAGCCCTCCGTCGCGATCATAGATGCGGGCGCGCGTGTTGGTCGGCGAAACGAGCTTGCGCAACACCGGCGCGATCCGTTCGGGGTTGATCGGGAATTCGAGGCCTGAAAGCGCCTCGTCTGGTGGCCCGTAGCTTTCGCCGGCCTGGAGCTCCAGCAGCCGTTCGGGATCGATGGTGATTGTATCGGGTTCCGCGGTAGCTGACGCGGCGACCGCCCCTGCTATGATTTCGCCCTGCACCAGCAGGCTCTGGATGCGGGCGTCGATCAGTCCGGCGCGAAATTGAGAGAGGTAGAGCACTCCGATGACCAGCGCGAGCAGACCGGTCACATTGAGAAAAATGATGCGGCGCGTCAGGCTGGAAAAACTGATCCGGACGAAGAGGTGCCAGCCCTGACGCAACAGATCGACGACCCGCCCGCCTTTTTCAGCGAGTGGGAGGGCTTGGTCGAGCGGCTTCACCTCCGCCAAACGCATTAAACTCTGTGGCGTTCGATTAAGCACGACCAGTCTGCTGATTGAGCGCCCCTAGTGACCGCCAGAAGCTAGAGTCCAGCGGAGCGGCCCGTCCCGTATCCCGGCGCCAGCTCGTCGCGGCTTTACATCTCCTTGAACCGATAGCCGACGCCGTAAAGCGTTTCGATCATGTCGAAATCGTCGTCAGTTGCTTTGAATTTCTTACGCAGGCGTTTGATATGGCTGTCGATCGTGCGGTCATCGACATAGACCTGGTCGTCGTAGGCCGCGTCCATCAGAGCGTTGCGGCTCTTGACCACCCCGGGCCGGCTCGCAAGCGCCTGCAGTATGAGGAATTCAGTGACCGTGAGCGTCACGGCTTCATTCTTCCAGGTGCAGGTGTGGCGCTCGGGATCCATGCGCAAGAGGCCGCGCTCCAGCACCTTCGCAGCATCGGTCTCCTTTGGCGCGCTGCCATCCTTCGGCGTCGAGCGTCGCAAAATGGCTTTGACTCGTTCGACCAGAAGCCGCTGCGAGAAGGGCTTACGGATGAAATCGTCGGCGCCCATCTTGAGGCCGAATAGCTCGTCAATCTCCTCATCCTTGGAGGTGAGAAAGATCACCGGCATATCGGACTTCTGGCGCAGGCGCCGCAACGTCTCCATTCCGTCCATGCGCGGCATCTTGATATCGAGGATAGCGAGGTCCGGCGGACTCGTCTTGAACCCGTCCAGCGCAGACGCTCCATCGGTGTATGTCATGATGCGATAACCTTCAGCCTCGAGAGCGATGGAGACCGAAGTCAGGATATTGCGGTCGTCGTCGACGAGAGCGATGGTTGGCATGAGCCCCTATCCTGGCAGCGTACGCGCGCCCCGCGACTCTGAAGCCCCCAAAGCAAGGCCGAAATGTGGCCAATCCCTGACAAACGCATGATTCGTCAATGGATTGTGAGCATAGCCGGTCCGTCCTGCGAACGCAAATGCCGCTTTCCCGGCCCAAATTCTCCGAGATCGGCTACTCTGCGGGCTGCCCTTGGCCGTTGGCGAAGCGTCTCAGTACTCAGGCTTGTGGCGAGCACCGATGAAACCAGCCCCTGATTTCGTTCCCGCCGTGGCGGCCAAGACGCTCCTGCGGGAGAGCCGCTCCGGAGCTCTGGCAACGCTTATGCCGAACTCGGGCGACCCTTATTGCTCGCTGGTCAATGTTGCGAGCGCCCCCGATGGCGCGCCGCTCTTGCTGATCTCGGGGCTCGCGGTGCACACCAAGAACATCCTGGCCGGTCCCCGGGTGTCGCTCATGATTGACGAGCGTCGCGAAGGCGACCCGCTCGAAGGGGGTCGCCTGATGCTGATGGGCACGGCGGCGGTGACACCGGATCCTGCGGCGCGGCAGCGCTACCTCGCGCGCCAGCCCGAGGCAGAAATGTTCGCAGGGTTCGCAGATTTCGCGCTCTACCGCATCGCCATTAAAGCCGCGCATCTTGTTGCGGGTTTCGGTCGCATCGTCGATCTTGGAGCTCATGAGATCCTGACCGAGATCAGCGATGCTGCAGAGCTCATTGCGGCCGAACCCGAGATCGTGTCGCAGGTGAACGCCGACTACGCCGATGCGGTCCGGCTCTGGGCGCGCAAGCGGCTCGGCGGCCGTGATGGGTCTTGGCGCTGCGTCGGCTGCGATCCCGAGGGATTGGAGCTGCAACTCGGCCGCACTGCTCTGCGCCTGCCGTTCCTTGAGCGCGTGCGCTCTCCCGCCGAGCTGAGCGCCATGCTCAAACACCTCACGGCATGACCGACCGGCAGCAGCCAGTAGTAAGTCCGTCCCCATTCTGATTACTGGTTACTGACTACTGATTTCTGCAAGGAGGGTAAGGATGCGCCATCTGTTTCTTTTTATCGCATTCAGCATCGGTGTGGGCTCGACCGCAGCGCAAGGGCAGGACCCGATCGTTCTGCGCCAGATGGGCTCGTTTCACGTGGGCGGGCGGCTCATCGAGATTACCGGTCAGCCGATCAAGGAGGTCGTGTTCACGCCAGGCGGCGTGCCCGCGAGAATGGATCCCAATGGCAAGTACCAGGTTGAGCAGATGTATGTGCAGTATTCCTGCCACAGCACCGCAAGGGCAAGATGCCGCTGCTGCTATGGCATGGCGGCGGACTCACCGGCGTAACCTACGAGACCAAGCCCGATGGCGGCGAAGGCTGGCTCAACTTTTTCATCCGCCAGGGCTGGGACACCTATATCTCTGATGCGGTGGAGCGCGGCCGCGCCGGCTGGACCAATACCTTCGAGGGCGACCCGGTCTTCCTGCCCTTCGGTGATCCGTGGGAGCGCTTCCGGATCGGGCCGCCCGGCTCATGGAATAACGAGAAGGACAAGCGCACCACCTATCCCGGCGCGCAATTCCCGACCGCTGCCTATGAGCGGTTCATGAAGCAAGCCGTGCCACGCTGGGCTCACCACCGACGATCAGATTGTCGCGGCTTACGTCGAGCTGGTGGACAATGTCTGTCCATGCGTCGTTCTGGTGCACAGCCAGTCTGGCGCTTTTGGGTTCAAAGTACTGGAGGCGCGACCCGAAAAGGTCAGGGGCTTGGTTGCGGTCGAGCCGACACTTGGGGGCGACCCCAACAAGGTCGCCTCCATCAAGAACACGCCGGTCCTTATCCTCTATGGCGACAACGCGAAGGACCATCCGCGCTGGTTGAAAATCCGCCAGGGCGGCGTCGGTTACGCGGCCGTCCTCAAGTCCGCTGGCGGCCATGTCGATGTGGTCGATCTTCCCGAGCGCGGGATAAATGGCAACTCACACATGATGATGATGGACAGGAACAGCGATGTTGTGGCTGGTCTCATCCAGAAATGGTTGGTGGACCGTGAGTTTAGTGAATGAAGATACGTTCTGCTGCAGTGCAGCATGGAACCAGGGAAAGCGTTGCGCTTTGTTGCTTCGCACGCGCATGAGGGCTCGGCGATGCGCCGCCGGGAGCGTAGACTGTAATGCTGCGTTGCGGCTTGGCAGGGTAGGTGATCCCCACTATAGGTCGCGACGCAGGATTGGAATGCGAGATCACGCTGCCGTACCGATCTCTGGGGAGGGTCTCCGGCGTCTGCCGGATGTGTGGTGGAGGAGTTTGGCGTGCAGGAAACAGGTCTAAGGAACAGCACCTACGGCGCCGATAAATTCGGATTTGAGGATCTCAGCGCCGTTCATTGGAATCTTACCGCGCCTGCGCTTTACGAGCATGCGATCCGTGCGCACGAAGCCTCGGTTGTGCAAGGCGGCGCGCTGTGCGCGGAAACCGGCGTGCACACGGGACGCTCACCAAAGGACAAGCATACCGTTGCTGACGAGCTGACCGAGGGTTCGGTCTGGTGGGAGGGCAACCGCAAGATCAGTCAAGCCAATTTCCAGCGCCTCTATGAAGATTTCATCGCGCAGGCACGCGGCAAGAAACTGTTCGTGCAGGACCTCTACGGCGGCGCCGATCCCCACTATCTAATCAAGACTCGCGTATTCACGGAGTTCGCCTGGCACTCTCTGTTCATCCGTCAGTTGCTGATCCGTCCGGAGCGTTTGGATCTGCTGACATTCATTCCCGACCTCACCATTGTCGATCTGCCCTCGTTCAAGGCGGACCCCAAGCGCCATGGCGTGCGTAGCGAGACCGTCATCGCCATCGATTTCAGCAAGAAGATCATCTTGATCGGCGGCACCTCCTATGCCGGCGAAATCAAGAAATCGGTTTTCACTACGCTCAATTTCTATCTGCCGGCGCAGGGCGTGATGCCCATGCATTGCTCCGCCAATGTCGGCAAGGACGGCGATGTTGCGCTGTTCTTCGGGCTCTCCGGTACCGGCAAGACGACGCTCTCCGCCGACCCCGATCGCATTCTGATCGGAGACGACGAGCACGGCTGGGGACCGGACGGTGTATTCAATTTCGAGGGCGGCTGCTACGCCAAATGCATCAAGCTGTCGCAAGAAGCCGAGCCTGAAATCTACGCCGCCACCAATCGCTTCGGCGCGGTTCTGGAAAACGTGGTGTTCGATCCGCACACACGCATTCCCAACTTCGATGACGACTCCAAGACCGAGAACACGCGCGCGGCTTATCCGCTCGACTTCATGCCGCGGGCTTCGGCCAGCGGCCGCGCCGGACATCCCAGGAACATCATCTTCCTCACGGCCGACGCCTTCGGCGTTATCCCTCCGATTGCCAAGCTCACGCCGGCGCAAGCGATGTATCACTTCCTTTCCGGCTATACCGCCAAAGTGGCGGGCACCGAGAAAGGGCTGGTCGGTGTCGAGCCCGAATTCTCCACCTGCTTCGGCGCTCCATTTCTGCCGCGCCCGCCGGCCGAATATGGCGCGGTCATGCGCGAATTCATCTCGAAGCACAAGGTCGATTGCTGGCTGGTCAACAGCGGCTGGACGGGTGGCATTTACGGTGTCGGCCGGCGCATGCCGATCAAGGCGACGCGCGCGTTGGCAACGGGTGCGCTCGACGGCTCGCTCAAGACGGTGAGCTTCCGCACTGATCCGTATTTCGGGTTTGCCGTGCCGAGCTCGGTGCCCGGGATCGAGCCGCACCTGCTCTATCCGATGAAGACCTGGAAGGACAAGGCGGCGTTCGACGACACCGCGCGCAAGCTCGTGGGCATGTTCCAGAAGAACTTCACCAAATACGAGGACGATGTCGACGCCGAAGTGCGCTCGGCCGCGCCCGAGATCCGTATCGCCGCGGAGTGATCCTCCCGTCCTGGACGAGTGCAGTGAGCGCTCTTTGCGGCGCAGACAAGTTTACGCAGTCTGCGCAAGCTTGACTGCGTCCGGAACGAGACAGTGATCTCGGACCTCCCCCAAATTGGTGCGCAAAGATGTGCAAATCGGGCAAGTCCGACTTGCGTGGACACAAGGGCACCAAGCACGAAGCGCGGATCGCCACCGCACGGTGCAGCCGATCACCGCGTCAGCAGGGTGCCGGCGCCGTGGTCTGTCAGGAGCTCGAGCAGTACGGCATGGGGTACCTTGCCGTCGAGAATCACGACCCCCTCCACTCCCGCTTCCAGCGCATAGATGCAGGTTTCCACCTTGGGGATCATGCCGCCGGATATCGTGCCGTCGGCGATCAACCGCCGCGCCTCCTTGGCCGAGAGCTGCTTGATCAGGTTCTCGGACTTGTCGAGCACGCCCGGCACGTCGGTGAGGAGAAGCAGCCGCTTAGCCTTGAGCGCCCCGGCTATCGCGCCGGCGAAGGTGTCGGCATTCACGTTGTAAGTGCCGCCTCCGTTGGAGGTCGCAAGCGGCGCCAGCACGGGGATGAGATCGCGGCCCAGGATCTGGGTGAGCACGGTGGTGTCGACCGTCTCCGGCTCGCCGACGAACCCAAGGTCGATGATCTTCTCCATCTTTGATTGCGGATCGATCATGCTGCGGCTCGCTTTGCGCGCAAGCACCATGTTGCCGTCCTTGCCGCACAGACCTATCGCCTTGCCGCCCGCCTCATTGATGAAGCCGACGATCTGTTTGTTGATCGAGCCGGCGAGCACCATCTCGACTATCTCGATGGTAGCGGCATCGGTGATGCGCAACCCGTCTGCGAATTGCGATTTGATCCCGAGCCGCGCCAGCATCTCCCCGATCTGCGGACCGCCGCCGTGCACCACCACCGGATTGATGGCGGTCTGCTCCATCAGCACGACGTCGCGGGCAAAGCTCCGCGCCAGCTCCTCTTCGCCCATGGCATGACCACCGTATTTCACCACCACCGTGGCTTCGTCGTAGCGCTGCATATGCGGGAGCGCTTCCGACAGCACCCGGGCAATCTCATGCGGGGAAATGGTCATGCTGAATTTCCAAAGCCTGCGCCTTTTAGCGCCTCAGTCAGCTGCGAGACAACAAACGCAGGGCTGTCTATGGTCATGCCCTGCGTTCGGCGAGCAGGCGGGCGATAGCGGCGCGCAACTCGGGGATCCCCGCACCCGTATGGGCGGAAGTCACCTGGAGCTCCGGATGTGCCGCCGGACGTTGCGCCATGGCCGTGCCGGTGTGCCCGAGCAGCTCCGCGCGCGCCGCCTCATCGACCTGATCCGCTTTGGTGAAGACCAACTGGTAGCTCACCGCTGCCTCATCCAGGGTCTTCAGCACGTCCTCGTCTGCAGGTTTCGGTCCGTGGCGCGCATCGATCAGGAGATAGACCCGCGCGAGATTGGCGCGTCCTCTGAGGAAATCGTGAATGAGCGCGGTCCAGGCCTTGACCTTCGACTTGGCGGTGGCCGCATACCCATAGCCTGGCATGTCGACGAGCGTGAGCGCCGCCGGCCCAGTGAAGAAAATGAGCTCCTGCGTGCGCCCCGGCGTGTGGGAGATGCGCGCTAGCGCGCGGCGTCCCGTAAGGGCGTTGATCAGGCTCGACTTCCCAACATTGGAGCGGCCGGCAAAGGCGATCTCTGTTCCGCGCATGGGGGGGAGCGAAGCAATGGATGCGGCCGCGCTGGCGAAATGCCATTCCGCGACAAAGAGCTTGCGCCCGGCCTCAATCTCGCCGCGGGTAAAGCGGGACACGCTTTTGTCAAGCCTTCTCCTTCTTGGCGAACAGCGCCTTGACGTTGTCGATAAGCTCGACCTTGGCGCCATGCTTGCGCATGATCACGCTCTGCTGAATGACGGAGAGCGTGTTGTTCCATGCCCAATAGATCACCAGCCCGGCGGAGAAGCTCGCGAGCATGAAGGTGAAGATGATAGGCATGTAGTCGAAGATCATCTTCTGCGCGGGGTCCGGCGGAGGCGGATTGAGCTTCATCTGCGCCCACATTGTCACGCCCATGATCAACGGCCATGGGCCGAGGTGCAGGAACGGGCCGATGACCGGAACGACCGTCGGATCCCACGGGATCAACCCGAACAGGTTGAACACCGTGAGCGGATCGGGCGCCGAAAGATCCCTGATCCAGCCGAAGAACGGGGCGTGCCGCAGGTCGATGGTTACGAACAGCACCTTGTAGAGCGAAAAGAAGACCGGGATCTGGATGAGCATCGGCAGGCAGCCGGCCACCGGATTCACTTTCTCCTTCTTGTAGAGCTCCATCATCGCCTGCTGCTGCTTCATCTTGTCGTCCGCGTAGCGCTCGCGGATCGCCATCATCTCCGGCTGCACCGCCTTCATCTTGGCCATGGAGGCGTAAGACTTGTTGGCGAGCGGGAAGAAGAATGCCTTGATGATGACGGTGATGATCAGAATCGCCACGCCGAAATTACCGACGAGGCGATAGATCCAGTCCAGCGCGAAGAACATCGGCTTGGTGATGAAATAGAACCAGCCCCAATCGATCAGCAGGTCGAACTTGTTGAGCCCGAGCTGCTGATTATAGCCGTCGATAATCGAGACTTCCTTGGCACCCGCAAACAACCGGGTGTCGGCGGCGCCGGTAGAGCCGGAAGCCACGGTTACGGGATCCAGATTGTAATACGTCTGATATCGCTTGATTCCGTTCTGAAAGAACGAGAACTGTGCATAGATTTTCGCGGCGGAAGGCGGCAGCAGCGTCGCCGCCCAATATTTCTCGGTAATGCCGAGCCAGGCATTCGTCGAGGTGAAGGCAATATTCTTCTTCTTCTCGATGTCCGAGTAGCTCTCCTCCTGCAGCTTGTCATTAAGCACGCCGATCATCCCTTCGTGCAGGATGTAGTAACCAAGCGTGGGCGGAGTGCCGTGGCGCGAGATCAGCGCGTAGGGATAGAGCGTGATCGCGGAGGCCCCCTTGTTCACAACCTCGTCCTTGATGGTGAACAGGTACTTGTCATCCACCGCAATGGTGCGCCGGAACTCGAGCCCCTCGCCATTGTCGTAGACGAGCGTCACCGGCCGTCCGACGGAGAGCGTGCCCCCTCCAGCCTGCTGCCACAGCGTATCCGGACCCGGCAGCTTTACGCTGGTGCCGCTCGCGGCGGACCAGCCGAACTCGGAATAGAACGGGGTCGGGCTGCCCGACGGCGCGAGCAGCACGATGTGGGGCGACCCGGGGTCGACGGTCTCGTGGTATCTGATGAGCGAAAGATCATCGATGCGCCCACCTTTGAGCGGGATCGATCCGGCGACGCTCGGCGTCTCGATGCGCACCCGCGGGGAGGCGGCGAGCGCCTCCTCTCGCGTCATCGGCCTGCCGGGGACGGCGCCGGGCTGCGCAGGGGCTTGCGGTGCGGCGGAGGAAGGAGCCTGCGTTGACGGAACGGCTTGCGGCGACGGAGGGCCGGGAACGGGTTGCGCGTGTTCCTGCGCCTGCTGCTGCTGGATTTGTTTTTGCTTCTCGACCTGGGGCAGGCCGAAATACAGCTGCCACCCGATCAGGACGAGCGCGGACAGCACGATCGCGAGTATGGTGTTCTTCTGGTCGGTCATGTAGCTACTCGCAGCCGCCCTAGCGCACGTGTGAAATCATTAAGGATTTGCTCGAACGGCAGCGACAGGGCGGCGCGCCGTCCGACGAGCACATAATCATTGCCGGTGGGAAGACCAGTTGCGGCCGCAAGTCTCACGACCTCCTTGAGCCGGCGTCGTACCCGATTGCGTTCGACCGCGGTTCCAACCTTTCTGGCAACGGTGAACCCCACACGGCCAGGGGCCTCATCCCCCCGCCGGCGGACCTGCAACACGAAGCCCGCGGTCGGCGCCTTGATCCCGGTCGCGGCAGCGAGGAAATCGGCTCGCCGCCTCAGCCGCTCCACCCCGGATCAGGCGCTGAGGCGTTTGCGGCCATGCGCCCGGCGGGATGCGATCACCTTGCGGCCGCCCGTGGTAGCCATGCGGGCCCGGAACCCATGGCGGCGCTTGCGCACCAGCTTGCTCGGCTGATAGGTCCGTTTCACGTCGCTGTCTCCGCTCTGTGCCGGTATGACGAACACGCAGCGCGCGACGTCCGTCATGGCCCCGCTCGGCTCGCACTGCCGCTTGAAAACCGAGCAGCTTATAGGGAGGCGGCCCTTTTCCGTCAATTGCGGGGGCGGCCTCGGGTTCTCATGTCGCTTTCATGAACATCGAGAGTGATCCATCTTCATCACGCATTGCGCCAGGCCGCCGGCAATTCCCGCTGCGGCGTCTGGCGCCGCTGGTCGGAATCGCTGTTGTCTCGATCGTTGTCATCGCGCTGGGATGGCACCGGGAGCTATCGTTTGAGACGCTCGATCGGCATCACCACGCGTTGCGCGAGTTCATTGCCGCGCACGAGGCGCTCGCGGTCGCAAGCTACGTCGCCCTTTATATCGGGGTTGTGGCGCTTTCGCTGCCGGTTGGAGCTTATCTGACTGTAATCGGCGGAATGCTTTTCGGCGCGCTGCTCGGTGGAATGGCCGCTGTTATCGGCGCGAGCATCGGAGCGGTCGTCATCTTCTCGATCGCAAGGAGTGCATTCGGCGAGCACCTGGCGCGTCGCGCGGGCGCAACGGCAGAGAAGATCGCTGAGGGCTTTCGCAAGGATGCATTCAGCTATCTGCTTTTTCTGCGACTCATTCCGGTATTCCCGTTCTGGCTGGTCAATCTCGTCTCCGCCGCGGGCGGGGTGGGGCTGGTGCCGTTTGCGGCGGCGACCGTGCTCGGCATCATGCCGGCGACGTTCGCGTTTGCATTCGTTGGGAGCGGCTTGGATAGCGTGATCGTGGCGCAAGAAGCCTCGCACCGCGCATGCCTTTCGTCGGGCCGCTCCGATTGCCCGCTCCTCTTCCATGCCGCCGACGCGCTCACCCCTCAGCTCCTCGGGGCGCTCGCCGCTCTCGGCGTGCTCGCGCTCGTTCCGGTCCTGGTGAAGCGCTGGCGCGCGCGCGGCACGGACGGATTCGTGTCCCGGACGAACTCCGCCGGCCAAGCCCGGAGGAGCGAAGATTCGGGACCCAAGGGGACAGATGCAGGTGGTGGTTGAGGCGGAAGCCGATAGATTTTGCGCGTCGTGCTTGTTGCCCCTGGGGTCTCATGTTCCGCTCGCTCCACTCGCCCGGGACACGTAGCATCAGAGCGCTTGCTGTACTCGCCCGAGGCACGAGGTTGATAATGGTCGAAGTATTGACGCCCGATATCTGCGTCATCGGCGCGGGCTCGGGCGGGTTGAGCGTTGCGGCGGGTGTGGCGGCGTTCGGCGTTCCCGTAGTGCTCATCGAAAAGGAAAAGATGGGCGGCGAGTGCCTCCATACCGGTTGCGTCCCGTCGAAATCACTCATCGCCGCTGCCAGGCACGCCCATGCGATCGCAGGGGCGAAGGCGTTCGGCCTTTCGGTGCGCGATTTCGCGGTCGATTTTGCCGGCGTGCACAAGCACGTTCACGACGTCATTGCAGCGATCGAGCCCAACGATTCGAAGGCACGCTTCACCGGGCTTGGCGTGCGCCTCATCGAGGGCGCCGCGCGCTTTCAGGATGGCGACACGGTCGTGGTAGGCGATGAGATCGTCATCAAGGCGCGGCGCTTTGTTATTGCAACTGGCTCCTCGCCGGCACTGCCCCCCATTCCGGGCCTGCGCGAGACGCCGCACCTCACCAACGAGACGGTGTTTGAGCTTACCGAGCGGCCCGAGCATCTCATGGTCATCGGCGCAGGCCCAATGGGGCTTGAGCTTGCCCAGGCATTCCGGCGCCTGGGCTCCGCCGTCACGGTGCTGGAGGCGGGGCAGCCCCTTGCCCGTGAAGATCCGGAATGCGCGCAAGTCGTGCTCGATGCGCTCGCGCAAGAAGGAATCGAGCTGCGTACCCGCACCGCCGTTGCGCGCGTGCACGCTGTAAACGGACACGTGAACGTCGTCGTTCGCGCCCAAGGGGGCGAGGAGAGCATCGCCGGCAGCCATCTCCTGCTTGCAACCGGCCGGCGCACCAATACCGGGGGTCTCGGACTCGATGAGGCCGGTATTCGCCAGGATCGCGCGGGCATCGTCGTCGACAGGGATCTCAGGACCACGAACAGGCGCGTCTATGCCATCGGCGATGTCGCCGGCGGGGCGCAATTCACGCACCTCGCCAACCACCAGGCCGGCCTGGTGATCCGCAACGCCCTTTTTCGCCTCCCCGTGCGGGTCAATGAGCACATCGTGCCGCGGGTGACCTTCACCGACCCCGAGCTTGGGCATGTGGGTCTGACAGAGGCGGAGGCTCGCGATCGCCGGACCACTTTTCGGGTCCTGCGCTGGCCGTTTCACGAGAACGATCGCGCCCAGGCCGAGCGAGCAACCAACGGGCACATCAAGGTCATCACCACCCGAAACGGCAGGATTCTGGGCGCAACAATCGTGGGGGCAGGCGCCGGCGAGCTGATCGCGCCCTGGACCCTGGGAGTGACCCGCCAGCTCAACATCCGTGCCTTTGCCGGCACTATTGTACCCTATCCCACGCTCGCGGAAGTTGGAAAACGCGCCGCCATGACCTATTTCACCCCCGTTCTGACCAGCCGTTTCGTGCAGCGCATGATCATCTTGCTGCGACGGTTCGGGTAGGCACGGGAAAGCGATGGCCGAGAGTACTGCCTCACCGGTCGCAGCCGAGCGCGCGAGGGAGCCCCGATTGGGTCTGTCCGGCAAGCTGCTCGTGCTCACCGTCCTATTCGTGATGATGGCCGAGGTGCTGATCTATGTGCCCTCGGTCGCCAATTTTCGGCTGAACTGGCTCAATGACCGGCTCTCCGCCGCCTATACCGCGACATTGGTGTTTCAGACCGCGCCCGACGGCGTGGTGCCCGAGCGGGTCGCGCGCCAGCTGCTCGAGAGCATCGGCGCGCGCGCGGTGGCGCTGAAAATGGGCCAGCGGCGCCGGTTGCTGGCCTCCTCCGACATGCCGCCCGAGATCAACCACGACATCGACATGCGCGACATGTCCTGGCATCGCGCCATCATCGAGGCGTTCGAGACGCTGCTCGGCGCCAACACCGACGTGATGCGCGTGGTGGGACCCGCGCCCATGGGCGAGTTCGTCGAGATCGTCGCCAACGAGGCGCCGCTGCGCAGCGCCATGGTGGAGTTCTCCATCCGCATCCTCATCCTGTCGCTGATCATTTCCGGCTTTTCCGCAACCCTCGTCTATGTTTCACTGCACCGGCTCCTTGTGCGGCCGATGCGGCGCATGACCGAGAACATGGTCGCGTTTCGCGCCGATCCGGAAAACCCGGCCCGTATCATTGCGGCCTCGGACCGGCAGGACGAGATCGGCACAGCGGAGCGCGAGCTCGCCGCGATGCAAGGCGATCTCGCGGCTCTTCTCGCACAGAAGAATCATCTCGCCGCGCTCGGGCTTGCGGTGTCCAAGATCAATCATGACCTGAAACCTCTTGAC
>Ga0207693_10002665_pt1 | contig 15503 bp, 15 predicted proteins | sample LARL81metaG_FD_184347 | JGI IMG/M metagenome (GOLD analysis project Ga0207693, IMG submission 184347) | Corn, switchgrass and miscanthus rhizosphere microbial communities from Kellogg Biological Station, Michigan, USA - LAR L8-1 metaG... | ecosystem: Host-associated > Plants > Roots >...
GACGGACACCATGCCGCCGTAGAAGAGCGCGAGGCCGGGGATCATCATCGTGAGGCCGATGATGCAACACAGCATGAATGCTGTGGTTCCTGTATCCATGTACATCTCCTGGAGTGGTGCGGCTCCGGTGAGAGCCGTTCACTGCCAGTAACCGGTGTTTCTGTTACGTGGACAGGCTTCCGGCGTTTCGGCTGGGTTACAGTTCGTGCGATGAAGCTGGATCGGCGTTTGTGGGTCGCTATCGCCGTCGCAGTGCTGGCAGCTGTGGCGCTTGTGTTGTCCTACACCGTGTTTGACCGGCCGTCCGAGGAATGTCGTCCGGTCAAGGACTTGCTTGACTACAACCGATCCCAGGCCGAGCACATTGCGTCCAAGACCAATGGCGAGCAGGGTGTCCCCACGGCGGCCGAGGATGCGGCATATCAGGCCTGGGTCGACGGGCTGGCCGAACGCGCCCAGAAGGTTACATCGCCTGACCTGGCTCGGACGGCCACGACGGTCGCCAGCCTTGCCAACGAGTTCGTCGGAAAGTTCCCTATTTTGCGCTCACAAACTGATTCGCGGGCTCCAGGTGCGCCAGCGCCGCCGGCGGCTCTCGAGATGATGGCGCTGAACGCCCGGATCTCCGAGAATCTCGACGCGTTGGCGAAGGCCTGTTCCTGACGCGTGTCATGGCGGTTCTTCCTCACAGCGGCAGCGGTTGCCCCCAGTGTCCCGCGAACGCCACTTCCTCCAGCGGCAGCCTTTCGCGGCCCCGCGCATCGCGTTCGACGATCTCGGGCGGCGCGTTGTCGTAGCCGCCCAACGATCCGACCGCGACGACGGCGATGGGCCGCACTCCCTCGGGGATGCCGAACACCTCGCGGGCACCGTCGGCGTTGAAGCCGGCCATCGGGTGGGCGATGAGCCCGCGCGAGACCGCCTCGATGGTCAACTGCGCGATCGCCGCGCCGGCGTCGACTGCGGCGTACCGCGCGGTCCGCTCGTCCTCGCCCTCGTCGGCGCAGACCATGACCAGAGCGCCCGCGGCCCTGGCGTAACTGTTGCCGCGTTTGAGCAGCTCGGAGATCGCGGCGTTGGTCTCGTCGCCACGCAGGCCGACGAGGAAGCGCACCGGCTGGCGGTGGCCCCAGGTGGCGGCCCAGCGAGCGGCCTCGAGGACTGCGACGAGGTCATCGGGCGTGAGCACGGCGTCTCCGTCGAATATCCGCGGACTCCACCGCGCGGCGAGGTCAGGATGGATCGGTACCCGGGTCTGCGCGCGTCGCTGTCGGGCCGTCTGCTCTCCCCCTGCCCTCCGGGCGGGCGGGCCGCCCGCGGGCAACCGCTCGTTGGCGGCACTCTTGACCACATCTTGACGCTACCGGCGGAGTAAATGGGGTGCGCAGACCCCTTATTCTTAGGTGAACCCCGCCCAAGAAAGGTTAGACAGTGGCGCTCGTCGTACAGAAGTACGGTGGATCCTCGGTCTCCGACGCCGAGCGGATCCGCCGCGTCGCCGAACGCATCGTTGAAACCAAGAAGCAGGGCAACGACGTGGTCGTAGTGGTCTCTGCGATGGGTGACACCACCGATGACCTGCTCGATCTGGCCAAGCAAGTGTGCCCGGCGCCCCCGGCGCGGGAGATGGACATGCTGCTGACGGCAGGCGAGCGGATCTCCAACGCGCTGGTCGCCATGGCCATCGACTCACTGGGCGCGCAGGCCCGCTCGTTCACCGGGTCGCAGGCGGGCGTCATCACCACCAGCACGCACGGCAACGCCAAGATCATCGACGTCACACCCAGCCGGCTGCAGTCCGCCCTCGACGAGAACCTCATCGTGCTGGTTGCCGGCTTTCAGGGCGTCAGCCAGGACAGCAAGGACGTCACCACGCTCGGCCGCGGGGGATCGGACACCACCGCCGTCGCGCTGGCCGCGGCGCTGAACGCCGACGTATGTGAGATCTACACCGACGTCGACGGCATCTTCACCGCCGATCCGCGCATCGTGCCGAACGCGCGGCGGATGGACACCGTGTCGTTCGAGGAAATGCTCGAGCTCGCGGCGTGCGGCGCCAAGGTGCTGATGCTGCGCTGCGTGGAATATGCCCGCCGTTACAACGTTCCGGTTCACGTCCGGTCGTCGTATTCACATAAGCCCGGCACGATTGTGACCGGATCGATAAAGGACATTTGCATGGAAGACGCCATCATCACCGGAGTCGCCCACGATCGCAGCGAGGCGAAGGTGACGATCGTCGGCATCCCCGACGTTCCCGGCTACGCCGCTAAGGTGTTCCGAGCGGTCGCCGACGCCGACGTGAACATCGACATGGTGCTGCAGAACATCTCCAAGATCGAGGACGGCAAGACGGACATCACGTTTACCTGCTCGCGGGAGAGCGGACCGGGTGCGGTGGAAAAGCTGACATCGCTTCAGGACGAGATCGGGTTTTCCAAGGTGCTCTACGACGATCACATCGGCAAGGTGTCGCTGGTCGGAGCGGGCATGCGCAGCCATCCCGGCGTCACCGCGAAGTTCTGCGAGGCGCTGGCGGAGGTGGGTGTGAACATCGACCTGATCTCCACTTCGGAGATCCGAATCTCGGTGCTGATCAAGGACACTGAACTGGACAAGGCGGTCGTCGCTCTGCACGAGGCGTTTGCGCTCGGTGGCGACGAGGAAGCCGTCGTCTACGCGGGAACGGGACGTTGATGGTCAACTTAGGAGGGCAGGAGCGCTGGGCCCACGCCCGCAGGGCAGGGGACGACCGGGGAATCAACATCGGTGTGGTTGGTGCGACCGGGCAGGTCGGTCAGGTGATGCGAACGCTGCTGGAGGAAAGGGACTTTCCGGCCACCAGCGTGCGTTTCTTCGCTTCCGCGCGCTCGCAGGGCAAGAAGTTGCCGTTCCGGGGCGAGGAGATCGAGGTCGAGGACGCCGAAACTGCCGATCCCGCAGGCTTGGACATCGCGGTGTTCTCCGCCGGTGCGACGATGTCGCGTGTGCAGGCGCCGCGGTTCGCCGCCGCCGGGGTGACGGTCATCGACAATTCGTCGGCGTGGCGCAAGGACCCCGACGTGCCGTTGGTGGTCAGCGAAGTCAATTTCGCTGACGCCCGTAACCGGCCGAAAGGAATTATCGCGAACCCGAATTGCACGACTATGGTCGCGATGCCGGTGCTCAAGCCACTGCACGACGAGGCCGGACTGGTCCGGATGATCGCGTCGACGTATCAGGCGGTGTCCGGCAGTGGCTTGGCCGGCGTGCAGGAGTTGTTCGGCCAGGCGCGCGCGGTGGTCGACGACAGCGAGCAGTTGGTGCACGACGGTTCCGCGCTGGAGTTCCCGGCGCCCAACAAGTACGTCGCGCCGATCGCGTTCAATGTGGTGCCGCTTGCCGGTTCGTATGTCGAGGACGATTCCGGCGAGACCGACGAAGACCAGAAGTTGCGCAACGAAAGCCGAAAGATCCTCGGCATTCCCGACCTGTTGGTGAGCGGAACGTGTGTGCGCGTGCCGGTCTACACCGGGCACTCATTATCGATCAACGCCGAGTTCGGCCGGCCGCTGTCGGTCGAACGCGCACGGCACCTGTTGGCTGCTGCGCCAGGGGTGAAGCTGGTCGACGTGCCCACTCCACTGGCCGCCGCCGGCGTCGACGAATCACTCGTTGGCCGTATCCGCCAGGATCCCGGAGTGCCGGACGGTCGTGGACTAGCCTTGTTCGTGTCCGGCGACAACCTGCGAAAAGGTGCGGCGCTGAACACAATTCAGATCGCTGAGCTGCTGGCCGCAGAGCTGTGATCCTTTTGCGCCGAAACGGACGTTTGGGCGCAAAAGTGCGAGTGGTTTGCGCCATTTCGTCGATCTCGGCATTGGCTGTCGCGTTGCTGTCCCCGCTGGCGCATGCGGATCCGCCCGCCCCCATCCCCGAGCCGGTCCTGCCTCCGCTGGCGCCGGGTCAGGTGATCCGCATCGGACCTACCGCCGGAACAGGCACGCCGACAAGTGATTACGACATCGGTGCCACTGACCTGTGCGAGTTCATGGAGTTCCCCGATGGCATCCTGCAGGTCTGCGGCGACAGCTTCGCGGGCCAGGGTGTCGGGTTCGGCCCCTGGCATTCGCCGATCGCTTTGCACGTCGACACCGACTCGATCGACGACCGCAGCGGGGTGCGCTACGACCGGGTCACCGGCAACTTCAAGCCCCTGCTGGCCGAGCCGACACCGGCGGGGATGTCGCAGCTACCCGCAGGCGTTGTGCAGATCAACCGGGAGAACTATCTACTCGTCACCACGGTCAAGGACCTGGTACCGCAGACGTCGAGGCTTGTGAAAGCCAATCCAGCACAAGGAAATTGGCCGACGGTACAGAAGTCCCAGCGGGATGCGACTTATCAAGGCGGCAGGCAGTCGCAGATCAGCGGCTATTATGACCCGATCCCGAAGCCGGATTCGCCGAGCGGCTGGGTGTACATCGTCGCCAACAATTTCGACCGCAGCGGACCAGCGGTGCTCTACCGGGCCAAGCCTGAGACGTTTACAGACCGCGCCAGTTGGCAGGGCTGGTCTGCTCAGGCAGGGTGGAGTATGCCGCCGACGCCGCTGTGGTCCGACCGCATCGGCGAAATGAGCGTGCGGCGGATCGACGGCAAGACCGTGCTCTCGTACTTCAACGCCACTACCGGCAACATGGAGGTCCGCGTCGCGGACGACCCGACCGGCCTAGGCGCTGCGCCGGCGACGACGGTCGTGTTCGCCGGCGCATGGCCCGATCCCGCGGAGGATCTGCCGCCGCCGGAGGACAACCGGCTCGCGCAGCCGTACGGCGGCTACATCTCGCCGGGCTCGACGCTCGACGAACTGCGGGTGTTCATCAGCCAGTGGAACACCGGCCCCGGCGACAACGCGCCATACCGGGTGATCCAGTTCGCGGTCAACCCACTGAAGCCCTGAGCAGCGCGAGTACTGATCGCTAGCTCACAAACCACGGGAACGATGCCGTCACCAATGGGGTGCCCCACAGTGCACCTGTCAACACAGCGGCAGCCAGGCCCATCAAGCCCGACATCGCAACGATCGTGTCGGTGTTCATGCCTGCATCAGTACCCGCCAGCGGCACCCTCATGCATCATTTGCGCGTCATTTGGAATCAGAGCTTTGGTGCTTCGGTCGACGGGCCGGGCTCGCTGCTGAACTACCAGGGTCACCCCGTCGAACGCCTTACGCCGGACCGGCACGTGACCATCCCCAGTGCCAACACTGGGCGTATCGTTCCCGAAAAATCAATCAGCAGAACCATATTCGGCTTGGGTGCGGTGGCCGACAGTTGAACGCCGCCAAGCGCTCGAAATGTGGGCACACTGCCGGCCACCTGTCGCGAAGGGCACCCACGAACCGCTCCGCGGCAACGATTTAGTTACCCCGCAGCGACCTTCGCAAAACGAGACACGAGACACACCGAAACCTCCCGGGCAATCGGTGTGTGCCTGCGGCCGGGCGTGACCGACAGCCATACGCCGAGGCTGCCGGCCATGCCAACGCGGAACCGCTTGCGCGGCGCCACCCGGTTGTTACCCAGTATCGGGAATAGTCAATCAACCGTGGGACATTAAGGACGGCGCGGCAGGCGGGCGCCCCCCGCATACGAAATCCGATCGTAGGTATCCGGCCAGTGCACAAACGCACGGGGGCACCATGGCCGACTCACTCAGCGGAACCGCAATTGGCCAGGCAGCAATGCGTGCGGCCGATCTCAAACGGCGTGTGGTGTGCTCGCGAATGGTCGTCGCGTCACAGAAGAAGACGCCCGCCTCGCACGCCGGTAAGGCCGAGGAAGCACACGATCGGGCGCGCCGTGATTTCACAGCTGATTCATAACTGATTCAAGACAGGCGCATCGGGACCGCTTGCATGCTCGGGTTCATGAGCGAAGCAACGCCGTCCTCTGAACCTGCGACCGGCCCAGTGGCCACCGCCGCACCGCCGCCCTCCGAACCGCCTCCCGCAGCTGTCGAGCCGCCACGCCACAGCCGGCTCACCGCGGTGGCCGCCTGGGTCGGCATCGTAGCGGGCGTCGTTTTCATCGTCGCCGTCATCTTTTTCTCCGGCTTCTTCCTCGGCGCGCATTCCGGCGGCCATCGCGGCTGGGGCCACGGCGATCGCGATCGCGACTTCGCGATCATCCACAAGGGTGGCCCGCCTCCGATGTTTCCGATGGGCCCTCGCGGTGAGTTCGAACGTCCGGGCCCGGGTTTTCAGCCGCCGTTCGGACCCGGTGGCCCGAATTTCCAGGCGCCATCCCCGGGCGCACCGAGCACGACGGCGCCGTCCCGCCCGTAGTCCGAAGAAGACCGCGAGATCGACGTTTTGCAGGAGAAGTGCGAGAGCAGGCCTGCAGGACGTCTATTTTCGGCGTGTTGGGCCCCAGCCGTCGTTGACGTCGTGTCCCTTTCGGGTGTACCCGTCGGGTATGACCGAGAAATTCACGACGACGGACGCCGGCAACCCGGCGCCAAGCGATGACCAGTCACTGACGGTGGGGCCCGATGGTCCGATCCTGCTTCAGGACCACTACCTGATCGAGCAGATGGCGAACTTCAACCGGGAGCGCATCCCGGAGCGGCAGCCGCACGCCAAAGGCGGCGGTGGCTTCGGCCACTTCGAGGTCACCCAGGACGTCAGCCCGTACACCAAGGCCGCGGTGTTCCAGCCCGGCACCAAGACCGAGATGGTGGCCAGATTCTCCACCGTCGCCGGTGAGCGGGGCAGCCCAGATACCTGGCGGGACCCGCGTGGTTTCGCGTTGAAGTTCTACACCAGCGAGGGCAACTTCGACATGGTCGGCAACAACACGCCGGTGTTCTTCATGCGCGATCCGATGAAGTTCCAGCACTTCATCCGCTCCCAGAAGCGGATGCAGGCCACCAATCTGCGCGACCACCACATGCAGTGGGACTTCTGGACCCTCTCGCCGGAGTCAGCGCACCAGGTCACCTACCTGATGGGCGACCGCGGCATCCCGAAGTCCTGGCGGCACATGAACGGCTACTCCAGCCACACCTACAGCTGGCTCAACGACAAAGACGAGCTTTTCTGGGTGAAGTACCACTTCAAGACCGACCAGGGCGTCGAGTTCCTCACCCAGGAGGAGGGCGACGAGATGGCCGGCGTCGACGGCGACGCGCACCAGCGCGACCTGTACACCTCAATCGAGGACGGCAACTTCCCGAGCTGGACGCTGCACGTGCAGATCATGCCGTTCGAGGACGCTAAGACCTACCGATTCAACCCCTTCGACCTCACCAAGGTGTGGCCTCACGGCGACTACCCGCTGCACGAGGTGGGCCGGATGACGTTGAACCGCAACGTCACCGATTACCACGCGCAGATCGAGCAGGCCGCGTTCGAGCCCAACAACATCGTGCCCGGCACCGGTTTGAGTCCGGACAAGATGCTGCTCGCCCGCGGGTTCTCCTACTCCGACGCGCACCGCGCCCGCCTCGGGGTGAACTACAAGCAGATCCCGGTGAACGAGCCGAAGGTCGAGGTGCACAGCTACTCCAAGGACGGCGCGATGCGGATTCACAACGCAGGAGATCCGGTGTATGCGCCGAACTCGATGGGCGGCCCGCAGGCGGACCCCAAGCGTGCGGCCGAGGTGCGCTGGTACGCCGACGGCGAGATGGTTCGCTCCGCGTACACGCTGCGTCCCGACGACAGCGACTGGGGTCAGCCCGGCACGCTGGTGCGTGAGGTGCTCGACGACGAAGCGCGGGACCGCTTGGCGCACAACATCATTGGTCATGTGTCAAAGGGTGTGCGCGAACCTGTGTTGTCGCGGGTGTTCCAGTACTGGACGAACGTCGACCCCGACCTCGGCAAGAAGGTTGAGGAGGGCGTGCGCGCCAACACGAACACCAACGGCAAGTAGTGCGCTGCCCGCAGGCGCCCCTGTCGATGCACCGACCGGGGCGTCTTGCCGTCGACGGCGGGACTGGCATGATCATGGCCATGAGCATCGAAGTCGTTTACACCGCAGAGTCAACCGCAACCGGAGGCGGCCGCGACGGCCATGTGAAGTCGTCCGACGGCAGGATCGATCTGGACACCCGCCCGCCCAAGGCCGCTGGCGGCAGCGGCGAGGGCACCAACCCCGAGCAGCTGTTCTCCGCCGGCTACGCCGCATGCTTCCTCGGTGCGATTCGTCTGGTGGCGCGCAACGAGAAGATCGACCTCGACGACGCGACCGGCGTCACGGTCCAGGTCGGGTTCGGTAAGGATTCCGCGGGCGGCTTCGGCATCAACGCGAACCTCATCGGCTACCTCCCTGGCCTGGAGCAGAGCGCAGCCGACGAACTCATGAACAAGGCGCACGGGGTCTGCCCCTACTCCAAGGCCACCCGCGGCAACATCGACGTAACGCTGTCGGCAAAGGTCTAGTTCATGCGGATCGCCGCCGTGTTCGGCGTCGGTCTGGCCGTTGGTCTGTCGGTGGCGGCGCCGGCTGGCGCTCGTCCATCCGATCCCGGTGTGGTGAATTACGCCGTGATGGCCAAGGGTTCGGTGAGCAATATCGTCGGCGCGCCAATGCGGTTCGCGTGGACGTTCACCGATCCTTTCCAGTCGTATTACGTCGACGATCCGGCCTGCAACAACTGGGCGGACATCGGGCTGCCCGAGGTGTATGCCGACCCGGATCTGGCGTCGTTCAACGGTGCGGTCACTCAGACATCGGACAACGACCAGACGCACTTCGCCAAGCAGGCGGTCGGCGTGTTCGCCACCACCGACGCTGCCGACCGCGCGTTCCATCGGGTCGTCGACCGGACCGTGGGATGCAGCGGCCTGACCACGGCCATGCACCTGGACAACTTCACCACCCAGGTGTGGACATTCACCGGCGGCCCGGCCGGCGCGACCGACGCCGACTGGGCGAAGCAAGAGGCGGGCACCGACCGGCGCTGTTTTACCACCACCCGCAAGCGAGAGAACGTTCTGCTGCAGGCGAAAGTCTGTCAATCTGGCAACGGCGGACCCGCGGTGAACGTACTGGCCGGGGCGATGCAGAACACGCTCGGGCAGTAACGGGCAACGTTTTCGGGTACCCGTCACGAACGCGTCATCCAAAAATCGCGCGACTTTGTCGGTCGTCTCTGGAAGATGGAGTGAAGGCCGCGATCGTTCCCTACCCGGAAGGGGCCGGAAGATATGACCTTCGCCATGACGTCCGAGGTGGACGACGCGCACCCATCGGACGCCGGCAAAGCCGAGCTGACCAGCGCATATAGCGCCGCCCTGCATATCGGCGAGAGCTGTCTGGCCGACGGTCCGGTGGGGCGGGTCGGCCTCGAAGTCGAGGCGCACTGCTTCGACCTCGCCGATCCGACGCACCGCCCGAGCTGGGCCGAGCTGAGCGACGCGATCGCCGATGTGCCGCCGCTGCCAGGAGGCAGCGCGATCACCGTCGAGCCCGGCGGAGCGGTCGAGTTGTCCGGTCCGCCGATGGATGAGCCGATGGCGGCCATCGCCGCGATGACCGCCGACCGCGCAGTGCTGCGCTCGGCGTTCGCGCAAGCCGGCCTCGGTCTGGTGCTACTCGGCGCCGACCCGCTGCGCGCGGCCAAGCGGGTGAATCCGGGCGACCGGTACCGCGCGATGGAGCGGTTCTTCATCGCCAGCCAGACCGGTGACGCGGGCGCGGCGATGATGACGTCGACCGCGTCGGTACAGGTCAACCTGGATGCCGGTCCGCGCGACGGGTGGGCCGATCGGGTGCGGCTAGCGCACGCGTTGGGCCCGACGATGATCGCGATCGCCGCCAACTCGCCACTGCTCGGCGGCCAGTTCACCGGCTGGCAATCGACGCGGCAGCGGGTGTGGAGCCAGTTGGATTCGGCGCGCTGTGGCCCGATCCTTGGCGTAAATGGCGACGACCCGGCCAGCGACTGGGCGCGCTATGCGCTGAAGGCGCCGGTGATGCTCGTGCACCCGACGCCGGAGATGGATGCGGTTCCGATTACGGATTGGGTGCCGTTCGCTGACTGGGCCGACGGCCGGGTGCTGCTGGGCGACCGCAGGCCGACGCAAGCCGATCTCGACTACCACCTGACCACGCTGTTCCCGCCGGTTCGGCCGCGCCGCTGGCTGGAGATCCGCTACCTCGACAGCCTGCCCGACACGGTATGGCCCGCTGTGGCGTTCACCCTCGTCACGCTGCTCGACGATCCGGTCGCCGCCGACATCGCCGCAGAAGCCACCGAGGCCGTGGCGACGGTGTGGGACCGCGCCGCCCAGATCGGCCTCGGCGACCGACGGCTGCATGCGGCGGCCAAACGCTGTGTGCACACCGCCGCCGAACGGGCGCCCGCCGAACTCGAGGAATCGATGCAGCAGTTGGTGCGTTCGGTCGAGAAAGGACGATGTCCGGCCGACGATTTCTCCGATCGGGCGGTCAAATACGGGATAGACACCGCGATTACCCAATTGGCGCAAGGGGAGTTGTGACACGCGAAACGCTTGCGCGCGAGCTGACGAAGGCCAGGGACCGCACGTTGCGGCTCGTCGATTTTGACGACGCCGAACTTCTGCGCCAGTACGACCCGTTGATGAGCCCGCTGGTGTGGGACCTGGCGCACATCGGTCAGCAGGAAGAGCTCTGGCTGCTTCGCGACGGCAACCCTGACCGGCCGGGAATGCTGTCGCCCGATGTCGACCGTCTCTACGACGCGTTCGTCCACTCCCGCGCCAGCCGCGTCGAGCTGCCCCTGCTGCCGCCGGCCGAGGCCCGAACATACTGCGCCACCGTGCGCGACAGAGCGTTGGACAACCTCGACGCACTGCCCGACGACGACGGCGACGCCGCCTTCCGGTTCGGGCTCGTGATCAGCCACGAGAACCAGCACGACGAGACCATGCTGCAGGCACTGAACCTGCGGTCGGGGCCGCCATTGTTGGGCACCGGCTCGCCGCTGCCGCCGGGCCGGCCGGGAGTCGCGGGCACGTCGGTGCTCGTGCCCGCAGGGGAATTCGTTCTCGGCGTCGATGCGGGCAGCGAGCCGTATTCGCTCGACAACGAACGTCCCGCGCACGTCGTCGACGTGGCCGCCTTCCGCATCGGCCGGGTCCCGGTGACCAACGGTGAATGGCGGCAGTTCATCGACGACGGCGGCTACGAGCAGCAGCGTTGGTGGTCGGACCGCGGTTGGACGCATCGGCAGGAGGCGGGGCTGACCGCGCCGCAGTTCTGGAATCCCGACGGCACCCGCACCCGCTTAGGACACGTCGAGGAAATCCCCGACGACGAACCGGTGCAGCACGTCACCTACTTCGAAGCCGAGGCCTACGCGGCGTGGGTCGGCGCGCGCCTGCCCACCGAGGTGGAGTGGGAAAAGGCCGCCGCCTGGGACCCCGCGAGCGGCCGGCGTCGCCGATTCCCTTGGGGCACATCGGAACCCACCGAACACCTGGCGAATCTTGGCGGTGACGCGTTGCGCCCCGCCCCGGTTGGTGCCTACCCCGCAAGCGCGTCAGCCTATGGCGCCGAGCAGATGCTTGGCGACGTGTGGGAGTGGACGTCATCGCCGCTGCGGCCGTGGCCGGGCTTCACGCCGATGATCTATGACCGGTATTCGCAGCCGTTCTTCGAAGGTTCCGGGGCTGGCGACTACAAGGTGCTGCGCGGCGGCTCATGGGCGGTCACGTCGAGCATCCTGCGATCGAGCTTCCGCAACTGGGACCATCCGATCCGGCGGCAGATCTTCTCGGGTGTGCGCCTGGCCTGGGACGCCTGATGTGCCGACATCTCGGCTGGCTGGGAGAACCGCGATCGATCGCGTCGCTGGTGCTCGAGCCACCGTCGGGGCTGCTGGTCCAGTCGTATGCCCCGCGGCGGCAGAAGCACGGCCTGATGAACGCCGACGGTTGGGGCGTCGGCTTTTACTCGCCTGATGTGGCTGAGGGCGCGCCCCGCCGGTGGCGCAGCGCTGCGCCGCTGTGGGGTGACGCGTCCTTCGCCTCGGTGGCGCCCGCGTTGAGCAGCGATTGCGTTGTCGCGGCGGTGCGGTCGGCCAGTATCGGCATGCCGATCGAACCCTCGGCATCAGCACCGTTCACCGATGGACGGTGGCTGTTGTCTCACAACGGGCTCGTCGACCGAACGGTGCTGCCCCTCTCGCAGAAGGCGGAGTCGACAGTCGACAGCGCACTGCTGGCCGCGCTGATCTTCGAGCGTGGACTAGACGCGCTCGGCGACACCATCGTCGAAGTCGCGGCTGCCGATCCCAACGCACGGCTGAACATCCTGGCGGCCAACGGATCTCAACTGCGCGCCACCACGTGGGGCGACACTCTGTCGGTACTGCGTCGAGACGACGGCATGGTGTTGGCCAGCGAACCATACGACGACAACCCCGGCTGGCAGGAGATCCCCGACCGCCATCTCGTCGTGGTCGAGGGATCGCGCGTCGACTTGATCCCTCTGAAAGGATCGCCATGACCTTCTCGCTGTCCAACTACCTGGCCGCCGACTCGGCCGCGCAGGCACTGCGCCGGGATGTGCGCGACGGGTTGGCGCAGACGCCGAAGTCGTTGCCGCCCAAGTGGTTTTACGACTCAGTGGGCAGCGACCTGTTCGACCAGATCACCCGGCTGCCCGAGTATTACCCCACCCGCGCCGAAGCGCAGATCCTGCGCGCGCGGTCGGCGGAGATCGCCGCCGCGTCGGGCGCCGACACGCTTGTCGAACTCGGCAGCGGCACCTCGGAAAAGACTCGCATGCTGCTCGACGCGTTGCGCGACAGCGGATCCCTGACCCGCTTCATCCCGTTCGACGTGGATGCCGGAGTGCTCAGCGCGGCCGGTTCGGCGATTCAGCGCGAGTACCCGGGCGTCGAGGTCGATGCGGTGTGTGGTGATTTTGAGGAGCATCTCGGCAAGATTCCGCGGGTCGGCCGCCGGTTGGTGGTATTCCTCGGCTCGACGATCGGCAACCTCACGCCCGGTCCACGAACCGATTTCCTGTCCGCGCTCTCGGATACGTTGCAGCCCGGTGACAGCCTGTTGCTGGGCACCGACCTCGTCAAGGACGTTGGTCGGCTGGTGCGCGCCTACGACGACAGCGCGGGCATAACGGCCCGGTTTAACCGCAACGTGCTGGCGGTGGTCAATCGGGAACTCGACGCCGATTTCGATCTCGACGCGTTCCAGCACGTCGCCCGTTGGAACTCCGATGAGGAGCGCATTGAGATGTGGTTGCGCGCCGCAAGCGTGCAGCGGGTCCGCATCGCCGCACTGGACCTGGCTGTCGAATTCGCCGCGGGCGAGGAGATGCTCACCGAGGTGTCCTGCAAGTTCCGGCCCGACCGTGTGGAGGACGAACTGGCCGCCGCGGGTCTGCGTCGCACGCATTGGTGGACCGATCCAGCAGCTGACTTCGGGCTGTCCCTGTCGACCAAATGAGCCTCGCTGACCAGTGGCGGACGGCTCGCCCGAAGGTCGCAGGTCTGCACCTCGACAGCGCCGCGTGCTCGCGGCAGAGTTTCGCGGTGATCGACGCGGCAGCCCAACACGCCAGGCACGAAGCCGAGGTTGGCGGGTACGTCGCGGCCGAGGCCGCCGCTCCGGTGCTCGACGCGGGCCGCGCGGCGATCGGCGCACTCACCGGCTTGGGCGGTTCCGACGTCGTCTTCACCACCGGGTCGAACAACGCACTCGATATCCTGCTCAGCAGCTGGGCCGGCGAACGCACCGTTGCCTGTCTGCCCGGCGAATACGGCCCGAACCTGGCTGTCATGGCCGCCAACCGATTCCAGGTCAGCACGCTGCCCGCCGACGACCTCGGCCGTCTCGGCGTCGAGGACGCCGCCCGGCGCCTTGCCGACGACCCGCCCGCTCTTGTCCACCTCACCCCGCTGGCCAGCCACCGCGGGGTGGTCCAACCGGTAGCAGCGCTCGCCGAGGTGTGCCGCGATCTCGGTCTGCCGCTTGTGGTGGACGCCGCTCAGGCACTGGGACACCTCGACTGCGCGGTCGGTGCCGCCGCGATCTACAGCTCGTCACGCAAATGGATGGCCGGCCCGAGGGGCGTCGGCGTACTGGCGATTCGTGCTGAGCTCGCGCACCGGCTGAGGCCGCGCCTGCCGCCGCCGGAAATGGGCTTGGGCATTCCGGTAATGAAGAGCTTGGAACTGGGCGAGGCGAAGGTCGCTGCGCGGGTGGGCTATTCGGTGGCATTGGGGGAGCACCTGGCCGCCGGACCCGGCCAGATCCGCGACCGGCTGGCCCAGCTTGGCGGGATGACGCGTACCGCGCTGGCCGACGTTAAGGGCTGGCGGGTGGTGGAGCCGCTGGGCGAGCCGACCGCGATCACCACGTTGGCGCCCACCGACGGCGCCGACCCGGAGAGGGTACGGGCGTGGCTGATCGCCGAGCGCGGCATCCTCACCACCTACGCGGAGGTGCAGCGCGCGCCGTACGAGATGACCATGCCGGTGCTGCGGGCGTCGCCGCACGTCGATACCACCGCCGAGGACCTCGACCAATTCGCCGAGGCCCTGGCCGCCGCGACCGACCAGGTGTGACGTAGCGCACTTTTGGCTATCCCACGTGCACGACACAAGGGAGCCGGAGATGACGCACGCAGAAGGCGGCTCGGCCAAGCCGAGTGACGACAAACCCAAACAATCGAAACGCGACCGCACCCACTGGCTCTACATGGCGGTGATCGTGGCGGTCATCGCCGGTGTGATCGTCGGCTTGGTGGCGCCGGACATCGGGAGCGCGCTCGGTGTGCTCGGCACGCTGTTCGTGAGCCTGATCAAGATGATGATCAGCCCGATCATCTTCTGCACGATAGTGCTGGGCATCGGATCGGTCCGCAAGGCCGCGTCGGTGGGCAAGGTAGGCGGGTTGGCGATGGCCTACTTCCTGATCATGTCGACCGTTGCCCTGGCTATCGGCCTGCTGGTCGGCAACCTGATCAGCCCCGGAACGGGACTCAACATTTCCGGCAATGCCGAGGCGGGCGCCAAGCTGGCCGAGCAGGCACACGGCGCGGGCGGAACGATGGAATTCTTCGAAAACATCATCCCCACCACGCTGCTGTCCTCACTCACCGCGGGCAACGTCTTGCAGACCCTGTTCGTGGCGCTGCTGGTCGGGTTCGGGATTCAGGCGATGGGCCCGTCCGGGGATCCGTTGCTGCGCGCCGTGCGGCTTATCCAGACACTGGTCTTCCGCATCTTGGTCGGCATCCTGTGGCTGGCACCGATCGGCGCGTTCGGCGCCATGGCGAAGGTGGTCGGCGATACCGGTTTCGACGCGGTTGTGCAGTTGGGCGTGCTGATGCTGGCCTTCTATCTGACCTGCATCATCTTCGTGTTCGGCGTGCTCGGGACGCTGCTGCGGGTGGCTGCCGGGGTGTCGATCTTCAAGCTGGTGCGCTACCTGGCCCGCGAGTACCTGCTGATCGTCGCGACGTCGTCGTCGGAATCGGCGCTGCCCCGGCTGATCGCCAAAC
>Ga0207693_10002666_pt1 | contig 15499 bp, 14 predicted proteins | sample LARL81metaG_FD_184347 | JGI IMG/M metagenome (GOLD analysis project Ga0207693, IMG submission 184347) | Corn, switchgrass and miscanthus rhizosphere microbial communities from Kellogg Biological Station, Michigan, USA - LAR L8-1 metaG... | ecosystem: Host-associated > Plants > Roots >...
AGGGGCGCCGACCCACTTTCCAAACACGTTCTTAGAGCCTGCGAGAAGCGCACCAGAGCACTGAGGACAAGATCATCAGCGACGTCCAGGACCAAGATCGATCCCGCGTATTTCCCGCGACTTTCGGAAATCAGCTGCATTTGGCGGCATTCGGCAGCTCTCGAGGAACTTAAAGATGATCTATGCGAAAGCGCTGCAGGTCCCGAAATCAAAGGCCTAGAGGCGTGGTGGCGGGTGTTGGGTTCGAACCAACGTAGGCTGAGCCGACGGTTTTACAGACCGCTCCCTTTGGCCACTCGGGCAACCCGCCTGGTACTGCTGCACGCGTCACCGCGGTGCTCCGGCGACGGTTGGTCAGCCTACACGGGCACGGGCCGGACCGACCGCCCTGCGTCCGTCCGATACCGTCGGTTCGGCAGGACTCCGGCAAGGAGGGACTCACGATCATGGCCGATGCGTCGTTCGACGTGGTGAGCAAGGTCGACCGCCAGGAGGTCGACAACGCGCTCAACCAGGCCGCGAAGGAGGTCGGCCAACGCTTCGACTTCCGCGGGACCAACACGAGCATCGCGTGGTCCGGTGAGCTGGGCGTGACCATCAAGGCCGACACCGAGGAGCGCGCGAAGGCGGCGCTGGAGGTCTTCAAGGAGAAGTTGGTCAAGAGATCGATCTCGTTGAAGTCATTGGACGCTGGTGACCCCAAGCAGTCAGGCAAGCAGTACATCATCCCGGCAACGCTGAAACAGGGTCTCGACTCCGACCACGCCCGCAAGATCGCCAAGCTGGTGCGCGACGAAGGACCCAAGGGAGTGCAGGCCCAGATCCAGGGCGACCAGCTCCGCGTCAGCGGCAAGAAAAAGGACGATCTCCAGACGGTCATCGCGCTGCTCCGCAACGCGGACCTCGATGTCGCACTGCAATTCGTCAACTATCGCTAGGGGCCACGTCACCGATCATGAAGGGCATCATCCTGGCGGGGGGCTCCGGAACCCGTCTGCATCCGATCACGCGTTCGATCAGCAAGCAGTTGCTGCCTGTCTACGACAAACCGATGATCTACTACCCGCTGTCGACCCTGATGCTCGCCGGGCTGCGCGAGATCCTGATCATCACGACGCCGCACGACCAGGAGCAGTTCATCCGGCTGCTGGGCGACGGATCGCAGCTCGGACTGACGCTGACTTATGCCGTCCAGCCCGAACCGGGCGGTCTGGCCGAGGCGTTCCTCATCGGCCGCGATCACATCGGCGACGACAGCGCCGCTTTGATCCTGGGCGACAACATCTTCTACGGCTACGGCTTGGGCACGCAGCTCAGCGCAGCCGCGGACCTGACGACCGGTTGTCTGCTCTTCGGCTACCAGGTCCGCGATCCGGAGCGCTACGGCGTGGCCGAGGCGGACGCCGAAGGCCGGCTCATCTCCATCGAAGAAAAGCCCAGCCGGCCCAAGTCGAACCTCGCGGTCACTGGGCTGTACTTCTATGACAACGATGTCGTGGACATCGCCAAGCAACTGCAGCCGTCGGCCCGGGGCGAGCTGGAGATCACCGACCTCAACAACGTCTACGTCGAGCGGGGGACAGCGCGGCTGATCGACCTCGGGCGGGGCACGGCGTGGCTCGACACCGGAACCCACGATTCCCTGGTGGAAGCCGGGCAGTTCGTGCAGGTGCTCGAACATCGGCAGGGCGTTCGCATCGCCTGTCTCGAGGAGATCGCGCTTCGGCAGGGATACATTGACGTTGCTCAAGCCCGGCGGCTGGGTGAGGAGCTCGCCAAATCAGGCTACGGCCAGTACATCCTCGCGATCGTCGACTCGTTCAACAGATAGCGCGGGGCTGTATCTGCGAGCCGGGCTGGACTACTTCCAGAACCGTGGGTCGGACTTGGCCAGCTTCTCCAGCCGGGCGATCCGCTGCTCCATCGGCGGGTGGGTCGCGAAAAGGCTCGCCATGCCTTGACCCCGGAACGGGTTCGCGATCATCAGATGGCTCGTGCTCACGAGGGCCGGCTGCTGCGGGAGCGGCAGGGCTTGGGTGCCGGCCTGTAGCTTGCGCAGCGCGCTCGCCAGGGCCAGCGGGTCGTCGCTGAGGACGGCGCCGGACTGGTCGGCCTGGTATTCCCGCGACCGGCTGATCGCCAGCTGAATGAGTCCAGCGGCGATCGGGGCCAGAATCAGCATGATCAGCCCGACGAACGGATTCCGATCGCGGTCGTCGTTGCCGCCGCCGAAGAACAGCGCGAACTGAGCGATGTACGTGATTGCCGCGGCCAGCGTGGCCGCGACCGACGAAATCAGGATGTCGCGGTTATAGACGTGGCTGAGCTCATGACCGAGGACGGCCCGCATCTCGCGGCGGTCCAGGATCTGCAGGATGCCCTCGGTCGCGCATACTGCGGCGTGCCGTGGATTGCGCCCGGTAGCGAACGCGTTCGGCTGCATCGTCGGCGACACGTACAGCCGCGGCATGGGCTGGTGCGCTGCGGTAGCCAGCTCCCGGACGATCGAGTACATCACCGGCTGCTCCGCCTCGCTGACTGGGCGGGCGTGCATGCTGGCGAGCGCGATTCGGTCCGAATAGAAGTAGCTGATGCCGTTCATCAGGACAGCGATGATCAAGCCGATGGTCAGGCCACGCGTGCCACCGATCGCGCCACCGATGAGGATGAATGCGGCCGACAGCAGACCCAGCAGCGCGGCCGTCTTGATCCCATTGGCGAGTCCGTTCACGTTAATGCAACGTTCGACAGGCCGTCTCGCGTTCCCCAGCGCCCCCGTCGGCGACGTCAGTCGATCGGTCCCAGATCCGTGTCAGACTGCCCATCGGAAGGACGCCATGAGCGCCTCGACCCGACTCAGGATCTCGATGTCGGGGCGATCCCCGAGGGTGAACTCCGCCAGCAGGCCAAGCTGCCCATCTGGTGACGGAACGAGATAGCGCATAGACGACCCGTCGGGCTCATCGTCTACCTGACCGTCCGGGTCGAGGAGCTCGACCACCCCAGCCTGAGAGCGTTCACGCGTCTCATCATCGAGCCAGCCGATCGTGAGCACACCGCTCGCGGACTGGAAGTTCGTTTCGTCGAACACGGCAGTCGATAGCACCGCCAACAGCGGTGCTCCACCCACCTCCTCCGGGAGACCATCAGGACTGGGCGTCACGACGAGCCAATCGCGGCAGTCCATCTCGAATGCGGGCAACACCACGTCCCAGGACATTCTTGCGACCTCCTGAAGGCCGGTTCCGTCGCTGCTCGCGCGAGTAATACCCAGCTCATGCGATGTCTGCACTCAGTTGGCCACAATTTGCAACTCAATCCGGCAGTAAACGAATACTCGTTACGAGTGAAGCATCCGGACTTATATCTGCAGAAACTTCGCAATCGTGGCGCACGTGTGGGCGCGCTAGCGGCGCGGTGGGAGTCACGCCCATGGAGAATCGCCAGTGACGACGCGGAATGTGGCCGGAGACCCCTTCGACTCGCCGGTGACTTCGGGAAGCCGATGCGATCGGGCGACAAGAGAAACACTGATCTTGACAACCTCACGCGGCACACCGCCAACTCGACCAGTCCCGGCCACTGAGCGAGTGGCTCCGATTTTGCAGCCGGTGAAATCCGGCGTCGCGACGCAGGGAACGGACAAATGTGCCGGATCCGTCAGGTGGGCGTTGCGGTTGAGCGCCGGGCGGCTCCGCTGACAGACGCGCTGAATCGGGCCGGGTGGACAAGACAACGGTCGGGATCAAGCGACCCGGGACGCTCCGGGGGCCACGTTCGCGACCGGGGGGCCACGCCGCCCGAGCCGATGAGCTGGCCACATCCCCGGCTCGGGTCCCCGCCGCCCGAGCCGGGGCAGTTGGCGACGTCCGCGCCTGTGGTCCAGGCCGCGCGGGACGCCCCGGCCGGCCACGTCCGCGATCAGGGCCCAGACGACCCATGGCCTTTAGCCGGCCAAGTCCGCGACCGGAGTCCAGGCGACGCGGGCCGGGCTACGCACGGCCGCGCGGGCGTACCCCTCGTCGCGATGGTCGACCGTGTCTCGCACACAGGATGCGCCGACCGAACCCACCTCGTCGAGGTTGTCCCGGAAGCGCGTCGCCATGGGCCGGGTCGCCGGTCGGAGCCCACCGCCGCCCGCGGCCTTGCCCTCTTGCACGGCCTGCATTGGCTCCCGCCACAGGTCGTTCCGGTACGCCCGGCCGAGCGTTCGACCATAGGCGCGCACGGCCACCCCGGCCCGGCTGGCGCCAGCCGGCGCATGCGTGGCGGCTCGTACGGCGGACCGCATGCCACGTGCGGCCCCGGCGAGTGGCAACGCGCCGAAGGCGTCGAACGCAAGGTCCGCGGTCGTGACGTGTTCACCGAACTGGACGCTGCGGTCGATGTCGGCGCCGAGCGCAACACCGGACGCGACCATCGACGTGGCGAACAGCACCGGCGCGGCGGGCGGACATACGGCAAGGGCCGCGACGCCGAGCACCGCGGTGATCGTCGACATATCCCCGAACACCCGAGCCGCCGCATCGACGGCCGCGTGCCATCCGTGCGGGTTGTGCAGATGGTCGGTGGTGTCGACGACGGCGAGCTGATCCACGCAGCGGTTGACGGCTGCGACCCACTGGTCGTAGCCACGCTGATACTGGCTCGCTGCCAGCAAGCACGCCTGCTCTGCGTCGCGGACTGCGGCCGAGGGCGGCGCGCCGGGTCGGGCGACGATCACTCCGTACGCACGCACTGCGTCGGCGGCAGCGGACTGCGCAGCAGCCAGGTCACGATGGGCCTCGTCGACCTGGGACGCATAGCTCGACAAGGCCGCCGCGTACCCGTCGTATCGGGCTGGTACCTCGTCCAAGCGGACCTCGGACGGCTCGGCCAGCTTGGCCGAGAAGGCGCGACCCGCCTCGCCGCGCCAGAGCGAGCCAGGCTGGGCAATGCTGCGAAGCTGGCGCAGCGCGATTCGCAAGGCCTCGGCCGTACCACGTAGCGCAGCAGCGATCGTGCGCAACTCGTCGCCGTAGCCAGCCGGGGACGTCAGCGCCGCGCATATCGTGGCCGCCAGCACCGGGCTGCCGAGCGGCAGATCCAGCGGTTTCGCATGCAGCCTCATCGCCCGCCTCCGATGACGGCAGCGCGACCGACCCCGGACTCCACCGTCGCATAGGCGACCGCTGCTTGCCGGACGGCAGAGCTGGCGGCATCAAGATAGCCGCAGATGAGTTTGCGCTTGCGCGACCAGTCCTGCTGGACGTCCTGCAGCGCAGCGGAGACGAGTGCGTCGGGACAGCGACCGGCCAGATCGCTGCCGGCATCCGCCGTAAGCCGAGCCCGGACGTCCGCCAGCCGTGCGGCGAGTAGCGCCAACCCGTCGAGGTCGACCTGGATCGTGCTCATCGACGCCTCCTGACAGTCCGCGAGCTGGTGGAGGACGAATGTAGGCGGCGATCCGGACGAGCAGCTGGGAGTTGTCCACAGGCAGCGTGGATGTCCACAGGGCCTCGCAAATGCCCCACCATGGGTCGGCGTGGGTGTCCACTGAGGGACGTGGATGTCCACCCCTGCGGCGTGGGTCTCACGATGGCATCCACAACAGCGCGGCATATCAGGTGACACGGGACGCGGTGAGGGACACCACCGACCGGCGCGGTGGGGGTTTTCCGTAGGATGTATGAGGCGGGTTTACGACGCCGGGACGACATCACGGTTCCCCGACCGGCGCCGCCGGCCCGTCGCTTCCGGCGACCCGCTGCCGGGACGGGATTGTCATAAACTGGGGAAACCGGAGGCGATCGTTCGCAAATGTCCAAGAACGTCGAGCAGCTCGAGCGTGTGGTCATTCGGATCGCCGGGGACTCCGGCGACGGGATGCAGCTCACGGGTGATCGCTTCACCCAGGAGACGGCGAGCTTCGGCAATGACCTGTCGACGCTGCCGAACTTCCCGGCCGAGATCCGTGCTCCCGCCGGCACCCTGCCTGGGGTCTCGTCCTTCCAGCTGCACTTCGCCGACCACGACATCCTGACGCCCGGCGATCGTCCTGACGTTCTGGTGGCCATGAACCCGGCCGCGTTGAAGGCAAACCTCGTCGACCTGCCCAAGGGCGGCACGATCATCGTCGACACCCACGACTTCACGGACCGGGCGTTGGCCCGGATCGGCTGGACGAGCAACCCGCTCGAGGACGGCACGCTGGACTCGTTCACCGTCCACGCAGTGGATCTCACGCAGCTCACGCTCGACGCGCTCGCGGGGACTTCGCTGTCGCGCAAAGACGCCGGCCGGAGCAAGAACATGTTCGCGCTGGGCCTGCTGTCGTGGATGTACTCGCGGCCGGTCGAGGGAACGCTGCAGTTCTTGCGGCAGAAGTTCGCCAGCCGGCCCGACATCGCCGATGCGAACATCACCGCGTTCAAAGCGGGCTGGAACTTCGGTGAGACAACCGAGTCCTTCGCGGTCGCCTACGAGGTCAAACCAGCCCCGCTTCCGGCCGGCGTGTACCGCAACATCACCGGCAACATGGCTCTGTCGTACGGGCTGATCGCTGCGGCCCAGCGGGCCGGCTTGCCGTTGTTCCTCGGCGCCTACCCGATCACGCCGGCGTCCGACATCCTGCACGAGTTGTCGAAGCACAAGCGATTCGGCGTACGCACCTTCCAGGCCGAGGACGAGATTGCGGGTATCGGCGCTGCGATTGGAGCGGCCTTCGGCGGATCGCTCGCCGTCACGTCATCGTCCGGACCCGGGATTGCGCTGAAAGGCGAATCGATCGGCCTCGCGGTATCTCTGGAGATACCGCTCGTAATCTGCGACATTCAGCGCGGCGGCCCGTCGACCGGACTGCCGACCAAGACCGAACAGTCCGACCTGCTGCAAGCGATGTTCGGCCGCAACGGTGAGGCGCCCGTGCCGATCGTTGCCGCGCAGTCGCCGGCCGACTGTTTCGCGGCCGCGCTCGAGGCGGTGCGCATCGCACTCTGCTACCGCACGCCGGTGTTCCTGCTGTCCGATGGATACCTGGCGAACGGGTCCGAGCCCTGGCGGGTCCCGAACGTCGCAGATCTGCCGGACATCTCGGTACGGTTCGCGACCGAGCCGAACGGCGCCGACGGCACCTTCCTGCCGTACCTTCGCGACCCAGACACGTTGGCTCGACCGTGGGCGATTCCCGGGACACCGGGCCTGGAGCATCGGGTGGGCGGCATCGAAAAGGCCGACCGCACGGGCAACATCTCCTACGACCCCGACAACCACGACTTCATGGTTCGCACGCGGCAGGCCAAGGTCGACGGGATTGCTCGCACTATCCCACCGCTGACGGTCGACGACCCCGACGGGGATGCGCGGGTGCTGGTCATCGGCTGGGGATCGACGTACGGAACAATCGGCGCCGCAGTGCGCCGGGTGCGCCGGGCCGGATACGCCATCGCTCAAGCGCATTTGCGGCACCTGAACCCGTTCCCGTCGAACCTCGGCACCGTGCTGGCCGGCTATGACAAGGTTGTGTTGCCGGAGATGAACCTTGGCCAGCTGGCGACGCTCATTCGTTCGAAATACCTGGTGGACATCATCAGCGTCACACAGGTCCGTGGCATGCCGTTCCGCGCCGCCGACCTCGCCGAGATGCTGCAAGGAGTGCTGACTCATGAGTGACCCGGTTGTCCCAGGGGGAGCCCGGCTCGACCTCAAGCCCAAGGACTTCAAGACCGACCAGGAAGTGCGTTGGTGCCCGGGGTGTGGCGACTACGCGATCCTGGCCGCGGTCCAAGGATTCATGCCCGAGCTCGGCATTCCTCGGCACAACATCGTCTTCGTCTCCGGCATCGGGTGCTCGTCCCGGTTTCCCTACTACATGAACACCTACGGCATGCACTCGATCCACGGCCGAGCACCGGCTATCGCGACCGGGCTCTCCTCGACGCGGCCGGATCTGTCGGTATGGGTCGTCACCGGCGACGGCGACGCGCTGTCGATCGGCGGCAACCACCTGATCCATGCGCTCCGGCGCAACGTCAACCTCAAGATCCTGCTGTTCAACAATCGGATTTATGGGCTCACCAAAGGCCAATACTCACCCACGTCCGAGCAGGGCAAGGTGACCAAGTCAACGCCGTTTGGCTCGCTGGACAATCCGTTCAACCCCGTCTCGCTGGCTCTCGGTGCGGAGGCCACGTTCGTTGCCCGCACGCTGGACTCGGACCGCAAGCATCTGACGTCCGTGCTTCGGGAGGCGGTACACCATCCAGGCACTGCGTTCGTGGAGATCTACCAGAACTGCAACATCTTCAACGACGGCGCGTTCGAGATAATCAAGGATCCGGCGACTCGCGACGAGTGGATCATTCCGCTCCAGCACGGCCAACCTCTGCGCTTCGGCGCCGAGCCGCGAAGGGCAGTCGTCCGCGACCCACAGACCGGCGCGCTCACCGTGGCCGACGATGTCGTCGAGGATGATCCCCGCATTGTCATTCACGACGCCCATGCCGACGATCCGGCGTATGCGTTCGCGCTGTCACGACTGTCGTCGAATGACGTTCGATACGCGCCGATGGGTGTTTTCCGGGATGTGGCTCGGCCCACATATGACGGGCTGATGGCTGCGCAGCTCGACCACACCTTGACCAAGGACGCGTCCGACACGGCAGCTCTCGATGCGTTGCTGCACGGCAAGGACACCTGGACCATCGCCTGATCGCCGGCTCGACAAGGCCACCGGAGCCGCAATGGCCCGAGCCGCCGACCGCTCGAAGCCGTAACTTCGACGCGGTGGGAACCGACGCCGAGATGCGCCGGGGGCTGCTTTACGGAGCAGCGGCATACCTGCTGTGGGGCGCATTCCCGCTGTACTTCCCGCTATTGGAACCGGCCAGTCCGCTGGAGATTCTCGCTCACCGGATCTTGTGGTCACTTCTGTTCGTCACGCTGGTGCTCTGGCGCACGCGAGCGTGGCGATCGGTGGGGCGGGTTCTGGCCGATCGCCGTAGGCGCTCGTTGCTGATCCTCGCCGCATCGGTGATCAGCGTGAACTGGTGCACTTACATCTGGGGCGTCAATTCCGGCCAGGTTGTGGAGACGAGCCTCGGCTACTTCATCAATCCACTGATCACCGTGCTGCTTGGCGTCTTCCTGCTGCGCGAGACGCTACGAAAGCCGCAGTGGGTGGCCGTGGGTATTGCCTCGATCGCCATCGTGGTTCTTGCCGTCGATTACGGGCGCTTGCCGTGGATCGCTCTGGTGTTGGCGACGTCGTTCGGGATGTACGGGTACTTCAAGAAGCGAGCAGCCGTCGGGGCGGCGGAATCGCTGGCCGTCGAGACAGGTGTGCTGGCGCTGCCGGCCTTGACCGTGCTGCTCGTGCTGCAGCTGCAAGGCACGCTGGTCTTCGCGCACAACGGCGGCGGCGACACGGCACTCCTCGCCACGACTGGCGTCGTGACCGCCATTCCACTTCTGTTCTTCGCCGCCGCCACTCGCCGACTGCCCCTGTCGACTGTCGGTCTTCTGCAATACCTGGCGCCGGTGCTGCAGTTCGCGGTCGGCGTCGGCATCGACCACGAGCCCATGCCTCCTGTCCGGTGGGTCGGCTTCACACTCGTGTGGATCGCGCTGATTGTTCTCACCGTGGACGCGATAGGGCGCCAGCGCCGGCGTGCTCCGGCGGAGCCAGTCGACGCCGAGCCCGTGCTGGTCCGGTCCCGGTCTAGCGACTAACGGGCAAGCCGGAAGGATGGCCGGGTGCGGCTCTTCGTTGCGGTGTGGCCGTCAGCTCCAGCGGTTGCCGATCTGGCGTCGGCGGTCTCGGCGCTGCGCGTGGACGGCACAGCACCGCGATGGCTGCCCGCTAACCGCTGGCACGTCACGCTCGCGTTCCTCGGCGAGGTCGACGATGCGACCGTGCCGCGACTACGCCCCGGCCTGGGCCGGGCCGCCCGGCGAGCCGCTCCTACCGAGCTCCAGCTGACGGGCGCCGGGCGTTTCGGCCTGGGCGTCCTCTGGGTGGGTCTCGCCGGCGAGGTGGCCCCGCTGACCGAGCTGGCCACCCGCGCCGCGGCAGCCGCGCGACGCACCGGCATCGAGGTGGAAGATCGCCGTTTCCACCCCCATCTCACCGTCGCGCGTGGCCGTCCCGGTGTTGACCTGCGGCCCTGGGCAAAGGCGCTCGCGTCCTACGCCGGTCCGGCGTGGCCCTTGGATCGGGTGAGCCTGGTCCGCAGCGAACTCGGCCCGAAGCCGACCTACACGGAGCTGGAGTCCTGGCCGATTACCGGTCGCTAGGGCAACATGGCGGCCGTGACATCCGCAGATCTGTCCACCCGGCTTACGGCGATGCGCGCATCAACGTCCGCGATGATCGCCGACTTCGACGCTCAGCGCTGGGCCGACACGGATATGGCCGCGCCCATCGCCTTGCCGAACTGGACCCGGGGTCACGTGTTGACGCACATCGCCCGCAACGCGGACGGCATCGCGCGGGCATTGTCCGGCGCGTTACGCGGAGAAATTGTCAAGCGCTATCCGAACGGGCCCGAAGGCCGGGCGGCCGACATCGAAGCCGGCGCCGGACGCCCCGTGCTCGAACAGCTGGCCGACGTGCGTGAATCGGCCGACCGGCTCGACCGGGTGTTCGGCGCGGTCGCCGATGCGGATGCCTGGAACGCGACCGCAGACAACCGTCCCAGCCGCAGCTGGATCCGGGCGCGGTGGCAGGAGGTCGAGGTGCACCGGATCGATGCGGATTCCGGGTACACCGTGGACCGGTGGCCGGCCGATTTCGTCGCGCTTCTCCTCCCCCGGCTCGCTGATCGGTTGCCGGATCGCGCCCGCGGACCGCTTCGGCTGGACGTGGCGGCTGCCGGGTCGCTCAACCCGGAGCTGGTCGGCCGGGTATGGGTCGTACCGGGCCAGGATGCGCCCGAGGATCCGGTCGACGTGCGCGGTCCGGACTGGGCCGTACTGGCGTGGCTCACCGGACGAACGTCCACCGTCGGCGACGCCATGACTGCGTTGCCAGAACTCGGTCCCTGGATGTGATCGGCTAGCGACCAAACGCCAGCTCAGCTGGTGCGGGCAACCACCACGTCGGTCAATGCCTCCAGAGCATCCCGGGCCGGCCGGGCGGGTAGCCCAGCCAGCAGGGCCCGGCTGGCGTCGGCGTAACTCTGCAGGGTGCGTCGCGCCTCGGTCACGGCGGGCGAAACGCGCAGTAGCTCCAACGCCTCAGCATGTAGAGAATCGTCAACCAGCGGACCGGAAACCAGCTCACGCAGCCGCGCATCATCCGGATCCTCGGATCGTAAGGCATACAGCACCGGCAGGGTGCGGATGCCCTCGCGCAGATCCGTGCCCGGCGTCTTGCCCGATTCGGTTGACTCGGAGGCGATGTCGAGGATGTCGTCAGAGATCTGGAAAGCCGCGCCGATCTGTTCGCCGAAGCGACGCAACACGTCGACGACTGACGGATCGACGCGCGCGAACTCGGCGCCGAACTGGGCCGACGTCGCGATCAATGATCCGGTCTTGTCGGCCAGCACCTGCAGGTAGTGCGTGATCGGGTTGGTGTCCCCCGGCCCGACGGTTTCGCGGATCTGGCCGGCGACCAGCCGCTCGAAGGTTCGGGCCTGCAGCCGGACCGCCGCTGGACCGAGGTCGGCGAGCAGATCGGATGCACGGGCGAACAGGAAGTCCCCGGTCAAGATCGCGACGGTGTTTCCCCACCGGGCGTTCGCTGAGGCCGCACCGCGTCGCACGGCCGCCTCATCCATGACGTCGTCGTGGTACAGCGTCGCGAGATGGGTCAGCTCGACCACCACCCCGGCCGTAATGATCTCCGGAGCGCTCGGGTCGCCGAAGTGGCTCGACAGCAGGGTGAGAAGCGGACGGAACCGCTTCCCGCCGGCGTCGACCAGGTGGCGCGCGGAAATATCAAGGATCTCGTTATCGGAGCGAACGGCAGTCCGCAGACCAGTCTCGACCTCGTCCAGTCCGGACCGAACCGAACGCTCCAGCTCGGCGTCCTCGAAAACGACGCCGATGGGGGCCGGACTCACCCCGGTAACACCGTCTGCAGGTGCGCCGCGTTGTTGGCCAGGTCGAGGATCGGCTGGGGGAAGAGGCCGAGCCAGATGGTGACAGCTGCCGCGAGGGTGAGCGCGATCGTGGTCAGCGGCGACGGAATCGTGATCGTCGGGCCATTCTCCGGCGGCTCCGCGAAGAACATCAGCACGATGATGCGCAGATAGAAGAACGCTGCGACGGCCGAGGACAAAAGGGCGATGACTACGAGCGGCGCGGCGTCGTGGTAGGCGGCCCGGAATACGTAGAACTTGCCGATGAAACCGGCCGTCAGCGGAATGCCCGCCATCGACAACAACAGGATCGTCATCAGGGGTGCCACGACCGGACCCTTGCGACCCAATCCGGCCCATTGCGACAGCTGGACCGCCTCGCCGTTGGCATCACGAACGAGAGTGACAAGACCGAACGCGGCGATAGTGGCGAGCCCATACGTCACAAGGTAGAAGAGCGTGCTTGCTATGGCATCCCGGGTCACCGCCACGATGCCGACCAGGATGAACCCAGCGTGGGCAATCGAGGAGTAGGCGAGGATCCGCTTCACGTTCGTCTGGGTCAGCGCGAAGACAGCGCCCACGACCATTGACGTTATTGCCACGGCCCAGATGATGGGGCGCCAGTCCCACTTGGTCGATGCGAAACCCACGTAGAGAACTCGGATGATCGCGCCGAAGGCCGCGACCTTCGTGCATGACGCCATGAATGCGGTGACGGCGGTGGGTGATCCTTCATAGACGTCGGGCGTCCAGGTATGGAACGGTGCGACGCTGGCCTTGAAGAACAACCCCACGACGAGCAGGGCGAGCCCGAGATAGAGCAGGGCATCGGGCTTGTTCGACGTGGAGGCGGCCGCCAGGATCGCCGAGAGGTCGACCGAGTTCGCATACCCGTAAAGCAATGCGATTCCGTACAGGAAGAACGCTGACGCGAATGCGCCCAGCAGGAAGTACTTCATCGCGGCTTCCTGCGACAACAGCCTGCGGTGCCGCGCCATACCGGCCATCAGGTAGAGGGGCAGAGACAACACCTCGAGGGCGACGAACATGAGGAGCAGGTTGTTCGAGACCGGGAAGATCAGCATGCCACCGACGGCGAACATCGCGAGCGGGAAGACCTCGGTCTGGATCCGGCCGGTGCGAGCCAGTTCCCGGTCCCGCGAGGATCCCACGACGACCGCAGCCTGCGCCACGATCGGACTGCGTTCGAGTGATCGTTCGCCGATGAGAAGTACGGCCAGAATCGCCATGACGAGGATGGAGCCTTGGAGGAACAGTCCGGTGCCGTCAATCGCCAGCGCACCGGCCACGGTGGTCAATGACGTGCCGCGCAGCAGAATAACGGCAATGAACGCAGCCACCAAGCCCGCAATGCTCAGGCCCAGTTGCGTGGCGTATCGCTCGGCGCGCGGGACGAACGCTTCGATCAGCACTCCGACGCACGCGACGCCGAGCACTATGAAAATCGGCCACAACGCGTGGTAGGCGATCGAGGGCGCATTCAGCTGCGCCGGAGCGGCGGCGAGAGTCACTTCTGTCCTCCCACTGCGGTGCCGGACGCGGGCGCCGGATCGACTTGACCGACGTTCGCGAGCGTGTCCCTGATCGCCGGATTGATCACGTCGATGACGGGCTTCGGGTAGATCCCCAGGAACAGGATCAGCACGATGAGAGGGGCGACCGCGAAGGCCTCGCGCAGGTTGATGTCCTTAAATTTGCGGACCTTCTCACTCACGACGCCTTGCATGGTGCGTTGGTAGAGGATCAGCACGTACAACGCGGCAAGAATGATTCCGGTGGTCGCGAGGATCGCCAGCCCCTTGTGCCGCGTGAAAGTGCCCACCAGAACCAGGAACTCGCTGACGAACGTACTCATGCCGGGCAGCGCGAGTGCGGACAGGCCAGCGAGCAGGAAAAGCCCACCCAGAATGGGAGTAACTCTCGCCGCGCCGCCGTAGTCGGCCACCAGGCGGGACTTGCCGCGCGTGATCAGGATGCCGACGACGAGGAACAGCGCCCCGGTCGAGAAGGCATGGTTCACCATGTAGAGGACGGCTCCGGTGCCGCCCTGTGTGGTGAAGGCGAAGATGCCGATGCCGATGAATCCGAAGTGCGCCACTGACGTGTAAGCGACCAGGCGTTTCATGTCTCGCTGGCCGATCGCGAGGAATCCCGCGTAAAGGATTCCGATGACCGACAGAATCAGCACCATAGGCGCGAAGTACCGCGACGCCTCCGGGAACAATGGCAGGCAGTACCGCAGGAAGCCGAACGTACCTACCTTGTCGAGCACGCCGACAAGCAGCACCGCGCCGCCGATCGGTGCCTCGGCGCCCGCGTCCGGCAGCCAGGTGTGGAACGGCACCAGCGGTGCCTTGATCGCGAACGCGATGAAGAAACCGAGGAACAGCCATTTTTGGGTGGCGCCGCTCGGCACGTGGCCGATCAGCGCGGAGAACGAGAACGTCCCGGTGCCGGAGGTCACGTACACGCCGATCACTGCGGCCAACATCAGGAGGCCACCGACCAGCGAGTACAGGAAGAACTTCATCGCGGCGTACTGGCGGCGCGGGCCACCGAAGCTGCCGATGATGAAGTACATCGGCACGAGCATCGCCTCGAAGAACACGTAGAACAGGAAGACGTCGGTGCTGATGAATACGCCGATCATGAAGAACTCGAGCAGCAGCACCAAGCCGAAGTACGTCCGAACGCTACGCGGCTTTTCGTTGAGCTCCTCGGCGTCGGACTGCGTGTCGAACGAGTTCCACGATGCCAGCACGACGGCTGGGACAAGAACTACCGCCATCGCGACAAGGACCATGGCAATACCGTCGACGCCGAAGGAAATATCGACGCCGAATGCCTCGATCCAGGTCCAGCTCCCGACGAACTGGAACCGCGCGGCGCCAGCACCGGTGTCGAACGTTGCGCCGAGCACGATGACGTAGACGACATCGATCAGAGTCACGGCCAAGGTGAACCACTTGATCAACGTCGTATCACGCTTCGGCAGACCGAATACGATCAGCGATCCGACGAGCGGCACGAGCAGCAGGCCGACGAGGGCGAAGCTGTGCATCACGCCACCGCCTGTCCAGCACCACGCCGCGGGAATCCGGTGGTGTTATGAATCGCCCATGCGCTCATACGAATCTCACCGCCAGCAGCACCGCCACGACGGCGATCGAGCCGCCGAGCATCGACAGCGCATAGCTGCGTACGAATCCGGTTTGCCATCGTCTTACTCGGGAGGATGTACCGCCGAGTCCGGCCGCTACGCCGTTCACGACGCCATCGACTCCCCGGTTGTCTAGGAAAACCAGCGCCCGAGTCGTCCATTGGCCGGGACGCATCAAGACCGACTCGTTGAAGGCGTCGGCATAGAGGTTATGGCGTACCGCAACCGTCACCCGAGACCCCGCCGGCTGCAC
>Ga0207693_10002669_pt1 | contig 15489 bp, 12 predicted proteins | sample LARL81metaG_FD_184347 | JGI IMG/M metagenome (GOLD analysis project Ga0207693, IMG submission 184347) | Corn, switchgrass and miscanthus rhizosphere microbial communities from Kellogg Biological Station, Michigan, USA - LAR L8-1 metaG... | ecosystem: Host-associated > Plants > Roots >...
GAGGAGTGTCATGCCACTCAGCGCCCGCGGTGACGAGATCGGAATAGCGATCCCGGCTTCGTCCGGTGATGTGCACGGGTCCGGCGCCGCGGTTGAGGATATTGACCGCCATCGGGCGACCCATCATGCCCAGACCGATCACTCCCACGGGGACGCTGTCGTCGGCTGACATGTTCGTCATATGTTCGACCCTAAACTGAGGAACCGCCGATGAAAGGCGATGTGAATGGCACCCCGTTCCGAGCGTCTACGCGTGGTCGTCGCCACGCCGCTGGCCGAGCAGCATTGCGAGTTGATCGAGCGTCTGGAGCCTCGCATCGACTTGATCCGTGACCAGTCGCTGTATCCCCCGATGCGCCATCCGGCCGACTTCTCCGGGGATCCGTCGTTTCGCCGAACCCCGGCTCAGCAACAGCAGTTCGAGGACATGGTCGACTCGGCCGAGGCGCTCTACGGCATTCCCGATGTCGACCCCGACGCCCTGAGGCGGACGGCGGATGCGAATCCGGGACTCCGTTGGGTTCACACGATGGCGGCCGGCGGCGGCGGCCAGGTGAAGGCCGCCGGACTGAGCCAGGACCAGCTGAGCCGAATCGTCTTCACGACCTCGGCCGGCGTCCACGGCGGACCGCTGGCCGAGTTCGCCGTCTTCGGTCTGTTGGCCGGCGCAAAAGATCTCGGGCGGCTGCTCGCCCAGCAGCACGACCGGCGCTGGACAGGCCGCTGGGAGATGCGCCAGGTTTCGGAGATGACCGTCCTGGTGGTCGGGCTCGGCGGCATTGGTCAAGAGGTGGTGAAGAAACTGGCCGGGCTCGGTGCGACGGTCATCGGCACGAGCCGTCACGGCAGACCGGTTGATCACGTTGACCGGCTGATCCAGGTGGACGACATCGTGTCGACGGTCCCCGAGGTGGACGCCATCGTGCTGACGCTGCCCGGGACGGCGGCGACGGAGAAGCTGATCGGGGCCGATGTCTTCGCGGCGGTCAAGCCGGCGACGATTCTGGTCAACGTCGGCAGAGGCACGGTGGTCGACGAGGGCGCTTTGTTGCCGGCGCTACGCGACGGTCGCATCGGGTTCGCGGCTCTTGACGTGTTCGCGACCGAACCATTGCCCGAAAGCAGTCCACTGTGGGCCGAGCCGAATGTTCTCGTCAGTCCCCACACGGCCGCGCTCAACTCGGCCGAAGACCGGCTCATCGCCGAACTGTTCGCTGCCAATGCGACCCGCTTCCTCGATGGCGACGAACTCGTGAACGCGCTGGACACAGTTGACTTCTACTGAGTCTCGCCCCTCCGATGACGGAAGCGTCGAGCGGGACACCGACCCCCAGACGGGCAAAGTGCCTCCTTTTCGGCATCTTTCAGACAACCTGCGGATCTCCGTGCATTACGCCGATAGCGTTTACCCATCGCCGTTGCGCGTCTGAGTCGGTAGTAACTGAGCTGTCATAGACGGAGCGGGAGGTCTGCATCAAAGGAGATCAACATGCCTGACGCTCCTTACACACCGCCGGTCCGCGAGGCAGACGATCCTGAATACGCGGCCAACCTTCGTCGGGCGACATTGGCCAGTACGGTCGGCAGCGCCCTCGAGTACTACGACTTCGCGCTCTACGGGCTGGCCTCGGCCTTGATCTTCTCGAAGTTGTTCTTCAGCAACCTGGACCCGGGCACCGCTCTGGTCGCCACCTTTGCCACGTTCGGGGTCGGGTTCGTGGCCCGCCCGCTCGGCGGCCTGTTCTTCGGCACGATCGGCGACAGGCTCGGTCGCAAATGGGTGCTCGTCGTCACGATCTTGCTGATGGGCGGCTCCTCGACCCTGGTCGGCGCGCTGCCCACCTACGACACCATCGGCATCTGGGCGCCCATCCTGTTGGTCTTCCTGCGGCTGTGCCAGGGCTTCGGAGCGGGCGCCGAGCAGGCCGGATCAACGGTGCTGATGGCCGAGTATGCCCCGGTCGAGCGGCGCGGGTTCTTCGCCGCGTTGCCGTTCATCGGCATCCAGGGCGGTACCCTGCTGGCCTCCTTGGTGTTTGTGTATCTCGGCACGATCCCTAAGGACATGCTCCTCGGCTGGGTGTGGCGGATCCCGTTCCTGGCGTCGATCCTGCTGATCCTGGTCGCCCTGTTCATCCGGATGAGGCTGCGGGAGAGTCCGACGTTCATCGTCTTGGAGAAGCACGAGCAGATTGCCGAGCACCCGATGCGTGAGATCTTCGGGCACTCGCTGCCCAGCGTGCTCCGCGGCATCGGGCTGCGGATGGCAGAGAACGGTGGCTCGTACCTCTTCAACTCCCTCGCCGTCGCGTACGCGACGGGCACGGTCATGGTCGGCCTGTCGATCGGTCCGATCGCCGTTGCGGTCGGATCGCTGATCGGGATGGTTTCGGTGCCGTTGGCCGGGCACATCTCGGATCGGGTCGGCCGGGTCCCGGTCTACCGCTTCGGCGCCGCCGTGCTGCTGCTCCTCGCCTTTCCCGGCTGGTACCTGATCTCGTTGGGCCAGGCCTGGCTTGTCATCGTGGTGATCGCCGTGGCCATTGGTTTCGGCGTCAACACGATGCTCGGACCGCAGTGCGCCTTGCTGCCCGAGATGTTCGGCAACAAGCACCGCTACCTCGGTGTCGCAGTTTCGCGTGAGTTCAGCGCAGTGATCGCTGGTGGTATGGCCGGTGTGCTGGGCGCCGCGCTGATCAAATGGTTCGACGGCTCGTGGGTGCCGCTCGGTATCTATACCTTCGTCCTGGCGGGCATCACCTTTGCGACGACCTTCATCACGCCGGAGACCCGTGGTCGTGACCTGATCCCCGTCGAGGATGCCCTCGATGAGCTGACGGCGGGAGGGGTGCCCGCACGATGAACCCCTTCGACCTGACCGGCACCACGGCACTGGTCAGTGGGTCCAGCCGAGGTATCGGGCTCGCCCTCGCCAAGGGCCTGCTGCAAGCCGGCAGCCGGGTCACCATCCACGGCCGCAACATCGACCAGGTCAAGACAACGGCGCTTGATCTGGCCAAGGAGACCGGAGGCGAGACCGCGGTCAGCACCTTCGATGTCACCGATCAGGATGCCGTCGACCGCGGAATCGCCGACATCGAGCAGCAGTGGGGAACGCCTGACATCCTGGTCAACAACGCCGGCATCCAGCGCCGTGCCCCGTTCACCGAGTTCACCCTGCAGGACTGGAATGACCTCGTTGCCACCAACTTGACCAGTGCGTTCCTGGTCAGCCAGCGTGTGGCCCGCGGCATGGTCCAACGGGGCAGCGGCAAGATCATCAACATCGGATCAGTGCAGAGCCAGCTGGCCCGGCCCGGCATCGCGCCCTACAGCGCCACCAAAGGTGGGATCGTCATGCTGACCAAAGGGCTGTGCGCCGACCTCGGTCCGCACGGGATCCAGACCAACGCCTTGGCCCCTGGCTACTTCGAGACCGAACTCACGCAGGCCCTCGTGGAGAACGAACAGTTCACCCAATGGGTGACCACCCGCACCCCCGCCGGCCGCTGGGGCAAGGTCGAAGACCTCGTCGGGGCCCTGGTGTTCCTCGCCTCACCGGCGTCGAACTTCGTCAACGGACAGGTCCTGTTCGTCGACGGCGGCATGACAGCAGTGGTCTGAGCATGCGTATCGCCCGCCTCGAGACCACCGACGGCACCCGCCACGCGATCTGGACCGGTGACGCCTGGGCGGTCGTCCAGGACGGCTTCGCCAACCCACCGATCCCTACCGGAGTCACCGTTGCCGCCGACGACGCCCGGCTGCTGGCTCCGTGCGCGCCGCAGGTGCTGGTAGGTATCGCCCACAACAAGACCAACAACAATCACCCGCTGCCCATCCAGGCCTGGCACAAGTCCGTACGCACCATCGTCGGACCCGGCGATGCCATCCACGCCCGACGCGACGTGGGCACGATCAACATCGAGGGCGAACTGGCCGTCGTCATCGGCCGCGACACCGAAGGGCTGACCCTGGACACCGCCTTCGACTACGTGTTCGGCTACACGGTGGTCAACGACGTGACCAACGTCGACCGCAACGCCGTCGACGAGAAGATTTTCCAAGGCAAGGGCGGACACGGCTACACGCCACTGGGCCCCTGGATCGAGACCCAGCTCGACGACCCGGAGAACGTGGCCACGACCGTCAGCGTCAACGGAGAGGTGGCGGCGCGGTCCGGTAGCTTCAACCTCCCCTCGACCGTCGCGGAATGCATCGTCTACGTCGCGTCGTGGATCCCTCTCGGTCCCGGGGATGTGATCATGAGCGGCGCACCCAATACGTTCGTTGCGGTCACTCCGGGCGACACGGTGGAGGTCACCCTCGACGGCATCGGCTCGCTCACCAACCACGTCGTCTGAGAAAACTAGAACCCTGCCCAGCGAATCCGGTCTTGCCTCTAAACACATTTCCTCGAAAGGGACGCATTCATGAAGGCTCTCGTGGTTCACGGCGCTGGGGATCTGCGATTCGACGATCTGCCCGCCCAGGCACCCGAACCCGGGCAGGTCCTCGTGCGCAACACCCATGGCGGCATCTGCGGATCGGATCTGCATTACTACAAGCACGGCGCCGTAGGTGCATTCAGCCTGCGCGAACCCTTGGTGCTGGGTCACGAGGTTGTCGGGCGGATCGAGTACGACCCGTCCGGTGCCCTGGCCACCGGAACCCCGGTGGCCATCCACCCGGCCACCCCCTGCGGTCACTGCCCGGAATGCCTCGCCGGGGTCCGCAACGTGTGTCGCAACGCCCGCTACTTCGGGTCCGCGGCCAGCTTCCCCCACACCCAGGGCGGCTTCTCCGAATACATGATCGTCCGCCAGGACCAGATCCGGATGCTGCCAGACACTCTCCCGCTGTCCCGAGCCGTGCTGGCCGAACCGCTGGCAGTTGGCCTGCACGCGCTGAACCGAGCCGGCGGCGTCGCCGGCGCCAAGGTCCTCGTCGGCGGATCCGGACCGATCGGCATCCTCACCGCCGGCGCAGCCAAAGCCGCCGGCGCCGCGGAAGTCTGGACCACTGACATCCTCGATCACCCTTTGAAGATCGCCCTGGACGTCGGCGTTGACCGCACCGTCCGGATCGGCTCCGACACCCTGCCCGATCAATACTTCGACGTGGCTATCGAGGCATCCGGTGCCACCGTCGCCGTCGGCGCCACCCTGGCCGCAGTCCGACGCCGCGGAGTCATGGTGCAGCTGGGAATGTTCCCACCCGGACCCCAACCTGCTGAGCTGTCCGCCCTGGTGGCCAAGGAAATCGACTACCGCGGCGCCTTCCGGTTCGATACCGAATTCGACGAATCCATCGCCCTACTCGCCGGTTCCACCGCGCTGGACCCGGTCATCACCCACAGCTTCGACCTCGTCGACGCCGTAGCCGCGATGGACGTGTCAGCCCAGCCGGCCACCTCGGGCAAAGTCGTGCTGCGACTGTCCGACGACTAAGCCCCATACCGCACTACCCGTAGCGCTCATCCCCGCCGCCGGGACCACCGCAGAGATACTTCACGCTGCGGCAGGGGATCGGCTACCGCAGGGGAAGGCGTGTACCCGCGAGCACGAGCGGTGGCTACGGCACCGATTCAAAACCGAGCTCGACCCTGGGTCGATGCCCACGTCGATATTCCGCGACGACGACACGCACATGCCAACCCGCACCTCAACGGTGCCCCGGCCAGCCACCATCCCGCCCTGCCGTCCTTATCACCGGGGTCAAGGCCGGCCGTGCACCGCCAGCGCGGCGGCCTCGGTGACCGCATCGGGTCCAGCCCGAGGTCGCGGTCGGGGAGCTGGTAGCGGACCCGCTGGGTTACCGCTCGGCGGTCTCGGATGTCTCGAGGGTGACGCCCGGCGTGTCGGCGTCGTGTTCAAGGCCGAGCTGGGTGCGTGCAGTGGCCACGATGTTGTCGACGGTGAACCCGAACTTGGCCTGCAGCACCTTCAGCGGCGCCGACGCGCCGAACGTGCGCATTCCGATGATCGCCCCGGTCGGACCCACCCAGCGGTCCCAGCCGAACGTGGAGCCCTTCTCCACCGACACCCTGGCGGTGACCGACGGCGGCAGCACCTCGTCGCGGTAGGAGCGTGGCTGCTTGTCGAACAGTTCCATCGACGGCATGCTGACCACCCGCACCCGGATCCCGTCCAAGGTCAACCGTTCGTAGGCGTCCACCGTCATCGACACCTCACTGCCGGTGGCGATCAGGATCACCTCGGGCTGGCCGGACGGCGGGTCGGCCAGCACGTAGGCCCCGCGCGCCACCCCGGCCGCCGAGGCGTAGCGCTCCCGGTCCAGGGTGGGCAGCGGCTGGCGAGACAGCATCAGCGCCGCCGGCTCGTGCCGGATCGGCATCAGCACCCGCCAGGCCTCGGCCACCTCGTTGGCGTCCCCCGGGCGCAGGTCGATCACGCCGGGCATGGCCCTAATCGAGGCTAGCTGCTCGATCGGCTGATGCGTCGGCCCATCCTCGCCGACCCCGATGGAGTCGTGGGTGTAGAGGTGGATCAGCGGCAGCTCCATCAGCGCGGAGAGCCGCAGCGCGCCGCGCTGAAAGTCGGAGAAGATCAAAAAGCCGGCCTGATAGGCGCGCAGCTTGGACAGCGCCAGGCCATTGGCGACGGCCGCGGCCGCGTGCTCGCGCACCCCGAAGTGCAGGTTGCGCCCCGCCCGGTCGGTGGCCGAGAAGTCGCCGGCCCCGTCGAAGGTCATCCTGGACTTGTTAGACGGCGCCAGGTCGGCCGAGCCGCCAACCAGCCACGGCACCCGCTGCGCGACCGCGTTGAGCACCGTGGCGTTGGCGTCGCGCCCGGCCACACCCTTGGCGTCGGCGGGGAAGCTGGGAACATCGGCGTCCCAGCCGTCCGGCAGGGTGCGCCGCTGCATGTGGTTGAGCTGCGCGGCCTGCTCGGGATACTGCGCGGCGTAGCGGGCCAAGCGCGCCTCCCAGTCCCGACGCAGACCACCACCGCGCTCGCGCATCCCGCCCCCGACGTGGTCGGCCACCTCCGGTGGCACCCGGAACGTCTCGTCGGCCGGCCAGCCGTAGAACCGCTTGGTCGCCTTGACCTCGTCCACCCCCAGCGGCTCACCGTGCGCGGCGTGCGTGCCCGCCTTATTCGGGGATCCATAGCCGATGACGCTGTCCACCACGATCATCGTCGGACGCTTGGTCTCGGCCCGAAACGCATCGAAGGCCACACCCAGTGCGGCCAGGTCGTTGGCGTCGGCGACGTGCTGCACCGCCCAGCCGTATCCGGCGAACCGGGCCGGCACATCCTCGGAGAACGCCAGGCTGGTGGGGCCCTCGATGGTGATCTTGTTGTTGTCGTAGATCCAGCACAGATTGGCCAGCTTCAGGTGCCCGGCCAGCGAGGCGGCCTCGGCGCCGATGCCCTCCATCAGACAGCCGTCGCCGCACAGCGCGTACACGTCGTAGTCGAACAGCTCATAACCCGGCCGGTTGAACGTGGCGGCCTGCCACAACCCGGCGATGGCCATGCCGACGCTGGTGGCGATCCCGGTGCCCAGCGGGCCGGTGGTGCACTCCACACCAGAGGTCCAGCGGTACTCGGGATGACCCGGGCACTTGGAGTCCAGCTGCCGGAACCGGCGCAGGTCATCCAGCGACACGGCGGGCGCACCGACAATCTCGTAATCGGGATTGACCGACTTCACCCCGGCCAGGTGCAACATCGAGTACAGCAGCGCCGAGGCGTGCCCGACCGAAAGCACGAACCGATCCCGATTGGCCCACACCGGCAATTCCGGGTCGAAGCGCAGGTAGTCCCGCCACAGCTTGTAGGCCACCGGGGCCAGCGCCATCGGAGTGCCGGGATGCCCCGAGTTGGCCGCCTGCACCGCGTCCATCGACAACGTGCGGATCGTGTTGACGGCCAGCCGCTCGATCGCATCAGCGGCGCCAGGAGTGTCCGGATGTGTTACCACTGTCATGTTGGTCCTCCTCGATTCCTCGGAATCTACCGGCGGAAGGGATGTGCGGTCCGCTTTCCGCCACGTCCAAACGGCGCTCCTCCCCCGGCGGGGGATTGGCCGCCTGGTCGTCGGCGGCTCCGCTGTTTGTGGGCGCCGACGGTGAGCGGATCACCCGCGGCACCCTGCAAAACCGGGTGCAGCGCGCGTTTCGCCGCGCGGGCATAGACGCCGACCGCCCGCGGCGCCCTCGTCCACGGGTTGCGCCACACCTTCGCCACCGAGCCCGCCAACGCCGACGTCAGCGTCTACACGCTGATGAAACTGCTCGGCCACGAGTCCATGGTGACCTCGCAGCGCTACGTCACTGCGGCCGGCACCGAGACCCGCACTGCCGCAGCCCAAAACAAGCTCTACGGGCTACTAGAGCAAGAACGCTAACCGTGGCGATCTCAACGGCGGCAAGCGCCGTTACGGTGGTCGGACGGTGGGTCACGCTAGTCATCTTGTCGCACAACGCTGTTTGGCAAGAGCAGAGATTATGGGGTATCCGCTGGATAGGCTGCGACTCAACATGTTTCGACGGTTAGCAATGCCACGTGTCCGGTCTCAGTGCAGTTGGCAGGTTTCGCAATCGATCTGGCATCTGACGGATTGACCGCCGATTCTCAGTGGAGTTGGCAACTCCGTACGATGCCGGACCAAACCCCCTCCCTGGGCATCGGCGCACACGTCGCCGAGCTGCGTCAGGCGCTCGGCGTGCAGGTTGGTCCCGAGCACGCCCTGCCGCAGCCCCCGCCCCGCCACAGTCCGGCATGCCGTGGTGGCAGCGCACCAGCGCCATGGCCTCCCCCCACCCGGCCAGCCACCGCGCCCTAGGTCTTGCGGGGCGCGGGCTGGGCCACCCCAATCCAAGCCACCAGCGACCCCAGGTGAAACCGATTGATCATGGCCAGTAGCCACACAGTCGTGGGAGTTGCCCGCCGCCTTCGACGATTACGACCTTCTGGCCGGCCTCCCGGAAAAGCGCTGACCGCACCCCTTTGCCGCGACGGCCATCGCCTCGCGGTCTTCCTCGAAACATGGGCAGCAGGTCGATACGGCCAGCGCCGATGTGCCGAGCTTGATCCGGATTGCCTCAGTTCTTTGGCTGAGTCTCGCTACCGCTTGCGTCCCGGTTCCCCGCGGCACAACTCGAAGCGGCCAGTCATGTCGTCAAACGCATCGCTGTGGCGGCCCGCCGGGGCCGGCGGGACCGCAAGCGGCGGTGGACAACACCACGGGAGCAAAACTCTCACCGAGGACACCGGTGCCAGACATCCTCAAAGGGCAACTCTGGCAGAAGGGTTAAGCACGAGCTTATTGGAACTCATTGTACAACAACTGATTTCGCTGATAACAGTGATGTCAAGTAGGCGTGAGATGCTCGGTCCGACAGTCGATACAACGATCATCGGGAAATCGGCCTCTGTGGAGCGAATTTCGGCACGCTGAACGATAGTTGCGAGCGCGAGGGTTGCTTCGAGCATGGCGAAGTGGTCGCCGATGCACGAGCGTGGCCCAGCGCCGAAGGGTAGGTATTGCCAGCGGTCGCGGCCGTCGGAGTTTTGTGGGCTGAATCGGTCTGAGTCGAAGACCAGTGGGTGGTTCCACAGCTCGGGATCGCGATGTAGCGCATAGATGCCGACCACCAGAATGTTGCCGGCCTCGACAAGGTGGCCGTCGACCTCGATGTCCCGCACGGCATCCGCGGTATGGCCGCGACCGGTGGGCGCAGCTACGCCAACGGTGATCGAGAAGTCATGTACTTCAACGACTTCAACTCCGGCACGACGATCCAGAATGTGGTCCACCCAGCGAAGAAGAACGCGATCACGTCGGTGCCGGCGACCGGTCAGCCCGGTCTGCGCATCCAGCACCTGCCCGATTCGATCGTCGACGAGTGCGCCGAGAACGAAGTCGCCCACCACCACCAATCCCGATGACCGGCCACGGATTTCGAGCAAGAAGGGCGAGCGGATCGTCTACCTCCGCACGCTGGATCACGTTCGACCTCAAGCGCGGCGCGGGCCATCGTCACCGAGTCGAAGTCGGCCAGTACCTGTAGTCAGCGGAGGCCGTCGCCTATCTGAGGGCTTCGCCGGGCCGAAAAGGTCGCCACTCGATATGCGGTTGACCGCTCACCGGATCATGCACGCCCATCTGCTGCGCGAGCGCGACATCCCCTGCTGTATCCGCCGTCACCTCACTGCCACGGGCCGATTCCCACTGCACGGAAGGGCCGGTGCCTGATGACCTTTACGCGCCGTAGTATGGCGCATTCCCGCACTGCCAAAGATGAGGGAGCCGAGCCCTAAATGCCCACGACAATTAAGACCCGAGTCGGCATCGTGGGTGCGGGCCCGGCTGGTCTAATGCTTTCCCACCTGCTCGCCAAGAGTGGCATCGACAATGTGGCCATCGACACCCGACCCCGACAGGAGATCGAGACAACGCACCGGGCCGGCGTCCTGGAGGCGGGCGTGGTCAAGGCGATCGTCGATTCCGGCGTCAGCGACCGGGTGCACACCGACGGCTACGAGCACCACGGCATCGACCTGCGCTTTGACCGAGCTGGCCACCGTATCGACTTCACTGCCCTGGTCAATGCCACCTGCTGGTTGTACCCGCAGACGGATGTTTTCATCGACCTTGCCAACGCCCGAGACAGGGACGGCGGCGACGTCCGGTTCGGGGTGAAGGACACCCAAGTCAGTGGTGTGGACGGGAACTCGCCGCTGATCCGGTTCGTCGACGCGGACGGGACGGAGTGCGAGATCCAGTGCGAGGTGGTCGCCGGCACCGACGGGTCCCGTAGCATCTGCCGGTTCCTCATCCCGGAGAACCAACGGGTGCACTACTTCAAGGAGTACCCGTTCGCCTGGTTCGGCGTACTCAGCGAGTCACCGTTCAACGCGCCGGAACTGATCTACGCGCACTCCGAGCGGGGCTTCGCATTGATCAGTCAGCGCACCGAGAAGATCCAGCGGCTTTACTTCCAGTGCCCGATCGACGAGGACGTGGAGCTGTGGTCGAATCAGCAGATTTGGGACGAGTTGCAGGCTCGGGTCGACGGCGATGACGGGTTCGAGCTCAAACAGGGACCGATCTTCGCACGCACCCTGCTGCGGTTCCGCAGTTTCGTCGCCGAACCGATGCGTTGGGGTCGGCTGGTTCTGGCCGGTGACGCCGCACACACGGTTCCACCAACCGGTGCAAAGGGACTCAACCTGGCGATCAACGACGTGCGTATCTTGCACGAGTGCCTCGTCAACGCATTCGGTCAGGGGGGCAGCCTGGATGGGCTCGATGCCTACGGCCCGCGGGCCCTGGACCGGATCTGGAAATCGGAGAACTTCTCGTACTGGATGACCCAGATGCTGCACACCCCGGTCGACAGCGTCAGCTTCGACCTCAAGCGGCAGCTCGGCGAACTCAACGCAGTCGTATCATCAACAGCCGGTCAGACCTACCTCGCCGAGTCCTACACCGGTTGGCCGGACCAGAAGCTCGCCTAACCACTGTCTCGCTCGCCTACCGATCCGCAACGTACGTTCCTCGGCGCGTGGTTACCGATAAGTCCCGTAATTGCTTGCATTACAAGCGGTTACGTTGCTTATTGGTCACCGCGAACGGCGGGGCGTTAGTCCATTGGTCGCGGGTTCGCGTCCCGCCAGCCCCACGTCAGAGCGGCGACGTCTTGCACTGGTACTCAGCGAATCCCGGATACCGCTCGGCCTGCAGCGCGTACTTGTCGGGCTGCTCAGCAAACTTGCTCAACCCACCTCGGCGGCCAGCTTCTTCAGCACCTCGGCGAGTGCGTCCACCACCTCGGTACTCTCCCGCGGGTCCTTGCCGTCCAGCGAGCTAATCGGGATCGACAAACTGATCGCGTCGACGACGCGGGCCCCGGCGCCGCCGAACGACTTGCGCGTCTCGTCGTGTGCCCACACGCCGCCATACCGACCGCCCGAGGCGCCGATCACGGCGAGCGGCTTAGCGGTAACTGCGCCCTCCCCGTACGGCCGCGACAACCAGTCGATCGCGTTCTTCACGACCGCCGGAATGCTGCCGTTGTATTCGGGCGTGATCACGAGAACAGCGTCGGCGTCGGCAACCGCGGCGCGGAGGTTCTGCGCGGCGGCCGGTGCGTCGGCACCGTCGATGTCCTCGTTATAGAACGGGATGTCGCCGAGACCGTCATAGACCGCGACGGAAATCCCGTCAGGCCCGTTCTCCGAGGCCACTTGGGCGATCTGCCGGTTTACCGAAGCGGCGCGCAGGCTCCCGACCAACGCCAACACGTTGATGTCCGTCATGGTGGTCTTCCTTTCAGTTCAGATCTGTCAGACCGATGTGACGCCCGCGGACTGCGGCGCGGTCGACGTCGTTTGCCGATGTGGCCATCACGTCGACAACGACGCCGTCGGGCGCGGCGATTGGTTCGCCGATGTCGAACAGGCGCGGCATGAAGTCCGGCCCGGTCACTCCAACTGCCTTCATCGCTGATCCCTCTCCCCGCTGCGTGCGTTCGGTCCCATGCTCGGTTAAACAATTAAGTATCGTCAGCATTCCCGGTTCAACGATTAAGTCAGATTGAGGACATGAGTACCGCGCGCAAGCGTCATGAGCGGATCTCCTCAACACGATTGGTCGACCAAGTAATGCTCGGCAGCGAGCCTAGCACCTTATTTGGTCGGCCAACCAAGCTAGGCTGGGGGCATGTCCCCCCAGCAACCGAGCCGCGGTCCGTTCGACGTCGAGCCGTTCGGCCCCGTTAGTCGGGCCCTTGGTCGGGTGGCCCGGCTGCACCGCGCCACGGCGGGAGAACTCCTGAAGAGCACTGGCCTCTACCCGGGGCAGGAGCTGCTGATGATGCACCTGTGGGAAGCGGGGGCCGTGCGCCAGGCCGACCTGATCGACACTCTGGGCGTCGACCCTTCCACCATGACCAAGATGCTTCAGCGGCTGCAGCGCACCGGCAACGTCACCCGGACGACGGATCCCGCCGACCGGCGCGCAGTGCTCGTCGAGGCAACCGACACCAGCAGAGCCCTCCGCCCCGAAATCAAAGCTGTTTGGAAAACGTTGGAACAGCGCACGGTCGCCGGGCTGGACCCCGCCGAGCGCGCCGAACTGCAGCGACTGCTGGAAAAGGTCGCGGCGAACTTTCTGCCGCAGGACGTGGCCTGACCGAGCCGACCACGGTCGGGCGACGGACTGCCGGCCTAGATTGGTTGGCCGACCAAATAAGGTGCTAGGCTCGCTGCCGAGCATTACTTGGTCGACCAATCGTATTGAGGAGATCCGCTCATGACTAAGGCAGTGCAGTTCGATTCGTACGGCGGCATCGACGTCCTCGAGGTGCGCGACGTGCCCCGCCCTGTTCCGGTTGCCGGTGAGGTTCTGGTCGAGGTCAGGGCAGCCGGCATCAATCCGAGCGAGGCGGTGATCCGAAGTGGCGCACTGCACGACCGATGGCCGGCGACGTTTCCGTCCGGTCAGGGCAGCGACCTGGCGGGGGTGGTGGCCGAACTCGGTTCCGGCGTCATCGGTTTCGCTGAGGGCGATGACGTCATCGGATTTTCCAACCTACGTATCGAGGACGCGGTGCGCAACGCCAGGTCCAGCCACGCCGAGTACGTGACGGTGCCGGCGAATCAGTTGACACCGCGGCCGGCCGCGGTGCCGTGGGAGGTGGCCGGTTCGCTATACATGGCGGGGACCACTGCCTACGCCGCGGTGCGGGCGGTGCGCCTGGTTCCGGGGGATACGGTAGCGATCGCGGGCGCGGCCGGCGGTGTCGGTTCGATCGCGGTTCAACTCGCCCGACGCGCCGGGGCCACGGTCCTGGGCATCGCCGGGCCGTCCAACGATGCCTGGCTCGCCGACCATGACGCGGTCCCGGTCAACTATGGTGACGACCTGCCGGCCAGGCTGCGCGCCGCAGCACCGTCCGGACGCATCGACGCCCTGCTGGATTTCTTCGGTGGTGGATATGTCGCCATGGCGGTCGAGGACCTCAGAGTCCCGCGCGACAGGGTCGACACCATCGCCGATTTCGATGCCGTGGAGCGGTTCGGGGTCCAGTCGGCAGGCGGTGCGGATGCCGCGACCGCGGCGGTGGTCGCCGAGTTGGCCGACCTCGTCGCACGGGGTGAGCTGGAAGTGCCGATCGCCGGAGTCTTCGCCCTCGACGAGGTCCGGGAGGCGTACCGGGAGCTCGAAAAGCGCCACACCCGCGGCAAGTTGGTGCTGCGACCGTGAGCGAGGATCGCGGCTGCGGTGATGCGCGCGGTATCGGGAAGGGCTTATTCGCAAGCAGCCCAGGTGATCGTCAAGCCCATCGTCACCCGTTTACGGGCAACCACCTACTGCCGGGATCAGGGTTTGGCGATCGGGTAGCGGGTTATCGGACCGGGACGAGACGTAAGTCGATATGAGGAGACCACGATGAGCGATGGCAACGACTTCAACCAGCGGAATATCGCCGAGTTCCGCGCCAATCACGGTCGCGTCAGTGGCCCGTTCGAGGGTGCGCCGATCGTGCTCCTGCACTCCGTCGGTGCACGCAGCGGCAAGCCGCGGACCAACATCATGATGTACCTCGCCGACGGCGACCGGTATCTGGTGTTCGCCTCGAACGCCGGTGCCGACGACAACCCCGCTTGGTACTGGAACCTGATGGCCAACCCCGATGCCCGCATCGAAGTCGGCGACGACTTCGTCGACGTGCATGCCACCGAGCTGCAGGGCGCCGAACGCGACGACAAGTACGCGCTGCAGGCCGAGCGGTATCCGGGATTCGCTGAGTACGAACGCATGACGTCGCGGACCATCCCAGTGGTCGCGCTCACGCCTACCGATGGGTCCCAAGAATCGTCCGGATCGCAGCACATAGATTTCGATGCCCTTTACCGTGGCGAAAGCCCGGGCGAAGGCATCGCGCCGATGACCACACCACCATGGGATAACAAGGCGCCCAGCGAGAGTGTCATCGGGTGGCAGACCGGCGGCTGGGTTCACGGCGACGTTCTCGATATCGGCTGCGGGCTCGGCGACAATGCCGTCTACCTGGCCAAGAACGGTCACACGGTGACCGGGTTGGACATCTCACCCACCGCGCTGATCACCGCCGAGCGGCGGGCCAAGGACGCCGGAGTCGACGTGACGTTTGCGGTGGCCGACTCCACCAAGCTTGACGGCTACACCGACGCGTTCGACACCGTGATCGACAGCGGCCTGTTCCACAGCCTCGATGACCAGGGCAGACGTAGTTACGTCGCCGCGGTGCACCGGGCGACCCGGCCGGGCGCCACCCTGTTGCTCAGCTGCTTCTCCGACGCCAACCCAGTAGGCAAGGAGTGGCGACCGGCGGTGTCCGAAGACACACTGCGCGACGTCCTCGGCGCTGCGGGCTGGGACATCGCGTCGCTGGAGCCTGCCACAGTGCGCGGCGAATTGGACGGCGCGCAAGTCGAAATGGCGTTCTGGTACCTCCGCGCCCAACGGCGC
>Ga0207693_10002670_pt1 | contig 15487 bp, 10 predicted proteins | sample LARL81metaG_FD_184347 | JGI IMG/M metagenome (GOLD analysis project Ga0207693, IMG submission 184347) | Corn, switchgrass and miscanthus rhizosphere microbial communities from Kellogg Biological Station, Michigan, USA - LAR L8-1 metaG... | ecosystem: Host-associated > Plants > Roots >...
GCCTGGCGCGTGATCGACGCGCCGCTCTCGGAGACCGCGATCGTCGGCGGCTGCACCGGCGCAGCGATGATGGGCATGCGCCCGGTCGCCGAGATGCAGTTCGCCGATTTCATCTCCTGCGCTTGGGACCAGCTCGTCACCGTCGCGGCCAAGCAACGCTGGCGCGCCGGGACGCCGGTCCCGATCACGGTTCGCCTCCCGTCGGGTGGCGGCTTCTCGGGCGGGCCGTTCCATTCCCAGAACCCCGAGAGCTCGTTCGCGCACATCCCGGGACTGAAAGTGGTCTGCCCTGCGACGCCGGAGGACGCGAAGGGCCTACTCGCGAGCGCAATCCAGGATCCGAACCCGTGCCTCTACTTCGAGCACAAGCACCTCTACCGGCGGATCAAGGCCGAGGTTCCTGACGGGCGGTACGAGACGCCGTTCGGCAAGGCGCGCGTGCACAAGGAGGGCGACGACCTCAGCGTGATCACCTGGGGCGCGATGGTCTACACAGCCGAGGAGGCCGCCGCCCAGCTGGACGGCGACGGCGTGTCGGTGGAGATCCTCGACCTCCGCACCCTCGTTCCGTGGGACAAGCAGGCCGTGCTCGAGTCCGTGCGCAAGACCTCGAAGGTGCTGGTTCTGCACGAGGACACCCACACCGGCGGCTTCGGCGGTGAGATCGCCGCGACGATCGCCGAGGAGGCGTTCGAGGACCTCGACGCGCCGGTCAAGCGGCTCAGCGCGCCCGACACACCGGTGCCGTTCTCGCCGCAGCTCGAGAAGGCATTCATCCCACAGGTCGAGGACGTCGTCGCAGGCCTGCGCGACCTGGCCGAATACTAGGGAGAGCGAATGGCTACGGAAACCGCCGTCGACGTCGTGATGCCCCAGATGGGCGTCTCCGTTTCCGAGGGGACGATCACCAAGTGGCTGAAGCAGGAAGGCGAGCAGATCGAGGCCGACGAGCCGCTGCTCGAGATCTCGACCGACAAGGTCGACACCGAGGTTCCGTCACCCGCCTCGGGCACCGTGACACAGATCCTCGTCCAGGAGGGCGAGACCGTCGAGGTCGGCACAAAGCTGGCTCAGATCGGCGGAGCGCCCGCCGGGAACGGCCAGGCTCAGGCCGCACCGCCGGAGCCAGCGACTGCGGAGGCGGCGGCCCAGTCCGAGGCGGTCTCGAGCTCTGAGGGCGAGACTCCGACCGCGGCGCAGGTGGAGGAGGCAAGCCCTGCCGAGCCTGAGCCCGAGCCCGAGATCGCTCCCGAGCCCGCCCCGGTCGCGCCCGCCGCTGACGGCGCAACGGACGGGAAGAGCTTCGTCTCTCCGGTCGTCGCGCGGATCGCGTCCGAGCACGGAGTCGATCCAGGCAACGTGCAGGGCAGCGGACGCGGCGGGCGCGTAACCAAGAAGGACATCCTGGACTTCATCGAGCAAGGCGCCCCGGCAGCTGCGCCGGAGCCCGCTCCGACGGTTGCCGCACCCGCCGAGGCTCCAGCCCAGGCTCCGGCCGCGCCTGCTCCCCCGAAGCCGGCACCTCCCGCGCCTCAACCGATCGTCGCCGAGACCGGAGAGCACCTGGAGCCGATGACCGCGATGCGCCGCGGCATCGCCGAGCACATGCGTCGATCGCTGGACACCTCCGCGCACGTCACGAGCGCGATCGAAGTCGACATGTCGAACGTGGTCGCGATCCGCAAGAAATTGAAGAAGGAGTACGAGGCGGCCTACGGCGTCAACCCGACCTACCTGTCGTTCGTCGCGCGAGCGACGGTCGAGACGCTGAGCGAGTACCCGTGGATCAACGGCGAGATTCGCGGAGAGCAGATCGTCACGCGGAACTACGTCAACCTCGGCTTCGCGGTCGAGCTCGCCGACGGCAAAGGCCTGATCGTTCCCGTGCTCAAGCACGCCGAAGGCCTGAACCTGCTCGGGATCGCGCGCGGCGTCGCCGACATCGCGCAGCGTGCGCGTGACAAGAAGCTGACGCCCGACGAGGTCCAGGGCGGCACGTTCACGATCACGAACCCCGGCGGCTACGGCACCTTCCATGGCACGCCGGTGATCAGCCAGCCTCAGGCCGCGATCCTCGGCACGTACGCGGTCGTCAAGCGGCCGTGGGTGATCCAGGACGACCGCGGCGAGGACGTGATCGCAATTCGGCCGATCATGAACCTGACGCTGACGTACGACCACCGGCTCGTCGACGGCGCCCTGGCCGGCCGCTTCCTGCGCGACCTGCGCGAGAAGCTGCAGACCTGGGACGAAGCCGCCTACTAGACCTATGCGTGACGCATACGTCCTGAACCTCGGGCTCGTTCCGTATGGCGAGGCCTGGGAGCTGCAGCGGTCGGTCGCGGATGCCGTCTGGCAAAGAGGCCTACCCGACACGGTTTTGCTGCTCGAGCATCCGCCGGTCGTGACGCTGGGGCGGCGCACAGAGGAGGGTGAGTTGCACATCCCTGCCGGCGCGGAGGTCGAGATCGTCGAGACCGACCGCGGCGGCAAGTCCACTTACCATGGGCCGGGCCAGCTCGTTTGCTACCCGATCTTCGATCTGACGAGGCACGGGCAGGACGTCAAGAAGTACTGCCGCGACCTCGAGGAGGCGCTGATCCGCACGCTCGCGCGGTTCGGGCTCGACGCGACGCGAATCGATGGCCTGACCGGGATCTGGTTGCAGAGGCCTCCCCGAAAGATCGCCTCGATCGGAATCCACATCTCGAAGTGGGTCTCGACCCACGGATACGCCCTCAACGTCGACCTCGACCCGGCCCCGTTCACGGAGTGGATCACCGCCTGTGGGATCGAGGACGCCCAGTTCACGACGATCGCCCGCGAGCTCGGGCGATCAGTCGCGGTGGACGAAGTCCGCCCGCACGCGCTCAACGCGCTGGCCGAGGTCTTCGACCTCGACTTCGAAGAGTTGGCGAACGAAGCAATCGCCAGCCTTCAGCCGCAGCCTGTGCCCGAACGCCCGGCTCAGCGCGCCGCGGTTTCCAAGTAACAGACTGTTACTAAGTCAGTCACGGCCCGGGGAGCCGGGGCGGCTGCCCAAGAGTCTCCCGGGCCGGGCAAACGATGACGGCGAGGCCTTGTAACAGACTGTTACTAATCATTCGAGCTGCAGCCACGTTCGAGGCTGCAACTAGACTCGGCCCCGTGGAAAGCTCGCTTCCTGTAGCCGAGCGGCCGCGGCGGCCCGAATGGATGAAGGTGCGCGCGCCGAGCGCGAATTCGCGGTACTTCGACGTCAAGAAGCTGATCCACGGGCAGTCCCTCCACACGATCTGCGAGGAGGCGCGCTGCCCGAACATCGCCGAGTGCTGGGGGCGCGGAACGGCGACCTTCCAGATCCTCGGCGACACCTGTACGCGCGCCTGCCGCTACTGCTACGTCCACTCGGGCAAGCCAGAGCACCCGCCGGACCCGCTCGAGCCGTTGCGGCTCGCAAAGGCGGCGGCAGAGATGGGGCTAAAACACGTCGTCGTCACCTCGGTCGACCGGGACGATGTCCCCGACCGGGGCGCAGCCCATTACGCCGCAACGATCCGCGCGCTCAAGGCGAAGCTGCCCCAAGCGTCCGTCGAGGTGCTAACGCCAGACTTCCTCGGCGTCGAAGAAGAGGCCCTGCGCACCGTGCTTGCCGCGCGGCCCGAGGTCTTCAACCACAACATCGAGACCGTGCGACGCCTCCACGCCCGCATGCGCGGCGCCAAGGCGAGCTACGACAAGGCTCTCTGGCTACTCGCGCGCGCGAAGGAGCTCGCCGACTATCAGGTGCTGACGAAGTCCGGGATCATCGTCGGCCTCGGGGAGACGAACGACGAGGTCGTCGAGACGATGCGAGACCTGCGCGCCCACGGCGTCGACGTCGTCACGATCGGCCAGTATCTACAGCCGAGCGCGAAGCACGCGAAGATCGACCGTTGGGTTCATCCCGACGAGTTCCGCTGGTTCCGCGAACAGGGCGAAGCGCTCGGCTTCGGCTCGGTGTTCTCCGGTCCGCTCGTGAGATCGAGTTACCGAGCCGACGAGCAGCGGCACGCTGCCGAGACCGGCCGCGGAGCAGTCGCCTACTAGACCGCGCAGCGCGGGGGCACCGTGATGCTCGCGCGCGAGCCCTTGTTGCCCGTCGCCACCACGCGAATCCTGACGCACTTGCCGGCCGCGACTCGAAAGACCACGCTGAAACGGCCACGGCTTCCCGCCGTCACCGTCTTCCGGTAAACCGCCGGCACCCGAGCCACGACCCTGACGCGCTCGCCGGGGACGAAGCCCGATCCCCTTACGGTCAGGGGGACAACCCTCGTGACCGAGATGCTCGGTCTCGACCACGCCGCCGCGGCGAACGTCGCAACGAGCGCCGTCAGAAGGGCCGCGATCAAAGACAGCCGCTTCACCACGGCGAAAGTATGCACCGCATAATCGTCGGCCGATGAGCCTCGCTGTCCAGGTGGTCTTCACGGGTTTGAGCGCCGGCGCTGTCTACGGGCTGATTGCAATCGGGCATTCGCTGATCTACCGGCTGACCGGGATCGTCCATTTCGCACTCGGCGACCTGGTTGGGCTCGGTGCCTTCGTGACGCTGCTCGTAGCCGCCGGAACGCAGCCCTTGACGCAGGAGACCGTTTCTGGCGGCCGCATGGCGCTGGGGATCCTTGCCGGCCTCGCCGTCTGCGTGGTCGTGGGAGCCGGGGGGTATTTCGCGGTCGTTCAACCGTACGTCGGACGCTCCGCTATCGGCTGGGTCGCTGGAACGCTCGCGCTCGGCTTCGCGATCCGGGCCGTCCTCGACGCGGCGTTCTCGCGTCCCGCCTACGTCTTCCCGGACCCGATCCCGTTCCGGCGGATCGGCAACGACGGCCTCGTCACCATCCTGGGAGCCCAGATCCACGTCCGCGCCTTCGCTGTCATCGGAGTGGCGCTCCTGACGGCCGGGATCGCGTCCTGGGTGCTCCAGCGGACGTCGTTCGGCCGTAGCCTGCGCGCGATCGCCGCAGATGCCGAAGGGGCAGCGATGGTCGGGGTCCGCGTCGAGCGGGCGCGCGCGCTCGCCTTCGGGCTCGCCGGTGGAATCGCGGCGTTGGCGGTCGTCGTCGCGGCCCCCGGCGCGCCTTTCGAAACCGGGAGCGGCGCACTCCTCGGCCTGAAGGGACTCGTCGCCGCCGTCCTCGTTCGCTTTGGCGGCCTCTGGTCGGCCTTCGCCGCGGGACTGGCGCTCGGCGTGTTCGAAGCCGCGATCGGCACCGGCCTTCTCGGCCACGTCTCGGGCCTCGCCAGCTATCGCGAGTTGATCCCGCTCCTCGTGGCGATCGTCCTCCTGGCGGTTCGGCCCTTGCGGGCGCGGGAGGTCGTCGAATGAGCACGCAAACGGCAGCGGTACGGACCGGAACGGCCTTACGCGAGGCGGTAGCCACGGCGCGACGGAGCTGGACGGACACCGCCACCGCCGGCGGCGCCGCCTTCGCTCTAGCAGCTGTCGCGCCATTCGTCCTTGGAGGGCTGATCGCCGAGGACACCCTCGCGTCGGGCGCCTACCTCGCGCTTGCCGCCACTGGGCTCGGCCTCTGCGTAGGCCTCGGCGGCGTGCCCTCGCTCGCGCAGGGTGCCTTCGTAGGGACCGGCGCCTTCGTTGCGGCACACGTGCTCCGTCATACACAGTTGCCCGCCGAGCTTTGCGCGCTGATCGGCGCCGTAGCGGCCGCCGCTCTTGGGACCGCAGCGGGCTTTGCGGTGCGGAGCCTGGACTCGGTCCGCGTTGCGGTGGGGACCTGGCTGCTGACCTGGCTGGTCGCGCTCGGGCTGGGGGCGCTCCCTTGGCTTTCCGGGGGTGGCCAGGGCCTTGTCGTTCCGACGCGAAGGCTGTTCGGGCTCAATCCTACGCCGCTCGTCCACTACGAGCTGGCGGTGATCTTGACCGGGCTCTGCGCGCTTGCCCTCCTGGCCCTAAGGCGCGGGCCGTTCGGTCTCGACCTTGCAGCGGCTGCACAGCACCGGGGCGCCGCGGCTGCGCTCGGGGTCCCGATGGAACGACTCCGCGTGGGGGCTTTTGCAGCCTCCGCCTTCGTCGGCGGGCTGGCGGGCGGTCTCGCCGTGCAGCTCGAGATCGTCGCCGATCCGACCGCCTATGGGCCGCTTCTCTCCTTCGAGCTGCTCGTCGCAGTGCTCGTCGGCGGGGCGGCGGCGGCGCTCGGACCAGGCGTCGGCGTCATCGTTTTGGGGTTGATCGCCCTGGCGGCCCGCGCTCTGGGCGCCCTCGCCGGGGTGTCCGCCTCCCGGTTCCAGCCGATGCTCGAGGCGCTGCTGTTGCTCGCCGTTCTGACGACGGGCGGAAACGCGATCGTGCCGGGAGCGATCCGTGCGGTCCGCCGTTTCCGGCGGGTTCCGGCGCGGCCGGCCGCTCGCGCGGTCATGCCCGCGCCCAAGCGCCGGGAGCATCTCCGCGCCGAGGGGCTCGTGAAGCGCTTTGGTCCTGTCTCTGCCGTGGACGGCGTCTCTTTCGAGCTCCACCCCGGCACCGTGACGGCGCTCATCGGCCGGAACGGCTCGGGGAAGACGACCGTACTGAGACTGCTTTCGGGGACGTTGCCGGCGGATGCAGGGGCCGTCCGCCTGGGTCAGCATGAGCTCGCCGGCCTCACGCCCGCGGAGCGCGTTCACGCCGGTCTCGTCCGAACGCTTCAGAGTCGTCGCGCCTTCTTCAGCGAGCTCACCGTCCTCGAACACGCGCTCGTCGGGGCGAACCGCACGCGCAGGTACGGCGGGGCCGTTCGTACGGTCGTCTCGACTCCGCTCCACCGAGCCGAAAACCGGCTCGCAGAAACCCGCGCAGTCGCGGCGCTCGAGACGGTCGGCTTGGCCGCCGACGCCGATCGTCAGGCTGGGGAGCTCACCGGATCCGGCCGGGAACGGCTGATGATTGCAGCCGCGCTCGCCACGAACCCTGCGGTCCTGCTGATCGATGAGGCGTCTGCCGGCGCGGCTCCCGAAGAGCTCGAGCTGCTGAAGACAATCTTTATCGACCTGAAGAACCAAGGGCTGGCGGTTCTGCTCGTCGAGCACAATCTCGGGTTAGTGCGCGCCGTCACCGACCAGGTCCTCGAGCTCGAGCTCGGCCGGGTCGTTCCGCACAAGCCGAACAGCCGCCTCTAGACTCGCGCCCGATGCGAGCAACCGCGACGGTTCTCGTGGCGCTAAGCCTCGTCGCGGCGGGTTGCGGCCATCGCTCGAGCGCAGCGGAGGAACGGACGATCCTGATCGTCGTCGACGCGCCCTTCTCGCAGAGCCCGTATATCGGCAACACGATCGGAAACGGCGCACAGCTTGCCGCCGACCAGCTGAACGCGCAGGGTATTTCGGTTGGCGGAGCCCACTACCGGGTGCGCATTCTCCGGCTCGACAACGCCCTCTCCCCATCCAGGGCGGTCGCAGACACCCGCCGCGCGCTTCGCGAGCATGCGGCGGCAATCGTCACCGACGGCACTGGAGTCGACGCGAGCTGGCGGCTGGCGAATGCCCAGCATGTCCCGCTTGCCATCACGTACCAGGGCGGACTCGGGCTCGTGAATCCGCAGACGCGACCCAACGTGTTCCGGATTGCTCCGACCGATCATGGGCTCGCGTTCCGGCTGGCTGAGTACCTGGTTCCGAAACGGCTGAAGATCGCGATGCTCACCGACGACTCCGACTACGGCCAGGCGGGCAAGACCGCCTTGACAGATGCCTTCCGAACCGTGCCGAAGTCGATCTCCGCGCGGATCACGCTTCCCTCGACGGCCAGCGACCTCGCGCCTCAGGTGCTGGAGGCCCGCCGTTCCGGCGCAACGGCACTGCTCGTGTGGGCTCGGGCAGCCGTGCTGGCCAAGACGATCGTTGCGGCCCGCTCGGCGGGCTGGGGCGTCCCCGTCTACACCACGCCCGCCGGAGAGGATCCATTCGTCCGGCAGCAGCTCGCCGACCACCGGAGCTGGGTGAATGGGCTCACGTTCGCGTCCGGCCGGATGACCGCCGAACTTGGGCCGGCTCCTTGGGCCACCTTCGAGGCTGCCTACGAGGCGGCCTTCGGAACGACAAATGTCGGAGTGAAGTCAGGCGGCCGCCCCGTGATCGCTCCGCCCGACTACGCGATGTACTCGTACGATTTCGTCAACCTCCTGGGCGCGGCCGTCCGATCCGCGAGCGGCACCGACCCGCCTAAGGTCCTCGCCGCACTGAATCAGGTGTCCACCCACGGCGCCAATGGAGACGAACGGGGTTTCAACGAGCGAAACCACGAAGGCGTCGTCGACGACGACGTCTACTTCGCGCGCTTCCGAGACATGGTTTTTCGGCCTGTGAGAGACGATCCTCTATCCTCGACCCTCCCCGTCATCAACCAGGTGAGGTGACCGTGTCGAGAATCGTTGGCGCCCTGACAGTGTTCGCGGTGTTTCTCGCGGCCGGATGCGGCTCAGAGAAGAAATCCGCGGAGGGGAAAGCCGAGAAGGAGTGCGGGTCAGCGCCCGCGGCGATGACCGGCACGCCAACGCTCCCGCCGAAGTTCCCGACCCCGGCCTCGGTCACGTACACGGGCCAGAGCAAGGCGGGGCCGTCGTCGATCGTCAAGGGCTACCGCGAGGGCGAGCTTGCCGACGCGTTCGACAGCTACAAGTCGGCCTTCAACTCAGCGGGATACAGCGTCACGCACGACGAGAAGGAAGCGGACGACGCAGAGGTCAACTTCGCGGGCGGCAAATCGACCGGCCAGGTGAAGATGATCCAGTCGTGCAAGGACCGCACGAGCCTCGCGATCACGATTCGGCCGCAATAAGGATCCGGAGCCGGCAGACGGCGCTGGTCGCGGCCGCGGGCGCATTGGCTGCGGCGCCGATTGGACATGCCGCGGGCCCCGCGACCCTTCCCTCGCCGTTCTTCCCGCTCCGGACAGCGCCACCCCTATCGACGCACGCCGCCGCCGCCGAAACACGCTTTCCCGGGCGACTGTCATCCACCCAATACGTGATTGTTTCCGTCGATTCGGCCGGCCGCCCGTTCCGGGTAGTCGATGTCGACCGCATCCACATCGAGGAGAAGGGCGACTATTCGTTCGCGATCGCGGCCCCGGCCGAAGACGTCCGACCCGCTGCCGGGAGCGCGTCAGATCCAGGCCTGCGGACTGGAGCGGTCGTCTGGCAAGGCTTCTCGCCCGGACGCCGTCTCCTCGGAGCCGCAATCACGCTTCGGCCCGGCACCGCTGTTCCAGACCTGCCGCTCCGGATCGAAATCGAGGGCTCGGAGCTCCGGCTCGTGAACACGACCGTGGCCACGGTGACCACGGTTGACGCAGACGTGGCAGCGGTGGACCTCGCCCGAGCCCTCGACATCTTGAGGGCGGCGCTGATCGCCGGCACGGCGGCTCCGCCGCCGGTGGTCAAGGCGGCCGGCGCCGTCCGGGCCGCGCGTGTCGTAGCCCAGGTTCCCGTGCGTGTGAGCGGAACCGTCCGCTTCGCCGGCGGACCGCGACGCACGCTCACAACAGTCGTCGGCCGAAAAGCGGTCCGGATTGCCGGGCACGGGCAGCTGAGCAAGCTGGAGCTTTACGTGACTCTGCCCGAGCCGGCGTCCGTCCTGCGCCCGCCGGGCGCACCGAAGTGGCTCGCGCTGGCGCGGTCCGGAAGGCTCGTGGGTGGTCGCCGAACCACAAGGCTCGCCGTGAAGCGTCTACTCGCAGCAGGGCTGGCTCTGCAGTTCAGAGAGTTCCTCGCAAACCCGGACGCCCGCGGTGTCACTCGAACGTCATACCGATATGAGCTCGGAACGCCCGCGCGTGCCGCAACGGTGACGGAGCCGAAGGCCGGGACCCCCTGGCTCGTATTCGTGGGCGCGGCGGTGGGCGTCGCGGCGGCCGCGTGCGCAGCACTCGTTCTCTGGGCGCACTCCTAGCAGTAACGCACCCGATCTCTACTGACCGCAGGTGGGAGGAACGTTCAGCGAGGCTCGCGAGCCGCGGCTGCCCGTTGCCAAGACGTGAATCGTCGTGCATTTGGCCGCCAGCACGCTGTAGAGCGCGACAAAGCCCCCACGCCGGCCGGCAAACACTGTCTTCCGATATTGCCCGCCGGAGATGTTCAGCGTCACCCTGACGCGCTCATGTGGGACGAACGCCTTGCCCAAGACCTTGACGGGCCGGAGCTGCACGACGAGCAGCGACGGCTTGGCTCGCGTCGACGCGGCTGCCGGGGCGAAGGCAAGCGCAACGGTCAGCGCCACCGCCACGGAACCGGCTCTGATTCTCATGGAGAAGGTATGCACCGGAGCGTTCGATTTAAAACGAAGGGCCGCCCGGAGGCGGCCCTTCGCATGAGCTTGCCGTCGAAGCCGGCTGGCTCGATTAACCCTTCAGGTTCATCTTCCAGATCCCCTGCGAGTGCGTAGCCGCATAGAGGACCCGCTTGCAGTTGTTGCCGCTAGTGCAGGTCGCGTCGCGCGCGGAAGGCTCGATCGCGAGATGCATCACTTCGTACCGCGGCAAGTCGGTCACGAACCAGCCGCCGGTACCGTCGTTCTTACCGGCCAGAACTCCGAAGTCGGTGGCCGCGTACAGCGTGTGCGTCATGTCGTCGCGCACGATGTCGCTCACCGGCAGGTCGCCGTCGTTAGTCGGCGTCGGGAACGCGCTGGTGCCGCTCTCAATGTTCAGGTTCGTAAACGTGCCCGAGCCCGGCGTCGTGCCGTTCTCCATCACGCTGAACACGTGGCCCGGCGTGGTCGGGGTGACGGCGTCGTAGCCGGAGTAGGAGATCCAGGCATGGTTGGGATTCGCCGGATCGGCGTAAATGCCGCTCGGGAACCGTGTGGGCGAGTTGCCCGAGATGGAGCTGTCGATCCGGTGCCAGGTGGTGTTCGATGGATCGGACGCGTCCGCGTTGTGGGTGACGAAGATCCGGCCCGCGGAGGTGGAGGCCCAGAGCGTGCCGTGATCCGCGCTGTCGCGCGCGAGCCACGAAACCGAGCCGCCGGCGCGGTCGGCACCGTAGAACAAGCCGGTCAGATCACCGGCCACATTGTGGTTGACCGTTCCATCGCCGTTGTGCACCACCGGTCCGCCGAGAGGCAGCTCGTCGCCGCAGTTCGGATTCGCGCCCGAGGTCACGAACTCCGGACAGTTCGCCTCGTAGTCGGCGATGTTCGGGGTTGTGTCCTGTGGCACCTGACCCACTGTGCCGGCGTCGAACGCCCAGCTTCGCCAGACGTGGTTGCCGCCGTTGTAGAGCGGGTGCGTGCCGGGGACGGGGTTCGGATCGCCGATCTGCGGCCAGTAGAAGGCAAAGGTTTCGCCGCTGGCCACCATCGCGCCGGTGCCGATGACCCACTTCGTCGGGTCGCCGTTCTCGAAGTTGGAGTCTCCGAAGCCGCTGGTGAACTCGTTCGCCCGCCAGGTCGGCTCTGTTCCGTCATAGACGGCGTTGCCACCGTCGCCATAGATCACCTGCGTGAACGTGTTCCTGTCGTCGTGGTTCAGGTTCGACCACGTGCCGTTGTCCTGCGTGCCGCCCATGACCTCATGCGAGTCGGACGGATTGATGGCGACATTGATGAACTGAAGCGTGCTGCTCAGCTTCTTGTCGATGTGGTCGAGCAACGTCGGCACGCGTGACAGCAACCGTTTGCAGGCCGTGTAACTTCCCGACGTCGACGGCAGCGGGCCCCCGCCGTTCCGGTGCGGTTCATCGCATTGCGAGGAGATGTCGGCGAAGTTTCCGCTCGTGCGGATCATCCCGCCGTCCGAGCCTTCGAAGATCTGAGTCGGATTGCCGGGGTTGATCGCGATCGCGTGTTGATCGGGATGGATCCCATTCGGCGCATTGACACACCCGTTGTCGAAGTACGGCAGGTACGCGCACCACGGCGGATGGTTGATCGTCGCGTCATACGAGAGGTCGGTGAACGTCCTCATGCTGGCGGCACCGGTAGCGGAACCGTCCGGGTCGCCCGCGGTGGTCGAGTAGAGGACCTCGCGGCCGTTGGAACGGCCGTTGCCGCAACCAACGCCGTTGGTGTCGCACGGCTGCTCGCCGTACTCGTTCGACCCGATCACGTACACGGTGTCCGGCATCCCCGCCGGCGTATAGACCTCCTCGTCGTACCAACACTGGCCCGTGCAGAAGTCGTCAGTTGCGAAGTACGGATTGCCCGTCGTCTTCGACGTCAGGTTCTGCCAGCCGGTGTAGGTCGCCGGGAAGGTGTGGGTGGTGGGATTCGGCGCGGTTGACCCGCTTGCCTGCGAGGCAAGCAGCGATGCCGCCGATTGGTCTCCCATGTCCGTGCGCCAGAAATTCGAGGCCAGCGCCCCGGCGATGCCGCCGCCGTTCGCCGTGCCGTCGGTGAGGTAGATCCGTGTGTGCCCGTTCTTCGTCGTCAGAGCAAACATGGTTCGGTCCGTGCCTCCGCCGGGGAACTGCGGGGCGAAGACCTGATTGAAGGCAGTCGCGGCCGCGCCTGCGTCACGCCGCCAGAGGCCCTGGTCGAACGCAGCGGCGTAGACCACGTTCGGGTTGGACGGGTCGAGCCCGACGTCGGTCACTCCGAACGAATTCGGGTTGTTGCCGTTCCAAACCTCGGTGAACGTCGACCCGCCGTTGGTCGACTCATAGAGGCCGGGTGCGTTCGCCCCGGGCTCGAGCCGAGTAGTACCGCCGTTTCCGATCACGTGCGAGAGACCTCGAACGGCCTGAGCAGAGCCCACGAAGATGTGGCTTGCGTCCGTCGGGTCGACCACGATCGAGTTGATTCCGCGGCCGAGGAAAGCATCCGTGCCGGGGCTCGCGCACGAATAGGTCCCGTTGCTGACACAGGTGTCGGCGAGCTTCGCCCAGTGGTTGCCGCCGTCCGTCGATTTGTAGATGCCCACGCCAGCCTCGCACCCGGACGAGCAACGGTTGCCCTCACCGGTGCCGAGGTAGAGCGTGTTATTGCTCTTGTCGCTCGGGTCGAGCACGAGCGTGCCGACCGAGTTCTGATCGAGCTGGTCGGGATTGATCTGCTTCCACTCCGGATTCGGGGCCTCGGCGTTATCCGTTCGCCAGACGCCGCCGCCGGAAGCACCGGCCCAGACACGGCACTTGTTCGCACTACAGGCCGGGTCGACAACGAGTGCTGTGATGCGACTGGCCGTGTTGTTCGTCGCTCCGGAGAAGGAGGTGACGCCCGGCTGAGTCGCGTTCACGCGCGGTCCGAAAAGCTTCCAATGCCCGAACTTGTCCGCCCCGCCCTTTTTCGCGATCGCGCTGAAAGTCGCCGCAGCATTCTGGACGACGCTCGTCGGGATCACGTTGGCCGGATAGGTCCGCTCGGCCGACAGATAGGCCTCGAAGCTGTTAGGCCCCAAGCCGGGGCTGTTCGCGGCGGCATCTGGATCGCCACCGGCCTTCGAAAACGGCGCGGCTTGCGCGCCGTGTCCTGTTCGTGAGCTGCCCGAGAAAGCGAGCAGCAGAGCTATCAGCAGGGCCGCTGGGATGACAACGGCTCCAAAGACGACCCTGGATCGCGTTCGTAGCATTCTCCCCCTCCGTGTGTCGATGGCATCGAGCTTGTCGGCCGCGATATCAGCCGCGGCTCGCAGGGGCGAGCGGTCAAGACTCCGGTCGAGCCGATGAACCAGCTCGGCGTTGAGACTCCTCCCTGAACGGGCGGCCGAAGCCGCCAATCTCTGCCTCAATTCCTCCGGCATTCGCAGGAGGAAGCGATATGTCTCCCCTGGCAAGGCCGGGCGACTATACGCGGCCTAGGCCTGGATATCAAGCGTGATATCAGGGTTAAGGCGCGACCGCGGCGCCTGCATCGACCAGGCCCGCGCCGTACGCGTCCGCAAACGGGATCGACACCGAGGTGTCAAGGTGGCAGTAGCCGGTGCCACAAGGCCGACCGTCGTAGGTCGGACTCGTATTGTTCGGATCTTCCGGGCCTGTGTAGTTCGTCATCGTCTGGCGGGCGGTCGCCTCGAGGCGCGAGACGAGATTGGCCGGGTCATGGCGGAGCTTCGGCTTCGCCGAGATGGCGAGCGCTGCCACGCCGAGCGCGTTCGGTGTGGCCATCGACGTCCCCTGCAGCCAGCCGAACCCGGCGCCGTCGGACTTGAAGCACGCGAAGTTGAACAGCGAAGACTGGAGCGGATCGCGGCAGATGAGGCCATTGTCCGCAAGCGCTCCGAGCGAGCCCCAGCCGCCGTAGAGGATGTTGCCGTCGCCGCCGTCCCATCCGGGTAGGTTGAAACGGCGAGCGCCGCCGGGAGCGGCCAGGTCGACTCGAGAGCCGTAGCTCGAGTAGTACGCGAGCTGGTCGCGGGCGCCGACGTGCATTCCCAGACCGAACGGGTCGGCCGCCGGCGCGGCGCCGTTGCCGTTGTTCGTGGCGGAGACCATGACTACACCGGGAACACCCGCGGGCGCCTCGAGCTGCCCGCGAAGGTCGAAGTCGGCGGAGTCGGCGCCGGGTGGTGTCGTAGCGATGCCGTCTGGACCGTTGGAAACGCGACCGACCCCGCTCAGCGTCCGGCCGCCGACGGACATCGTGACGCGGTCGACGCGAACGTGCTCGTTCCCCGCCGCGGCGAAAATCGTGACTCCGCGCGATCGGCAGTACTGGACGACGTCGTTGAACAGAAGGTACGTCTGGGCGTCGGTCGGGTTGCTCGGGTCGAGGTAGCCGGTGATCGACATGTTGACGAGGTCGACTCCGTCCGAGCAGGCCGCAAGCAGGCCGGACAGAATCCAGTCCGGCAGGGCCCCAAAGCCGGCGGCGAGAACCTTGTAGCTCGAGACCTGCACATTCGGCGCGACGCCGTTGGAGGCGAATCCGTTGAGCGAGCCGGCGATCCGGCTGGCGACCCAGGTGCCGTGGCCTTCCTGGTCGTCCAGCCCGCAGTCGGTCAGACCGGCCTGCCTGAGGGTTTTTTCGCCAAACTCGCGCCTGAGTGCGTCGCAGGGCACGAAGGTCTGACCTTTGCCGGCGACGTTGTCCTTGAGCTCCTTGTGCGAGCTCTGGAATCCCGTGTCGAGCACGGCGACGCGAACGCTCCGGTCACCGAGGGTCTTGGTCCACGCCGCTGGCACGTTCATGCGCGCGTCGTCCCATTGGAGGATCCCTTCGGGGTTCGTCATGCCCAGGAACGAGGAGGCGTCGTGCCACGGATCCGGGAACGACCAAGATTTTCCGAAGACGGCCTGGCCGACAGGCTGCCCGCCGATAGCTCCGTCACGGCCGACCGGCGATTCGAAGACTGGCTCGTCGAAGACGGTGGTGACGCGTGGCCCGGCGCCGATTCGCATCGCGAAGTCTCCTGCTTGCGGCGCGACCGCCATCGCGCCGACGGGGCTGAGATCGGTGACGACCTCTCCGCCGGCCTTCGCGACCGCAGCGCGCATCTGTGCGGGCGTGGTGCCGCCGGCAAAGCGCACGATCGTGATCCCGAACGGGTTCGGCTTGTCCTTCGCGTAGGCGGGAGCAGCGGCTAGGAACGCCG
>Ga0207693_10002671_pt1 | contig 15480 bp, 11 predicted proteins | sample LARL81metaG_FD_184347 | JGI IMG/M metagenome (GOLD analysis project Ga0207693, IMG submission 184347) | Corn, switchgrass and miscanthus rhizosphere microbial communities from Kellogg Biological Station, Michigan, USA - LAR L8-1 metaG... | ecosystem: Host-associated > Plants > Roots >...
GATAAGCCATATGGCATTCGTCGCCGTCGCCGAAATAGGCGCTGACATCTTCCGGCCATTGATTGGCCTCGGCCAGGAGCACCTTGCCCGGAGCGTAGGCATCGAGCTCCGCACGAATCCGTTTGATGACTGAGTGCGTCTCCGGCAGGTTCTCGTTATTGGTACCTTCGCGTTCGACCAGATACGGAATGGCATCGAGCCGAAACCCGTCCACACCCATGTCGAGCCATCGCCGCATCACCTGCACCATTGCCAGGATGACGCGTGGGTTGTCGAAGTTGAGGTCCGGCTGATGCGAGAAGAAGCGGTGCCAGTAGTAGGCTTGCGCTTGCGCATCCCAGGCCCAGTTCGATTTCTCCGTGTCGCTGAAGATGATCCGCGTTCCCGCGTAACGCTGGTCGGTGTCGCTCCAGACGTACCAGTTGCGCGCATCGGAATCGGGCCGGTGGCGGCGCGCCCGCTTGAACCAGGGATGCTGGTCCGAGGTATGATTGATCACGAGCTCGGTGATCACCCGCAGCTTGCGGCGCTTGGCTTCCTGCATGAAGCGCCGGAACTGATGCATGGTGCCGAAATCGGGATTGATGCGGCGGTAGTCCGAGATGTCGTAGCCGTCGTCACGCCCTGGCGAGGGATAGAACGGCAGCAGCCACAAGGTCGTGACCCCGAGCTCATGCAGATAATCGAGCTTCTGTGTGAGTCCGACGAAATCTCCGATGCCGTCGCTGTTGCTGTCCGCGAAGGCCTTGACGTGCAACTGATACACGATGGCGTCCTTGAACCAGAGCTCGTCGAGGTCGAGCCTGGGTTCAACTTTGATGTCCGCAGTGGCATCCACGGCACGTTCAGGCAAAGCAGCGGAATATCAATGCCGGATCCTGCTCCTGATCGATGCGCAAGCGCACGCCTCCCCATTCGATCACATGCCGTTCTCCGGTGAGCACGTTCTCGATGGTTTTGACGCGTCGCCGCGCCTCGGCCGGGCCGATCTCGATCTCGCCGAAATGGAACCAGAACTCCCGCGGACCGTGCTTTGCCAACGCGATCGCTACCGCGACGGCATTGTCGGAGCTCGCCGATTCCTTGACATAGCCGATCACGTCCGGATCATCGACTTGCGCAAAGCGGAGATTGCTGGTCTGCAGCAGCGCGGGATTGGCTTTGCGAATGCGGTTGAGCGCCCCGATATAGGCCTTGATATTGCCGGGCCGATCCCAGTCGCGGGTCTTGAGCTCGTACTTCTCCGAGTTGAGGTATTCCTCCCGCCCGGGAATCGGCGCGTGCTCAAGAAGCTCGAAGCCGTTGTAGATTCCATAGCTGCCGGACAACGTAGCGGCGAGGGCGATGCGGGCCTTGAACATCCAGGGCTCACCGCTCTGCAGGTGATAGGGCAGGATATCGGGTGTGTTGACGAAGAAATTGGGCCGAAAATATTCCCGCTCCGGGTAGCCCGTGAGCTCGCTCAAATACGCTTGCAGCTCCTCCTTTCCCGTGCGCCAGGTAAAATAGGTGTAGGATTGGGTGAAGCCGAGCTTGGCAAGTGCTTTCATCAGTTTCGGGCGTGTGAATGCCTCCGACAGGAAGATCACGTTCGGATCGACTGTCTGGACCTCCCGAATCAGCCACTCCCAGAAAGGGAACGGTTTGGTGTGTGGGTTGTCCACGCGAAAGATACGCACCCCTTGCTCGACCCAGAACAGCACCACGTCGCGCAGGGCCGCCCATAGGGAATCGCGTTGCGGCCCGTAGAATTCCGGGTTGACGATATCCTCGTATTTCTTGGGCGGGTTCTCGGCATACTGGATCGAGCCGTCGGGACGCCGCTTGAACCATTCCGGATGTTGCGTCAGCCAGGGATGGTCCGGGGAGCATTGGATGGCAAAATCAAGCGCGATCTCGAGCCCGTGCTCGGCGCACGCGTTGACCAGGGCACGAAAATCGTCGAGCGTTCCAAGCTCGGGGTGCACGCTGTCATGTCCACCCTCGCTCGAGCCGATGGCATAGGGGCTTCCGGGATCCCCCGGCTCGACCTGCAACGCATTGTTGCGGCCTTTCCGATTGATTCTGCCGATGGGATGTATGGGCGTGAGATAAAGAACGTCGAAACCGAGGCCGGCGATGTCGGGCAGGCGTCGGATACAATCGCTCAGTGTGCCGTGCGCCCCGGCGACCGGCGTTTGGCTGCGCGGCATCATCTCGTACCAGGCACCTGCCCGCGCGAGCGGTCGATCGACGACGAGCGGACAATTGATGCTGCGCGTGAGGTCCGGCTTTTCCCAACTCCTGGCCAAGGCAGGGAGCGCGTCCGAGAGAAGATCCTGGCCGCCCGGTTCTGCGATTTCACCGCCGCCGTCGCGGGGTTTTCCGCAGCGCGCCTTGCGCGGGTGAGCCTCGGCCCGGGATTTCAGCCTCTCGAGCAGCAACACGCCTTCCTGCATTTCCACTGTGACGTCCAGTCCCGCGTCGCGCTTCATTACAAAGTCACGGCGCCATGTACCGAACGCATCGGTCCAGGCCTCGATCGCGTAGAGATAGCGCCCCGCCTTGGCGGGAACGAAGCTTGCGCTCCAGCGGTCGTTGATGTGGAGGCGCATCGGGGTGCGGCTCCATCGCTGCGCCGTTTCGGATCGCCAAAGGAGGTCGGCTGCCAGAACGGCGTGTCCATCTCTGAACACATCAGCCCAGACCTCGACCGGCTCACGGGCAATCCGCTTGACCGGATACCGGCCTCCCTCCACCAGGGGATAGATATCCTCGATCCAGATGCGCTGACCGGAGAGGTCGCGGACTGACGGGATGCTCGCGTAGGCTGTCACGGCGCGTTCACGCTCTGCCGCCCCGGCAACCCCGGCCCGGACGGCGCAAAGGCAGGTGCCGGTGGAACCGGCAATGGCCCCTTTGGTTCCATCCCCGCTTTCTTCTTGCAAGTCCGCTGCGCCTCCTCAATGTTTGCCGCTCGGGGTCCACATCGTCCCCATAGCGCGCCATGCGAGGTCGTGCGAGGCGGTGTTGAGACATCTGCGAGATGCGGCGAGATGGAAGATATCAGGGATCGCGCGGCCCGCGCGGGCGTGGCCACCGAGTATTGGGATGGAGTGGGCGAGCTCCACAAGGTAGCGCCGGACGTTATCTCGCGGGTGCTCGAGGCGCTGGCCGCGGGCAGCAGCGCACCCCGGCGTCTCTTGCCGGGACCCGTCGTGATCCGGGACGGGTCGATACCGGAATTCAAGCTGAACGGGCCGGAAGGACTCCCCGTGCGCTGGAAGATCTCTTCGGATCGGAAAGTGGCGGAAGGCGAAAGCATTTCGCCGCATCTGAAACTGCCGCAGGGGCTGCCGCCTGGACTTTACCGCCTCGAGGCCGCAGCAGAGGGTGAACAGGAAAGCGGCGAGGAAGCGCCCCTCATCGTTGCCCCCCGCCAAGCATATCAAGGCGATCCGGCAGCACCGCGGCGCATGTGGGCGCTGGCAGTGCAGCTCTATGCGCTGCGCTCGCGTCGCAATTGGGGACACGGAGATTTTTCGGATCTCATCGAGCTGATCGAGATTGCGGCCGACTTGGGGGCGGCCGGGGTCGGGCTTAATCCGCTCCACTCCCTGATGGACGACAAGATGGAGGAGCCGAGCCCCTACTTTCCCAACAGTCGGGTTTTCCTCAACCCGCTCTACATCGACGTCGAAGCCATACCGGAATTTCCCGGGCTGCACGCCGCGGGGGTGGAGGAGGGAGTTCGCCGGCTCCGAGCCGATGCGGCCTTGGACTATCGCGCAGTCGCCGCCCTCAAGACGCGCGCGCTGGAAAGCGCATATGCGGCATTTCTCGCAGCCGCGTCGCCGCAACGACGGGCCGCCTTCGATGAGTTTCGCGCCCGCCGCGCCCACTTGCTGTTGCGATTTGCCTGCTTCGAATTCCTGCGCCGCAAATTTGCTGGTCCGTGGTGGGAATGGCCGCGGCAATGGCGACGAGGGGATGCGGAGGCGCTCGCTGGTCTGCGTGAGAGTGAGGAAACGCGCATCGGCTTCGTCGAATTCGTGCAATGGGTGGCCGACGAGCAACTTGAACGCTGCCGGCTGCGGGGTCGGGCCCGCCGCATGCCCATCGGGCTCTATTTGGACATTGCAGTCGGGGTGCGCAGCGACGGTTTTGATGCGTGGTGCGAGCAGGCGGCCGTCTTGACCGGCATCGCGGTTGGCGCGCCCCCGGACAATCTCAACAGCTTGGGCCAGAATTGGGGCCTTGCCGGCTTCAATCCCCTTGGCCTCGAGCAGCAGCGGTTCGAACCATTTCGCCAGCTGCTGCAGGCAGCCATGCGTTACGCCGGGGCCGTTCGGCTTGATCACGTGCTCGGGCTGCAGCGACTTTACATCATCCCGCACGGTACCTCCGCGAAGAACGGCACGTACATCCGGCTTCCCTTCCAGGCGCTTCTCGCTACCGCCGCCCTCGCGAGCGTCCAACAACAATGCGTGCTCGTGGGCGAAGACCTCGGCACCGTCCCTGAGAACTTTCGTGAGACCCTGATGGACTGGGGCATTTGGTCGTACCAGGTGATGTTGTTCGAGCGCACGCAAGGCGGAGGATTTGCTCGACCTGAGACGTACCGCGAGAACGCACTGGTGACATTTGCAACCCATGACCTGCCGACCTTCGCGGGATGGCGCGGGCATCGCGATTTGGCGCTTAAACGGGCATTGAACATCAACCCGGGCGAATCGGATGAGGACCGCCGTCGCGCGTTGGAGGCCCTGGATGCAGCGCTGCAAGAGCGCGGGATCGAGCGCAACGACTTCGCCGCCGTCACAACGTATCTGGCGGACACGCCCTCGCGCCTTCTGGTGGTCTCCTTGGAAGACCTTTTGGGTGTGCAGGAGCAGGTAAATCTTCCCGGCACCGTCGATGAGCACCCGAACTGGCGGCAGCCTCTCCCGGTCGCCTTGGAGGAGCTGCGAGGCCACGCAAGCCTCGGCCGTGTTGCCGATGTCTTGAGGTCTGCGGGACGCAGTTGCTGCTAGGCCGGAAAGCGACCGGCGCACCGCCTAGAAAACAGCCCAATGAACTCTTACGTGGGAAGAGCGTTACAGCATTTGAAGCTAACAGCGAAGGAGCATCGCCCATGTGCGATTACAGCTTAATGCATGTTAAATCTCGCCCCGCCAGCGTCGGTGACAAGTTGCGGACGAGCAACTTCGGCACCGGCACGCGCGGATTTGCCGCGCCGGAGGATCCGACCACGGCGGTATGCGTCCTCCCCGGCACTGAACTCGCTTTCGACAGGGAAATCTCGGTTTACGGCGCTTCCGGGCCCACTCCTCACAAGACCGCCATATTCCGTCAGATCAACAAGGAGCAGGCTCATATGCATCATGATGCGCTTGAGCTGCCGGATGGGCAAACGCTCCTGCTCACGTTCTTGTGCGAAGGGCAGGAGGCCACCGTGCTGCAACTGCCGGCGAAGCCGAAGACGGAAGCCGAGGCCCGGGCGCAACAGCGCGCGGTATTCGCGGGGTAGCTCACTCCCGCTCTGGGCAGGTCCAAGCTCCGATCCGCCCGCTACCTCTTCTCCCCCTGGACTTCACCGGGGGGAGAACAAGACAGGCCTCCACCTGCTCAGAAGGTGGCGGCGGCTGGCGCTCTGCGCGGCAGCACATCGGCGCTCTCAAGCGGCGCTGAAGCGATCCTGCGGACGTCACCGTCAAATGCCTTGTCGGATTCGGAGCTGCGTTCCAGGCCTTGGCGCGTCTGCCGCATACGGGCGTAGGACGGGCACGCCACCTTCTCGAGCTTCGCAGGATCCAGGACCCGGACCTTTCCGCGGCGACAGCGGATGATCCCGGCGGACTGCAATTTGCTCGCCGCCAAGGTCACCGTCGTCCTCTGGACTCCGACCATGCGTGCGAGAAAGCTCTGCGTCAGCGGCACCACCTCGGTGTCGGAGCGGTCATGCAATTCCAGCAGCCACCGGCATATGCGCGCCTGCGCCGAATGCGCGGCATTGCACGCGGCCGATTGTTGCGCCTGTGCAAACAGAGAAGCATCGACCAGCGACATTTGTCTGCTCAGCCGCGAGCTTTGAGCGAGCGCATGTAAAAATCTACTGCGCGGAACTGTATAGGCGTTGCCGGATACCTGCACCAAAAGATCCGTGGTGGCTCCGCCATTGCCCGCGACCACCGAGCTCCCAAGCAACCCTTCCCGGCCTATCATCGCGATCTCGATGGCGCTTCCACCGCCGATATCGGTGATCAGCGAGATGACTCCGCTTTCGGGAAAGACGGCCTGTTCGACCCTGTCGCCGGCGTGGAGAAGGTAGTCTCCCACATGCAATTCGATCGGTCGCAGTGGGGCGAGGAGAGCTATCTCGTCACGGGTGAGAGTCGATAAGACGTGATTCCTGAACTCAGCCATCTGCATGCCGAATGGCGTCCTCGCTGGATCTTCTCCCTCGCTTTCCTTTTGTACCGCCGTTACGCGGCCACTCACATTAACGTATGTTAGCGAGGGAATCTTCCTCAGCCGAGGACAATCAGAGTATTTGGGGTACGCGCCTTAGCCCACGCTGCGACCTATCTCAGATGACATATTTCAATCGGGGCAGTTATTGCGGCTCTATGCCGGCCTCGTGGATCACCTTGCTCCACAGGGCCGTTTCCTCAGCAAAATATTTGGCCGTCTCGGCCCGCGAGGTTGCTCCCGGCTCGAGCGAGATATTCTGCAACATCGCGCGCACCTCTTTTTGGTTGAGAATCGCCACGACGTCGCGATTGATCTTCTCCGCAATCGCTGCAGGAGTAGCCGGGGGTGCCGCAAGCCCGAACCAGGTGATCGACTTGAAACCCGGGAGTCCGGATTCCGCAATGGTCGGCACCTCGGGGACAATGTCGGCGCGCCGCTGATCAGCTACGCCGATAAGCTTCACCTTGCCGTCGCGATAGAGCGGCACCGAAGTCGCAAGCGTGTCGAAGAACATATCGACGTGTCCGGCCAGCACGTCAGTGAGGGCAGGCTGAGCCCCGCGATAGGGTACGTGTACCATTCGCATTCCGGTCCGCACTTCGAGCTGTGCTGCCGAGAGGTGCGCGGTCGAGCCAACGCCCTGCGAGGCATAGGAAAGCTTGTCTGGATTTTCCTTTCCGAGGCTGATGAGCTCCTGCACCGTGCCCACCGGGAGGTCTTTGCGGACCACCAGCACGTTGGCGATCTTCGCCAGCATCGTGATCGGGACGAACCGGGTGGGGTCATATCCGGGGTCGCGGTACAGCAGATGATTGAACGAGAACGGGGAAGGTGGCGCGATCAGGAGCGTGTATCCGTCCGGCGCGGCGCGGGCGACCGTGGCGGCTCCGATGTTCATCGCGCCGCCGGGGATATTCTCGACGATCGACGGCTTCCCCCAGGTCTGGCCCAGATGCTCCGCCACGATGCGTGCCAAGGTGTCGGTGGTCGAGCCGGGGGCGGCTGGAATGACGATCTTCACGGAGCGTAGGGGATAGTGCTCTTGCGTGCGTCCGGAGCCCGGGCAGAACGCGCTCCCTGCTGCGAGCACAAGAGCGAAAGCGGTAGTGCGCAACTTAGAAGTCGTCGTGGCCGGGCTTGTCCCGGCCATCCACGCCTTAGCTGCCGCACGAAAGCCGTGGATGCGCGGGACAAGCCCGCGCATGACGGGGATATGAAACGCGGCGCGGTTCCTCATGCTTGCCCTCGACAACGTTGTGTGCGCATTTTCAAGGCGCGTGGGAAATGCCGTGCCGCAAGGAGGAACCATGGCTTGCACTCTCGATGAATTCTGCACCGAAGCGAGCGCCCTGCTGAAGAGCGAACCGTTGCCCGGCGCCCTGGAGGCAATTGCGCGCCGCTTGCGCGACCTTCTGTCCAATCCGCAGTTTGTAGCGCAAACATTCGACGACGACATGCCGCCCGGCCGGCGCGTCCTTCACCACGACGCCGAGACCGACTTCTACGTGCTCGCGCATGTGCAGGAAGGCAACAAGACGGGCAAGCCCCACAGCCACGGGTCGTCATGGGCGATCTACGGCAACGCGCGCGCCTCGACTGAGATGACGGAATGGCGCCGCACAAACCCGGCGCACGAAGAGCACGCAGTTCTGGAAGCAGCGCGCCACTATCGCCTCCGTCCGGGAGATACGCGTGCCTACGGGCCTGGGGTCATTCATTCGACGGCACATCCGGAGAAGGCGTGGGTCATCCGGATCACCGGAACGGACCTCGACCATTTGCCGCGATACCGCTTCGGAAAGCAGGACTCGATCCTCGAACGCGCGTGAGCTCGGCTATTTTCGTTCGGCGCCGAGCCCCTTGTAGCGGGAGATGACGTCCGCCGGCGTGCCTGCCATCCGCGCGAGCAGTTGCAGGATCGCGTCCCCGGAGATGGGGCTCATGTCAATCCCGAGCTTCTCCGCTTCTGCGCGGAAAGCCTCGTCCCTGCACATCGCCATGAAACCCGCTTGCAGCGCGCTCGCCCGATCCGGCGGGACATCCGGCGGCGCCGCGAATGGCAACGCCATGAAGAAGGGAAACTCCGCGAATTCTATCAGAGAGCGCGCGCCGGTATCGGCGGCGAGCTCGCGTCCGGTCGGGAGCTCGGGGAATTCGGCGTGGCGTGCGGCGCGGCCGAAGGCCATCAGCGGCCGAAACGCATGTCGGTTCCAGAGATCGGGTTGCCCGGTGCGCACCGAGCTCAACCCGACGAATTGGCCGTCGAGCTCGCCGCGCTGCATGGCGAGGAACAAGGGCGCCGCTCCGGTATAGCCGCGCACCACATTTACGTTGAGCCCGAGCACCTCCTTCGCGATCAGGGCAAAGATGAGGTTGCTCGACGCAGCATTGTCGGCCCCGAGTGCTACCGGCATGCCTGGGCGTTTGAAATCCGCGATGGTTCTCGCCGGGTGCGCCGCGTTGACGAGCATCAGATACGCATCGTCCGCGTAGGACGAAAGGCTGCCGAGCCAGGTGAGCTTCGACGGATCGAATTGTGCGTTCGGATGGCCTTCGATCGCGAGCTGCGGGACGGCGCGCTCGAGCTTGGCCAGCACCGAGCCGTCCCTCTCCGAGTTGAAATAGAGCCGGTTGGCGGTGACCAGGCCGCCCGCACCGGGATTGCTCTGCACGATTATGGTTGGGCCGCCCGGAATGAAACGGGGCAGATGTCGCGCCACCAGGCGCGCCGAGATGTCGTTGATCCCGCCGGGGGAAGTACCCACCAGCATGGTCAGGGTGTGGCCTTTATATAATTGCTCGCCCGATTGCGCGCGCGCCGCGTCCCCGAGCAACAGCGCGAGCACGACGCTGCAGAGGACCACAACACAGCAATGTTGTCGCTGCAGCGATACGGAGTTCATTCCTCACCTGCGGAGATAGCGCCTTCGGGTGAGATTGATGGACAACGGTGCCGCAGATTCGGTCGCTCCCTCTCCCCGCTCTTGGGGCGGGGAGAGGGTGGGGGTGAGGGGTAAACCCATCGAGTGGGCCTCCGCCCCTCACCCCAGCCCTCTCCCCGTAAGAACGGGGAGAGGGAGCAAACCGAGTATGTGGCGCTGCTGATCATAGCTCACCGGAACGCGCGCCACTCACGGCAGCGCGGCGAGCAGATGGCCAAAGCCCTGCCGCGGTTCGCGCACGCGCAGGCGCTTCTGGATTTCCCAGACGCGCGCAGTCACGGGATGCACGACCGGCACCTGCAAGTCCCGTTCGAGCGTCTCGATGATATCCAGTGTGCGCCAGCCGGACCCGAGCATGTAGATCGCATCCGCGCCTTTCGATTTTAGAAAATTACGCTTGATGTGGGCATAGACCTGATGGCTCGAGAGCTCCTGCACCTTCTCAAACGGCACCTCGATGCCTTCCATGGCGCGCACGGCAAATCCGGCATCGCGGAAATATCCGGCGAAAATCGTGTTGAGCTTCGGCGGGAAATAGGTCGCGCCAAAGATGGTTTTGGCTTTCAACGTCCGCAGGGCATTCACGTGGTTCTGCGCCACGCTCATGATCGGGGTTCGGTATTTCTTCTCCCACCTCTTGATGATCTCGGCCTCGCGGCGGTGCCCCTGGACCATGAAGGGCGGTGCGCCATGGGGGTGGATGAGATCGCAGCCCGCCTCGGCCAATACGGCAATGAGCTTCTCGTAATGCGGCATCATCGAGCGGAATTCATCCTGCGTGCCGCTGCGGATATTGAGGAACAGCGGGATGAGGCCGATGCCTTCCGGGAGCAGGCGAATGACCTCTTCGGTCACGCCGGGGCGCATGGTGGGGTTGATCATGCCCACCACGCCGCGCCAGCTGGAGAATGCCATCAGGTGTTGCCGTAATCTTTTCGCGCTGCGTCATGCGATACGTATCCCTCGGCAACGTCGCGGGCAAGCGCGGCTTCCCCGCGCGCGCCGGGCTCTCCATATCCGCCGCCGCCCGCGCTTTGAAGGAGGAAGCGTTCTCCCGCGTGCATCTCATAACGGCCCGACGACGGCGGCTCCTGTTCCTCGGCGCTGCCGACTCTGATCACAAAGCGCGCGCCCTGTCCGGCTTTGCCTCCGGCAAGACCGGCCGGAGGAAAGCGGCTCTTGTCATAGCGGCGCACGACAGTGGCATTCTCCAGCAATTCGTATTCGCGCGCCACGCTCAAGCCGCCGCGCCATTGCCCCGCCCCGCCGGAATCCGCAAGGACATCAAAGCGGGTGATGCGACACGGAAATTCAGATTCCAGGATCTCGATGGGCGTGATGTGCAGATTGCTCAGATGCGTCGCGGTGCCGGATGTGCCGTCATGGCCCATCCCCCCGCCGTAGGCGGAACCCATGATCTCGTACTGCATGCTCGACTGGCCCGCCCGCGCCTTGGACCATGCAATGGTGAGCGCACTCGATGAGCCGGAATGCGCGATAGCGCGTGCCGGATTGAAGACCGCCAGGGCTTCCAGGATGATATCGACCAGCTTCAGATTGACCATCTGATAATTGGAGACGGGAGATGGCGGCTCGGCATTGGTTACGGTGCGCGGTGCAAAGACGAGCCGCACCGCCTCGCGCATGCCGTCATTGAAATGCAGGTCAGGGCCGAGGCAGCCGATCAGGGCATAGAAGACGCACGCCTCGACCATGGAGGGCCGCAGGTTCACCGGGCCTTTCGCCTGCGGGTCGCTGTTGGAGAAATCGAAGCTCGCTGTGCCGTCCTTGATCGCGATCCGCACCGCCAGCTTGACGGGCTTGTCCACAACGACTCCATCACTGTCCAGGAAACCTTCCGCCCCTGCTTCTCCGGCGGGCAGCCTCGCAATCGCGGCCCGCAGCTCGTCGGCCGCGCCGTTGAGAATGGCCGCAAAAACCTCCGTGACGGTGCGCGCCCCGAAGCGCTCGCACAGGTCGCTGATCCGCCGCGCACCCATTTGGGTCGCTGCGATCTGCGCGTGGATGTCGCCGCGCATCAGCGTGGGCTCCCTGCTGTTGGCGAGAATAATGCGCTCGATATCGGTCTGTGGGCTCCCGGCGGCCACGATCCTGATCGGCGGCAACAGCAGGCCCTCCTGGAACATCTCTGTCGCGTTCGCAGAAGTAGAGCCGGCGACCGCACCGCCGACGTCAGCCTTGTGTGCGATCGAGGCCGCAAACGCCGCGATTTCGCCCTCGGCAAAAACCGGGGCCACGAACGCCATGTCGGAGACGTGGGGCAGCCCGCCCTCGTACGGGTGGTTGGAGACGAAGACGTCGCCCCCCTCGATGCCATTGTCCTTCGCGTAAACCTCGATGATGCGGCCTACGAGATGGCGATACACCGGCGCATGGAAGAACATCGGCGGCGGGACGATGAGGCGTCCGGTCCGGTCGAGAATGACGCAGCTGAAATCCCGGGATTCGCGGATGATGGTGGAGTAGCCCGAACGGTAGAAATGATAGTGCATCTCCTCGACAAGGCTTGCGACCTTGTTGCGGATGATTCCGATGGTGATCGCGTCCATGCTCAGGTCGCCGTGAGGATGAGATTGCGATAAGCATCGACGTGGCCGCGCCAACCCAGCGACACGACTGTCGTCGCATCGAATTGCTCGACCACAGCCGGGCCGTCGAGCACGACACCGATCGCAAGACGCGCGCGATCGTAGAGCGTCGCCTGCACTGTGGCGTCATAAAACCAAACCGGACGCTTGCCCTTTGCCGCGTGCTCGGCGCGCTGTTCGGAGGCCGCCGGCGCGGCCTTGCGTGGCTCGTATTTCGGGACTGGAAGGCGCAGCCGCAGACGATAGCTCACCACTTCCACCGGGCGCTCTCTGGCCGCGTGCCCATGCAGCTCGGCATGGCGGCTATCGAAACGCTCTCGTATGGCGGAGAGTGTCGCCGGGGCGATCTCATCCTCGAGCAAACCGGCGAGCGGTATGCGCAGCTCATACCCCTGGCCGTTGTAGCGCAGGTCGAGCTCGCGCGCGAAGCTGCCCGCGCGTGAGTCCATGCCCTCGGCCTCGAGCTCGTCGCGTGCTTTTTTTTCCAGCTCCTGGAAAATCTGCTCGGCATGCGCGGGGCTTAACTCGGCAAGCGGGCGGAGCTCCGAACGCATGTAGTCGTGCACCACATCGGTACAGAGGAGGCCAAGCGCCGAGAATGCGCCGGGTTGCGGTGGAACCAGAATACGCCGCATGCCCAGCTCGGATGCGACCGCCGCGGCGTGCACGCCGCCAGCTCCGCCGAACGGCAACAGCGTGAACGCCGAAAGGTCCACGCCCCGCTTGGCCGCAAAGACGCGGACTGCGTCGGCCATGCGCATGTCTACGATGCGCTGGATGCCGACAGCCGCCGCCATGACGTCCATGCGCAGAGGATCGGCGACGTCCCGCTTGAGAGCAGCATGCGCGGCTTCGACATCCAACGTCTGGGCACCGCCGAGGAAGTAGCCCGGATTGAGATAGCCGCAGACGAGATCGGCATCGGTCACCGTCGGTCGCGTACCGCCACGGCCGTAGCACGCCGGGCCTGGATCCGCCCCGGCGCTCTGCGGTCCGACAGTGAGGACGCCACTTCCGTCGATCCAGGCGATCGAGCCGCCGCCCGCGGAAATCGTGGTCATGTCGAGCGCGGGGACATCGACCTGGCGCCGGGCGATCACCGCTTCGGTCACTTCCAGCGGCGCGCCGCCTTCGATATAGGCGATGTCGGCGCTGGTGCCGCCCATGTCGAGCGTGACCAGACCGATCCGCGCATCTTCGCGGGCGAGATAGGCGCTAGCCTGCGCGCCCGCGGCAGGACCTGAAAACAGCGTGTGCACGGTGCGCCCGCCCGCGATCGCAGCGGAGAATGGCATCACGCCGCCGTTCGACTGCATCAGGAAACGTTGCCGCGTTCGCAGGCCGGCCGCATCCAAACCCGCGTTGAGGTCGGCGACGTAGCGCACCATCACGGGCTCGAGATAGGCGTTGAGCAATGTCGTCGAGAGCCGCGGCCATTCGCGAATGCGCGGCAGCACCTCGCTCGAGAGCGAGACGTGGATGCCGGGGCATTCCTGGCGGAGCAGCGCGCGTGTTTGCTGTTCGTGCGCAGGGTTCATGAACGAGAACAGGTAACAGACGGCGATTGATTCGACCCCGGCCGCCTTGAGTTCGCGTGCGGCCTGCCGCACTGCTGTCTGATCCAACGCGAGGAGCACGTTGCCCGCGTAATCGCAGCGCTCGGGGATTTCCCGCGTCAGACTTTGCGGGGCGATGGGCGCGGGCTTCGCATGGAAATATTCGAACAGATTGCCATCGCGTGCCTGGTTCTGCACCTCCTGCACGGCGCGAAAGCCCCTGGTGATGAGGAGTCCAACTTTGGCTCCGCGCATTTCCAGGAGCGCGTTGGTGGTGATCGTCGTGCCGTGGGAGAAGAAGCCGATTTCCGTGGGCGGGATGCCCCTGGCGATGAATCTCGCCACTCCAGCAAGAACCCCATCCGCGGGGTTCTTCGGCGTGCTTGCAACTTTGTCGACGAGGAGATCCCCGCTCGCCGTATCGAGCAGCACCAGATCGGTGTGGGTGCCCCCAACATCCACGCCGAGCCGGTAGCGCGCACTCACGGGCCGGTGTGTCCCGGATGCGGTGCAGCGCGAGCGCAAACACAAGCTCTTCCATAATCTGCGGACGTGCCTGCGCGAAGCGATGCGCCGCTGATCCGGGACCGCGCGAGGGTCGGCACTGCTTGGCGTCGGAGCGTTGGGCGATCCCGGGTCTGCAGCGCATCATGAGCAGCGCAGTCAACAGGACGCTCAATGCATCGAGCGAACATTGCGCCGCTCATGCTGCACTGCGCCCGGGACACCCGCAGGGAATTATGTACTTGACGTACTGTGCAGCGCAGTGTATAAAAGAGGGCATAAGGAGCTAAGCCTATGTCTCTCCCCAAGATTTATACGGATGAAACCGCAGCACGGAAGCATTTGGAAACCCTCCAATGGCCGAGCGGACCAGTATGCCCGCATTGTGGCGAGATCGACAAGGCAACCGAACTGCAAGGCGACAGCACGCGCCCTGGCGTCTGGAAATGCCGGGAGTGCGAGCGGCCATTCTCAGTCACCGTCGGAACCGTATTCGAGCGCAGCCACATCAAACTGCACCTGTGGCTTTACGCCACGCACCTGCTCACCACTTCGAAGAAGGGCATGTCTTCGCATCAACTGATGCGCATGTTGGATGTGACATACAAAACGGCTTGGTTTATGTCGCACCGCATCCGCGAAGCTATGAAGCCTACCAATCCAGCCCCGATCGGCGGCGAAGGCAAGACGGTCGAAGCCGACGAAACTGCGGTTGGCGGCTCAAAGAGGAACCGCGCTTACCTGAAGAAGGCACCCAAGAAGCAAGCGGTGCTGTCGCTGGTGGAGCGCGGCGGCGCGGTGCGGTCATTCCATGTAGCCAAGGTCACAGCGCGGAGCTTGCGCCCGATCATCGTCAAAGTCGCTTCTCGCAAGTCCCGGTTCATGACCGATGAAGGCCAATGGTACGTTCGCGTTGGTGACGAGTTTGCCAGCCATCACACTGTAAACCACTGGCAGAACGAGTACGTGCGAGGCGACGCCTATACCAACACGGCAGAAGGCTTTTTCTCAATCCTCAAGCGCGGCATCTATGGCGTATATCACCACGTCTCAGAGGCCCACTTGCATCGCTACCTTGCCGAGTTTGATTTCCGTTATAGCAACCGCTCCAAGCTTGGCATTGAGGATGGGGAACGTGCGACGCGCGCCCTAAAAGGCATCAGAGGCAAGCGTCTCACGTATCGCAGTCCTCACCAAACCGCTGACGGTTAAGCAGAAGGCGCGCCGCTTTTTGCTTTGGCGCCAGAACCGGGAGCGGTAGCCCTGCGCTGCCGCTTCATTTTCTTGGCCTTGTGCGGCGTAGGCGGGGTTTTTAACATTCGGCGCAAAACCTCATCCCGTCGCACGGAATCCGTATTTAGTTTTGGCTTCCTACCCATAACGGAACCTATATCGTGAAAGCTAAACCCCTTATTT